>Ga0182024_10011529_pt1 | contig 17704 bp, 15 predicted proteins | sample P32metaG_FD_120480 | JGI IMG/M metagenome (GOLD analysis project Ga0182024, IMG submission 120480) | Permafrost microbial communities from Stordalen Mire, Sweden - P3-2 metaG (Illumina Assembly) | ecosystem: Environmental > Terrestrial > Soil > Wetlands > Permafrost | place: Sweden: Stordalen... | reverse complement strand
GAGCAATTTGGCGAAGCCCCATTCCGAGGAATAAGTCCCGCCCGACCAGTCCAAAGCCGCCAGCTTGCGCTCCCGCGCCTTGGCGGTGATCTCGGCGGCTTCGCGCCAGGCGCGGTGATCGCACCAGAGATAATAATCGCCCAGCGGCCGCAGATTCTCATCCACCGCCACGACCGTCGAACCGGTGGTATCGACCGCCAGCGCTTTGATCTCGCTACCTTTGATCTTGGCGGCGGAAAGGGCGGCCGCGAAGGCGGTCTCCAGCGCACGGCAATGATCTTCATGACGCTGGGCGGCGAAATCGGCGTCGTCACGCCGGCGCAGCACCGGATAATGGCCCACGCCGAAGCCCAGCCGGCCTTTCTCGCTGTGCAGGATCGAGACCCGCATGCTTTCGGTGCCGAAATCGACGCCCGCGACGATGGTCAAGCCTTGTCGTCCCAGTTGAGGTCGGCGAGATAGAGCCCGCCTTGCTCCCAGCCACAGCTGGAGACGTACCAGCGCTCCCCCGCCTGCACCACTTCGGCGCCATGGGCGGGGAAGGTCATCACGGTATTTGCGATGTCGAACGAGAAGGGGTCATCGCTCATATAAGCCGCGCTGGTGTTGTAGGGCGCGTTGGTGCAGACGAAGAGATAATATTTGCCGTTGCGCGCCACCATGAAGGGCGACTCGGTGGGGCCGCCGAAGGTGCCCGTCTCCGGCGAGCGGAAAACGATGCGGCGGTTGGACCAATGGATCAGGTCCGGGCTGGTCATCGCTTTCACCACATGATGGCCGCCCTGCGGCGTCTCGGTGGCGCAATAATAGAGCACCCATTGATCGCCCACCCGCGCCACCATGGGATCGCGCGCGTCGTAGCCGTCCACCACCATGGGATTGGCGGGATGACGCGTCCAGTCGGTAAGATTGGACGACGTCGCCATATGGATGTGGAATTGTTCATGGCTTTTGCCGCCCGCGCAATAGAACATCCAATATTTGCCGTCATGGGCCACCACATGGGGCGCCCACACCACCGACTCGCCGAACTTGGCGTCGGCCTGCATCACCGGCGCCTGCTTGGTCCAGGGACCTTTCACGTCCTTGGCGGTGGCGTGAAGGAAAAACGATTCATGATCGGGATTGGCCGGCTCCTGATGGGTGATGCCGAACAGATGCCAGGTGCCGTCACCGGCCTGGATGAAGCAATGATCGTTGAGATACCAGGGTTCCTTCTCGCCCGCCGAAGGATCGAACACATGCTGGAAACCCACCCGGAAGGGCGGGCGCACCTGTTTGAGCATGTCGGTGGTGAGACCTGGCGTCTTGGTCTCGGTGCCCCCCACTGATTTTTTAACCGGCTGCGCCATAGCCGGGGACGCCGCCAGCGCGCCCATGGTAGCCGCGCCGTGAATGAAACCCCTGCGATCGAGAATGGATTTGGTCATCATTGCCCCCGTTTTGTCAGATTTCGACCTGGCCGCAGAAATTCAACGCCAAGCCCATCTCGGCGAACATCGCCGCCTTGGTGGTCAGCGCCTTGGCCGCGCTGGCCTTGTCCGGCGCATACGCCACCTGGATATGATTGGAGCAATGCTGCGCCATGAACTGGTCGCGGCTGATGCCTGGAAACAGCGTGTGCATCATGGGCCATTGCGGTGTGGTGATGGCCCAGCGCCGCTCGGTCTCTGCCATCGGCAGCGCCACGGATTCCGCCAACCCCATATCCACTTTCAGCTTACCCGCTTCGATATAGACCCGGCTCCACACCACGGAACCGGGCTTGCTGATGCCCTTGATGGTGCCGCCGCCCAGGCGGAAATACATGGGCGGCTGGCGCTCGCTCACCGCTTCGGCATAACCCTTGGCGAAATGCGCGGGCGGCACCGAACCTGAAATTTCCAAAGTCCAGATGAAGCGGCCGTCATAGTCCTCGCCATAACGCACGTCGTGCAGCGTGGTCTCGGGCGGAAGGCCCAGCGCATTCCACACCCGGTTGGTGACCAGCGCATCCAACGCCACGCCTTCATCCACTTCGTTGAAGTGGGGCAGCGGCGCGCCGTCATAAAGCATTTTGCCCTTGCGGTCCTTGACCGGCGGGCGATCCACATTGTTGAGCAACCCTTCCGCCAGATCGGACGCCGGCGTGAGATCCTTCAAGCCTTGCTGGTATTGAATCCCTATCGCATCGCAGCCGAAGGCGTCGGAGATGCGCAAGGTGGCGATATACATCTTGCATTGTTCCAGCACCTGGGCCTCGGTGAGGTCGGTCTCCCAGTTGGGGCCGTATTTGAAGGTCATGCCTTTCTTGATCAACCAGTCATAGACGGCGCGCGCTTCGGCATCCGACGTCTGCAGCATCTCAGCATAAAGCGCCGATTGGCTGAGCCGTTCCTTGAACACCCCCATGGGCGCCAGCAATTCGTCGGGGATGATGGCGTTGTACATCCCCATGCAGCCTTCATCGAACACGCCCAACAGCGCCTTGTCGCGGCGCAGGCGGTCGGCCAACTCCTTGCCTAGTTTCTGGCTTTCCGCGGGCAGGGAGGTTTTCGCCACCGCCTTCACATGGCTGCGGTCGTGGTTGACCGGACCGCCCTTGAGCCAGGTCTTGAGTCCATCCAGGAAGAAGTGATCCCGGAAATCCACGCTCCACAGCGTGTCGAAAGGCTTGCCCGCCTTGCGCAAGGAAGCGTTGAGATTGAGCAGGCCCACCAGGCCAGGCCATTGCCCGCTCCAATTCGCCACCGTGAGAATGGGGCCGCGATGATGCAGCAGGCCCGGCATCAGATGCTGGCTGTATTGCCAGACCGCTTCCACCACCACCAAAGGCGCGTCATTGGGAATGGTGCGGAAGACTTCGATGCCGCGCTTCTGGCTGTCGATGAAGCCGTGCTTCTTCTCCGGGTCATAATCATGGGCGCGGGTGACCTCATGGCCTTCGGCGCGGATGGCTGCGATCACCGCCGCTTCCACTTCGGCCTGCACTGGCCAGCATTTCTGGTTGGCGGAGGGTCTCAAATCGCCATTGGCGACCAGGAAAATATTTTTGCCCATACTTGTCTCCTATTCGCCCGCCACGGTGAGTTTCTGGTAGAGCTCCGCCGCGTTGGCCGGCGTCACCATGGTGGAATCCAATGTGATTTGCTTGGGCGGTTTGTAATTGGGATCGCGCAGAATCCTCTGACTTACATCGACCGCTTCCTTCACCCCCAGGGGATAGACGAAGGTCGCGGCCAAGACGCCATCCATCACTTTCTTGATGCCGCCGGAAGGGCCGCCCAAGCCGTCCACGCCGGTGAAGATCATTTCCTTGTCGCGGCCAAGCTCCTTGGCGGCCAGATAGGCGCCGATCGCCATGGGATCGTTATGGCCATAGACCACATCGATCTTGGGCTGCACGCGCAGCACTTCGGTCATGCGGTCATGGGCTTCGGCCTGAATCCAATTGGCCACCGGATCGGCCACGATATGGATGTCAGGATAGCGGCTGAGGACGTCCCGCGCCCCGCCGTCGCGATTGATCTCCGCTTCCACGCCCAGAAGCCCGCGCAGGAACACCACATTGCCCTTGGGCGCGCCATATTTCTTGGTGAGCTGGTCGACGATGAATTGCCCCGCCATGCGGCCGATAGCGCGATTGTCCATCCGGATATAGGTGGTGTAGTTGGGCTCGACGATGTCGCGCTCCAGGCAGATCACGGGAATGCCTGCTTCCATCGCCTTGCCCATCACCGCGGTGAGCGCGGCCCGCTCATTGGGCGCCACGATCAGCACAGCGGGCTTCTGGCGGATGAACGTCTCGATCTGGGCGATTTGCTTGCTGTTGTCCTGCTGCGCATCCGAACTCACCAGCTTCACGTCCGGCGTCCCGGCGAACAATTTCTCCATCAGGGATTTCTGCGCCGCGCGATAGGGCTCGGCGTTGTTGGCCTGGGAGAAGGCCACCAGTTTCTGCTGCGGCCCATGCTGGCCGCATGCCGCGAGCGCCAGCGCCGCCGCCAGTGAGAAAATCCGTAATGCCTTCATGGTCTGCCTCTCCGCTGCACCGCCACCGCCACCACGATGATCACCGCTTTGATCATCATCTCCACATTGCTGTCGATGTCGTTCAGTCTCAGCATATTGGTGAGCACGCCCATGATCAGGGTGCCGATAATGGTGCCGGTGATGGTGCCCTGGCCACCTGAAAGCCGCGTGCCGCCGATCACCACCGCGGCGATGGCGTCCAGCTCATAGGCGACGCCGGCATTGGGATTGCCCTGGTGATTTTCCGCCGCGTACAGCACCCCCGCGAAGCCCGCCAACAGTCCGGTCAGCGTATAGACCCATAATTGCGTCTTCAGGATGGGAAGCCCGGCATAGATCGAGGCGGTGGGATTGTCGCCGATGGCGCGGACATGGCGGCCGAACACGGTCTTGGACAAAAGCAGCCAGAAGACAAAGGCCGCCGCCACATAGCTGCCGATCACCACCGCCTTGTCGCGGAAGATGTCGGCGAACTGCGCCGCCACATCTTTGCCGAAGCCGATATCGATATTCTCGTTGGCGGTGAACCATTTGGCCAACCCGCGCACGCCGATCATGGAGGCAAGCGTGACGATGAAGGGCTGCACTTGAAGCCGCGCCACCACCAAGCCATTGAGCGCGCCCACCGCGCCGCAGGCCAGCACCGCGATGGCGATGGCCAGGATCATGTGGAGCGCGGGCGCGCCCGGCGCGAAAGGCCGGGTGAGGATGGTCGCCACCAACGCGGTGGAGAAGGCCAGCACGCTGCCCACGGAAAGATCGATGCCGCCGGTGAGGATCACCAGCGTCATGCCCAGCGAGATGATCCCGATCACCGAAACCTGGCGCAGAATGTCGGTGAGATTGCCCAGTTCGAAAAAGATGCGCGAACCGTCAGAAGCGGTGGGGCTCACCAGCGCCGCCAGGATCACCAATGCGATCAAGGCGATCAGGCTGGGGACTTGGAACAGCCTGGAGCGGCTTGCGCGCTCGATGGTCAGCCCCCAGGCAGACATGCGTGTCCTTCCCCTTTTTATGGTCGCACGGACCGGGCGCGGATGCGCCCATTAACAGTGGGCGCCTCCGGCGCCGTTCGGAAAACCGCTTCGCCGCTGCGCGGCTCGCACTTTTCCTGGCCGCTGCTCCCTTACTTTATCGATATAGCATCCCGCCGCTTTGTCCTTGTCAATCGCGCGCCTCTCAGGCGCGCAGGCCTGAAGTCGGCGCGATCAGGCGCGGCGGCAGGATGATGTCAGACGGCCTCGGCCAATGTGTGCGTGGCCGCCGCCATGATCATTTCCTGGGTGGTGTTTTCGGTTTTGAACAGGCCGGTGACACGGCCTTCCTTCAGCACCAGGATACGGTCCGAGCAGCGCATCAGTTCGGGCAACTCGGAACTGGCGAGCAGAATGCTTTTGCCTGCCGCCGCCAGCTCATGGATCAGGCGGTAGATATCTTCCTTGGCCGCGACGTCGATGCCGCGCGCGGGATCGTCCAGGAACAGCACATCGGGATCGGCGAAGATCGCCCGCGCCAGCAACGCCTTTTGCTGATTGCCGCCGGAAAGACTGCCCACCGCGATATCCGGCGAGGCATATTTGAGACGCAGGCGCTTTGCGGCGGGATCGAACAGGCTCTTTTCCTCAGACGCGCGCAGGAAACCCCAGCGGCTCACGCGCGCCAGCACCGGCAGCGTGGCATTCTCCTTCACGCTCATCCGCAGCATCAGGCCCTGGAGCTTGCGGTCTTCCGGCACCAGGCCCACGCCGTGACGCTGGGCTTCCGCCGGGCTTTTGGGACGAAAAGCGCGGCCCTTAAGGATGATATCTCCGTGAGGGATGGAGTCGAGGCCGAACAGGCAAGCGCCCAATTCGCTGCGCCCCGCGCCCACCAGACCGGCGATGCCCAGCACCTCGCCATGATGAAGTTCGAATGAGACATCCTTGAGCTTGCGAGTGGTGAGATGGCGCACCGACAACGCCACCGCGCCCGATTCCGCGCCGGCGGTTCGCGTGGCGCTTTCGAGATCGCGGCCCACCATCATGCGGATCAATTCGGCCCGGTCGGTGGCGGCGATGGCACGGGTGCCGATGGTCTTGCCGTCGCGCAGCACCGTGACGCGGTCGCAGAGGCGGAAAATCTCATCCATCTTGTGGGAGACATAGACGATTGCCACGCCCTTGGCCTTGAGCAGGGCTATCACGTCGAACAGGCGTTCGGCGGCGTCTTCCGACAAGGCGCTGCTGGGCTCGTCCATGAAGAGAATCCGACAATTCATGGAAAGGGCGCGGGCGATCGCCAGCAATTGCTGCTGGGCGATGGAAAGCGAGGAAACCCAGGCCGCGCTGTCCACCGTCAGCCCCACCTGATCGAGATAGGGGCGGCAAAATTCGGCGATCGCTTTGGGATTCACCATCATGCCTTCGGCAAAACCCAGATTGCCGATCACCAGATTCTCGCCGACGCTGAGATGAGGAAAGAGATCCAGCTCCTGGTAGATGATGCCGATACCCAGCCGCTGGGCGTCGAGCGGATTCTCCAGCACGATCTCGCGGCCTTCCAGCCAAAGCCGCCCGCTGTCGGGCCTGAGCGAGCCGGCGCAGATGCGCGCCAAGCTGCTTTTGCCGGCGCCATTCTCGCCCATCAAGGCATGGACTTCGCCGGCGGCAAGCTCGAAGCGCGCCGCGCTCAAGGCGGCAATGCCGCCAAAATGCTTGTGAATATCCTCGGCCAGGAAAAGCGCCATGGCGCGACGCTACGATGACGGCGCCGATGCAGCAAGAGTCAGTGCAGCAAGCGTCAACGCCTGTTCGCGATTTCCTGACGCCGGTAATGGCGGGGCGAAAGTCCCACCAGCTTCTTGAAATCCCGGCTGAAGTAAAATTGATCGTCATAGCCCAGCTGTTCGGCGATGGCGGCAATGGGATCGCGGCTTTGGGAAAGTTGCCGCTTGGCTTCGTTGATGCGCTCGCGGCGCAGCCAGTCCAGTGGCGTGGCGCCGGTGGCCTTGCGGAAGCGGCGATAGAAATGCGGCACGCTCAGTCCGGCCAGCGCCGCCAATTCTTCCACCCGCCACGGACGCTTGTAATCACGGCGCATGCGCGCCAGGAGCGCGGGGAGCCTGGGATCGGCTTCGGCGGGGTCGGGGCGATGCGGCGCAAGCCGCGCTTTGAACAAAAGCGCGATCAGGCCCGCCATGGCGGCATGAAGCGACGCGTCCAAGGCCAAAGGCCGCTCATGCAACAGCGCGAAGATATGTTCGAACATCGCCGTGGCGTTTTTGGCATCCGCAAGATCGAACAGGGGCTGCTCGCCCACCGCGAGGGCCTCCGCGCAGGCACGTGTTTGTTCGCCATCCGCGCGCAGCCAATAAAGCTCCCAGGGCGTGCGCGCGTCCGCCCAATGACTATGCGGCTCGCGGCAGTCGATCCAACCCAGTTGCCCTTCCGTCATCGGAAAACTTTTGCCTTGGGATCGCACCGACCCTTTGCCGGAGAGGCAGAGAAGCAGATCGTGCCCTGGGTAGGAGAGGCGTTCGACCACGTAATCGGGCGCACTCTGCAGATGACCGGCCCGGAGCACGGTGTGGAACAGACGCTGGCTGAGAACGCTGGGGGTGTGGAAATAAGAAGCGAGGATTTGGGGCGCGGGCATGATGATAGTATAATCCATATTCAAGGCAAGAATAGTGCATGTGCGTTCTGAAATCGTAGGGATATTCTTCGCCTGGGCTGGAGAGAATAAGACATATGAGCCGCGTGGTCATTGTCGGCAGCTATATTGTCGCCCTGGTGATGGACATGGACCGCCTTCCCCTCGAAGGCGAGACCGTGATGGGCCGCAATTTCCACACCACCCATGGCGGTAAGGGCTCCAACATGGCGGTGGCGGCGGCGCGCCTGGGCGCCGAGACGCATTTCGTGGGCAAGATCGGCGCCGACGCTCATGGCCACGCCTTCCAGGATCTGCTGCGTGAGGAAGGCGTCGCCGCGCATGGCGTGATGATTTCCGAGACCAGTCCCACCGCCACCGGTATCATCCTGTTTTCGGCCCGCGGCACCAACGCCATCGTGATCGACAAGGGCGCCAATGGCGAACTCACGCCATCCGACATCGAGGCGCATTTCATCGGCCGGGGCGATATCGTGATCTCGCCGTTGGAAATTTCATTGGATGCGGCGCGGGCCGCCGCCGAATTGGCCACGCGGCAGGGCGGCAAGGCGATTCTCAATCCCGCGCCGGCCCATGATCTGCGGCGTGAGGATTTGAGCGCCTTCTTCGCCGTCACGCCCAATGAAAGCGAAGCCCGGGTCTGTCTGGGGCTCGCGCCCAACGATCCCATTGCCGACGACATATTGGCCGAACGCCTGCTCGATCTGGGCGCGCCGCATGTGATCATCACCCTGGGCGCGGGGGGGGCGCTTTGGGCTTCAAAGGCGGGCAAGCGGCGCATCCCGGCGTTGAAAGTGAACGCAGTCGACGTGGTGGGCGCGGGCGACGCCTTCAATGCCGGATTGGCAGTGGGACTGGCAGAGGATAAGCCGCTGATCGAAGCGATCTGTCTGGGCATCGCCGCGGCATCCTTGTCCACCGAAAAGCGCGAGACCATTGCCTCCTATCCGCGCCGCGGTGAGGTGGAGGGGCGGGTGAAGGATGTTCTCACCGCGGCGGGACGGGGTGAGCCATGAGTGCAGCGATCGCGGCGGGACTTTTGCTGGTGTTGCTGGCCGGAATCTTCCAGGGCATCTTCCTTCTTCCCATGGACCGCACCCGTGGCTGGACATGGGAGCAGAATTGGCTGGCCTTCTCCTTCTTCGGGATGATCCTGTTCAACTGGCTCATCACCGGTCTCACCATTCCGCAAATTCTCGATATCTATCGGGCGGCGCCGGCGGGCGATCTTGTGCTTCTGCTGCTGTTCGGTTTGGGTTGGGGCCTGGGCGCGGTTCTGTTCGGCCTGGGCATGGCGCGGCTGGGTCTGGCGCTGGGTTATCCCATCATCATGGGATTGATCGCGGCCCTGGGCGCGCTGGTGCCGCTGCTGGTGTTTTTCCCGGAGACATTGGCGTCGCTCAAAGGCGGATTGATCCTGGGCGGCATGCTGGTGGTGGTGATCGGCATCCTGCTCTGTTCACGCGCGGGGGCAAGAAAAGGCGAGACGGGTTCGGTCGCGCGCACCAGCCTCACGTCCGGCCTCATGATCGCGGTGGCGGCGGGCGTGCTGTCCAGCCTGCCCAATATCGGCATGGCTTTCGCCACGCACGTGATCGCCATTGCCGGCGCGCAAGGCGTGGCGCCCGATCTCGCCGGCAATGTGGTGTGGGCCTTGTTCTTCACGGCGGGCTTTGCCGTCAACGCCGCGTATTGCCTCTATCTGATGGCGCGCGGGAAGAACGGCGGACTTCTGTCCGGCCCCGACGCCGCGCGCAACCTGTTTTTCACCGCCCTGATGGGACTTTTGTGGATCGGCAGTTTCTATGGCTATGGCATGGGCGCGGCGCGATTGGGGCCGCTGGGCCCCGTGATCGGCTGGCCATTGTTCATCGCCTGCTCGATCCTGGTGGGCAATCTGGTGGGGCTGTGGCGGGGTGAATGGCGAAACGCGCCGTCCGCCGCGCGCCGCCTTTTGGGCCAGGGCCTGGTGGTGCTCTTGGCCGCGGTGGGCCTGATCGCCATGAGCGGGACGCTTTGAAGGGGCAAGGGAAAATTCGAAAGGACTTGGCCATGACCACGATGCTCGCTTCCTCCACGCTGTCCGAGAAAATGCTCAATGCCTATCGCCGCGACGGCTATGTGGTGATCCCGCGCCTGTTCGAGCCCGACGAGATCGCGTTTCTGCGCGCCAGCGCCGAGCGCGAATTGCCCGGCGCGGAGATCCTCACCAAACAGGACCAGGACGGCAACAAGGTCTCGCTCAAAATGTGGGGCCATGCCGGCGACGATATCTACGGCATGTTCTCGCGCAACGAGCGGGTGGTGAGCGCGGCCGAGCGCGTGATTGGGGGAAAAATCTATCTCTACAGCGCCAAGATGATCCTGAAGAATGCGCGCGAAGGCGGTGCGTGGGAATGGCACCAGGATTACGGCTATTGGTATCACAATGGCTGTCTGATGCCGGATATGACCAGCTGCTCCATCGCCGTCGATGCCAACACGGAGGAGAATGGCTGCCTGCAGGTACTGAAGAGTTCGCACCTCCTGGGACGCCTGGATCATGTGCGCGAGAATGAACAATATGTGGCCGACAAGGAGCGGGTCGAAGTCGCGCTCACGCGGTTTCAGACCGTGGCGGTGCCGCTCGATCCCGGCGATGCGATCCTGTTCCACGCCAATCTGCTGCACCGCTCCAACGCCAACAAATCCGACAAAAGGCGGTGGAATTTCATCTGCTCTTATAACGGGGTGAGCAACCGGCCGTTCAAGCGCGCGCGCGACTATGGCCATGACAGCGACCTCAAGCCTGTGCCCGCGGGCGCCATCCGGGCTTTCGCTGCCGAGTTGATAAGACGCGAGGCGCACTGATACGTTAGGGCCGAGGGGGCGCTGGGATGAAACACTGGACATATTGGCTGTGCGGCACGGCGCTGTGCCTCCTGGCGACGCCGATTGCCGCCGACGAGCGCGATTATTTTTACGTCCCGCGTATTCCCACCGAGTCGCGGATGATCGTGGGCCCCAAATGTTTGGCCATGCAGGATCTGGTGGGGTTTTCCCAATGCGAGCCTACCAGTCACCAGGATTTCATGTCCTCGCTCCGTCATTGGCGCATGGAGCGGAAAATCTACGTGGGCTATGACGGCGCGCGCTATGACGCACCGGGCCAGCGCTGGACCCAGTCGAGCTTCATCCAGCCCACCATGATGGTGGAGGATCGCACGTTCTATGATCTCGCCGCCGGCCGCTACACCGTGGACCGCTATCTGGACGATCTGGAGAAACGCTATGGCGGAATCGACAATGTGGTGGTGTGGCCCAGCTATCCCAATCTCGGCATCGACAATCGCAACCAGCTGGACATGATCCTGGCCATGCCGGGCGGCGTGGCGGGCGTGCGCCAGATGGTGGCCGATTTCCATCGCCGCGGGGTCAAGGTCTATTTCCCCATCAATATGTGGGACGAGGGCACGCGCGATCCCGGCCAGCCCTGGCCACAAGCGGTGGCCGATCTGATGAAGCAGCTGGACGCCGATGGCGTGTTCGGTGACACACAGGACGGCGTGCCGCTGGCGTTTTCCGCCACCGCCGAAAAGAACGGCCATGCGTTGGCGTTCCAGACCGAGCTTTGGCCCAGCGACGAGGATGTGGCGTGGAATCTCTCTTCCTGGTGGCAGGAAGCGCCTTCGGTCTATCAGCAATTCGCCCCGCCCATCGACCGCTACAAATGGATCGAGCCGCGCCACATCCCGGTGGTGGCCGAGCGCTGGAGCCGCGACAAGACGGATGTCTTCCAGGTGGCCTTCTTCAACGGCATTGGGATCGAAAGCTGGGAGAATATCTTCGGTTTCTGGAACGGCTTGACCGCGCGCGATGGGGAGGCGCTCCGCCGCGTCGCCAGTTTGGAGCGGGGCGTGGCGCCTTTCCTGGTGAGCCAGGATTGGGAGCCTTTCTACCCCATGCGCAATTTCGGCGTCTTTTCCAGCCGCTGGCCTGTCGCTGACCAAACCGTGTGGACGGTGGTGAACCGCAATGAATATGCGGTCGATGGCCGGCAGATGTTGGTGCCATTCAAAGCCGGCGAACGCTATTTCGATCTTTATCGCGGCGAAGAGATCAAGGGCGAGCGTGACGGCGACAACGTGACCCTGTCCTTCCCCCTGGAAGGCCGCGGCTATGGCGCCATCCTGGCGACATCGGCGCCGGATGGGGCGATGACCGGCTTGATGGCGAAGATGAAGGCGCTTTCCGCCAAGCCGCTGGCGCAGTTTTCGACAAGCTGGCAGCCTTTGCCGCAACATCAGACGGCGATTGCTTCCACCAAACCGGCCAAGGACGCGCCCAAGGACATGGTGGCTATACCGGGCGGCACGTTCGATTTCCGCGTCCAAGGCATCGAAGTGGAAGGCGGTGACGCCGCGGGCGTGGATATCGCCTACCCCTGGGAGGATTCGCCCCGGCGCTTCCATCGTCACACCATGGCGATCCATCCTTTCTTCATCGACCGTCATAATGTCACCAATGCCGAGTTCAAGGCGTTTCTCGACGCCTCGCACTACCAGCCGAAAGATGTTTCGAATTTCCTCAAGGATTGGAGGAACGGCACTTATCCCGATGGCTGGGCCGACAAGCCGGTGACCTGGGTGTCGCTGGAAGACGCGCGCGCGTATGCGGTCTGGGCGGGGAAGCGCCTGCCGCATGAATGGGAATGGCAATATGCGGCGCAAGGCTCCGATGGCCGCGCCTATCCCTGGGGTGCGGAGTGGAAAGACGATGCTGTCCCTGCGCCCAACAAAGCACGCAGCCTGCGCGGACCGGACGGCACACTGGCTCATCCCAGCGGCGCCAGCCCCTTCGGCGTGATGGATCTGGTAGGCAATGTCTGGCAATGGACCGACGAATATATGGACGATCACACGCGTTCGGGGATTCTGCGCGGCGGCAGTTATTATCAACCGCAAGGCTCGCTGTGGTATTTCCCGGATGCTTATCGCAACGACCAGCACGGCAAATATCTTTTGATGGCGCCGTCCAAGGACCGCGCCGCGACCGTGGGATTCCGCTGCGTCGTGGATGCCGAATAAACGATTTTGGGGAGAGAACAATGATGCGATTTGCGACGGCGATGTTTGTGGCGGCTGGCATGATGCTGGCAAACTCCGCTCACGCCCAGGATACCTATTGGCAGCCCGACCCCACCCGTCAGCAGACCTACACGCCGCATCGCGCTTCCAGCGCCGACCCCAAGGGCGCCAACGCGGATTCACGCCAGGTCGCGCCCGGCGCCACTTTCACCGTGCTGGATGCGGACGGTCCCGGCACCATCTCGCATATCTGGTTCACCATCGCGGACAATGAGATCTATCATTTGAAACGCATTGTGCTGCGCATCTACTGGGACGGCGAGACCACGCCCAGCGTGGAAACCCCGATCGGCGATTTTTTCGGCCTGGGGCTTGGCACCTATCACAGCTGGCATTCCCAGATGCTGTCGGTGGGCAGCGTGAAAAGCCTGAACAGCTACTTCCCCATGCCGTTCGCTCATCATGCCCGTATCACGGTCACCAATGACGGCAAGCAGCCGATCGGCGATCTTTATTACAACATCGACTACCGCACCTATGCCAAGCCGCTGGCGGCGGGCACGCTTTATTTCCATGCCCAATACCGCCAGGCCCAGCCCAATCACGGCTGGACCACTGACTGGCTGCGCAATGGCGACCCCCAGGTCGACAACAAGCCCAATCTCACCGGCGACAACAATTATGTCTGGCTGGACGCCAAGGGCCATGGCCAGTTCGTGGGCGTCACCATGTCGGTGATCCAGAATCAGGATGATTGGTGGGGCGAGGGCGACGACATGTTCTTCATTGACGGCGAGAAGGCGCCGTCCATCGCCGGAACGGGCTCGGAGGATTATTTCCTGGGCGCCTGGGATTTCGGCGGCGAGCCTTTCTCCTACGACCTATACGGCGCGCCGGTGGTGGGCGAGGAAGTGGCGGGCAGCCACTCCAGTGTCTATCGCTTCCATCTCGACCAGCCGATCCCGTTCGAGAAATCCATCAAAGCCACCATCGAGCATGGCAACGCCAATGACCGTTCGGACAATTATTATTCCGTGGCCTATTGGTACCAGGCCGAGCCGCATGCGCCGTTTCCGGCCTTGCCGCCGGTGGAGGAACGCCTGCCGCGCTTGCAGCCGGTGGGCGGGCCCGGCAATGCGGGTGGGCGCTAGATCAATGTGATGGCGGGCGCGGCCCGCCGCTTTGCCTGCGGGCGATGAATTCAGCGCGGGAATTCTCGGACGGGAAGGGCGTGACGGGCGCCGTCACGCCCAGGAATTCGCACAAGGGTCCCCAGCCCTGGCCAACTTCATAGATCAGGAGCCGTTCGGGCGGGATGGTCTCCACCACTTTGCGGGTATGGTCCCGGAAATAATCGGTCATGTATTTGCGGTCGTGCAGATGGGTCCCGAATTCACCCAGGAAGGTGTTGAAGAATTCCGTCATGGAGCTGGGACGCCTGGCGGGGCCCTCGGGCGAGAAGATGGTGGCCTGGGTGGAGTCGAACCATTGGTCGGGATCGCGCACGGTATGAAGCACCTTGGCGTTGGGGTAATAGGCGGTGAGCTCGCGCCAGAATTGCGCGCCGGGATAGTCCACCACCGATTGATAGCCGGCGAAGATCGCCTCCCAGTCGGGCCGCCCCTTGGCCGCCTCGATCCACAATCCGGCGCTTTCGGGATGGGCGAAGACCTCGACCATGTGATGGCATGGCCCCAAGCCCAACATGTTCAAAGCGGACTGCAGCGATTTGGTCCCGGTCCGACCCAGTCCCGTGCCCACGACTTTCAGCGCCATGATCGCCCCCCAGGCGCGTGTTTTTCCTCTCATGGCATGTTTATGATCGCCCCACAATTCGTTCCTTCAGCCGCCACGGGATAATCATGCGATCTGTCCGGATTACCTGCCTGCCCATCAACGCCCAGGGCGAAAAGCCCATCACCCTGGACGCGGTGCTGGACGATGAGGACAAGATCCACGGCCAGCACACCCTGTTCGGCATGTGGGGCCGGCCCGGCAAGGACGAGGAGTATTACCCGCTGGCCTTTCACGGCGACGGGGTGATCGATTACGGCTCGGCATTGGACGCCAAGAGCGACCGCTATTTCGAGTTCGACCTCAGGAACGGCGCGATCACGGTCAACCGCATGCTGTTCTACAAGTCGAAAGACCGTTCCATTGTGGTGAGCTATCTGATCGACAATGTGACGGAATTGGCGGCGACGAAATAGTCACCCAACCATGAGCACGATCTTGCCCCGGGGATGCTCTGGGTTTCGCCGCCGATCAGGTCGTAGACCAGATCGAGATCCGAGACCTGATCCTCGAACCGCTCATTTTTGTAGTCGATCGCCTTGTCGGCGCCAAGGCCCAGCACGAAATCCTTGTCGCCGCCCGACACAGTGGTGGCCACCCAACAGCCCTTGGCCTTGGCGATCTGGATCGCCATATGACCGACGCCGCCCGCGCCGCCATGGATCAGCACGCGCTCTCCGCCGCGCATCCCGCCATGATCCACCATGCCTTGCCAGGCGGTGATCGCCGCCAGGGGCACGGCGGCGGATTTCTCATGATCGAGATTTTTCGGTTTGGCGGCGAGCAGGCTGGCCTTGGTCGCGACATATTCTGCATAGGCGCCCCGGTCATCTCCCAACAGGGCGAACACGGCATCGCCCTTTGAAAAGCCCGATGCGCGCCGGCCGAGACTTTCGATGACGCCGGAAAAATCGCGCCCCAGGATCATGGGCAATGCTTCTTTTCCCATGATTTTGCCCTGACGGATTTTGTAATCAATGGGATTGACGCTGGCGGCCCCGATTCTTACCAGAACCTCGTCGTCCGCCGGTTTTGGCGTGGGGACATCCTCGAGTCTGAGGACGTCGGACGCGCCATAAGCATGAATTCGCATCGCTTTCATGGGCCACCTCCTATGGGATTGAGGGATAACGCGTCAGAGTTTTTTGCTTTCCTTGGCCCATCGTTTGCAGACATAGTTCATTTGCAGACATAGTCTTGCGTTCCGATGGGGTGGGCAATGACCAACAGACCAATTCTTCTTCCGGCGATCCTGGCGATGGGGCTTGGCGCGGCCCTACCAGCCGAGGCGCAGAGCGACGCGCCCAAGACCTTCACCGACGCGGCGCGCCAGGTGACCAGCCGGCCGGTCTATGCCCATGGCGAGTTCGGGTTGGAAGTCTATTCCCTGGACACGGGCAAAGTGGTGTTCGCGATGAATGGCGAGAGGCTGTTCACCCCCGGTTCGACCACCAAATTGTTCACCGAGGGCGCCGCGCTTTATTTGTTGGGACCGGATTACCGCTTCCACACCCCGCTCTACCGCACGGGAACGATCGACGCCAAAGGCACGCTCAATGGCGATCTGATCCTGGTGGGAAGCGGCGATCCCAATCTTTCCGATCGTCTCCAGCCCGACGGAAGCCTGGCTTGGGCAGATGAAGATCATAGTTATGGCGGGGTGGATTCGCGGCTGGTGGGCAAGGACCCCGTCATCGTGCTGCACCAATTCGCGCACGCGGTGACCGATGCCGGCATCAAGCGCATAAAGGGCCGGGTGCTGATCGATGTGAGCCTGTTTCCGGAAGGCGCAAAGGATCTGGGCACCGGCGAGTATATCTCGCCCGTCGTGGTCAATGACAATGCCATCGACATCACCTATGCGCCTGGCGCGGCCATCGGCGATCCCGCCAAACTCACCATCGCGCCCCAGGCGCCTTACGTCCATATCGTCAACAAGATCGTGACGGCGGACGGCAAGAAGGATCACGTCGAGAGCAACGTCATCACCGACGCCAAGGCCGGCACCGAAACCCTGACCTTGACCGGCACCGTCGGCCAAGGTAGCGGCCCGGTGATCTATGGCTATGCGGTGAGGAAGCCGTCGCAGTTCGCCGGCGTCTTGCTGACCGCGGCGCTGAAAGACGCGGGCGTGAAAGTCTCAGGCCACCCCGATGTGATCACCGATGCCACGGCGGCGCGCAAAATCTATCGCGACGACATGCGCGTGGCCGAACATGTCTCCACGCCTTTGTCGGAGGATGTGAAGCTCACTTTGAAAGTGAGCCAGAATCTTCACGCTTCGACCATGCCCTATGTGATGGGCGCGGTGTTGGCACAGGCCACCGACAAGATCGACCAGAAGGGCTTTCAGCTGGAGCATGATTTCCTCAGCAAGGCGGGGCTCGATCTCAGGGGCGCCTCCCAATCCGACGGCGCGGGCGGGGCGGGCGTCGCCTTCTACACCCCGGATTTCGTGGTGCATTACCTGGCCTATATGGCGCAGCAGCCGCATTTCGACTTGTTCCAGAAAAGCCTGCCGATACTGGGCAAGGACGGCACCTTGGTGGATACGCAGAAGGATTCGCCCGGCGCTGGGCATGTCTTCGCCAAGACCGGCACGTATGGCGGGCGCGATTATCTCAATGCACGCCGGCTGATCACCGGCAAGGGCCTGGCCGGCTACACCACCACGCCTGACGGACGGCATCTGGCCTTCGCCTTTTACGTGAACAATGTCGAACGCACGGATGACGAAGACGTCTCGGACATGTGCGGCCAGGCCTTGGGCGAAATGGCGTCGGCGCTTTACGCCTTGCCGCTGGGCGACGCCGCGCCCGCAACACCCATGGCAAGCGGACAATGAGGCGGGGGCTTTCCCACTTCGGACTGACGCTGGTCCTGCTGGCTTCGCCAGCTCTGGCCCAGCCTGCGGCGCCCGCGCAAATGGACCGCGACATGCTGGAAGTCACGGTGCCGCAGCTTCAACGCTATTACGCCGATCGCAAATACACCGTCACCCAGGTGGTCCAATGGTATCTGGCGCGCATCCACCACTATGACGGTGTTTATAAGGCGATCGAAACCAAGATGGACCAGGACGCGCTGGCGGATGCCGCGCGCGAGGATTCCGGCGGAAACACGAACCATGGCCTGTTGTGGGGCGTGCCCATCGTGATCAAGGCCAATACCAGCATCGCCGG
>Ga0182024_10011528_pt1 | contig 17704 bp, 20 predicted proteins | sample P32metaG_FD_120480 | JGI IMG/M metagenome (GOLD analysis project Ga0182024, IMG submission 120480) | Permafrost microbial communities from Stordalen Mire, Sweden - P3-2 metaG (Illumina Assembly) | ecosystem: Environmental > Terrestrial > Soil > Wetlands > Permafrost | place: Sweden: Stordalen... | reverse complement strand
TGAACGGGATAATCTGCCATTAAAAGATTCTCCAATCGGTCCAATGGCCCGAGGCGCACATTCGCACATAAAAATCAGCGAATGCGACCATAATAAGGCTGCACCATGCCCAGACCATGTGCCTTCGATTGAAGCAGCTCACGCAGTTGTACGCCTTGTGGCAAACTTTTGACTTGGAAAGCGAGTCGCGCCCGCCGCCGATGAGATGTCGAAGGGAATGGCAGCCGAAGGTATAGCCGCTCAAGAGACAAACGTTGACCGCCAGAACCAACGTCCCCAGCCCGATGCCGAATTTCGTTTTGCCGGTGGCGGCGTCAAACCACCACATCGCATGCCACACGTCCAGCGCTAGTAAAACAAGAAAAATCAGCGCCAGATAAAGGAAGTACCGGTGGATGTTCTGCAAAATGAGCGGCAGCGAATTCTCGCCCCAATAAGACTTGCGTGGCTCGCCCACGGCACATGAAGGTGGATCGGCCCAAAACGCTTTGTAGTATGCTCCGCGGTAGTAATAGCACGTCATCCGAAAGCCGCCGGGCGCCCACAAAATTAACAGCGCTGGCGAAAAGGGCAGCCACGCCGGCCAAAAACCCGGTTTAGCTCCAAACCAACTGTGCGGCGAACTTCCAAATAGTTCCGGCGAATAAAACGGCGACAAATAAGGCCCAAAGTGATAATGGACGCCCTGAAACGCTGCCCAGGTGGAATACACGACGAATCCACCCAACCCCAAAAAAACCACCAGCGGCGTCAGCCACCACAACCCCGTCCGGCTGGTCTGCCCGAACGACCGCCGCGGCAGCACATTCAATGGGTAATCTTCATTTCCGGAAGGTTCTGGAACCGACGTTGCCAAGCGAGACATGCGAACTCCGCAATCCTTTTGAACTAGCGGGTTTGTAAAACGAGCCGACACCGCTGCCACGCGGAACAAACCCGTCTGGAGCATATAGACAACGAGCGAAGCGATCAACAGCGATCAAAGGCCCTTAGCCACGGTCACGACGGCGTCCATTCCTTTCAATCAGACCCGCACTGGACGCCATCTTGAGCGACCCGAGATTATAGGGCGAGGCCGTCAACTGGCACAATCCGATGGCGCTTCCAAGTTCGGCCCAGACTTTGCTTTGTGGCCTCGTGTTCCCGCCAAGTGGGTGCGGGGTGGTCATCGGCAAGGCAATCAGGGCCAAACGTATCGGAATACGCCCAAGTGAGAAGCGTGGGAAAGTCCGTGCGAAAGTTGCCCCCTTTAACGGCCGACATATGTCAGAGTTATTTGTAAGAATGGCTTTAAGCACCCGTTTGAGTTTGGAGTGAGCCGTGAGATTCGTGTCGAGGATGCCGTTGTCGAGCCGCCTTTCGGATTTGCCGCCGGTTCCCGGCGGCGAGCCGATGCCGTCTGAGTTCGTCGAGATTCTGGACACCCTTCCGGCTCAAATCGACCGCCAACTGGGGTACTTCGGCCGTTCACGCTTTGTCGCTTTTCGATACGAACCTCGTGCCGAAGATGTCATGTGGAGCGACGAATCGTCGTTCGGCATTGCTACTGGCGCGTGGCAAATCTTCCATGACGACGTGCAGCCGATCGCGAACCTGTACGACGTGAACATCGGCGGCGAAAAGAATCCGGCCGAGCATGTCCTGCTATACGATCGCGTCCGCACGACCGCCTACTTCGCTCCGCGCCACGTCGCCGAGGCGTTTCTCGAACGCCGAAGAGCACTGATGCCCAGCGTGGCGTAAACACACGATTCGTCCCCGTGAACATTTGGGAACTTTCCCCAGCGCACCATCCCGTGCAATAATGGGCCTATGGCCCGACTCAAATGTCATGCCTGCGGAGCGCGACTCAGCCCCTCGGCAGCGTGGTGCTCCTACTGCGGCGAGCGAATCCGCCGCCGTATCGCGTGGCCGCTGATTGGATTGGGCATCGGCCTAGCGATCGTCATCACCGCGTGGATTGTGTGGGCGAGCCGCGTGCCGGGGTGATCGCATGAGCAGCCGGCTGAAACTGTATTTACCTGACAATTGGCGCGACATTACGAGTGAGCGGCCGGGAGGCGCGTCCACTTATGCCCGAGCCAATTCGCAAAACTCCGGCGCGCTCCAAATTTCCTGCGCGTGGTATCGCGGTGGGAGAGAACCTAGACCAACCGATGATGCCCTAATCGAACTTGCTAAGGGAACATTTGGTCGCGTCGGCGACGCAAAGCTTCTCAATTCTCGTTCCGGTGCTTGCGAGATCGGTCGTTTTGGAACGGCGACCTTCGAATCGCCTCGGTTTCCGCGTTTGCAATCGTGGTATATCTCGAATGGATTGGACTTCGTCATCGCGACGCACATTTGCGCGGTTGTGCCGGAAGAAGCTGAGGTCGAAGAAGCAAGTCACATCGTTTCGCGACTCGCGATTGCTCTTGAGGGATGACCAAGTCGACGATCGCATTGGTGTGTTTACTTCGGGTGCCCGACAAACACCTCAATCACATACGAATAAATCAGCGACACCAGCGCGACAATCACGCTGGCCCACAGCGTGATCTTGAGGATGCGAATACGGTTGGCGATTTCCTTGTCGCGCCAGTCGCCCAACCGGCGATCGATCTCGTCGAGCTTGCGGTCGATTCTCGCTTCGATCTCGTCGAGCTTCTGATTGAGATACGAGTCCGCGGTTTTCTTGATGCGGTTGCTGATGCCACCGATCAGGCCGGCTTCTTCGATGTCTTCGCGAAGTGACGGCGTCGGCGCCGGGCCGGAGGTGGCGGCGGGGGTGTGGCCGTCGGGGAGAAATTGATAATCGTGCGGGCCTTCCTCGCCGATCATTCGCGCGATCATCGAGCCGAGGAACGCGCGGCGCTTGCGATTGAGCCGCGAGAACATTCCCTCTTTCTTCTTCAGCTTCCGCACCAGCGCCGGCACGGCTTCATCAGGGGCTGCCTCGATGCCACGAAGGCGCGCCAGCGCGACGAGCCCGGGCTGAGACAATCCCGCGAAGCGCATTGAGCGAATGCGGGCAATCTCCTGGGCGATCTGCTCTTTGCTGGCGCTGGCCGTCACGGGACGCCGGCCCCAGCGCACGATGTCGAGCATCGCATCGCGATCAAGCTCGGCGATCGTCTGCCGCCGATCGTGCAACGCAGCGACCAGCAATTGCCGCGTCTTGAATTTCGTGGCATCGAGGCCGAACTCCTCGGCCAGGTGATTCAGTTCGTCGCGCGGAAGTTCAAAGAGTTGACGCGACGGGCCAACCGCCGATGCCTGCGCGATCTCGCTGGGAGCCGGGGCCTCGCGCGGTTTGGCTTCATCGCCCGTTGGCGCGCTGTCGCTCTGGTCGGGCAGCAGCTTCGGCTCATTGCTTGTGGGCGACGGCGGCATGCGTGTTGAGCTTCGCTCCCATGTCGTAAATGATGATGTGCGCCCGCCAGATGATCAAAAACGCGACGCTCAGCAGCAGGCAGATCAGCACGTCTCCCCAGAACGTCTTGAACCGCAGCCGCAGGCCGTGAATCACGATGTAGCGGCGCAGCATCGTGACGTATTTTTCGTTTCCTGACAGCCAGACCACCCAGCCCCATAGCGATTGGAGCGTGATGATCGTGGCGTAGATCGTCGCGATGATCGCCAGCACCCAGCGGAAAAAGTCGAACGCATCCAGATGGATTAAAAACGACATGTGATCCGCGCCGCTCTATCGCTCTTGGCTTTGCTTACCCTTCGTCCTCATCGAGCTGATGATCGGCCACCTTCCCGCCAAACAGCGCCGAGCCGATGCGAACCATCGTCGATCCCTCGGCTATCGCCATCTCAAAATCGTCGCTCATGCCCATGCTTATGTGTCGCAACGCGGTGCCGCCGATCTTGTTCCATTTCAGCTCTTCAAACAGCTCGCGCGTTCGCGAAAATGTCTGGCGAGTTTTGGATTCGGTCGCTTCAAGCGGACCCATCATCATCAAGCCGGAGACTTGCAAGTTCGGCATCGAATCCACTTGCTCCGCCAGGTGAACCACCGCGCCGACGGCCACGCCATGCTTGGCGGCCTCTTCGCTGGCGTTTACCTGAATCAGCACCGGCACGCGCTTGTTCATCTTGGCCGCTTGTGTGTCGAGCTCTTCCGCCAGGCGCAGGCTGTCGATGCTGTGAATCAAGCTTACCAGGGGAAGCAGCACCTTGACCTTGTTCCGCTGAACGTGGCCGATCATGTGCCAGCGAACTTTGTCGGGGAAACCGCCCTCGCCGTGAATCGCGCGACGCGACAGATATTCCGTCAACTGCCCCGCGCGCTGCGCGAGCACCTGCACGCGGCTCTCGCCCAGATCGGCAACGCCCAGCTGCAGGATCTCGCGCACATGCTCCGGGGCGGCGGTTTTGGTGACGGCCACCAGCGTCACCTCCGCCGGATCACGCCGCGCCTTGGTCGCTGCGGCGCTGATGCGCGTTTGAATTTCCTCAAGCTTCTCCGCCAGCGGCGATCGTTTGGCCATCGTGTGAATCCCTTCAAGCGGCATTATAAGCATACGGGCGCGCACGTATAGGCTCGCTTTTCAGGGACGATGAATCTGAATAGAAAGTGAACGAGCGCCACCTACGGCCCGCTTGTATCCGGCTCATCGGGTATGGCGTTGTAGAACAGCTCTGAAATGCGCGCCGCCACGTGCCGGCACATCTGATCCTGCACGGACGAGAGATTGCGCGGATCGACGTCTTCCTCGGCCCTGCTCTCGAAGCGAATTTCCCGTCCCTCCGAACTATCCGGTGGCCATAGGATGCGCCCGCTCTCCGCGTCGATGACTTTCACCCGAGCCTCAGCCTGTCCAGCGAACTGCGTGCCGGCGATGGGCACGTCTGTTCTGAACTGCGTCAGGTTCACGTAGATGACCTGCTTGGCGCCCACTGCCCGTGCAATGGATGGGATGTCCATCTTACCAAACGCCACCGTATCTTTTCCGCGCACCTCGTCGAGCTTCGTCGTGGGGATCATCGGCGCGGCCTTGTTTTCGTTCAGCGTTGCAACGATGTTCGATGCAAGCTGCTGCGACTGAACGTTATAAAGGTCGGGGTTCTGATAGCTCTCGACGAAGACCAGCGTCTGAACTTTCGGAAGCTTGAAAGCGGCGGGGGCCTTCTCGTCGGAGAATTTATTGGTCAAAGCGCCGACGACATTGCAGCCGATCCCGAGGGTCAGCAGCACTGCGACGATCGCGCAGCGCGCGCCACGCAACAACACACTACGCATGATGGCTCCACATTGAGAGCGTTAGACGCTCCCGGTCAGCAAGCGACACGATCAGTCTTCAGGCGCCAGGTGCGGAACGAAGACATCGGCAATTTCGGTCGAGCAGGCTTCGATGGTCTTCTCATACACTTCGGCATCGGTCAGGCCCGTCGTGCCCTCATCGGGGGCCTTTTCGGGATACTTCAGTTCAATATTGTCGCGCTGGTAGACGATCTTCGCCTTGGCGTCAGACACTTCGAGCACCTTCAGGTTGGCCGTAATCGACCCGCGGAATAATTCCAGCGACGATTCGGGCCGCGTCTCGAACTTCACGATTTCGACGTAAACAAGCCGGCTGACATTCATCCGCGGCGCGACGGTGGTGATGTCCTGCGTGTCGGTCTCGGGATGATCGTGCTGAAATCGCGTGACCGACTCCGGCAAGGCGAAGGTCGCGCCCACCAAAAACTTCGGCGGGTCTTTGGCATCGGCCGCCTGCTTGATGCGCGCGGTGATGCCGCGCGACAGATCTTCCTGAAGCTTGGGCCAGTCGGTCGACATCGCCCGATCGCACCACACCATGACGGCGGTATTCTGATTGCCCAGTCCCTTGTAAGCGGCGTCAATATTCTGCACGACCATCTTCTGGGCAAGTCCCAGAAGCTGGCAGCCGCTGGTCAAGACGGCTGTAAACAGCACGAGCATCGAAAGCACACCGATGGCGCGAGCGCGGTGAATCATGGGTGGTTGTCCTCGGCGAATCATGAAGAATGTAACGGAGCCGCCCGGCGATTGCATTAATGGACGATGCAATTCCATCACCAGCCGTCGTGGCCTAGCTGATGAATCAAAATCTTCCAGCCCCAGGCGGCGATGCCAAAGCTCAGCAGCCCGATGAAGTAATATCGTCCGTCAAATCGGTTCAGCAGTCGATAAACCGGCCGGCCCGTGACAGCGACATATCCGCCGATCCAAACCGTCGCCATCGCAAGAAACGCCAGCAGCGTCCCCATCGGCTGAACATAAATCGCGGCCAGAAGATTTCCGCGCACAAACCACGCCCAGCTTGTCGTCATTCCGCAACCGGGGCAGGGGATGCCGGTTCGCTCAAGAAACTGGCAGGGCTGCATATGAAGTTGCGTGTGGGTCGCAACTCCATCGTGGCTGGGGTGAACAATTGCCGCAAGAACGAGCGGCACAAGACATAGAATCGCGAGCCCCGCGGCGATGCACCTTTCATGAACCGCGGCCTGCGCCGGGCGCATCGAGCCACCGTAGATGAGTGGGACAGATTCAGTCGGCACAAGAGATTGCGTCACAGGTGAGGAAGCTTACTGACGGAACATTCGTTCGCCAAACGATTTTACTGAAGTCGCAAACTGCTGAAATATTATGCAGAACCCGTAAGGATTATCCTTATCAACGTTAAATGGCATTCGAGATATTGACAAGACAGGATAGGGAAACTTAAGTTGTCGCATAGCCAAATGCGCGACGCCTCACCGGACGACATCGGCTGAGTTTTCGTCGTCTAACCGGCGCGTTACTCGTTTTAACGCCGGTTTCCCTCGAAACATGCTGTTTCGGCCCGGGTGGTGCATCAGTCGGCCAGAGCCGCTTGTCGATGCTGAGACCGGAGAGGCGCGGGGATTTTTTGTTTTCTATAAGCTAGCCTCGGCGTCGGCCCCGCCGCCAATGCCGAACGAAAGAGCAGCCTTCAATGCGCGTCTTCATGCTCGGGTGGGAATTTCCGCCCTTCATCAGCGGCGGTTTGGGGACAGCCTGTTACGGGCTGACCAAAGCGATGAGCAGCATCGGTACGGACATCATGTTCGTGCTGCCGCGTCCCGTAACAACCCCATTTTCCACGCACGTTCGTCTCGTCAGCCCGCGGCCCGATTCCCCGCTGGCGGCGCCGACGACTGAATTTCGCCTGGATGAATTCGAGCATGTGTCGTTCCGCACGGTGAACGCTGCGCTAACGAATCCGTACAACACGCCCGCCGACTACGACGAGCGACGCGAAGCCGCCGAAGCTGCGACCGCCGCCAAGGCCAAAGCTGAGCCGGTGGTGGGGAAGAGTTATAAGACCACCGTTGTTGAGCACGCTCCCACCCCGGTTACCGCTTCGGCAACGCCAACCAAAGGCTTTATCGGCGTCCAAAACCCCGGAGCGACATCGCCCTACGCCGGCGACATGTTCTCCGAAATCCAGCGCTACGCGCTGCTGGCTGCTGAGATCGCCCGCAACGAGACCTTCGACGTCGTTCATGCTCACGACTGGATGACCTTTCCGGCGGGTCTGGCCGTCTCGGCGCTCAAGGGCGTCCCGCTCGTCGTGCACGTTCACTCAACCGAGTTTGATCGCTCGGGAGTCAATGTCGATCAGCGGATCTACGACATCGAACGCCGCGGCATGCACGGCGCGATGAAGATTATTGCTGTAAGCCACCTCACAAAGAACCAGGTGACGCACCAATACGGCGTCGATCCGGCCAAGGTCGAGGTCGTTTACAACGCCATCGAGCAGAACGGCAACGGCTTCGACGAAGAAAAATATTCCATCCACAAAGACGAAAAAATCGTCCTCTTCCTCGGCCGCATTACCATGCAGAAGGGCCCCGAATATTTCCTGGCCGCGGCCAAGAAGGTGCTCGAGGTCATGGACAACGTGAAGTTCGTCATGGCCGGGTCCGGCGACATGATCCGCCGAACCATCGAGATGGCCGCCAGCATGGGCATCGGCCACAAAGTGCTCTTCACCGGCTTCCTCCGCGGCGGCGACGTGGAAAAAGTCTTCAAGATGGCCGACCTCTACGTCATGCCCAGCGTCAGCGAGCCGTTCGGCATCGCCCCGCTCGAAGCCATGAGCCACGACGTCCCCGTCATCATCTCCAAGCAGTCCGGCGTCAGCGAAGTGCTCACACACGCCCTGAAGGTCGATTTCTGGGACATCAACGAGATGGCAAACAAGATCATCGCCGTCCTGAAGCACCCGCCCCTGGCCAGCACCCTCCGCCAGCACGGCAGCTTCGAAGTCAAGCGCCTAAGCTGGACCGACGCCGCAAGACAGTGCGTGCAGGTCTACGACCAGGCTCGGGCGATGGTGAATGGGAAGCATTGATAAACCAACAATGAATCCAGATTGCACTCCGCCGCCTGAGCCAGACGTCACGGACGCGGCTGCGCTGGATTATGCTGCGGAAGCGCGCTTGCATGGTCGCGGAAACCCCGTGCTGTGGACTATCGCGTTTCTCTTCTTTCCGATCGGCCCGTTCATCTATCTGGCGGTTTTGGGCGCGCTTCGTTGGCCGACCGCAATTCTCCTCGCTATTGCTTCCGCTATAATTCACAACGGCACCGTCTTCATCCTGAGCAGGACGAACGGTGCCTCGTGGCAGCCGCTGCTGACAACGGCGCTCGTTTTGTTTGATTTTGGTATCGGCCGACTGCAGTTTAAAATTGGGGACTGCCACAGCGTATGGTCTTGGCAGGGAAAGCGACTGTGGCGTGGTGCAGCCTGGATCGTTGGCGCACTGATCGTGCTAAATGTTGCCGTCGTCAGTACAACGCTATTTATCCGATATCGATGGCACTGACCATAGCGCGGCGTCAAAGGTGACCGCTGTGCCAACACCGCCCGCCTTGCACAACCTCGCAACCGCTTTGGGATGGAAGCGTCTTCGCACCTGCCAGCGTCGTTCCAAGGATGGCATCAAGCCACTCGCGCGGACTTGGTACGAAAGTCACGAATCCGACGATATCTGGCTTCAAATCAACGAAACTCCGAATGGCCAGCAGCGGTGGTATGAGATTGCCGTGTACGCCTTTGAAGCCGGCCTGTGCACAGGTTGGTTTCGCTTCAAGCTTCCGCAAACCCCCGAGCATGTGAGCCGACTGGCTCGGCGATTGAAGCCGTACCTGCAGCACGACCAGTTCACGTCAGCCGCCGCTCGAAAACGGTTTTCTCGTCAATTTCCCGAATGCACCGGCTTCGGATCGAAACGTACATGGGCTTGGGTTGCGGGATGGAGGCAAAACCCGCGACGCGCGACGCAGGCGCGTTGACGCAATAGCCCTCCCTTCGGTTTTCCGCCGCCCCGACGTTTGAACATCAATCGGCACCTACCCGGCCTTCGCATGTACGATTCTCACAACGCCACAATGTTGCGAGAGGGCAGCAGCTCTCGGTCGCACGACAATGTCGATATCAACGTCGAGCGCGTTCAAGAGCGACAGCAACTTGTCGACCGAATATCGAGTCGGCCGGGCGTTCATCAATCTGGAGACGTCGGGTTGGCTCACGCGCAGTCGTTTGGCTGCGTCAATCTGTGTCAGACCCAGCGAATTGATCCGATGGTAAATTTGCCGCGTTAACTCCGCCTTAACCTTGAGTTCGGCTGCTTCTGCTTTGGAGAAGCCTATATCTTCAAAAACATTGCCGCTGCCTTCGATCACCGCCGACGCGGGCGCATTCCGTTTTAATTTACCGTTTTTCATTTAACGCTCCGCTATCCATTGCGCGTGATGGGCTTCGGCCAGTTTCAGTCGAGCCGTGATGAGATCCAATTCGTGCTTGGGCGTGGCGATGCCGCTTTTGCTTTTCGTTTGAAAAACATGCAGCACATAGACCGCCCTCGCAAAGCGCACCGTGTAGACCGCGCGATAGGTATCGCCCCGATGGTCTTCCACAACCTCCAATACGCCGGCGCCTTTGAATCCCTTCAACGGCTTACTGGACGGATACTTCTCGCCGCGTTGTGCAAACGATAGCGCGAAGCCGATCTCCCTTCGCACTTCGTCAGGAAACCCCCGCAAGTCGCCACGGCTGCCGCCAATCCAGAACGCGGGTTTCTCGTCAATTGGATCCGTCACCACATCCCCGATATGGTAAATATACCATAGTGCTTATCTAAAGCAAATCATTTGTGGGGCACAAGCCGCTCGCGCCGCTGCGCGCGTGTCCCAATTTACGAGCGATCAACGATAAGCAAACATCGCCCCGGCGGAATCCAAAGACATCTGCCTGCGCAAATGATACATTTGATCATCATCATGACCCGACTTATGGAACGAGCAATCGAACGATTGCGCGCGGTTCCGGAAGCGCAGCAGGAACAAGTCGCACGCTTTCTGTTGAATGAACTGGATGACCAAGAGCGCTGGGCTCAGCCCAAAGCCGCTCAGGGTGCTGGCTTATCTTGTCTCGCAGAACAGATTGTCATCGATGATGCCAAAGGGCTGTGCGAGCCCTTGGATCTCGATTCACTCTAATCTTACTTGCTGGCTTCCTTCCGCGGCAGCTTCTGCGTCGCGAGCAGTTTGGTCAGGGCGTGGCGAAAGAACGTCACCGCCGAACGATTGTGGTTGATCTGCTTTTGCAGCGCTGCAACGCCCTTGGCATGTTGATGCCGCATCTGCTTTAGCGTCTTTTGCTCCGCGTTCAGTTCCTGGTTGGCGGCGGCGAGCCGCTGCTGCGCAGACAACGGCGTCGCCGTGAGCTTCGGCAGGGTCGCACTGACGGCGGTCGCGGTTATGGAACTCTGCGAGGAATCCACTGCAGTGGGCGCGGCTTCGGGCTGCCCATAAGCGCCCCATTGGAACGACGGATCGCCGGCCCAGACGTAGTCGTCGAGGTTTATGCGAACTCCAACGACCGGATAAACCCAATCGCTCCAGCCGTTGGGCGACTGCGACGTCTCACCGAAACCGATCAGGTTTCCGGCAGCGTCGACTGCTGCTCCGTCTCCCTCGTTAAATACGACACCGCCAGGCGCTTCCGGCGTCACTGTCGACGTCGTCCCACCGCCGCTGAAAGCATACACATTGCTTATTTCACTTTGCAGAAGCTGACCCGACGGCGTGAAGTGGCCGTTGTAGATGAAATCCGTCCCGAATCCCTCGACCACGATTTCGCCAGTCTGCCGAACAATAAGTTTGATCGGCGCGGCCATGAAGTTGTTGAGGGGGTCGTTGTTAATCGTGTCGCTGACGATTCCATTCGTGCCGAATGATGTATCGAGTGACCCATCAAAGTTGTAACGAGCAAGCGTTACGGTCGCCGCATCGTGGGTTGCAATAAGAATCGATCCGTCCGGCAACAGCTTCGCATCGCTTGCATATTCGTCGCCAAGCGAGGTCGACGAAGCGTACTGGACCGGCTGGCCGTTATTGAACGAGGAGTCGATCGATCCATCGCTGTTGAGCCGCGGCAAGACCCAACCGCTTCCATCGCGGCCTTGCTGCCGCATATCCAGTTCCGATCCAACGACCACCACCTTCCCGTCGGGAGTTGCAAGCAGGATCGCGGGGCCGTTGTTGTACGCGCCGCGGCCGTCTCCATCGAGTGAAACGGTTCCCGCATTGCCGTAAGAACCATCGATCGACCCGTCAGGGTTGACGTGAGCGATGAGAAGCGGCGTGTTCGGAGCGTTGCCTGAGCCGGCGATCAACAGGCCGCCCTGCGGGGCTTCGGCGATCCCTTTCACGAGCATCCCGACATCCAACGTCCCGTCGGTGCCGAAGGTGTTGTCAACCGAGCCGTCGGCGTTGAGTCGAACCAATTCACTCGTCGAGCTAAAGGGTGAATTGGTGGCTGAAACGATGATCTTGCCATCGCTTTGAACGAAGACTTTTTCGGCAAATATAGAGTCGTCGGGAATTGCGACGTCGCCGGCATTGCCAAATGTGCTATCCAGCGATCCGTCCGGTCCATATATCCACCCTAAACGGAATATTTAAACTGCCAATGATGACTATACCCCAGAATTAAGACTGGCGAATGAAAAATCTGTAATTGCCCACCTCCAGCGAATCGCATAGGCCGAGATCAATTTTGGTCCGGTCACTGCGGGGCGACTTGATAGCAAACAAATGCCAAGTATCTGCTGTTGGGCGACCAGGAATTGACGTTGATGGTGCCCTGCCCGCCGAAGAGTTTCGCCAGTGGCATGCTGAGCCGATATTTTAGCGCACTATGTGCCCGATACGGCGCGTGTCCGCATCTGTCCGCCTATAAGAATGAGGATCACGGCTTTTGCTCTTCCACTTTCAAGGAGTCGTCATGAGCATTAAGACGGTCGGACAGGTGCTCATCGATACGTTAGTCGCCGCTGGCGTGCAGCGGGTCTTCGGAGTTCCCGGCGATTCGCTGAATGCGATTACCGACGCCATCCGCAAAACGGAGGGCATCACGTGGAGCCACGTGCGACACGAGGAATCGGCTGCGTTCGCGGCTTCTGCCGAGGCGCATCTCACCGGGCGGCTTGCCGTGTGCGCGGGAAGCTGCGGGCCGGGCAATCTGCACCTGATCAACGGCCTCTACGAAGCCAATCGCAGTCGTGTCCCGGTGCTGGCGATTGCCGCTCAGATCCCGTCGCGGGAAATCGGCAGCAACTACTTCCAGGAGACGCGCCCCGAGGCGTTGTTCCGCGAGTGCAGCCACTACTGCGAGACGATCTCGCACTCCAGCCAAATGCCGCGGGTGTTGGATATCGCGATGCAGACGGCGATTGCCCGGCGCGGCGTCGCTGTCGTTGTGATACCCGGCGACATCGCCAACGAAGCGGCGACCGTCACTGAGCCGCGCCTGAAGTTCACTTACCCGGACCCGGTCATCCTGCCCTCAGAGCAGGAGCTTTCGAATCTGGCGGCGATTCTGAACCGCGCGAAGAAAGTGACCATTTTGGCTGGCGCGGGATGCCGGCGGGCGCACGCGGAATTGCTCGCGCTGGCGGGAAAACTGAAAGCGCCGATCGTTCATGCCCTGCGCGGGAAAGAATTCATCGAGCATGACAATCCCTTCGACGTCGGCATGACCGGCCTGCTCGGCTTCTCGTCCGGCTACCACGCCATGATGAACGCGCAAACGCTGCTCATGCTGGGCACCGATTTTCCATATCAGGACTTCTACCCGACACATGCAACGGTCGTGCAGATTGACATTCTTGGCGAGCAGTTGGGCCGCCGAACCAAACTCGACCTCGGCGTGGTCGGTGATGTGGCCCAGACGCTCGCGGCGCTGCTCCCGCGCCTCGATCAGAAGACCGATACCGATCACCTTGATCGATTCGTTGCGCACTATCGTTCGGCTCGCAAGGAGCTGGACGAACTGGCCACCGACACCCCAGCCGATGGGGCCGTCCATCCGCAATACCTCACGAAGATATTGAATGACGTCGCGGCCGACGACGCGATCTTCACGTGCGATGTTGGCACGCCCACCTTGTGGGCGGCGCGCTATCTGCAAATGAACGGCCGGCGGCGGTTGATCGGTTCCTTCTCACACGGATCGATGGCCAACGCCCTCCCGCAAGCGATCGGCGCGCAAGCCGCCGAACCCGGCCGACAAGTGATCGCATTATCCGGCGACGGTGGTTTGGCCATGTTGATGGGCGAGCTGTGCACGCTGAAGCAGATGAACCTGCCGATTAAGATCGTTGTTTTCCGAAATGACGCGTTGGGCTTCGTTGAGCTGGAAATGAAAGCGATGGGCATTATCGAATACGCAACGGATTTGAAGAATCCCGATTTCGCCAAAATCGCCGAAGCGTCAGGGCTTCTCGGATTGCGCGTCGATAAGCCGGCACAATTGCCCGATGCGCTTCGAAAAGCGTTAAGCCACGATGGGCCCGCGCTCGTCGAGGTGATGGTCAACCGGATGGAATTGGCAATTCCTCCATCGATCACCGCGTCACAGGCCAAGGGGTTCAGCCTGTATATGATTCGCGCGGTACTGAATGGGCGCGGGGATCAGGTGCTCGATTTGGCCAACACCAGTGTGCTGAAGGAAACGCTGGCCGTTGCCAAGAGCATGTTCGGCGCGGGCTTGTGAACGGGACGAGAGAATCACTTATGGTTTCCAGCCGTGCCCAATGCGGCACGTCGAAAGGATGGAGCGAGCCATGCCAATGAAAATCCTGGACGTCGGGCAATGCGGATTTGATGGCCCAAGGATGTCACGACTCTTTCGAGAGATACTCGATGCGACCGTGGACAATGCCGCTACAAGAGAAGTCGCTGCTCGCCGCCTGCGAGACGGAAAATATGACGTCGTGCTGGTGAACCGCGTTCTGGCGGCGGATGGAGCGTCAGGAGTCGAACTCATCGGCGCGCTAATCAAGTCCGGCTGCACCACGCCGCTGATGCTCGTCAGCGATCTTGCCGACGCCCAGGATCTCGCGGTTGCCCAGGGTGCGATCCGCGGATTCGGAAAAGCCGTTTTGGACAGTCCCAAGACGTTCGAACTCATCAGAAAAGTCGCATGCGGCGGCCCTGCGAATAACTCAGACCGATAGAAGCGGGGAAGCACCACCGCGTGTATTTTCACAACGGAAGCGCCGGCCATGGGTCATCGAAGTACCATTCTGTTCATCACCGCCTCTTTGATCGCCGCCATTGCGGTGGGCGGCGACACTGCGAGGGTTCCCGCGGAAACATCAATGACCGCCCCGCATCATCAAACGATTTCCGTGGAGATGATCGGGCCGGTCACGCAAACGACCGACTTGCAGATTATCTGCGTGCTGAAACATAACCCGGCGGGGGACAAGTACCTCGAAGCAATGGATGATTTCAACCGCAAACTCCATGGGCTCATCTCGCAACTCCGAGATCGCGGCGAATTCGCCGGTGACGCCGGCGAAACGTTTCTCTTCACGCCAACGGATAACACCGTTCGGCCCAGGCAGGTTTTGCTCATCGGCGTTGGAGCGGAAACAAAGCTTACGCTCGACACACTCAAAATCGCCGGCGCGATCGCGGCCAGAGAGGCCATTCGCCTGAAAGCACATCATGTCTCGTTCGCCCCGACCTTGCGTGACCAAGGCAGCACGCGTATCGCCGTCGGCGCCGGCGATGCCGCCACCGTTGCCGGATGGTTGCTCGCATACGACACCGAAAAGAAATTGCAGGAACAGGGCCTGTCGCCCCGCGAAGATGTCTCTGATTTTGTGATTGAAGCGGGACCAAAATACTTCGATGACACGGTCGCCAACATTGCAGAGGTTGTGAAGAACGCTACTGCAAGTATTAACCGCCGAGAATCCAAACCTTACGTGGCGCAGTAGATCCGGATGAAATGTTGGGGAGTACATTGGCATGACTGGCGTCGCGCAACATCGATCAAGGATGCATCAACGTCAGCGGCCTTGAAGAAATCTTCCTGTAAAAACGATACCGCGGACGATGGACCCGCGTGCGTGCGAAGCTCGCGCCAAATTAGTTCTGCGGTCGGATTCATATAATCGTCCGAGGAATGATACCGGAACGTGTATGGATCGTTCAGCCGCCGGATTGGATTGGACGAGCCTCTGCTTTCCAAGCGAGTCGCTACCCCGCCATTGCCGCTTCCATGATGCGAACGATGCCGAGAGCGCGTCGGAGCTCTCGGCTTCACAACGATGTCGATATCCACGTCGAGCGCGTTTAGCAGCGAGGGCCGCGTCAGGTGACGCTGACGGGGCTTTATTGCCGACGAATCGCTGACAATTCGCTGACGAAGCGGGGCGAGGAAAATTCGGTCTTCGCACAACTCCTTGTCAGACAAGTGTTCCCGGCTGGGCTCGAACCTGCAACCTTCGGCTTCGGAGGCCGACGCTCTATCCAATTGAGCTACGAGAACAATGGGCTTTCCGTCAAGAATGATGGTAATACGTGCAGTGGGGGAAGTCTATTGTTTCCAGCGGCTCAATCACGGCCGAAGAGTTTGTTCTTCAGGCGTGTGAGGAGTGAACCTTCCCCGACGACTTTTTGGGCGCGGGAGCGATTCCAGACGCGGAGTTCGCCAGTTGGCCAGGGGCCGCCGGCTTTCCAGGCGACAATGCCTTCGGCGACGCCTTGCGAGACATGGCTTGAATCCCACGGCGGGCTGATCCGCTCGCGCACCTCGGGCTCGGCAACGATCGTCGCTTTCCAGCGATCGAGATCATTCACCGCGACGACTGCTGACACGAGCTTGCCGGTCTTGCGGTGGGGGCCGAAGACGTCGACGCTCTCGAACGCGCCGCCACGCATGGGCGGAAGACAGTAGACGGTCGCGCCCGCTTCGAAATTGCCGCGGGCAGAGCCTGGCTCGCCGACGATGATTGCGGTGATGCACCAAACGCCTTTGGGTTGATCGGGGTCGCGCAGCTCATCGGGGACGAGCGATTTTTGTCGTCGCTTGGCGCGAATCTCGTCGCCGGACGGGAAGTCCGCACCTTTCGATTGAGATATTTCAGGGCGTCGGCTCATCGAATTCACTGTAGCGTACTGTCTTCTTAATATTCCCCGGAACAACAGATGCGTGCCAGACGGCCGGTAACGACGGGGTTTACATATAATGTTATGTATATGACATGAGCCAAAGCTCGGGATACATCACGCCTTGCGCGATCTGTGCCGCCGCTCTGACTGCCGGCACCGGCTATGTTGTCCGCATCGACATTTTCGGCGACCCAGCTTGGTCAGATTCTGAATTCGGCGAAAACCACGCCGACATTCAGGAATCTTTGATGGATATCATCAACCAAGCTGCATCCATGACCGCCGATGATTTGCAGGACGGCGTTCACCGACGCTTTGAATACCGCGTTTGCTCGCAATGCCAGCGAAAATTGCTGGCAAACCCACTTGGCCTGCCACGAATCTCACGCGACGCGTCCAACTAGCTCATTTATTGATATCGCTTTCGAGGGACGGCGCTGCATTGAAGGTTCGACAAAATGAGAATGCGATGAATGGGGCGTGAGATTTCGATTTGGCCTGCGCCGATCGTTGGCATAACGATTGCGGAAGTGATCCCCAGAGGGACCACAACCATGACGCGCATTTCGATTCTCGCATTAGCGGCGATTGCAGTAGGAAGTCCGATCCATGCCTTTGGCCAGGCCGGGCCGACGACATTGCCCTCAACGGCGACAATTGCGCAGACGCCAGAGTTGACGTTACGGTCGCTGCCGGCGGTGCTCGACGCCCGGGAGCGTCACCAGGATTGGCATGTAGCCGCGGATCAAGCAGGAGCGCGGATTCAGGATCCCACGCTTAAGACGCCATTCAATCAGCGAATGTCGGGGATTGTTCCGGCGGTTGCGAAGCTGCTGATTGGCCATCCGCAGGACTACGCGCTCGTGACCGTCGGCGTCTACCGCGGCAAAGATACGCCGGACAAACAGGCGGTGGTGGCCGTCACCCTGGATGGCCTCGACTCGCAACTGGGCTCGGATTTCTTTGCCGATGTCGTTTCGGGCTTGCCGCGGATTCCGTCGGGCGAGGGGATTCCAGCCGGCTTGCGGCTGGATGCGGAAGCGACATCTTATCTCGTCTTCTTTCTGGGTCAGAAGCAACTGGAAGCCGGAGACATTCCGCACACAACATTTGGCAAGAGCATCATGCTGGCGACCAATCGCGCGCACAACAGCAGCAACGAAGCGCAGAGTGCCGCCGCGGAAAGCGCCATCGCCCGAGCTAATGCCGCTCAAGCCCAGGCGCAGGTCACTGCCGATCGAACGCAGCAAG
>Ga0182024_10011527_pt1 | contig 17705 bp, 19 predicted proteins | sample P32metaG_FD_120480 | JGI IMG/M metagenome (GOLD analysis project Ga0182024, IMG submission 120480) | Permafrost microbial communities from Stordalen Mire, Sweden - P3-2 metaG (Illumina Assembly) | ecosystem: Environmental > Terrestrial > Soil > Wetlands > Permafrost | place: Sweden: Stordalen... | reverse complement strand
TCGGGCCGAGGTGATTTTTCTAACTCTTTTGCAATCAGGAAGAAGTTGGTGGACGTGACAGGGTTCGAACCTGCGACCCCCTGCTTGCAAAGCAGGTGCTCTCCCAGCTGAGCTACACGCCCAAACCGATGTTCCTTTTCATTCTAAACCAGTTGCGATTTCTCGCGCCACTCGAAACTGTCCAAACTGTGCCAGAGTGTGCCAAAACTGTGCCAAATAAACTTCAATTGATCCTCGATGACTGTGCCACTGTGCCAGATACTGTGCCAAATGGAGTTTTCATCTCGTTCGCTTGTCGTTCCAGCTTTTGCAGCGCTTCTCTCTTCATCTGTAACTTCATCTGTGAATATTTTTTGAAGACTTGAGAGTCGCCCTGGCGAAGTAGCTGTGTCACCCACTCGTCAGCCACGCCCCCTGCACTTAAGCGGGTGGCGTACGCGGACCGCAGATCGTAAATCCGAAAGTAGGAGACTTTGGCACGGTGAAGAGTTTTTTGCCACACGCATTTGAGTGTTTTCAAATGACCTGTGGCATTCAGCTCGCTTGGAAAAAGGAATTGTCCCTCACCAGCAATCGCCATCTGTGTTCTAAATGTATCGACGGCAATAGCGGTTAGAGGAACCTCTCCGATTCCGTTTGGCGTCTTGGAGTCCGGTATCCACACGACAGCGTTCTCCAGGTCAACTTGGTCCTTTTTCATCGGAAGCAGTTCCTTGTAGACTCTTAGACCAGTCTCCGTAATGATCCGAATAATGTTCTGCAAATAGTTCGGAGCATGTGCTTCGATGTTCTGCTGTTCGGACCAAGTAACGTAATGTGGTCGAAACAGCCCCTTAACGGCAACTGGAAACTCGACACCCGAACACGGATTGGCGTGCAGGACCCTCTTTCGGACTGCCACGTTCAGCATGCGCCGGAGAACTCTCAACTCCTGGTGCACTGTGGCAGGTTTTAGGACTCCTCCTTCTTTGATTCCGAGAGAAGTTCGGGTTCGAACCCGCTGGCAAAGACGGTCACGGAGATATAACTCAATGTGGTCCGCAGTGATGTCTACAAGTTTGCTCGTACCAAGAGCAGACTTAAGGTGTTTAGCGGCACGCAAGTTCACCTCGTGCGTCTTTTCCATGCGTAAAGGCGGCTTGGAATAATTCTCCAAGAAAAAATCCGCCCATTGGTTCAAGCTCAAGCTCTCTCCTTTGCGTACAACATCTAGGACGTTGTTGTCTCTGGCATCTAGTCGTTCCCGCAGTTTTTTCTGGGCCTCGTTCCAATCTTCACTGAGAGTGGATTCCCTGCGCCGATTTCCATTACGGTCGCGATAGCGAATCCACCAGATATTTGACTCCTTTCTTCGAAACACAACGCCTTCGTATTTGCGTGATTTAGGCATTCTCCATCTCCTGTTTGAAAGATGCGCGGAAGGGTTCGAGATCCGATTTGAGAAACCGGATGTTTCGACCCATCACGCGGAGATGGGGAATCTGCTTTCGCTCAACCCAAAGATACACAGTTTGCGGACTGACGCCAAGAAATTTGGCAGCATCCTTCACTGTTAGAGGGTGTTCCATCTCCGCGACTGCGATGTTCGAGAAATCCGCTGAGATTTGAGATTGATTCATAGCATGACCCCTAAAATGCCTTGCAGTTATAAGTTAGAAAGTGGCTGGCTCTTTCTTCGCGGCTCCTATGGTTTTTTGCGCGTGGACTGGCACATTCGAAGTCGCCAGTTCCAGCATGCGTGCGCTTCACGGCACCGCCTCCGAAAGACCACATTTGGTTCGCCGAGCTATCCAACATGGTCGGCACCTCCATTTCTAGAGCATACTATACATATAGCACCATGAAATGGAAAGCTTATTTTTGCTGCAGTTGAACACTTTTCTGAGGGAGATGGATCCCGAGAATCGGAGATGATGACTGAACGTCGGCTCTGCGCCGTCTCGATTCGAGGCAGCGTAGGGTCTGCGCAATCGACTTTGCAAAAAGGCCTCGAACCCCGATTCTGGATGGTTTCGGAGCACACCTCATGCGCAGTTGGCGCGCCACCAAGCGCTTTGATCGAACGGGACCAGAAGCAAGCCGCCCAATACAGGTGTCAAATATGCAGGAATGACAGTCACACAACTGAAGAACATCTACACCCCACGCTCGCACTCGCCAAGCTGTTAGAAGCGTTGCGCGAACTGGTTGCTAAGACAGTTGTGCGCGAGGTCTGGGCGGCAATTGCCGCCCAGAAAAAATAAGTCGCACCTCGAAGGAGCTATCGCGCAGTTATCTGACGGCAACCAAAGATCTCACCCGAGCTATGAATTGCCTCAAAATACTTTTTGATTCTGGATGTGCAGGAGGCTGCCGGTCGGGTTCTGGCGGCAACCAAAGGGTGGGACAGACGCGTTCCAGCAGGAACTTCTGGAAGCGCTCCTTGGGGAACGCTTCAGCGGCCATTTGCTCCGGAATCCCGCTTTCGTGAATCGAACCGTTCCACGCGAATAAGAACGCATGTAATTCGGGCCATATGTGCTTTGGTTGAAGAACCAATTCAGCCAGTTTTCTACTGGCCTCTGCCTGTGTGAGGGGACTTGTCGTTCGCTGGCTGGCGCCCTTCATCATCGTTGAGACTCTTGAAAATGGATCTCCAAAATGGGAACTGACAAGTTCGTGATAATCGACTACTTTTTGACCAAAGGCTTCAAGGACCTTGGTGGTGAAGGATAACCTTAATGCCTCAGGGATTCTCGCGCTGAGTAGCACCAGGGTTGGACAACTGCCAAATCCCAATTTTATGAGCGGTTCTAAATCATTCACCGGGTCCCACGTGGCACCCACAGTAATGCGCGCCACTTCCTCCGCGAACTGCGAGAAAGGATTCAGCATCACGTACACGACTGGCAGTACTTTACCCTCTTCCCAATCTCCAACAGCTGCAACGAAGCTAAATGTGGGGCCTACAGGATTCACGATGCCGAGTGCGAAAAAGACATCTAGACGGGCACACTCTATTGCCTCGAACGACGAGGCCAACCGCTCAGGGAGCAATTCAATCAAGCATTCACTATCCATGCTGTGCCTCGCGCTTCAGTATTCTCTTGGCCCAGTTGAAGCCAGCCAGCCGAGTCCGCATCAGTCTGCACGGCAAGCCGCCCTGTTTCGGCCTGAGCCGTTATCGACCTAACCCTGGCCCGTAGCATCTCGTCACTATTGGCGTCGTCGCCAGCGGCGAGCAACTTACACAAATCGAATACAACTGGTCCACAGCCTCGTAGCAACCTAAGCGCTGAAGACGACACGATCATACGGCCACTTGCACGGATTTCAAAAAAAGATGAGTTTATATTTACACCATGTTTGTTCATTGCTTTGACAGCAGCGCTAGACTAGTTGGGCTTCTTTTTTATCTGCCGACGAGCGCGATTAAATACTTCCTGGATTAGTGATAAATGTTGATTACTCTGTTCTTGAAATGCTCCTGAATCGCGAGGACCAAATTCTTCAGGAACTCCATCTTGTGAAGCCAGATATTGGTTCGACCACATGGCTCGCAGCCCCATCGAATAAATGACGTTCTCCAATAACCCTGGTCTATAGCAGACAGACGGAATGAACGAACAGAATGAGAGAATTTCTTTGCCTTGTTGCTCCATGACGCCGACTGGCAAAGACTCTCCGGTTAAGAGCAATCCACTTTGCAACAGTTTCACATTTCTATCGCTGTCCACGCACCAGGATCCCAAGAAATGAGTCCGGGTTGGATTCCTCGGTTCGGCCAAGTTTAATTGGGACGCTAGTGAGTCGACATTTGCTCCGCGCAAATTCAGTGGTAGCCGCAGTAAACTGAAAAGTCCGCTACCCAATAGCGGATGTCTTATCTCGTTGTCTAATGTAAGGAGTGCTGTTGGAGGCATGCAACCGGGGAATGGAAATTCAGCGGTTAGACCATGCTCCCCTTCGTTTGCCATCAACCACGGTTTGGGGTTTGGTTCCATCGCTGCGTGAAAGTCTTCTGTTGTGAATCGTGATGGATTTTTGCCCCACGGCGCATACAAAAGTGGAACTACATCAAGCATCTCATCCTTTTGTTTTCTAAAACCATTCGTTGGGTGAGCAGATTCATCCACATCCCCTCCAATGAGTTTTGCAAGGGCATCGGGCTGGAGGTGGGCTTCAGCAGCTTGAAGTGAGACCGAGCTAAGAAAAAACACACTAAGCCAAGGAAAATTCTGAGAATGAAAATAGGCTGAGGAACGAAGGCTGATCTTTTTCGTCTCTGGATTCCAGACATAGGCGCTAAGGCTGGCGTTGCGATTAAGAATACTCAGCGATTGAGTTGCGTGCGCCTCAGTGTCCACATTTCGGAGGACATCAGTTTCTGCGTGAACTCGGACAATTTCATCGCCGTCCTCTAGGATGACAGGTTCAGCCCATATGCGCTGTGCCAGTCGGTGTCCCCACCAAGTCAGACAGCGGTCTTCACGAACGCTCCACTCTGGATCGATCTTCATTTGCTCATAAATGAAGGCCAAGAGCTGAGGTCCGACATCGCCCTCTATTTGCACATGGTCGGATGCAACTCTAGATTCCTTCTCAGGGTTGCCTGGAGAAGAGAATTCTTCAGATGTTTCTGGCGATGAGGACAACTCTTTATTCTGTTCAGTGCCTGTCGAAGCCTGGAAGTCTTCATTGAGTGCAGCTAGCACGCGACGAGAAAACTGTAGCTTCCACTCCTTGTTCGGCGTTCCTTCTAGCTCGGGAGTGTTTTCCTCGATTACCTTGCGGATTCTTAGGCGATTCTTTTCGCCCAACGTGGTTACAAGGAAATCCTCAAGTCCCAGTTGCTCATCTCGTTTAGTCATCGATTCATCTCCGGGACAATGAGCACGCCGTCTGAAAAGAAATCCGGGCTCAGCATGCCAGGATCAACTTCAGTTGCTTCATAGCCTATTCCTATTGCTCCCTGGGCAGGTCACACCCGCAGCACGTCATCACTCAGCTTTTCCAAGATACGCGAAATGCGCCCGATCCTTATAGACATTAAGGGGGCCTGGGTCGAAAGCGTACCGCATCAGGTTGTATCAGTGCGTTTTCGAAGTTGGATGATGTATTCGAGTTCATTCCTGCCGATTTTGCTTTGGGGATCAAGGACCAGTGATTGCTTGATGGCCTCTTCCGCTTCGTCTATGCGCTTCAGTTCCACCAACGTAGCGCCCTTCCCCCGCAAGGCTCGCGCAATTTGATTCGGCAGAGCCCAATCACGAACCGTTGCAGCGCGCTCGTAACTCCGCAACGCATCTGCATACTGTCCCTCGCGGGCCAAGATAAAGCCTTTTTCGATCCACAGCAAAGGGTGATCTGGTTCGAGGGCCAATCCTGACTCAATATAACTTAAGGCATTCTTAAGATTTCCTTCCTCCACTGCAATCACTGCCAATTGAAGCCAAGCTTTCGAATAAGATTCGGCAATCCACTTATTATCGAGATTCCCCTCTGCCCCTTTGGCTCCGACATAGGCCAAGAATTCTTCCTTATCCCAGCATGCACAAATGCGTGCGTGCAAGGTAACCGAATCATTCTGGACGGGCTTCCAATCCCTCGGCATTTGTCGGATCACCCTCTCAAGCAAAGATCTGGCCGCAACCCACTGCCTCTTCGAGATCAATTGTTCTGCAGGCTGATTAAAACCAACGAGCCTGCAGGCTCTGTGGAATTCCTCCAAAGCTGCTTCACGATCACCCTTCGTCCAGAGCGCGGTGCCGAGGTTCGTGTGCGCCATGGCGTCGTCCGGCTGGAGGCGAACAACCATGCGCCATTCGCCGATGGCCCCGTCCAGATCTCCCTTGTCGCTGAGCACTTTGCCGAGGTTGTGGTGCGCTATGGCGTCCGGCTGGAGGCGAACCGCCGTGCGCCATTCGCCGATGGCCTCGTCAAGTTCGCCCTTGGCATACAGCGTGCTGCCGAGGTTAGTGTGCGCTATGACAAGGTCCGGCTGGAGGCGAACGGCCGCGTGGTATTCCGCGATGGCTCCGTCAAGATCGCCTTTAGCCTGGAGCTCGATGCCGAGGTTCGTATGCGCCATGGCATCGTTCGGCTTAAGGCGAACGACCGTGCGCCATTCGGCGATGGCCCCGTCAAGATCACCCTTGTCGCTCAGCGCAAGGCCGAGGTTGTTGTGCGCGGCGGCGGCGTCCGGCTGGAGGCGAACCGCCGTGCGCCATTCGGCGATGGCCCCGTCTCGATCGCCCTTTTCCGCGAGCGCTTTGCCGAGGCTGATGTGCGGTTGGGCTGCGTCCGGTTGGAGACGAAGCGCGGCGCGGTATTCGGCGATGGCCCCGTCAAGATCACCCTTGTCGCTCAGCGCAAGGCCGAGGTTGTTGTGCGCGGCGCTGTCGTCCGGCTGAAGGCGAAGCGCGGTGCGGTATTCGGCGATGGCCCCGTCCAAATCACCCTTGTCACGGAGCGCGGTGCCGAGGTTGTTGTGCGGTTGGGCTGCGTCCGGTTGGAGGCGAAGCGCGGTGCGGTATTCGGCGATGGCCCCGTCCAGATCACCCTTGGCCCTGAGCGCGAGGCCGAGGTTGGTGTGCGCGGCGGCGTCGTCCGGATTGATTCCCAGACTCTTGCGGAAACAGGCCACGGCTTCTTCAAGCCGTCCGAGAGAAAAAAGTGAAAGACCCTTTTTGGCCCAGAAAACCGCAGATAGCTCGCCAACGGGCGGCAATTTCACAGTCTGGCCGGTGCGGCGATGGAGGACCGGTTCAAGTTCAGCCCGCAACTGCGTGAAACTGGCGAAGCGTTTTGAGGGCTCAGGGGCGAGACAACATTCGATCACCGCCCCCAGCGGCTCACCCACGGCTGGCGCACGCTTCCTCATCTGCTGCTCATAAATCTCGAGTGCATAGCGTTCGGTGTCCCGAGGACTACGCGGCGGCACCACGCCCATTGCAAATGGTGGCACTTGGCTGCCTGCCGCCATCTGCCACAACACTAGGCCGAAGCTGTAGATGTCACTGCGCACGTCTGCCCCTTCCCCACGGAATACCTCCGGCGCAAGGTACCCCGGTGTGCCACAGACCCGTTTGCCCTCCGTCTGGAATAGGCTCAAGCCGACGAAGCCTTGCTCTCCGGCGCTCTCCCACGAGCCTCCCTGACCCTTCCACGCCGCTTCCGCTGCTGCCGCCAGACCGAAATCGCTGATGAGGAGCGTGCCGTCCTGCCGGATGAGGATGTTGGTCGGCTTGATGTCCCGGTGGGACTTGATGCCGCGCTGGTTGGCGTGCTCCATGCCATAGCAAAACATACTCGCCCACAGGAGTGCTTGATCGGTCTCCAACGGCCCCCGGGCAGTCGCCAAATGGTCGGTCAAGGTCACTCGCCCTCGGTCGTCAGGAGCGATGTAGTCCATCCCGATAAAGAGTCGGCCGGACAACTCCTCCACACAACGCGCCGCCAGAATGAATGGGTGCTCTTCGAGGTTCACCCATAGAAGTGCTTCGCGCTTGAAGTTTTCCCTCACTTTGGCATCCGCAAGAAACTTCTGGCGAAAGGTCTTGAGCGCACCCAACCCGAGCGTTCGACGGTCGTAGACCAAATACACTTCCCCAAAGCCACCGCTGCCCAGCATGGCGCCCACCTCGTACTTGCCGCCAATAATGTCACCCATCTTGTACGTCGCTTCGGGCCCCGGTTGCTCGTGCATGGCAGCCATTCCTCTTCTCCTCTCATATTCCCGAAATGCGAAAATGGCTCCTATGTACTTGCCCATTTCTTGGGTTTCTTGCTCGCGGGTCTTGATTTCGCCGCGTTCCTTGCGGGCTTTTATTTCTGCAAAAACCGCAGCCATCATAGCGTCCAATTCCTCCCGGCTCCCATGCACGGCCTGACGTTTTTCGAGCGCATCGAATAACAATTTAAAAATTCCTTTGTCCTTTTCTTCGTCTGCAGCAGAATGGTCCGGACGATCATCCTTCAGTTTCGTCTTCTCCTCTTGACTTGCTGGGCCTGTAGTGTTGTTGACATCAATCTTTCTGAGGTCGCTCATTTCCTGAGTTTCTAGCATGCGTAAAAATGTGGCGCGCTGTTCTTCGCTTACTTCATCGAGATAGACCCACCCATCCAGAATGCCATCGCGCTTGAAAACGAACGCCAATCTGCCGTCTCGTCTCGTTATGCTGACAACCGGAACACTCATAAGTGCCACCCTTCCTTATTGTGGCCAACTCGACCATGAAAAGTAATCACTTGAAACGGCCTCGTCTCATTGTCTGCAAGTGATTACCGGCAGCGGTTGGTGCACCGCTCTCCGTACGCCGACCCGTGCTTTCGGGATCAGCCCTCCAAACTAAGCCGAATGTTCGTCAGCGTCGCCGTACCCAACCAGGAAGCAATCCTGGATTTTGACAGGCCAGCGATTCCCCTGCTCATCTCGGAACCGATATTGTTCCAGCAGACAGCACAGCGAGCCTGGATGATAATTCACGCTCACTACGCGGCCAGCATAGATTGCGGCCGTTTCATCTGGGACGCCCCCCTCGGTCAACCTGCCACGCTCCGGGAGTTGAACCCGGCGACGGCGCCAGGTATGCGGAATGACATACTGGATCGCCGTGGCTGCACTCCACGTGACCCGAACAGGGCTTCCTGGACTCAGACGGACTTGGACTTTTGTTGGCTTCCCTGCTGCTGCCATGGCCAATTCGCGAGGGATGTTGATTTCAAGCAAATCCCAAAAAGAAGGCAGGTGGAGGGACTCCTCCAGAACGTGTTGGCCTGCGACCCGATAATCTGAATCCGGTTGTGGAGTCGGCGGCTGTAACCAATCAAAAGGGCCACCGACCCAGTGTCGTGGCAATCGCCAAACCTTTCCGCAATCGTCCCTGAAAAAGACTTGCAGAGGATAATGCTCGCTCCAGCACTTCCCCTCAGGATCAATCAGATATTCTGTATCCCAGGGTTCTGCACGTCGAATGTGCGGTGCCTCCTCCCAAAGAAGTGCGACAGGTTGCTCTTTTCCGGCAAGCGCAGTTGCAAGGTCTCGCGGGAGATTTGCCTCTTCCAATTGTGCCGCATCGCTCGGAAGCTTGATCGTTTGTTCTCGTCTCAGCTCTCGGTCCTGCTCGGTTGGGCGTTCCGCCGATTTATGGACATCCATGACTCCTCCTGTGAGCAAACTGCTTATTAGGTGACCAGCAGACCAGAGAGCGATTCGCGGCAGACATCAATGCACCTGCTGCGCTGGCTCGATGATTGCCACTTTGTTTGCAGCAGGCTCCTGCCACATCAGCTCGGCTCCAACCATCTTGATAGCAGCTCCGAACGAGACACTGAAGTTTCCGGTTGAGCCACCGTCGCCATGCATCAAGAAGAGCGTGTTGATAAGCTCACCTAGACTAAGGCTACCGATATCTGCTTCTGCGATATCCATCGCACGAATGAGACGCCCCGAAACCTGTCCTCGCAACGCAACGTACATTTTCTGTTTTTTGGATTCGTTAACCACGATTTTTACCCTCCTCGGGTCACATCGTTTTTGGCACCGTGATTGGTCTTGGGAAAACCAACTCGGTTGTCGGCCAACTGGGTTCGTTGGCTCTCTTGATGACGGCTAGAAGTATATCAGTTTCCATATTGGATTTCGACTAATAAACTCCGATTCGCGATGCTGCCGTTCTTGCCAATGCTGCCCCTGGCGTAGTCGTGGGAAAACTCGGCACCCGCCTTGGATGTGACAAGTTCTGATGTGGAAAACAAGATTCTTTTCGCATACAGTGCACGACATGGTCGATCCAAAACTGATTCAAGCTTACCTCAGTACCTTGTTCATCATCGAAGCGCCACATGGCGAAATCAATCTCCGCGTAGGCGAGCTGAGTCAGGCGGTCGACGCGTTGCTCGAAAGCTACGATGCCACGACGTGTGCATTCATTACCGCTTGGAATCCAGGTTCCGTGAGATTTGAAGCATCCGACAATAAGCAGCAGCAAGCCGATTTGGCCCAGATCGTGCAGTCACTGAGACTCCCTTTCTTGCCTGGGCGCGGGGTTGGAGAGAGCACAGATTGGCCACCTGAGGAAAGTATCTTAGTAATTGGGGTAGATCAGGACGGAGCATTGAAAATAGGACGCACTTTCGGTCAGCTTGCAATCGTATTCAAGAAAATCCATCAACCCGTTGAACTCTTGCTCTGTGGCCGGCGATTCGCACAAACGCCCGGTGATGGCGAAACTTGATTCCACAGCACTTCAACGCAATAATTCAATCTTCTTCACCCTTTTCACCCTTGATTCCCATTTCAGCAGCCAAGGAGTCGAGCGCAGGATAAAAGAAAGAACTGAATTCAATCTGGCATGATGTTTCGGTCGGTGTCGGTTCAGCATCCCGAAATATAACCAACACTTCAGCGGCCGTCAGGGGAGCAGACACTTTGGGCTTTGGCAACTCAAACTCGGTCTCATACTCATCAACCATTGATAACAAGATACTCGAATCCGTTGGGTCGCGCTTTGCGCGAAGGCTTGTCACTTCGCCATGAACGCTATTAACCAAGCTGAGCCGAGCAATTTCGACCTCACCCTGATCTAGGTCTGGGAGATCCTCCCCGCCACGGCCTTGCGGCCCGCGCCTAGATGTCAAAACACCTTTCAACTCTTCCGGTATATTGTGTGCGCGCCACATCTCTGGAATAGATGCCAAGGGTTCGGCCATCAGACTTGTTTGAATCATTTGCCGGCGGAAATTTCCCTTAATTCCCCGCAATACAGAGACCTCTTCAGAAGAAGCTGCGGCAAAATAGTCCGGACGCTCATCGTTCACTTGTTCCTCCTTGTTCGGCCACTGTGGACCAAGGGCGAAAGCAAATGCGAGGCCAAGTACAGACGGTTGACCTTACCCCAACCGGTAGCTGGGTGAAAGCGGCGGATCATTCCTTAGTAATGCACTTCTCTGTATAAACGCGCTTTCATATAGGTTCACTCCTGTGCCAGTGCAGCGCTCGCGAAGATTGCAGCGCGGGCGCTGATCGAGCGAAGTCTCCGCTCTTTTTCCATCTTCAATCTTCTTGGGAATGAACCCCATCGCAGCTCGACCTCGGTCACGGACTCTCGCCTTAAGCGCAAGCCTCTTCGTGGAGTGCGGTCACCGATTCTCATTCCGTCCGTCCCTAGCCAACTAGATTCCCGCCAACGCCTGGAAGCAGTGAGCCGTGAATTCATGGCACTTCTCGGCCATTCCGCGTGTCAACACCCGACTCTCACGCATATCATCTCCTGGTCTCCTTTTTCACCCGTCGTTCTCAAGCACCGCGAGCGTCAGAGAGGCTGCGCCCTGCGGCACGGCGGTCTTCTGCTTCGCTATCGCGCCGGAATCGGTCTTGGTTCTTCCCGCTTCGCGGGCGCCCTCCAAGAAAGCAGACCTTGGCACTTGGGAGCCGCCTCCCACTCGCGCCCTTCGGGTGGTGTGCCTTGAGAGACTCAGGGCATCAAAAGGAGAAATTTCGATGTATGACAATTCAGTGAGATTAATTGGGTTCGTTGGCAAGGACGCGGAATTGAAGACCACGAAGACGCAGCGTGAATACACGGTGCTATCCGTAGCCACGACGGCGTCCTGGAAGGACAAGAATGGCGACGGGTACATCCGACGTACGGAATGGCACCGCCTCATCGCCTGGGGCAACCTCTCGACGTTTGCGGCAACCCTTAAGAAGGGCGCGCATGTGTTCGTGGAAGGCGAGCTCCGATACTGGGAGATCATTCCCAAGAAACAGAAGAAGCAGAAGAACGGCGATCATAAGATCCGTGTCGCCGAGATTCATCTCTCGAAAATCGCTAAGCTGGACCGCGCTGAGAAACGCGATTCCGACACACCAGCCCTTGAGCTGGGACATGAGACGCAGGACGCCCCCTTTTAGGGGGCGTCTTCACTGCCCGTCGTCAGTGTTGTCCTCTTACGACGTAGCCCTTCTTGGCGCTTCGGGCGCGGCCGCCAGCTTCCCAATGAATTGCCCGTCCTGCAAATCGACAACCAGGCTGCTTGATTGGGATAAACAGACTCTGATATCGCATCGCCCGAGTGAAAGCAATTACTTTGCCGGAGCAGATGGATTATTCAGTTGCTGCAATCTATCGGGCCAACCAGTGGCGGGATGATTGCGTTGGACTCCCGAGAATCGGCTTCACCGCTTAAGAAAATGCCGGAGTAACCCCGTTCAAAGCCGCTTGAAGTTTTTCTTTTCCATACCCTCTGTCCCACTGAAAACCAGCCGGAAAGGCCGTAAACTTAAAATCAACTATGAGACGAGATCCTCGTAACTGTGATGTTTGCACCGCGGACGCAACAAACTTTGCGATGCCGGCGCTTAACCTTTTTTCGAACCAGCCAAGGTCATAGCCACAATAATATTGATCGGGCGCCAAGACTCGCAGGCGGACTTCATCAGCCTTTAAAAGTTCATTGTCAGTGGATGAGTATTTCATTTGTTCCTGATTTGCTCGGGCATGGATATACAACAAACCAGAACGCACGATTTCAATTGCAGCGTAGAGTGGATGGTTGGACACGATTTTCAATTCGATGAACTCGTAACAAGCAGGACGAATTCGATGAACCAGATCAATGTTCGCCCTTTTCAGGGCGTGTGAACTTGTTAACCCGCTCGCAGTGGGCACTTCATTGACCCAATCATCGCCCAGAAGTTGAACGATGCTTCTTTCCAACTGTTTTTCTGGAGATTTATTGTTTCTGGCAATACCCTGCATTTTCTTATATCGCCAGTTTTCCGGTGACGGGGCTTTTACACGCTTCCTTTCCATCCAGTTGGCATCAATTTTATTATACAAGTCCTCGATCAGGGCGACGGCGTCTCCACAACTTCCACGCCGAGACAATTCCTGGCACGCACTTTTGTGTACATACTGCCGACTTTTCTTTTCAAAAGTCATCCAGCAATTAATGATTTCCTCCGTGCCGCTCAAAACAGTGCAGGAGATCGGCTTTTGAGCGCGGGATCGCGAGTATTTGCTTTCATTTGTTTTTTTCATAATTCATGCCTTGTTAGATCAGACTTCGTTGACCTGTCCATCTTCCGCCACCAACACATTTGTGAAGCGCTTCTGAAACTCGTTTCTTCCCGTGGTGTGAATCGGAACAACACGGCTTGGCTTCATGGTTTTGACGAGCTTTTCTATATCCTCCGCAAAAATGTGGCCGCTAGTGTGATACGTTACAAATTCACCGCCTCTTTCTTCTAACCGGGCCATTAAATCTGGATACTCGGAACCTGGCCGCTCAAGATAGCCTTTCCAATATGAATAAATCCAAACGGATTCGGGAGGGAATGTCCCGTGAAAATCGTATTTGAACATGGAGGGGCGGCACACCATCACATATTCGGCGAGCTTGGATAAAACAGTTTCCATCTCAATCCGATTTCCTAAGAACATGCGGTGGATTCTGCCGAGATTCCGCTTCCGCCATGTGTGCTCAAAATGCTGGTTGTAATAGACCTTGATTCCATTCTTAGCTTCCGGCTTTGGCACACGGCATTGGCCAGCGGCCAGATGTAGCACAAACGCTGCGTAGGGGTCCACGACGAATATCCGATCGGAGCGACGTGCCGCTTTGTAGAACGAGACCATCCGGTCAACGTGCATCGGTGAAAAATTGGCGAGAACCAATCCGGGTAGAGGGACGAAGTATTTCCAAAGCTTTTCCTCCAACTCTTTTTCCGTACAACCCGCTTCTCGCTGGCTGGAAAAGTGCGTGCCTTCCATCAAGAGTACGTCAACGGGTTTGGCGGCGATTCCCGCCAATAATTCTCTGATCATACCCGGCTTCCGGCCGTGGAGGCGCAAGTCGCCCGAATACAGCAACCGTTTGCCGCCCGCCTCAATCAGGAACGCAACGCTATCGAAAGCGGAGTGATCCACCGAATAGGCGGTCAATACAAAATCCCCGATGCGAGTGGGCGTTTTGGGTTCGATGGTCTTCTGCCGGGATCTCTCCGGTTGGACCTGGCGCGCAAAAATTGATCCGGCCATCAGCATTTTGCTGGTGCCTTTGCTGCAATAAACTGGAATGTCAGGGTTGGCGTAGTTCAACAGCCCGGCATGATCAGTGTGCGCGTGAGAAATAAGAATGGCGTCCACCGGCAGCCCTTCTTGAAACAATCCCGGCACTTTTGGCACATGCGGAGCGTTTGAAGGAAAATGATTCCTTGGCTTTTTGTAGGTTTTCGGATCAACGAACTTGTCGTCCGAATAATCCAATGGCAAGCCCACATCCACAATGATCCGCGTCTTCCCGGCAGTAACTTCAACGCAACCGCCGCCAATCTGGTTAGAGCCACGATGAATGATGAATTTCACGACTCGCGTTGCTTTCTATGACTTTCGCACGATGGCGTAAACTTAAACCATCTCTGATGTCAGCCATACTGACCGCAGTGACTTTCCCGCTTAAGGAAGCCAACACACCCTGCCATTCCTCATGGCAGCGTGTCCATTCATAACTTCAACTCCCTCCATTCGGCAAACACCCCCTTACGAAATTCAATTGCTCTTCCGACGCAAAGCATGCGCCTGTTCCGCCCGCTTGTTCTGTCAAGGGTCTCCGCTGCGCTCCGATGAACGGCTCACCCCGCCGCCCTTGACAGCGCAGACGGCCATGCGCAGAGGCGCGTCTAGGAAGAGCATTTGCTTTTTCTTGCGGCGCACCACGCCGCAAAAGAAGCAAAAAAACAAAACAGAAAGGGAACTGAATCATGAGCAAAGTCAACACGTTATCTCTCTTTGGATTGGGGCAAATCGTTGCAACACCGGGCGCATTGCTCGCATTGGAGAAAGCTGGACAAAGCCCAGGCGAGTTTCTTGCCCGTCACCATTCTGGCGATTGGGGCAACTTGGAAGAGGAGGACCGCCAAGAAAACGCCCGAAGTCTTGAGCATGGGTTTCGTCTCCTGAGCGCTTACAAAACCGTGGCAGGAGAAAAACTGTGGGTCATCACCGAAGCAGACCGTTCCGTAACGACATTGCTTTTGCCGAGCGAGTACTAAAAATTAAATCGAGAAAAAGGAGAAAGCCATGAACACAGCAATTAGTTTGAAGGAATACGTGGAAATACCGATGAAGGAGTTGGTCGAATCGAGTACCAATCCTCGCAAGTCGTTTGATGAGGCGGCACTCGACGAGCTTGCCGAGAGCATCCGGGCGAAAGGCGTTCTCTCACCATTGCTCGTGAGGAAGAACGGCGACAAGTATGAAATCATCACCGGAGCGCGGCGCTTTCGGGCCGCACAGAGCGCAGGCCTCGAAAGGGTTCCTGTGCGGCTGGCACTGGACTTGACGGACGACGAAGTGCTGGAAATTCAAATCATCGAAAACGTCGTGAGAAGCGACGTACATCCGTTCGAGGAAGCACAGGGCTTTCGCGCGCTCCTTGACCGGGAAACAGGCCCTTACACCATCGAGAAGATCGCGGCCAAGACAGGAAAAGCCGCGCCGTACATCGCCAAACGAATCAAGTTGCTAGACCTGATACCGACGGCGGCGACCGCATTCACCGCCAAGCACATTGGCATTGAGCATGCTTTGCTTCTGGCAAAGCTCAGTCCCGACTCCCAAGAGAAAGCTCTGGCCCACTGCTTCGACGGTTACTTTGCGGGGAACGAAGAGGAGCGGAGCCTCGTCCCTGTGGGACGGTTGCAGGCATGGATAGAGCACAACGTCTACCTGAGCCTCAAAAGCGTGCCGTTCTCGAAGGACGACGCGACACTGGTGCCGGAAGCTGGAAGCTGCGAGGCATGTCCCAAACGCACCGGATTCAACAGCCTGCTTTTTTCCGAAGTCAGGGAGAATTCTTGCAGTGATGCAGTGTGTTTCAACAACAAGCTCGACCACCATATCGCGCAGCGCATGCAGAAAATGCCCAAGCTCGTGATGATTTCCGACCAGTTCAACATTTCGGGAGAGACCCCGATCATCCCACGAAAGAATTACGTGGAAGTTATCAGCAGGAAAACTAAGAAAGGGACACAGGCGTTACCGCGGCACAGCGTTTGTAGCCACCTCACCCCCGCCATCTTTGCGGACGGCATGGACAAAGGCCGACTCGCCAAGGTTTGCGCCGACCTGTCTTGCACAATCCACTTCCCCCATCGGCAGAAGGAAGAGAAACAGCGCCTCCAATTGAAAGCGGCCAAAGTTATCGAGAAGCGAAAGGACAAGCGGACGCTCACTTTCAGGCACCGCCTTATGGCCGAGGTTCTCAAGAAGGTTAAGCCGCAGCTTGGAACAGAGGAGATGCGAATCATTGCACGTTTCCTGTTGCGCTCTCTCAGGCATGACCTAGCAAAGCAGCTCGCCAAACGCCACGGGTTGCAGGACCCGAAAGACGCGAACGATTGGAAGACGGTAGAGAAGGCCCGGACACTTCACAAAAAGGCCGACGCGAGAGGCATTGCGCAACTCATCTTCGAGGCCATCTTGCTAGACTGTGTGAACACAACCAACCAAAACATGGACGACGACCCCCTAACTGACGCCGCCGCACTCTGCAAAATCGATGCGAAGGCGCTACGCGCCGACGTTGTGCAAGCCGGCGCTGACAAAGAGGCAAAGAAGGCGGCAAAGAAAAAAGGCAGCAGTACGCGGAAGGCCGCAGCATAGCGATTGAACCAAGGAAGGGGCGGGGCTTCTCGATTAAAAGCTGCCCCGCCTCTTTTTCCGTCTATCGTGCCGAAGCAGCGGCGGTCCTCCGCGCATTTGTAGGGCGCGACTCACCTGTTTTGTGAAATGGGATTATCGTCCGTGACCCGGCTTCGCGTGTTGCTTTGTCATGTGCAATTCCTTGCCAAAAACCTTAGTAGCCCAGTCCGGTATCGTCTGCGCGGCCTTACTCAACTCGCCGCCGATGAACTGCGCCACTACGCGGTAGCCACGGCGATGCGCGGTGTTGTCGTACACGAGTAACTCATCGGTGTGTTTGCGGACCTCGGGAAGATTCTTCGGCGACTCCCTGTAGGAATCAATTACGCTTGATATGGGCACGGCTTGTCCGCCTCGACTCATGCGCACCAAGACCCGCCCCACATTCAAATTCGCATCTTCCGTGGAAATAAAAAGCACCTTCGTGGAATATCCTGCTGCCTTGGCTTCGTCCAGCAGTTGCGTGTCCACACGAATGTCTTCGACGGCAAAGGAACGCCGGTCATTGAGAAACTGTTGTTGCTGGTGTCTTACTGGGGGAACCAGACTGGGGAACGCCTCTTTCAAGTAAGCTTCGTAGAAAGTTGTCTTGCCGGCGCCCAACGGTCCCGCGATGATAAATAGTGTTGGCTTCTGCTGGCTCAGGGTGTCATTCCCTCATGTGTAGTTTTGTACGCACCCTTCTGGGGCGCACGTTCAAACTGTGTCTCTAATCCCTCAACGGGGGTTCGCTCTCCGTCAGGCGTAACTTTCACTGTCGCCTTCAAATTGCGATCGTATTCGTAATATGTCCCATTGGGTTCTTCCACATCCGCGGAAACTGGCTGCAAAGCTGAAAGTCCCGAGAGCATCTGATGAAGCTCGCGACGCTCCAAGTCCGACATTGTGTCGTAGGATCGCATAGATGCCCCCTGTCCCTTGGTTGGTTTTTTGAGTTTGCCTTCTTCAGTCTTCGAGTAATAAGCCAGAAGAGCGCTATTCACGAGCTGATTCATCGAACACTTCCGCTTTTGAGCG
>Ga0182024_10011526_pt1 | contig 17706 bp, 16 predicted proteins | sample P32metaG_FD_120480 | JGI IMG/M metagenome (GOLD analysis project Ga0182024, IMG submission 120480) | Permafrost microbial communities from Stordalen Mire, Sweden - P3-2 metaG (Illumina Assembly) | ecosystem: Environmental > Terrestrial > Soil > Wetlands > Permafrost | place: Sweden: Stordalen... | reverse complement strand
GATGGTTTTCTACGATGCAGAAGTAGCGGTGATCCTTGCCGTCTTTTTTGCGATGGATGCTGCGCAGAAACATGCTGACGGCAGACTGCCAGAAGTCCGGGGGAAAAGGGAAGACACTTGGTCTTCACTCTACCGTTTTCCAAACCGCGGCGATGGAACCACGCGACTTAACCGCGATAATTAGCACAAAAATGACGAAAATCACCTGCAGCTGGTCAAGTCGGGCTAACTCGGCGTTGCGGGTGTGGAAGATTGTTGTTGCAAAGGGTGCCGAGGGGGAATATAAGCCGTCCATTGACAGGGGTCGTGTGTACCTCGGAGACCGATGACGGGCTTCCGACGTGTCGAAGCAGGCGGCGGGGCAGCCGCAAGAATTCATCAACAATTAGCGGAGAGGTGCATGTATGCGTCTGCGTAAACTGGCTTGCGCGTGGCTGGTTCTGGTTTGCTGTCTGTGGATGGGTAGCGCCAAGGTCCAGGGACAAGTGAATACGGTCAACCTTTCCGGGACGGTTTTGGATCCATCGGGCGGGGCGGTGCAAGGAGCAAAGCTGACCGCTACTAGCGCGGCCACCGGAGTCTCGCGCAGCGCGACGACCAACGCGAACGGACGCTATGAAATCATTGGACTCCCGCCGGGAGGGTATTCGTTAGGCGTAGAGTCGAGTGGATTCGCCACGCTGACCAATCCTGCGCTCACGTTGGTTCTGGGCACTAACGCGGAATACAATCCGCAGCTTGCGTTGAAGAGCACGGCGCAGACGGTGACCGTAGAAGCGCGAACCGAGCTGGTGGAAACGAGCAAGACCGAAGTGTCGCAGAGCATTACCGCGAACCAGATCAACAACCTGCCGATTAACCGCCGGGATTACATCAATTTTGCGTTGCTGACCCCGCAATCGGCGCGCGACGATACGCCCTCGATTGGCGCCGCTCCGACCAGCGGTTTGAACTTTGGCGGACAGCGCGCGCGATCGAATGAAATTTCGGTGGATGGCGCGGACGCGGTGAACAATTCGGTGAACGGAGTGCGCGCGACGGTATCTCAGGAAGCGGTACAGGAGTTCCAGGTGATCACCAGCAACTACATGCCGGAGTATGGCCGGGCGATGGGCGGCGTGGTGAATATCGTGACCAAGTCGGGCTCAAACGAGCTACACGGGAATGTCTTCGGATACCTGCGGCTGGCCGCGTTGCAGGCGCGCAACCCCTTTTCGGTGGACGGCAGCTTCAATCCGGCGACGGATTCGGTGGAGCTGACGCCGGTGAAGCAATCGTTCACGCGGGTGCAATCGGGAGCCACACTGGGCGGGCCCATCCAGAAGAACAAGACGTTTTTCTTTTTTGCGTACGAGACGATTCGGAGCGAGGCTACCGGCTTCACCAATATCGGAGAAAATAACTTCGGATTGGTGCCCTCCGTAGTTCCCTGCTTCCCTTCCCCGCTGTTGTTGACGTCCACGCAGGCTGCCTATTTCACCGGCGCCATCAACACCCAGACCGGAAACAATCCCGCGAACTGCTCGCCGGCGCTGCCGGACGTGCAGGCGGCCGGGCTGGCGGGAGCGTCTTCGGCGGTGGCGCTATTCGGGAACACGCAGTACTACCCGGGGGCGACGTTTCCGACAAGCGGGGCGCCGCTGCCAGCGTCGTACACCGGCCTGATCACGCTGCTGGGAAATTATCCGACGAAGGAAGATACCAACCTGTGGTCGCTGAAGTTCGATCACATCTGGAACAACAAGAATACTTCGTTCATCCGGGCGAGCCTGGCGCCGTCATTTATTTCCGGGATTCAGGTGAACGCCGAAAACCAGAACTTCGGGCAAAACGCGGGGAACCGTACGTCGCTGCAGGATTCACACGATTTCGACCTTGCGGGACAGCATACCACCGCGATACGCGACAATTTGTTTAACGAATTCCGCATACAGTATGCCCGGCGGTCGCTGCACTACGGATATTCGAACCTTCCGGGCGGGGATGATCCCGCGGTCAACATTACCGGCTACGCGTTTTTTGGCCGGGAACCATTTTCGACGGAAAACCTGGTGGAGCGGCGTTTCCAGTGGACCGACAACCTGACCTGGACGAAGGGCTCGCACACGCTGAAGTTCGGCGGCGACGTCAACCTGATCCAGAATCGCGCGATTGGATCGCAGCTCTTTGAATTGAACTACGGCGGCGTATACACGTTCAGCAGCTTTACGAATCCGGCTGATGGGAATGCGGCGGCAACGCTGTCTCCGGTGCAATCGTACGGCGCGGGCTTGCCGCAGGAGTTTATTCAGGGAATTGGGAATTCCAACCGGCCGTCGGACAACAAGACACTGGGGGTGTTCGCGCAGGATAGCTGGAAGATCAATCGCCGCCTGACGATGAACTACGGAGTGCGCTACGACATTGAGTGGACGCCGAACTTTGCCGCGGCTAATTCGATCAATGCGACCGGAGAACAACTTTTCAACGTGACCCAGGGCATTCCAGTGGACAAGAACAACGTAGCGCCGCGCCTGGCGCTGGCGTGGGATCCGCGAGGAGACGGCAAAACGGTGATCCGCGTGGGTTACGGAATATTCTACGATCACCCGCCGATTGCTCTGGCCTTTTTGGCCAATGCATTCGATGGCGCGCAGTCCACGCTGCTGGAGACCGGCCCCGGGGCGCCGTCCAGTGCGGACGTGAGTAATCCGTTGAATTTTGGCGCACTCAATGCGTCGTCTATATTTCAGGGGGTGCTGAGCGGCGCGATCACTGGCTGCTCGACGTCCGCTCCCAGCATGTGTTACGAGCCGAGCCAGCAACGGTTCAATCCGCTGTTTGCGAATTCGTTCTTCACCAACGACAACTTCCTGAAGTTTCAGACGCCTTATGGCTCAGGATACCCGCTGCCATTCTTGCCGTTCACCATTCCGGTAGAAAAGGATTTCAAGTACGCCTACGCACAACAAGGCAACCTGACCATCGAACGGGAGGTGGCGAAAAATCTGAAGGTGAGCGCGGCTTACAGCTATACTCACGGATTACATCTGGACCACACCCAAAACCTGAGCACCACCAATCCCGCGTTGCTGACCGCGAACGACAATAACGCCATTCAATCAGGACTGGATCCGGCGGGGACCAGCCCGCTGGCCATCGTCAATATTCCGGGAACCGCGGGATGTCAACCCACGGCGGGCGGAGGCAGTGTGAACGTGATCGCCCCGACGATTTTGGGAGTGGCGTATCCGGTGGGAAATATCGGCTGCGCGGGAGCGCCGTTGGGGTACGTTTCCGCACCGGTGGTGTTTAATTATTTCCGCCGGCAGGGACCGAATCCATCTTTCGGGGGAATCATTCCGGGAGGCTACAACACGCTGGTGGGATTGGCGCAACTGGCAGGCTATCCGATGGGTTTTCCGGGCGCGGAAATTCCCTGGAGCGATGTGAACCCGCAGGTTTCTTCCGGGAATTCGATATACAACGCGCTGACGATTTCGGTGAACAAACGGTTTTCGAATCACTTCGAGCTGCTTTCGGGCTACACCTGGTCGCACGCGATCGACGATTCCACCGACCTTTCCACCCTCCTGAATCCACAAGATAACAATTTTCCGGACCTGGAGCGGAGCAGTTCGGATTTCGATCAGCGCCATCGCTGGATCACCAGCGCGGTGTTCCTGAGTTCGGATGCGAAAACCGGGGACGGTATGTGGCGGAAGATTTTCGGCGGCTTTACGGTGGCGCCTATCATCGAAGTTGCTTCGGGGCGGCCATACAACGTGCTGATCGGCTACGACACCAACCTCGACTTCGGGACCGCGACCAACCGTCCGTCGGTAATTGCCGCTGGCACGCAGGTGCCCCCGGGCTTCCCCGTTCCGACTACTTCGCCATACATCAAGGGAGCACAGTTTATCGTTCCTACCAGGTGTGTGGATGCGACTGGGGCTAGCTTCGGACCGTACCCGGACGTGCCTACGCCACCCACCGGTTGTACCGGTGATCTCGGGAGGAACGCATTCACGCGGCCTGGATATTTCGATGTGGACCTGCGCATTTCGCGGCGGTTTGCGATCAACGAGCGGTGGAATGTAGAGGTGATTGGCGATGGGTTCAATATTTTGAACCGGTTTAACGTTGGGGATGTGAATCCGCTTTGCGATCCTACGGCGGGGAGTCCTACTTGTCTGGCGGGGCAACCTACGGCGGCGCTGGATCCGCGGACGTTTCAGTTTGCTTTGAAGGTGAACTGGTAGCGTGCGTTAGCACGCGGCGCAGAAAACCAACCGCTACGGCTTGGGCAGACCTGGGGCGGTGCACGGCTCGAGCGCTGGCGGTGGCTGTCGCACTTTTTGGTCAAGTTCTTTCAGTGTTTCTGGGGCCCCGCCGCCAGCAGTGGCGGCGCCACAAGGCAACGGCTACGTCCTCAATTCTCTCTCCACTTTGAGTTAGACTAAATAGGTTCCCCATCTGACGGAGGTCTGCTCGAAATTATGAATGTGCCGGTGGGCGTGCTGGTGATTACGGTGGTGGCGATGGGGGTGGTGGTGTGGATGGATCATCGGCGAGCGGAACGCAATGTGGCGATGTTTCGGCAGGAGATTCAAGGAGTCGTGGGGCAGCAGGCCCAGGCGATGTCTGTGCAGATGGGACAACTGGTGCAGTCGGTAACCACGCAACTGGGGCAGGTGCGGCAGGAATTGCAAAGCGGGGTGGCGACCACGGGAAAGCTGACCAGCGATGCACAGCGCGAAGTATCGCGGCAACTGGCTAGCTCGAATGAATCGATGCGACTGATGAGCCAGCAAATTGGCGAGGTGCAGAAGGCCAGCCAGGATTTGTCGACGGCGTCGAGCGCGCTGCAAACGGTGCTAGGAGGAGCGAAATCGCGCGGGGCGCTGGGGGAAATCGCACTGGACCGGCTGCTGGAAGATGCTCTGCCGCAGGCCGCGTATGAAATGCAGTTCCGGTTCGATACCGGAAGCATCGTCGACGCAGTGGTCCGCAGCGGCGACCGGCTGCTGTGTATCGATTCTAAATTTCCTTTGGACGCGTACCGGCGGATGCTGGATGCGGGGGATGACGCGCGGAAGGAATTTTCGGGGGCGGTGCGCAAGCATGCCGAATCGATCGCGGAGAAATATATTTTGCCGGGCGAGCACACGCTGGAGTTTGCGCTGATGTTTGTGCCGTCGGAGGGTGTGTACTACGAGTTGTTGATGACTGAGGATTCAAGGCACGGGCGGCTCGATGAATATTGTCGGAGGTTGAAGGTATTTCCGGTTTCGCCCAACACTTGTTACGCGTACTTGTGTGCGATCGCGATGAGTTTGCGCGGGTTGAAGGTGGAGGAGAATGCGCGGCGGCTGCTGGCTAGCATGGCGGGGCTGCAAAAACAGTTTGAGGCGCTGGCGGATACCCACGGGAAGCTGGGAACGCATCTGCGGAATGCGCAGGGGACGTTTGACGATGCGGCGAAGAAACTAGATCGGGCGCGCGGGACTGTGGACCAGATGTCGCAGGGGACGCTGCCGGCTTTGGAAGCACTCCCGGCCTTGCCGGCGCTGCCTGAGGAAGAAAGGGTGCTCACCGCGAAAACTTCGCGGCTATTTTCGGAGTAGCCATTTGTGCGGCGAGGTTGCCACGACGGCATGGTTGGCCCGGTGCCGGTCTGAGACGTATATCCCTCAACGTTCCTGGGGTCGTGCGATTAGGGTTTGATTGGGTGTTGTTACCGCCGACAAATCGAAGTCCGAAGCCTGCACGACGATCTCAAACTCCTCACTGTTTAGGTCCACAGGTTCAATGGGTGGTCTGCCGCCAGGCCCAAGGGCAAGGAGTACGGTCAGATCTGTTTGTATTAGCGTACCAGCAAACTCTTTCAACTGATTGGGAGCTAGTCTCCTCGTAAGGTTTCTCTGGCGGAATCAATCCAGAAACCGAATTGACCGAGCTCGCTGCCGGAAAAATACCGGGAGAGTAGCCTTTCGATTTTTCTTGCGTCCTTCGGGTGTTTCTCCAGGTGGGCGATCAGCGGCTCCAGGCGGCGCTGCTGTTTATCGGTGGCGTGGCGCCGGGCTTCTAGCAGGAATTGATCGGCGGCATCGGGATCTGGGGGCAAGCCGGAGCGATGGATCAATTTCACCGAAAAGGAAAAATCGCCGGGGGCCAAGCCTTCCACACTGAAGTCCGCGAAGTTGTCTTCCATGCCGTGGGTTCTCACCAGTTGCAGATCTCCGTCCGGAAAACGCAGCGTGGCGGGGGTGTGATTTTTCACTTCCAGGTCCAGCGCGTGATCGGTTCCTACCGCGCGCACTTCCAATTTCGATCGCTTGCCTGGTCGGACTGGCTGCTTGGTGGCGTCGAACTCGAATGAGACCACGGTAAGTGGCGCGGATACCGCGTTACCGGCGGAATTGATTACGATCCTGGCCACGCCGGGCTTGATGCGAGGTCCGGGCAGGAGCACCAGAGCTACGGGAGAGGCTGCCAAAACCAAGGCGTGCTGCCCGCTGACGGTTACATCGTTTGCATCGGCGTCACCCTGAAAGCCAGTGCCGCGAATGACGAAGCCGTCGCGCAGAGAGACGAATGGCGGCACGCTGGTAATGGTAACCGGGGACCCGGGGTTGTTCGGGATAACTACTGCGGCGGCTTGGGCTGTAGCTACGGTGATTTTAGTGAGAAGCGGGCCGCTGCTGGGAGGCACAATGAATTTCGCGCGGCCGGTGGCGTCGGTGCGAATCACCTGGCCATTTCCGATATCGACCGGAACACCCGGAACCAAACGCCCGGTGGAGTCCAGCACTGCCAGCGTGGCGGGCTGGCCGGAGACCACGCCCGGTGGCAGGACAATTGAGCCCAAGGCGGTGATGGTTTGTGGCGGCGGGGGTAGCGGTGGGTTAGGCGCGGCCGGGGAAACCGATACGGCCAGAGCAGCGATGGATGCTAGCAGGAACAGTGAAGGAAGGGCGGCTCTGAGGCGCACGGCGTGATTATATTCGTCGACAGGCATGATTCGGTAGTTGATAGTTCGAGGGAATTGCGGGGATTGGTAGCGCCGCTACTCTGGGCGGTAATGGACTTGCAACGGCAAAGGAGCTGGACGCCGCGTCAGGGATCGATGCGAATTACGAAGGCGGTGGATTGGGTTTCGTCGTGGAGCTGGGCGGCTAGCTGCGTCGCGGCCTCCTCGGAGGTTACGCGGCCTACTCGGACGCGATAGAAAGTGCCGTTGGGGGAATCGAAGGTGACTACCGTAGCGGGAGCGAAACGCTCGGCCAGGCGGTCGCGGAGCTTATCGGCATTCTGTTCTTGCAAGAATGCTCCCACCTGGACGCCGAAGAACCCGGCGGTGGGATTAGTGGTCCCGCCGATTACTTCCAGACGAACTTCGGCGGTGCCGGGGCCGACCATGTCAATCGCGCGGGCGGCGGAAAGGGAGAGATCGATGATGCGATTGGCTACGAACGGGCCGCGGTCGGTGATGCGCACCTGAGTTTGTTTTCCGGTAGCCAGATTGGTGACGCGGACGATCGAATTGAATGGCAGGGTGCGATGTGCGGCGGTGAATTGGTACATATCGTAAATTTCGCCGTTGGCTGCGCGACGGCCATTGAACGGGTCGCCGTACCAGGATGCCACTCCTTCTTCGACGTACTGCCCCGCAATCGCCGGCCTGCGTTCCGTGACAGGTGGCGCGCCGGAGGGCGTGGATCGAGACGGGCTGCGAGCGGGACGCGATGCCCCGCAGGGGGTCGGCGCATTAGTGGGCGACTGAGTGATGAGGGTGCGATGCGCGCAACCAGCAACCATCAGCAGCGCCGCCGTTAATTCGAGCAGGAAATGCGCCCGCAACGCCCACCGCTGCCGCGAAGGCCTGCGCATAGCGGGCAAATTCAAGCGGCAATCCGATTCAATCTTTCTAGAGTCATTTTCAGCTATTATAGGTACGCAAAAAATTTCTCGCAAGGAACCTACTTGGCGCTCCCAATCCGTTGGCGCTGGAAATTCGAAAGAATCGTCGAACAAGTGAAGGGATTTTTTGGAGCCGGCAAACAGCAGCCGCCCCGGCCGCGTCTCTGCCCTTCGTGCGGCACGCTGGTCGGCGCCAGTGCGTCGAAATGCCACCAGTGCGGCGCGAGCATGACGTATTCGCTCGCCGCGGCTAGCCGTTCCCTGGGCGGGGTATTCAAATCGGATGCTCCGGTCACCTACGTAATCCTGCTGGTGACCTGCGCGGTATTCGGTTTCAGCCTGATGGCTACCATTCGCGCGGCGGGCGAATTCGCGCCGCCGAGCGGCGGGCTGATGGGACTTTTCAACTTGGGAGCGATTTCCGGCCAAATATTGGTGCGGCTGGGGGAATCGTTGCCGCTGGGCTATAACCTGCGGGCGCCGTGGCGGTTTATCATGGCGATTTTTCTCCACGGCAGCCTATTGCACATCGGTTTCAATATGTGGGTGATCATGGATGTGGGCCCGCAGATTGAAGAGCTGTACGGGTCGGCGCGCTATTTATTCATTTACGTTTTTACCGGCGCGTGCGGATATCTGGTGAGCTCATTTTTTGGTCACGTCAGCGTGGGTGCTTCCGGCTCCCTATTGGGGCTGATCGGAGTGATGCTGGCGCTGACCACGGGACGGCACACCGCGAGCATGCAAATGCTGCGCTCGCAACTGATTCGCTGGCTGATTTACATCGCGATCATGGGCCTGATGATGTCGGGAATCGATAATTGGGCACACGCGGGGGGATTTGCCGCGGGTTACCTGCTAGGTCGCGTGATGGTGGATCGCGCGCCGGCGGATGCGAACGAACGGACCCGGGCATACGCTCTGGGCTGGTTGGCCGGGGCGGCGGTGGTGGTGAGTTTTGCTTTTATGGTGATGTTTTACCTGCGCACGAAGTGAATCGTGGTGGTACCAGGGCTAAGTCAAAACACCCGCCCTGCCCATCTGCCTTCGCGCATAAGCGGCGCTACGGCAGACTGGACCGCACTGTTTACGAGTGCGAGTGCAAGCGGCGCGAGCCGGCGATGGCGTAGTGAAAGCCGGAAACTAGCACCAGGGCCGCGACCAGATACGTGCAGATGTCTCGCGCTACCGACAGCGCGTGGCTTGGCGCCAGTTGCAGCACGATCACGATCAACACCAACAGGATTTCGACGGTGGTGGCGGCTTTCCCCCAAATGCTGGGCGGAAAGGTCATCGAACCTACCGCGATTAGAATCACCGCGCAGGCCACCAGGATCAGAACGTCCCGCCCCAGAACCATGATCGCCAGCCACCAGCCGATTTTCCCCTTGAGCGCCAGCGCCCAGTAAGAAGACGAAAGAAGAAGCTTGTCCGCGATCGGGTCGAGGTACGCGCCGAGCGGGGTGCGCTGGTTCAGCAAGCGGGCCAGCAGGCCGTCCAATCCATCACTGAGCCCCGCCGCGATCAGAATTCCCAGCGCCAAATCGTAGCGCTCGTAATGGATGGCGATGATCAGAAACGGAATGAATCCCAGGCGGATGAGGGTGAGCTGATTGGGGACGCTGAAGATGCGGGTTTGCATGAGGAGGTTCCAGGAGCAGCGAGTTCAGGAAAATTGCGCCAGATAAGACTTCAGCGATTCTCCGACCTTTCTCTCGAAGATATCCGCCAGCGACGGAATCGAACCGCAAGGCTCATCGAGGGAGATGCGTTCGATGCGCAGCATGGGCAGAAACAGAGTGGGCAGGCCCATGCGATCACCGTCCCCTTCGGGATGCAGAACCTGACGCACGAATTCGTCGAAGGAATTAATGTCGATGGCGCGCAGGGTGACGCCCGCGGTGGAAATCTCGATCAGCTCGCCCCACACTTTTTCCCGGGGGGTGTGCACGCTGACGATGACGATGGAATGTGGTTGCATGTGAGTTTGTCCGGCCCCAGATATTACCTCAGATCGACGCTCCCGGCACGCAGGGGAACAGGGGATGACTTGCGGCTCGACGGTTCAACGGTTTGATCTTTTCCGGGTTCCACTCTTCCCCGGTTCTGGGAAGGGTGGGAGCGGTCTCCAGGGCGGCAACCAATTCATCAGGGCCACAGCCCGTCCTCAAGGTTTAGGCCGTCAAAACGCGTACCGTCAGGATTCCATCACTTTTAGGTGGGCGGCGTGACGGAGTTGTGGCTCGGTGGCCTTTTGGACTTCTTCCGCGGTAACGCCTAGAGCTAATTCGCGGAGGACCAGGCCCTCCGGGGTAACGTCGATGACCGCGAGTTCGGTAACGATGGTATTGACGACTTTCACGCCGGTGAGCGGCAGCGCACATTTATTGACGATCTTGGGCTTGCCGTCTTTGTTGGAGTGCTCCATGGCGATGATCACGCGGCGGGCGCCAGCGACCAGATCCATCGCTCCGCCCATGCCCTTCAGCATTTTGCCGGGGATCGCCCAGTTGGCCAGGTTGCCGAGCTCGTCCACCTCCAGCGCGCCGAGAACAGTGAGATCGATTCGGCCACCGCGAATCATCGCGAACGATTCCGCGCTGGAAAAATAGCTGGAGCCGGGAATTTCAGTGATGGTTTCCTTGCCCGCGTTGATCAAGTCGGGATCCTCGTCGCCTTCGTAAGGGTATGGCCCAATGCCGAGCATGCCATTTTCGGATTGCAGGATCACCTCGATGGCGGGCGGCAAATAATTGGGGATCAGGGTGGGCAAGCCGATGCCCAAGTTGACGTAGTCCCCGTCGCGGAGTTCGAGAGCGACGCGGCGGGCAATTCGTTCGCGCTTGTCGATTTCGGGCGGCATTCTAAAGTCCTTTTTGCAGCGGCACGGCGACGGCCCGGGGCGCAACGGCGCTCATGGGCGTTGGCGCACGGTGCGGCGCTCGATTCGCTTGCGGTGATCTTTGCCTTCGAAAATCGCGTCGACGTAAATTCCAGGTGTGTGAATGCAATCGGGATTGAGCGCGCCGAGCTCCACGATCTCGTCCACCTCGGCGATCGTGTGGTCGGCGGCAGTGGCCATCATCGCGTTGTAGTTGCGCGCGGTCTTCCGGAAAACGAGATTGCCCCAGCGATCACCCTTCCAGGCCTTGATGAAGGCAAAGTCCGCGCGAATCGAAGGAATCAGCAAGTGCGGGCGCCCATTGAATTCGCGCACTTCCCGACCTTCGGCGGCCATGGTGCCGTAACCGGTGGGAGTGTAAAAGGCCGGGATACCCGCGCCGCCGCAACGAATTCTTTCCGCGAGAGTTCCCTGCGGGTTGAGCTCGACGTCGATTTCCTTGCTGAGCGCGAGTTGCTCGAACAATTTATTTTCGCCCACGTAGCTGGCAATCATTTTCTTTACCTGGCGGGATTGCAGCAGGACGCCGATACCGAAATCGTCGGTCCCGGCGTTATTGGAAATCAGGGTGAGATCGCGAGATCCCTTGGCGCGGAGGGCTTCGATGAGGTTTTCGGGAATGCCGCACAGGCCGAATCCGCCGAGCAGGATGGTGGCGCCATCCGGAATATTGACGACGGCGGTTGCGGCATCGGCGACGCGTTTATCCACTGCGCATTCTCCGTGGTAGACGTACGGCCAGCACGCTGCAGTTTACTGCAAATTGTTCAGAATTTTGTAGAGTCCATTGGCGGCATCGAATTCGTCTTCCAGTTCCCGGCTGCGCAGCACGTTGCGGAGATGATCGATCGCCTGGGAAAAGCGATCAAGGGTGCGCTGGATATTATCGGTATTGGTGAGGCAAACGTCGCGCCACACGCTGTACGGACTTCCGGCCAGACGCAGCGTATCGCGCAGACCACTGCCCGCCAGAGTGAGGGGAAGGCCGGTTTCATCGAGCTCATCGAGCACCACGCGCGCCAGCGCGACGGCGGCGAGCTGCGGCAGGTGCGAAACAACGCCGACCGCCCAGTCATGGGTGTCCGCATCGCACCAAACGGGCTGGGCTCCCATGGTGCGCAGCAAATCGGCGAAATTTCTCACGCGCGGGTCGGAATCAGGATTATCGTCTGATTCCGAGCCGATCAACGCGTACCGCGCGCCGCGCAAGAGATTCGCGTTGGCACGCTCGATTCCCGAGGATTCCTTACCGGCCAGGGGATGCCCTCCCAGGAACCGTGCGCTGCCAGCAGCGGTGAAATGCTGCTGCGCCAGTTTGCAGACAACGGCCTTGCTGCTGCATGCGTCAGTGACCAGGGCCCCGGGCTTCGCGGCTTCGGCGATGGCGGGGAGAAAATCGAGAGCGGCGTTTGCGGGGAGCGCTATGTACACTAGGTCGGCGTCGCGAAGCGCGGATGCCAGCGTCTCCGCCGATTCGTCAATCGCACCTAGCGCGTGGGCGCGCGCCACGGTCTCCGGGCGGTCCCATCCGACGATTCGGGCGGCGGGAAGTTCCTTGCGTACCGCCAACGCGAAGGAACCGCCGATCAAGCCTGTGCCGACAATCGCGATGCGCGGAAAGACTGCGGCCACAGGCATTATCCCGCCACGCGCCGGCCGACGGCCGGAGCAATGATACGCAGCTCGTTCATGAGCTTTGCGAATTGATCCGGGAACAGTGATTGCGCGCCGTCAGAAAGAGCGTGCTCGGGATCGTGATGGACTTCGATCAGAAGGCCATCGCCTCCGGCGGCGACGGCGGCACGGGCCATGGGAGCCACCTTGTCGCGGCGTCCGGTGCCGTGGGATGGATCGGCAACGATGGGAAGGTGCGAGAGTTTTTGGATCACGGGAATCGCGGCGATATCGAACGTGTTACGAGTGGAAGTTTCAAAGGTACGAATGCCGCGCTCGCAGAGAATCACGTTGTAGTTACCGCCCGCCATGATGTATTCCGCGCTCAAAAGAAGTTCTTCGATGGTGGCGGAGAGGCCGCGCTTCAGGAGCACCGGCTTGCGGACTTCACCGAGCGCACGCAGCAAGTAATAGTTCTGCATATTGCGGGCGCCGACCTGCAATAGATCGACGTACTCCATAATCAGGGACACTTGCGATGGATCCATCACCTCGCTGACCACCAGCAGGCCGTTGCTATCGGCTGCTTTGCGCATCAGCTTCAGGCCTTCCTCGCCCATGCCCTGAAAGGTGTAAGGAGAACTGCGCGGCTTGAATGCACCGGCGCGCAAAATTTTTGCACCCGCGCGCGCGACGCTTTCCGCAATGGTATTGATCTGATACTCGGATTCCACGGCGCAAGGCCCGGCGGCAACCACTACTTCGGCGCCTCCGATTTTGACGCCCTTGCCCACCTCGACGATGCTGCCCTCGGGCTTAAATGCACGGCTGGCTAGTTTGTAAGGCTGGGTGATGCGGACAACTTCGCGCACGCCCTCCAGTAACTCGATATCCCGGGGATCGAAGTCGGGATGGACACCAACCGCGCCGAGCACGGTGTGGCTCTCGCCGGTGGAACGGTGAATATTGAAACCAGTGGAGACCAGACGGTCGATCACATTCTGAATCTGTACGTCGGTCGCTTCCGCGTGCATGACTACCACCATTAGAGTCTCCCAAGACCTCGGATATTTGTCCCTGTCGGGTCGCCTGTGACGAAAAGGCGGGACAAGAAACTCGCCTTACTGCGCGGCGCTATCCAAACCGCCAGCCGCTACAAATTCATCACGATTTCTTTTTCGGCGCGCCCTGCCGCTCTTGCTGCGCCTCGCGCGTTTCCAGCGAGCGGGCTTCGTCGATCACGCGCTCAAAAAGACGCCGAATCGCGGTGTCGTCGAGCGGACCGGAGTTGGAGCGTTCCGCGTTGTTCAAAACATCCTTCTCCCGGTCCGGCTGATACACCGGCAAACCCACGGCGCGCTTCAGTCGGCCGATTGCGATGGCGCATCGCGCTCGCTCGTTGAAAAGCTCGAGAAGCTGACGGTCGATGGCGTCGATCCGGCGGCGCCAATCCTCGATGGATTCCGGTGTCATGCGTTGCCATCCTTGGCCCGCCGGCTGACGCCTTCGCGTCCCGCTCGTTTCAAGCGGCCAACCAGATCGCCTACGGCTTCGGCGGCGGCATCCGCCGACGAAGCATTCTCCACAGCCGCAACAATCGCCGACCCAACCACCACGGCGTCGGCCATGCCCCCGAGCACCGAAACGTGCGACGGCAGCGAAACACCAAATCCCACCGCGACGGGCAAGCGGGTATGGGCGCGCACGCGCCGGATCAGTTCCGGAAGCCCCTCGGGCAGCGCGTCGCGCGTGCCGGTAACACCGGTACGCGAAATCAGATACAGAAACCCGGATGATGCTTGGGCGATGCGCGCGAGCCGCACGTCGTTGGACGTGGGCGCAGCCAGAAAAATGGTGTCTAGTCCGCGGGCCTGTACCGCCGCGCGGTACTCCGCCGATTCCTCGGGGATCACGTCGGTGATCAGCACTCCACTCGCGCCGGCCGCAGCGGCTTCCGCTGCGAACTTCTCAAGGCCCATCTGCAATACCGGATTGTAATAACTGAAGAGCACCAAGGGTACCGCGGCTTTTGCGCGGAGTTTCTTGACCAGACCCAGCACCGAACGCAGGGAGGTGCCGCCACGCAGGGCTCGCTCGCTGGCGCGCTGGATCACCGGACCATCGGCGAGCGGGTCGCTGAACGGCACGCCCAATTCGATCACGTCGGCCCCCGCAGCGGCCGCCGCCAGAACAATTTTCTCGGTGGCATCGAGGGTGGGATCGCCCGCGGTAACGTACGCCACCAGCCCCATCTCTCCGGCGCGCGAAAGCGCGTGGAATTGCGCGGCGATCGCGCGGGGCGCGAGCGTCGTTGCGGACGACGTGGGCGGTGTGGACGATGTGGGCGCGGTCTCAGACATGTTGCGCCAGGATCTCCATATCTTTGTCGCCGCGACCGGAAATATTCAGAATCCAGATTTCGTTGCGGTTGGCTTTCGGGGCGCGGCGAATCACTTCGGCCACAGCGTGGGCGGATTCCAGCGCGGGGATGATGCCCTCGGTGCGCGCCAAGGTTCGCACCGCGTCGAGCGCGGCGACGTCATCGATCGCGGTGTAGTCCGCGCGGCCGGTTTGCGCGAGCCAGGCGTGTTCGGGACCCACCGCTGCATAGTCGAGCCCGGCGGAAATGGAGTGAGTGGTGGCGATTTGGCCGTCGCCGTCCTGCAAAACGTAGGTGTAGGTGCCCTGCAAGACGCCCGCAGCCGCGCCGGCAAAGCCGGCGTGTGCGGCCAGCCGCGCGGCGTGTTCGCCCAATTGCTTTCCGCGTCCGCCGGCTTCCACTCCGGTCATGGCGACGCCAGCATCACCGAGAAACTCGTGGAACAGGCCGATGGCGTTCGATCCTCCGCCAACGCAGGCGAAAAGGTGATCCGGCAGGCGTCCGGCAGCCTGCAGAATTTGCGCACGCGCCTCGCGGCCGATCACCGACTGAAAATCGCGGACCATCAGCGGGTAAGGGTGCGGCCCGAGCGCCGAACCCAACAGGTAGTACGTGTCGCGAACGTTGCTGACCCAATCCCGCAGCGCTTCGGTGATGGCATCCTTGAGGGTACGGCTTCCACCGTCGACCCCCACCACTTTCGCGCCCAGCATTTTCATTCGCGAAACATTTAGCGCCTGACGCTTCATGTCTTCAGTGCCCATATAAACGATGCAATCCAGCTCCAGTAACGCGGCTACGGTCGCGGTAGCCACGCCGTGCTGTCCGGCACCGGTTTCGGCGATCACTCGCTTTTTGGCCATGCGCTGGCATAGCAATCCTTGGCCGAGGCAGTTATTGATTTTGTGCGCGCCGGTGTGCAGCAAGTCTTCGCGCTTCAGGTAAATCGTTGGACCGCCCAAATGCTGCGACAATCTGTCGGCGCGAAACAGCGGGGTGGGACGCCCGGCGAAATCCCGCAACAGTACGGCGAGCCGGTTCTGAAACGCAGGATCTGCTTTGGCCGTATCGTAAGCGCTCTCTAACTCTTCGAGCGGCGTCATCAAAGTTTCCGGCACGTACTGACCGCCGAAAGCCCCGTAGCGCCCGCGCGGGCTGGCCGCCGCTTCTTTCGAACTGCCGGAATGGGTCATTCCATTTCCCTCGATGCGTCGGCTACTGCTTGCACTAATTCCTGCATGCGAAGCCGGTCCTTTCTTCCGGGCCTTTCTTCCACGCCGCCGCAAACGTCGACCGCGAATGGCCGGGCCGCGCGAATCGCCGCGCCAACGTTTTCGGGTGTGAGCCCGCCGCCGACGATGATCGGCCCGTAGCGGCGAGCGCCGCGGGCCATCGCCCAGTTAAAGGTTTTTCCAGTGCCGCCGCGGCGAGCGCGCGAAAATCCATCGAGCAGAAACAATTCAGCGTCACCGTAGCGATCCAGACTAGCCGGGCGAAATCGCGGGCCCACTTGAAACGCCTTAATCACGGCATAGCTCTGGGCCAATTCCCGGACTGTGGCCGGCGATTCGTCGCCGTGCAACTGCAGCAAGCTCAAATCCACCGCGCGCGCCAGCTTCAAGATGTCCTTCGCGGTCATATTGACGAATACCCCGGCGGTTTGAATTCGCCGCGGCAACCGGCCCACAATGCGCCGGGCTTCGTCAGGATCGATGTAACGCGGGCTTTTCGCATAGAAATTGAAGCCGAGCACGTGCGCGCCCGCCTCCACTGCGTAGCGAGCGTCGGTCCAGTTGGTGATCCCGCAAATCTTGATTCGTATCATGGGGCCTCTGCATGCTCCCTGGAGTGGTTCGCCACACTACGTTGCGACCGATCCGCTAGCCAGGGCCGCGAGAATTTCCTGCAGGCCTTCCGCGGGGTCGGGGCGGCTCATAAACTGTTCGCCGATCAAGAAGGCGTCGAAGCCCGCCCGGCGCAACTTTCCAATATCTTCGGCGGAATGAATTCCCGATTCGCTGACCGCAATGCAGTCGTTTGGAATCGAATCGATCAGCGCCAGCGACGTTTCCAGACGAACTTCGAAGGTAGTCAGGTCGCGATTGTTTACGCCGATGATTCGTGCGCCGGCAGCGATGGCGCGGTTTAGCTCGGACTGGGTGTGCACTTCCACCAGCGGCTCCATTCTCAACTCCCTGCCGAGGGCCAGGAGTTCCGTAAGTTGCTGATCGGTGAGAATCGCCACGATCAGGAGGAAAGAATCGGCACCGGCTGCGCGCGTTTCCCACACTTGCCAGGGGTCGACAATGAAATCCTTGCGCAGGATGGGGATGCCAGCCACTTTCCGCGCCTCTCTTAGATGAAGCAACGAGCCCTGAAAAAATTCTTCTTCGGTCAGCATGGAGAGGGCTGCGGCTCCGGCGGTTTCGAACGACTGCGCTAGTTCTGAGGGGCGATAATCTTCGCGGAAGACGCCGCGCGATGGAGAGGCTTTTTTGGATTCTGCGATTACGTTCCAGCTCCTTTTGGCAAGGGCGGCGGGGAAATCGCGGGGCGCGGGAGCCTTTTCTTTCGCGGCGATCTTCAGCGCTACGAGCGGAAGAACACGCTGGCGATGCGCAATGGCGTCGCGCCGCGCCGAGACAATGCGCGCAAGAATATTCTCCGGATTCAGTCCCGCACTCATGGCAAAAGTATAGGGTGTCCCTGACCAGGCAGGGGAAAAGTCGCTCCCGATATGCTAGACGCCGGGTGCGCAGATGTCAATTTCAGTCGCGTGGCATTGTCAAGCCTCTTTAGAAATGTCCCCTTCCTTACCTCATTAGAAATGGCCCTTTTCTTCTGACTTGCTGTTGTCGTTGGGGTGTCCGCCAGAGCGAAGCCCTGCGCCGCGCTTTGTGCGGCGCGT
>Ga0182024_10011525_pt1 | contig 17707 bp, 19 predicted proteins | sample P32metaG_FD_120480 | JGI IMG/M metagenome (GOLD analysis project Ga0182024, IMG submission 120480) | Permafrost microbial communities from Stordalen Mire, Sweden - P3-2 metaG (Illumina Assembly) | ecosystem: Environmental > Terrestrial > Soil > Wetlands > Permafrost | place: Sweden: Stordalen... | reverse complement strand
GGTGCCGGTGAGCATCGTGCGCCCGACATACGTCGCCGGGCCTTATGACCACACGAGACGTTTTACGTGGTGGGTCGAGCGGGTAGCCCAGGGCGGCGCGGTGCTGGCCCCCGGTCCGAAGGAGAACCCCCTTCAGGTCATCGACGCCCGCGACCTGGCCCGCTTCGTCGTGCTGTTGGCGCACGGCCAGGCCGGAGGGACATTCCACGCCGTCTCCCCGGCGCCGCCGTTCTCCTTCGAGGACTTCCTTACGACAGTGCTCAACGAGGTCGGGCCAGGCGGGACAAAGCTCGTCTGGGTAGCACCGGAAGTCCTGGCCAAAGAGGGTGTGACCGAGGCCGAGGTACCACTTTGGGCGGGGGTTGGCCCCGGAGGCGTCCTCGCTGCCAGCCCGGCACGGGCCATTGCAGCCGGGCTTAGGGTACGACCACTGGCCCAGACGGTCCGAGACGTCCACGAGCACGAGCTGACCGAGCCGTTCGCTGGCGGGGCTCGGGTCGGGCTGGCCCTCGACCGGGAGCGGGAGCTGCTCGCTCTTTCAGGTTGAGCTCAGTTCTCGAGCGCTCACCCCCGCAGGCCCGTCAGGGCAATACCTTCGACGAAGAACCGTTGGGCGAAGACGAAGGCCAACAAGACCGGGAGGGCAAAGACAAAGGCGGCGGCCATGAGGTAGTTGAACGCAGTGAAGTGAAGGCTTTGGTACTGCTGCAAGCCTAGGGAGAGGGTGAACAGCGAGCTTTTGTTCAAGAAGATGAGCGGGGCCAAGAAGTCGGTCCAGCTCGACAGGAACGAGAACAAGGTGACTGTTATCAGGCCTCCCCTCGCGATGGGTAGCACGACACGGAACAAGATCGCCCAGTCCCCGGCGCCATCGATCCGGGCGGCATCTATGAGCTCGCCCGGCAATGACCGGAAGAACTGCCGCAGCAGGAAAATGGCGAGGCTCGCAGAGAAGGCCGAGGCGATGTACTGACCGAAGAACGGCGGCACGATGAGGGGCAATAAAGTCCCGAGGAAATGCAGGTCCCGGTAGATGACATAGAGAGGGACCATCAGTACCTGAAAGGGCAGCATTATGCTAGCAAGTACCACGAAGAACACTAGGTCCCGTCCGCGCCAGCGCAGTATCGAAAACGCGTAAGCGGCCGGTACGCATGAGAATAGGATGCCGCATATGGTGGCCGCGGACACGATCACGCTGTTGCGGAAGTAGAGCCAGAACGGTATGTAATCGAACGCCTTTTGATAATTGTCGAACAGAGGGTGGGTCGGGACCAGCTGCGGCGGGTACACGAAGATGGCCGAATTGGACTTCAAAGAACTGGCTACCATCCAAACCAGCGGGATGATGACAATGACTGAAATGCAAATGAGGACTAGGTGCCTTGCGCCATCGGTCAGCCTCCGGCGGCGCTTGGTCGTCCCGGCCATGGTCTGCAACAGGCTCATGCTCGCTGCTCTCCTCGGTAGAAGATGAAGCGTCGCTGTAAGCGGAACAAGGTCACCGTGATGACCATCGTTACGGCGAACAGGATCCAGGCCATGGCCGAGGCATAACCCATTTTCAAGAACTGGAACGCGTTCTGATAAATGTAGATCGAGTAGAACAGGGTCGAGTTGACGGGCTCACCCAGGTCCTGAGAGGTAGCCACGAACGCTTCTGTGAAGAACTGTAAGTAGAAGATCATCCAGACGATGAGGCTGTAGAACAGGACAGGGCCCATGAGAGGGAAGGTGATGTAGCGGAAGTGCTGGAAAGGCTTGGCCCCGTCGAGGGACGCCGCCTCGTAAAGTTCTCCTGGGATCTCCTTCAGACCAGCCAACATCAGCACCATGATCTGGCCGACGGCTTCCCAGACGAGGAGCATCAGGAGGCTCGGCTTCGCTAACGAAGGGTTGGCCAACCAGCCCTGAGGCTTGATGTGGACGACCCCCAGGGCGGCGTTCAGGAGGCCATAATCCGGGTTGAAGATCCAGATCCATATCACTGCCACCGCTACCGACGGCACAACAGCGGGGACGAAAATGGCGCCTCGGTACAAGGCCGATCCCCTGATCGGGCGCCTCAACAGTAAGGCGCAGCCCAGCCCGAGAAGGATCCCGGCAGGGACGCCAATGACCACCATGAAACTCGTGTTGATTACGGACGTTCGGAACAACGGGTCGTGGACCAGGCCAACGTAATTTTGCGCGCCTACCCATTGAGGCGGTTGCAGCATGTCGTAGTTGGTGAAGCTCCAGTACAACGACAGCCCGAGGGGGATGAGGGTGAGAGCGATGAACCCGATCAGCCATGGCAAGAGGAAGGGCAGAGGCCCACGCAACGGGTTCCACCGCCTACGGGGACGCCCCGCCTCGGTGGCATGGCTACTGGTTTGCTGCACCGGGATCTACGTTGGTGCTACGAGCTGGCCGAGCTCTCCATAGTGCTCTGCAATGAGCTCATCGCCTGGGCCGCAGTAGTGGTGCCGAACAGGGCCGATTGCTGAGCCTGGCACAGGCGCACACCGTACTCCGTGGAATACGGGAGCTGAGGCCAAACGTGGGCGTTTGCGGAGTCGGCCTCTTTGAGGAACACCTGGAAGCGGGCGTCCGTAGCCAGCGGGAAACTGGGCACTTTCTTGAGTTGCGGCAGGTTCCCTACCAGCTGGGCAAAGGTTGCCGTTACCTCAGGGTTGGTCGTCTCCCACTTTATGAACGCGAACGCGGCGGACGGGTCGGACGAGCCTCGGGGGATGACCTGGGGGTTGGTGTCTATGAAGGTCGTCCCGCGGAGCGAGCTCATGCCCGCAGGCGCCGGGAAGGGGGCCACACCGATCTCGGGGGCCAAGCTGGGCCGGTTTGCCTCTATGTACTGCAATGCCCATGGCCCGTCATAAACCATTGCCAACTTGCCTGATTCGAACGGGTCGTTCGCGGTTAGGTACGCTCCCGCGCTGCTCTCGAAGTTGGCCATGTTGCTGGCACCGTACTTCTTGTAAAAGCTCGCTTCATAGTTGAGCGCGGCAACGTTTTGCGGGGCGTTGGCCGTGATCTTGTGCGTCTTCTCGTTGTACCACTGGCCGCCGAAGTCCCAGCCCATGTCCTCGAGCGTGCATACCTGCCCGTTGGACTGGCCAGGGAAGTCGGGTAGGAAACCGAGCTGGGTTATACGCCCGCTCGCCTGTTGCTTGGTCAGCTTGAACGCATCGGCCTGCAACTCTTGAGTGGTGGCGGGCGGGTCGTTGGGGTTGAGGCCAGCTTGCTTGAAGAGGGCCTTGTTGTACAACAGACCGACGTCGAAGTCCATGAACGGCAAACCGTAGAGCTGCCCATTCACGGTCAACGCGTCAAGGGCTGCAGGCACGTAAACGCCCGTGTTGAGGTGAGCCGACGACATGTACTGGGCCATCGGGATAAGCGCCCCCCGGCTCGCCCATTCCCCTACCTCGAGGGACGTACCCAGGTCGACGATGTCGGGCGGCGTCCCGCCACTGATGGCAGTGAGGATCTTGGCGGAGTTCGTCACCGGTGTCTCGGTTATACGCACGCCCGGGTTGATGGCCTCGTACTCCTTGATGACCTTGTCCAGCGCGGCCTCCTCATGGCCACCGCCCCACTGCTGCCACATCGTGAGGTTGACCACCTTGGCGCCTGCCGAGGCTGCTCCGGCAGCGCCCGTGAGACTGCCGAGGATGACCGCGCCGCCGACCAATGAACTGGTTACTAAGCGGATTGACATGCCCATCCCTCCTTCGGCCGTCCTTGCTCACGGCCACCAAAGCGGGTGAATGTGTGCGAACGCAGATATAAGGTGGTAGATCGAACTGTCTGAATGATCGTATCAAGCGTTATACCCCTAAGCAAGCCGAGGACCTCGTCGCTATACTCAGCCTCGTACTGGGTTATTTGGACCGGTCCGCTTCCCTGGGCGTCCTGTCGCTGCCTCCAGCTCGGACCATAACGACTCGCCCATCGATCCTGTTATACTGCTCACGAAAGTTGGTCGAACCGATAGACCGGGTCAACCCCGTAGGGAGTGGGGCGGACGCGATGCGCCCAAACGAGCGCCACGAACGAATACTCCAAAGGGTTTCGGAGAACGGCAGGGTAGAGGTTGACGCCCTGTCGGCCGAGCTTGGCGTCTCCGCAATGACCATGAGGCGCGATCTGGCGCTGCTCGAGGCCGACGGGGCCCTACGCCGCGTGTACGGCGGGGCGACCCGGATAACCAGCGGCAGTTACGAACCCCCCTTTGCCGTTCGTTCCAAGCTCCATCTACCTGCAAAGCGACAGATCGCCAGAATGGTCGCTTCCTTGGTCGATGATGGCCAAGCCGTCATCCTGGATGCGGGGACCACAGGCGTGGCTATAGCTGAGCAGTTGTCCAACAGGCAGATCACCGTGTGCACGCCATCGCTGCGAGTAGCGGCCGCACTGGTGTCGTCCTCCTCCGTGAGGCTCATGGTGACCGGCGGCATGGTCAGGCCCGGTGAGCAATCACTGGTGGGCCCGGAGACTGGGCGGATGCTCGAGGACTACCACTTCGACCTGTACATCATGACCGTGAGCGCAGCACACGCCGACCACGGCTTCACCGAGTGGCACCCTGACGACGCCGCAGTAAAGCGGACGGCGCTCGGGGCGTCCTCTCGCTGCATCGTCGCCTGCGACGCCAACAAGATCGGCCGTACAGCCTTCGCTCGCATCAGCGCGCTAAACGCGGCCGACCTGATCGTGACCGACCCTGCCATTACGGACGAGCAGCGCTCAGCTCTGGAGGCCCACGGCCTCGAAGTCCGTATTGCTGGCCCGGGGCCGACCGACGGCCCCGAGGTTAGGAGCCTTAGCGGGAGTAACAATGCCGAGAGCAACCATGGGGAGTGGAACTATGGCGAGGACTAGTGCCTTCGAAACTGATATCGCCGAAGAGCCGGCCGCGCTGCGGGCATTGGCTTCCAACCCGCTGCCCGAGGCCCTGGCAAGCCTCGACCTCGACAGTTATGAGCGCATCATCCTGACCGGGATGGGGGCCTCTCTCGTGGCGACGCACCCTACGTGGTCAAGCATGGTGGCCGAAGGCCGCCCGGCCTGGTGGGTCAGTACGGCGCAGCTCCTCGCTATGCCCGAGCTGGTGACACCGCGCTCGTTGTTGTGGGTGACCTCGCAGTCGGGGGAAAGCGGAGAGGTGGTTGCGCTGCTGGGGGCCCAGGGCGGCACAAAACCGCCCGCGACCCTCTTGGCCACGACCAACGACCCCCAGAGCACCCTGGGACGCGCGGCTGATGTGGTAGTCGGGCTCCACTTCGGCGAGGAGGCTGCCGTCAGCACCAAAAGCTACGTATCGACTTTGGCCGCTCACGAGAGGGCTCTCTGTGCGCTCCGGCACGAGGACGACGCCCGTGCCGTCGAGCGCATTGACGCCGTCGCAGACGAGCTGGAACGTTTCGTCCCGGACGTGGCCCCCATCGTCTATTCGGGGCTGGTCTCCCCCTGCCCGCGTTTTGCCTTCGTGGCCATGCCGTCCGACTTGGCCACCGCCCAAATAGCGGCACTCCTGTTCAACGAGGTGGCTAAGTTCCCCGCAGAAGCTTTCCTAACGGGCGAGTTCCGCCACGGCCCCATCGAACTGGCCGGCCCTGGGTTGGTGTGCCTCCTGTTCGGCTCTGGGGGCGAGAACGCTTCACTGGCCACGCTGGGGACCGAACTGGTGCGCAGCGGCGCTCTCGTGATGGCCGTTGATGCTGGAGACCGCGAGCTCGGGCCCCAATGGCCGGTAAAGACGGGGAGCTCGAGCCAATTAGGCCGATTGGCATGCGGGGCCAAGCTCGTGCAGCTACTCAGCGCCGAGGTCGCCCGTGGGCTCGGCGTCGAGCCGGGGCATTTCCTCTTCGGTCAAAAGGTCACCGTCGCCATTTGACAATGGGGCGGCCGCCGCCGAAGCGCTGGTGCTCCCAAGTACAGACGCGCCCATGGCGCCTCCGAAAGCGCCGAGCGCCGACGCAACAACCTCCAAGTCGTTGGAAAAACCTGGGCGGTGCCCGAGCTCTTTAGCCATCCCCGGCGCGAAATATGGCACGAACCGGCTCACGCTGCCGGCCAAGACCGCCCGGTCCGGGCCATAGGCGACGTTGAGCAACTCGAGGCCCCGTCCCACTGCGTGGCCGTAATCGACGAGCACCGCTTCCAGCACCGGGTGCCCGGCCTTCAGCAGGTCGTAGGCAACAGCGAGATCCGGCGTCCCGGTAACTGAGGAAGCACGGGCCTCCAAACTCAGGCGCGAGGCCACCATTTCCCAGCACCCGACTAAACCGCAGTAGCAATGCGGCCCGCGTGGGTCCACCGGTAGGTGGCCGCATTCGGGGTGCTGACCTCCCCGGTCCCGGTAGGGCAGCCCACCGTCCAAGAACGCAACTCCAATGCCCGTCCCGAGGGTCACGACTAGCAACCGCCCGCATCCCCGCCCCGCACCGAAATGGCGCTCGGCCAGCGCCCAGGCGACCGCGTCGTTGTCGATGGCTACGGGGGCCCCGAGCTCCTTGGCCAGCATCCCGACGAGGTCGAAGTCGGAGAACCAAGGCAGCGTGTCCGGGTTGGAGATGGTCCCGCTCGGTAACAACACTGGCCCGCTCGCACCGATCCCGACGCCACCCAGCCGGTACCCATCGGGCAACATGCCGGTCACAACCGCAGACATCCTGGAGACGCGCTCGGCGGGCGTGCCCGCTCCTAGCGCGTCTGTCGCAACCTCGGACCGAGCGAGAACCTTGCCTGCCGAGATCATGGCGAACCGGGTGCCCGTACCTCCCAGGTCAATGCCTACCGCAGCAGACTGGGGAGCCTTCATAGTGAGGAGGTTATTCCTAGGTACCAACGACTTTGCGAAGTACTTGGCCAAGGAGTTCGACGCGACCTTCAACGTGGCCGTTGGCGGGGGCGTTGATGGTGAAGCCGTCTACGCCGTCGATCATCCGGCTCGAGAAGATCTCTCCCACCTCGTCGGGGTCGCCTATGACTATCTGCGAGCGGAACTGGTTCGCCCCGGGCCCCTTGTCGGCGACGTAGGCGTCGGCCTCGGCAACAGCCTGCGCATGGGTCGGAGCTATGCAGCAGCTGACCAGGAGGCTCACGACTACTTCGGAGCGGTCCCGTCCGACTGAGCCACAGTGCCCGGCTAAGGCTTCGAGCTTGCGAGGCACCTCGCTCGGCTGGCAGATGAGGTTCGACTCGTCCGCGTAAAGAGCAACCAATCGCAAGGTCTTCTTTTCCCCTCCACCGCCGATCATGATGGGGATCTTCGAAAGCGGAGCGGGCGAGTTGATGGCGTCGCTGACCTGGTACCAACGGCCGTCGACACTGGGACGGCGGCCAGCAAGCATCCCTCGAATTATCTGGAGAGACTCCTCCAATTTGGAGAAGCGGTCACTGAACGTCCCGAACTCGAAGCCCAAGCTGTCGTGCTCGAGCTCGAACCAGCCGGCACCGATGCCCAGCTGGGCCCGGCCACCCGAAACGTGGTCGAGCGTAGTCACCTCCTTGGCCAACAAGGTGGGATTGCGATAAGTGTTACCCGTGACCAGGGCGGAAAGCCTCACTCGCTCGGTATGCTGTGCCAACGCCGACAGGAGGGTGTAGCACTCGAGCATTTCGTTCTCTGGTGGCCCGAGCCCCGGTAGTTGGTAGAAGTGGTCCATGACCAGCACGGTGTCGAAGCCCGAGGCCTCGGCCGCCCGGGCCTGGCGCACCACAGCAGGGAACAGGTCTGCAGGGCTGCCGCCGGGATAGGTGAAGTTCGGGATCTGGTAACCGAGACGGGTCATGGCGTCACACTACGTTCCCCTCGGCCGAACCCTGTCCTTGGGGCACTTCCCAGCCCGGGTGCTCACCAATGCCCGCGGTGCACAACGTCGTCGAAGGGCCGCCGATTTAGGTGGTGCAGCGGTGCCAGAGGCCGGTCTGCGGGGTAACCAAGGGCAAGGAGGTAGGCGCAATAGTGGTCATCGGGTACGCCGAGGATGGCCCGGGCCTTATCTTGGTCACCGATCGATGCGTGGCCACTGCCGATGCCCATGTCGGTTGCGGCAATAGCCATGGCCATAACAGCCTGGCCAATGTCGAACTGGTCGACCTCACCGGCCTCTTTTTCCGAGAGTCCGGGGGCCACGACCGCCACGGTGGCCGCCGACGTGGCGACATGGCCGGCGTATTGCCATACCTTGGCCAGCGCTTCGAGCCGGGCTCGTTCCGTGCAGACCACGAAGTCGCGGTGCTGGCGGTTCATGGCTGATGGCGCAGCCCAACCGGCATACAGCACTCGCTCGAGGTCGGCCTGCGGGATCGGGCGGTCGGCGAAGGTCCGCACATTGCGGCGGGCCATGATGGCATCCCAAGTTTCCATGGCCCGAACGCTACCGCTGTGGGGCACGAGACGGTCGACCCGCGCCCCAAGGCCCAGCTACGACCAAGCTCTCATTTGGATACCTTGGCCGATGGTTCGTCGACCTCCTCGAGCCAGAGCGGTGCGTGCCGCTTGGCCCAGGCGCGGCTGACCCGGCCGGTGAAAATGGAGCGCAATGCGGGAGGATGTGTGAGCGCCATGAAGATATGGCCGACAACTACTACGAAAAATCCTACGGCCACGATGTCGTGGATGAAAGTAGCGCCCGTACGCCAAGAAAGTGCGAAGTAGTAAGGCCAGTGCATGACTGCGCCCGTCATGAGCATGACGATCATCGTGCCGCCGACAATGGCCGCGTTGAGCTTCTGGCCGGCGTTGAACTTTCCTATTTCCAGCTTGTTAGTGGGCTCCCAGTGGACGCTGCGCCTCAGCCATTCACGGTCGTCGGTGCTCCATCGGTTTAGCCGCTTCAGGTCGGCCCGCAGGCCCTTGCCCCAGGAACCGGCGAGGCTGATGATGAGAGGCAAAGGCAGTGCCAGCCCCGCATCGACGTGGATGCGCACCACCAGCACCCTGCGCCCGACGAAGCCGACCAAGGCTGGGATGTAGAGGGCGCCACCGGTGAAGATCAAGATGATAAAAGCGATCGCCGTCAACCAGTGGGCGACACGTTCCACCCAGTCGAAGCGGAGCAGCTGGCTGCTGCCGCGCGCCGTGCTAGTTGACCGGCGTGTCGTCGCGGCCATTGCTTTTTCCGATCCATGCGTTCAGGTCGTACCCGTACTGCTCCCAGTACCCGCTGCCTTCTACATCAGTGACGGAGATTTTGCTGAGCCACTTTATGGACTTGTACCCGTACATCTCAGGGATGTACAGGCGGACCGGGCCACCGTGCGGGCGCGTAACTGGGGCGCCAAGCATCTGGTACGCAATTATGACGTCGGGCAGCGTCGCCTGGTCCATGGTGAGGCTTTCTGAGTACACGCCGTCAAAGGATTCGAAAAAGACGGCCTTGCCCTCCGCGGCCACACCTGCCTGGTCTAACAAGTAACCAAGCTTTACGCCGGTCCAGTGCACGCTGGGCACCCGCCAGCCGGTTACGCACTGGAAATCCCTTACAAGCTTCGTTGGAGGCATCGCTTCGAGGTCGGCCACCGTGAGGCTTAGAGGTTTGTCGACCAACCCGTCGACAACGAGGTGGTAGTCAGCTGGGACCTCAGGGAACCCGCTTGTCACCGTATAAAGCTGAAAATAATCTGAACCCGGGATGAGGTCGGCGATCCCCGAGCCCGCCCCCGAACTGAGCGGCTGCAGCACATCGGCAACCCACCCGTCTACGGGAGCCCCGAACACGACCCCGAGCGCACCAATCCCGGCCATGCCTAAAACAACACGCCGGCCAATGGGCCTTCCCTTTTCGGTACGACCTTCGGGCTCAGGCACTGAGTTCATGTTCGCGCCAACACGGCGCTACCGTGGCGCGCCCCCGACGACTGAGCCCGCGGCGGCACTAGTTGATGCGCAGCTCGTCGCGGAAGATCCGTGCCCTACCGAGCTCCACGATCTGGCGTGCGATCGACTTGAACGCCTCGGCAGCTTCGGAAGCAGGCTCGGCTACAACGATCGGGTGGCCCGAGTCCCCGCCCTCACGTATTGCCGGGACCAGCGGTACCTGCCCAAGAAGCGGTACACCGAGCTCCTCCGCGAGCTGGGCCCCCCCGCCGTTGCCGAATATCTCGTACCTCGAGCCGTCGGGCCCGCTGAACCAGCTCATGTTCTCGATCACGCCTCGCAGCGGCAGGTTCAGCTTGCGCGCCATGTAGGCGCTCCGCTGCGCTACCCGCTTGGCAGCAGCCTGGGGAGTCGTGACGACGTAGACCTCCGAGGCGGGCAGGTACTGGGACATGGACAAGGCCACATCGCCGGTACCCGGAGGCATGTCCACCAGCAGGAAATCGGGGGCCGCCCAGTCAACGTCGGAAAGGAACTGCTCGAGAGCTTTGTGGAGCATCGGGCCCCGCCAGACGACGGGCTGGTCTTCGTTTGCAAAAAAACCCATCGACATGACCCGCACGCCGAAGGCCGTCGGCGGTTGTACCTTGCCGTCGCTCATGGTCAGGCCTCCACTCGTTGCCGGTGTGCCTACTAGCCCGAGCATCGCTGGGACCGAAAACCCGTAGACGTCAGCGTCGAGGATCGCAACGGAGTGACCCGCGCCTGCCAGGGCGACCGCCACGTTAACCGTGACAGAGGATTTGCCGACACCGCCCTTGCCCGAGCTCACGCCGATCACCCGGGTCTGGCCCGGTCCGGAGGAGAACGGGCCCAAAGCCACGTCCCTATGCTACTTGGGCCCGAGGGGGTGCCAACCGCAGGTACGATGTCTGACAATGGTGCAGCTGGCAGAGGAGGCTGTGGCCGTAGAGGCCCAGGTAAGCCCTGCTGATGCCGGGGGCACCAAGAAGCCGCTCAGCGGGAGCGAGTTCTCTGCCGTGGTTGCCGCGGTTACCTCGGCGTTCGGGGACCCGACCCGGAGGCAGGTCTACTTGCACGTGCGCGAATCAGCCTCGGGAGTAACCGCCTCGCAGGTGGCGATGCGTTTTTCGCTCCACCCCAACGTCGCTCGCCACCACCTGGACAAACTGGCTGCAGGTGGGTACCTCGAGGTCTTCAGCGCTCGGGCTGCGCATGTTGGGGCCGCGGCCGCCGGCGCCGGACGGCCTTCGAAGCTCTACCGGGCGAGTGGGCCGACCCCGGTCCTCGAAACCTCGAGCCGCGGAGAGGAGCTCCTCGTAGCGCTTCTTGGAGGCGCGCTCGCACTGCTGCCCCAACAAGCAGCCGAGGAAATGGCGGAACAAGTGGGGTTCGCCTACGGGTGCAAATTGGCCGGCTCAATGGCCGGCGGCGACGGCCAACGTTCCTTGCGCTCAGCACTGCGTGCTGTCGCCGACGCCCTGACAGCCCACGGCTTTTCGGCCCATGCGGAAGAAAGGGGCCGCTCCCTCGCTCTCGTAAAGGATGCCTGCCCATTCTTTGATGCGGCCTTGCAGCACCCGGTCATCTGCGCCGTTGACAGAGGAATGGTGAGAGGGATGTTGAGCGCTTTGTACGGTGGGACAACGAGTCTCGCTGAGTCGTCGTCGCGGGCAATGGGTGACCAGAGTTGCACCACGTGCCTGTCTCTGGGTGTCTAACGCCCGATATTGCAGCAATTTGTGACAAGATCGGCAAATGCGGGACGGGGAAAACATGACGTCAACTGAGATGACGAGACCGCTCGAGGCAGGGGTCCGCGTGAGCCTGGAACTACCTGAGGCCGGGACCTGCGTCGCAGTTGTCGCTTCGACGGGCGAGACGAGCCTGGTGCTCGATCTCCTCGACGACATCCTGGAAGGCGAACTCGAGCCCGGCTCGACCTTCGACCTGTTCATGCCGCGTTCCGAAGGCATCTACCACTGGCTTTGCTCGCTCTCAGCGGCGCCCGAGGGGCAAAGGGCCGAGGTCGAGCTGCTGAACTCTGCGATGTTCGTCCAACGCAGGCTCGAGCGCCGGGTGGAAGCGGAGGTAATTGCCCAAGTCAGGCGGATCCATTCAGCGCGGCGCGGGCGGCCCTACGAACTGACCGTAGCCGACCTATCCCACGGAGGCCTGAAGCTCGAAGGCCCGCAGCAGCTCAGCACCGGTGACACCCTCGAGATCACGATGGGGTTGGACACCCGTGTGCTGGTCATGGGCAGAGCCGTCATGGCTTACCCGACGCCCACGGGCTCGTGGGTCGCACACGTAAGTTTCCTCGAAGGCCAACGCGAGGTGATCGACGTAGTCGACGCATACGTCGCCCGCCAGCTGCGTGAGCGGCGGGCGTGAGCTCCGTAACCGCCGCATAAGGCGCGAAGCCGGTAACCGACGAAGCCTTTTCAAGGCGCGAGTCGAGCCGCGCCGATAAACCTCTCGAGGCCGGTTTGTCGGCAGGAGCCCATAGGCCAAGCAGCGGCCCAGGTAACCGATCGCCAAGTCGGACCAGCAGCTGAGCGCAACGAGGAGAAAATGACAGCCGTAGCCGCTATCGCAGGGCCGCTGGAAGCAGGGACGCGAGTTGCTATAGAGCTGCCACGGGCCGGTGCCCGGGCTGCACAGGTGGCGGCGTGCGACGGCAAGACGCTGATGCTCGAGTTGCTCGAGGAACTGCCGCCAGGGAGCCTGGAAGAAGGGTCCGTCATCGACGTGACCATGTCCCTGTCGTGGGGCATGTACAAGTGGCTCTGCCTCGTCTGCTCCCAACCAAGCGAACGCAAGGCTGAGATCCAGCTCCTCGATGCCCCGATGTTCATACAGCGCCGGCTGGACGCGAGGGTGGGGGTCGGTGTACCGGCCGACATCCGCACTGTCCGCTCGGCGGTGCTGGGGCAACCTCATGAAGCGGTTGTTGCGGACCTCTCGCATGGAGGCCTGAAGCTCGAGGCTGCCAAGCAACTAAGGGCGGGAGACGTGGTCGAGGTGAGCATGGACCTTTCGGCCACGCTCATTACTTTTTCTGGGACGATCTCTCTTATGGGCCGTGTCGTCATGGCTTACCCCTCCACTCGCAGTGATGAAGCCGGCAGTACGGACGCCCACGTCTGTTTCCTGGAGGGGCAACACAAAGCGATTGAGGCCGTGGACCGCTTCGTTGCGCAACAGCTCAAATGCCGCTGGAACGGCTGAACGAAAACTGCGCAGCTGGGCAAACGTGGTCTTACCAGCGGTGATGGGTCATCCCGCTGCTACCTACAAGGCCAGCGTGGCGTTCGGGTTTTTCAAAAATAGAACGGACGGCGACCCTGCCCGGCCCGGTGAGCCTCATCCAGATCGTCCGGTACTCAAAACTGCCCCATCTGAGGCCGCCGGAGGCGGGGTACTCGGCGTGGAGGCTGAAATTGACTGAAGTGTCTGAATAAACCCAGGAACCTGGCTGGATGAGAATGGACTGGCCTGGCGCGAGGTCCCGGACGAACAGGTTGCCCGGGCAGTGGAGCAAGAGCAGGCCATGGCTTTGCCCGCAGTTGAAATGGTCGATGTAGGGGCCTATCGGGTACTCGAACTCCGAGTCGTTACCTTTTTGCACTTGGAGCCAAACAGGCGAGTTGAGCCATGAGAAATCGATGTTGTCGGTCGCCGCCAAAAAGGAGTGCTCGCGCACGAGGAAACCGCGCCCGGCCGGTATCGGCAGCGCCACGACCTCCCCGGGGTGGTCCTCCGAAAGCGCAACGTGCCCGGGACCGCTCGCTCTCATTAGCACCATCGGCATCCCGGCGAAGGAGCGGTTGAAAAATGACCCCTTAGCCCATGGTTCGAGGTTCGTCCCCGGCTCTACCCACAAAAGCGTGTGGTGCGAGAACACCACGCCGTCTCCGGGTGCGAGCGCGAAATCCGAGCTCGGTACGAGCGTGCCTTCGACCTGGCAGTACGACTGGCCGAACTGGATCTTGGCCATGTCCCGGACCGCCGGTTGCTCGACCCAGCCCGAATCGGACACCGTCGCCTTGACGTCGACGGGTGCCCCGCAGTTCGGGCAGTAGGTGCCGGTGGCGTCGGAAGGCAAGCGACAGTAACGGCATATGTAGCCCGTGTGCGCTGGGCCGGTCGCGACGGTTGTCATTTCTGGGTCACTCGCTCGCGTGGTGGTGGTACATCGACTGGATCCCCACTCGGCCCGGCCCGGTCATCTCCGCGACGTACATCCCGTGGCGGATGAGCCCCGTGCGGACGTTGAGTTGGACGGCCTGCATTGTCACGCTCGAGTCCTTGTAGAGGAAGCCCCCCGGCTCCACGAGGATCTTCTCGCCGGCACCCAGCGTGCGTTCGAAAACGTTCCCGTAGCCGTGCAAAAGCACGATCCCCGGCTCACCCGAGGTGACGAAGCGGTCCAGGTACATCCCGCTACCACCGTGGAGGATGTTGGCAAGACCCTTTATCCGCTCGAAGCTGTAGCGCACGGAGTGGGACGCTGCGAGGAACGCATGCTCGCGAGCGTCGATCTCCATGCTCGGGTGCAACAGGAGGGTCACGATCTCGCCGGCGGCATCGCGCGAAAAGGCGATCCGGCCGGGCCCACCCGCCTGGGTGACCACGTAAGGCATCCCTGCGAGGGAGCGCTTCAGGCCGCCGCCTAGGGGATAGACGCCCAACGGCACGCTCTCGTCTTTCCACAACATCGTGTGGTGTTCGAAGATGACCCCGTCACCCGGGCTCAGGTTTATCTCGGCGACCGGGACCAGCTCACCTTCGACCTGGCAAGTGCTGTTGGAGAATTGGAACTTCGCCATGTCCCGCAGGCGCGGCGCCTCGCGCCAGCCCGAGTCCGAAACGAGGTTGGCCTTGTCGAGGGGGGCCCCGCAGTGCTCGCAGGACTTCGCGTCAGCAGGGTTTTGGGCATGGCACCACTGGCACTCGAGCCGGTCCATGTAGTTCCTCCTTAGCTTGGGCAACTACTCCGCACCTGGATCATTGCAGCACCAGCGAGCCCGCGCCAGAATCTGTCTTATCAGGCGCCTCGAAGCCATCGACCTCTTCGCCGGCGCCGGAGGTTTGTCTCTTGGTCTCGAGGCGGCCGGCTTCGTCTCAGCGGCTGCAGTCGAGTCGGTCCCTGATGCCTGCGCGACCTACAGGTCGAACCACCCCGAGGCGAAGGTTTTCGAGGCGGACATCTCCACTGTCGACTTCAAGGCGATGCGCGGGTGCTTCGCTCTCGTGGCCGGTGGGCCGCCGTGCCAGCCATTTTCCATCGGCGGTAAACGGTTGGCCGCCGAGGATCCCCGCAACGGGATCCCACAGTTCTTGCGCGCCCTCGGAGAGCTACGGCCAAAGGCCTTCATCATGGAGAACGTGGCTGGTATGGCGGCCGGCGCCCGGAAGTCGTACCTGCTCTCGGTCATGGGCCAGATGGGACGGCTCGGGTACTCGACAACTTGGCGGGTGCTCGAGGCAGCTGACTACGGGGTGCCCCAGAAACGCCGGCGCCTGTTCATCGTCGGCACGACGACCGCCAGGAGTTTCAGCTTCCCGCCTCCGAGCCACGGCACGGTTGCTAGCCGGCGTTACCGTTCGGCTAGCTCGGTCATCGGCCACGAGGCTCCCCCGGGAACGCCTAATAGCGCCATCGTCACCTATGCCCTTCACCCGTCGCTACGGCCAAGCGCTTACCACGGGCACCTCTACAACGGGGGCGGCAGACCGATCGAGCTGACGAAACCGGCGCCGACGATGCTCGCAAGCATGGGGGGCAACAAGACCCCGTGGGTCGACACTCTCGGCATCGTCCCCGAATACCATGCCCACCTGATGGCGGGCGGCTCCCCACGTTACGGCCTGGTCCCGGGGGCCCGGCGCATCACCGTCGAAGAGGCGGCGCTGCTGCAAAGCTTTGCGGACGGCACGGTCTTCGCCGGGCGACGGTCCAGCCAGTACCGCCAGGTGGGCAACGCCGTGCCTCCCCAACTTGCCGAACAGGTCGGGCTAGCTCTTCGCCGGCAGTTTTTTAGCTGAGCCTGTGATGGCGCCAGAGGCTTGTGCCTGCGCCAGGGCCGCCCTGGCCACTTTCGCCATCGTGGGGTCCGGTCCATGGGCCAGGTACCAATCGAGCTCCCGGGCGGCAGCCACGACTTGGCCTTGGTCGTCCAGAAGCACGAGGGCCCTATAAAGGTGCGGCAAATCGTAGCCAGGGTCAGCGCTCTCTGCCTTTTGGAAAAGGGTCATCGCCTTGGGGACGATGCCTGCCTGGGCATAGATCCACCCCTCCGCCGTGAGAGCAACCGGCTGGCTGGGGTCGCCGGAAAGGACGTCGTCGTAGAGCGTCAACGCCTCGGTCGGGTCGCTGGCGGTGAGGGAGGAAGCCTCCTGGAGCTGGGCGTTCACACCGCTCAACCCACCCGTGATCGTCGCGCCAGGGAGCCGCGGGGTCGACGAACGGTCCACCAACCACAGAGCTCCTGCGAGGACGACCAGAGCGGCGCCGGCCACTAGGGTCACGCGTTGGCGGAGGCGGCGACGGGACCTCGCCCGGGTCGCCTCGCCGTCCCTCTCACCGGTACGGCTCTCCCTGCCATCGGTAACGTCGAACAGCCTCTCCTGGACCGACAGCGCTCCACCCGCTGCCGGCATTGGTACTGGCTCAGCGAGCACCGGCTCAGCGAGCACCGGGTCAGCTAGCGCCCCCCTGCCGTCGGGTTCTGCTTCAGGCAGGGTGGCACGCCGCCAGCGAACAAAACCAAGGCTCAGGCCGGTTATTGCCAGCGCGGCGGCCACCACCGGCAGGGCCCACACGAGGACGCTCACTCCGGAAGCGGGCGGCCTCTCCAGGATCGAAAGCCCATAGTCGTGCACCAGGAAAGAACGGATGGTTGCCTGGCTGTCACCCTGCTGCAACCAATGCTCGACCAATTGGCGGATTTCAACCGCTTCGGGCGCCTGGGACGCGGCCACCGACTCGCCGGCGCAGACCGGGCAGCGGTATTCGCCCGCTACCTGCAAGGTGCGCTGATAAAGCGAGGGCGGCCTGCCGTGGCCGGCGCCGATGGCACCCGAACCAACCGCGAGGCTGAGCCCGACGCAAAGCACCAGGACTGCCCACAGGGCGGGGATCCACTTCTTCCTCTCCACTCCAACCACGAGCAGCACGCCTAAGCCGGGCCGAGGCCCTTTGCGGCTCCCTGCTGTATGTAGCTGTCCAGCTCGGCCGCCGTGACCCCACCCGGCATGTAGGCGTAAACGATCCCGTCCGGGGCAACCAGGAAAGACGACGGGAGATCGGTGACGCCGTAAGGGACGGAGGCGGCGGGGTCGTTCACGGCCGGCCACCGCGCGCCGCGCGTCGCCAGGTATGTCTTCAAAGCGCCTCGGTCCGTCGGGTCGTACACGACGGTGAACACCGTGGCGTCCTCCGCCTTTGCGTGCTGTTCGGAGAACTTCAGGAGCTGGGGCATCTCTTCCTGGCAGGGCTCGCACCACGTCGCCATGAAGTTGACCAGCACCCACTCGTGGCGGAACTGCGCCAGCGAGTAATGGCCCCCCGCGAGCCCGGCCCCCGATATTGCGGGTGCGCTGTTGCCCAACAAGGGGCTGTTGGCGACGACCTGCGAGGCGGGTTGCGAACTTGCGAACACTGCTATTAGGACCGCCAGGACCGCCCCCACCGCCAGGGACGCCCAGAAAACGGGGCGGCGTCGCGGGCCCTGCCGCACCGGGGGGCCAGCCTCAGCGGACGCTTGCGCCTCGTCGGTGTCAACCGCGCTCATACAGTCTCAACCGGGCTCATACAGCAGCTCCGACCCCTGTCTTCCCCGGCTCGGGCAG
>Ga0182024_10011524_pt1 | contig 17708 bp, 16 predicted proteins | sample P32metaG_FD_120480 | JGI IMG/M metagenome (GOLD analysis project Ga0182024, IMG submission 120480) | Permafrost microbial communities from Stordalen Mire, Sweden - P3-2 metaG (Illumina Assembly) | ecosystem: Environmental > Terrestrial > Soil > Wetlands > Permafrost | place: Sweden: Stordalen... | reverse complement strand
CGCCAAATCGTACGTCACGCGCCGGTACTCCCCCTCCTTCATTCCCACCGACGAGATGCCTAGCGAATAAATGCAGGCATCGTATCCGCGCAATTCGGCTTCAATATCCGCAAAATTCGTCAAATCCTTCCGCACCATTTCTCGCAGTTTCGCGTGCGGTACCTGCAGCGCGTTGCGCCCGATCGCCAGCACGCTGCTCACCTCCGCATCGCGCAAGCATTCCCGCAACACTCCTTGCCCCACCATGCCCGTCGCGCCAAACAACATCACTCTCATCTCATCTCTCCCCCGTAGCGCAGCATTACCCATGTTCACAACCGCAGGGTGCAGGGCTCGTGCCGGCGCTCGCTTAACCGCGCAGTCATAACGCGCAGCTATGCGAGTAAGCGGTCTTCCCTGGCAACCATACTCGAAAGATTTGAGCGGCGGTAATACGTGGCTTTTGTTGAAGTTTTCCAAAGACCGCCCGCCGCAGAACGGGGCGAGCCTGTCGATTCAGAAGTCTCTGCCTACTTCTTCGGCGCGGTGTCCGATTGTTCCGCTTCAATGGTCACTTCTACGTTCGCGCCCACTTTCAATTTTACGGGTTGCCCGTTTCCGTCTTGCAGTTCGTTTTCCACGCGTATTTCCCGGTACAGATGGTCCGCGCCTTCCACCGCAATTTGCGCTTTTTCCGGGTCTTGCGGCACCACGGGACGAATAATTTTTTCAACCGTTCCGGGCAGCGTTACGGTCGCCTTTTCCTGTGTATTTTCCGCACTCGGTGGCTCTTGATTCATGGCAAGCGCTCCTATTCTGTCCCGAATCTCCGTTACCCGCAAAAATCCGCGTACCCTGGTTACGCGCCTTGGCCGAAATACTGGCGATTTTCCGATTGTTAAGCCTACACCAACTTACCAGCCGTGGCCTAAAACTTCATGCTGCTCCTCTCGGGGCCCATGCGCTCCGAAAAATGTCCGCAATGCGATTCGGAAGCTGCACCTCGCGTAAGGTCTCCTCGTTGGACGCTGCCCGCCGCTTTCGTTAAACTGGTTGTTTACGTCGCGTCGCATTTAGCCCGACTGAGATGACGGACACCACCACCAACCATTCCGAATCCGCAGTTCGCGTGCGCTTTGCTCCCTCGCCCACCGGGTATCTCCATGTCGGCGGTGCGCGCACCGCGCTCTTCAACTGGCTCTACGCTCGCGGCCACGCCTCGGCCGGCCGCGGCAAAATGATTTTGCGCATTGAAGATACCGACGCCGAGCGCAACAAACCCGAACTCGTCGAAGGCATCATCTCCGCTCTGGCCTGGCTCGGCATCGATTGGGACGAAGGCCCCTTCTACCAGTCCCAGCGCACCGCGCTCTACCAGGAAGCCGCACTAAAACTTCTCGCCAGCGGTCATGCTTTTCTCTGTTATTGCCCGGCGGAAAAATATGCGGGTGGCGATCACGCTCCCGACCCCGCGGCTGCTGGTGACGCAAAAGCCAGCCAAGGCAGCCAGGCTCGCCGCGTCACGCGCTGTTCTTGCCGCGACGGAAATCCTTCGACGCCCGGAGCTAAGCCAGCGATCCGGTTCAAGGTTCCCATGGGCGGTGTCACTAAAATTCACGACGCCGTGTTCGGCGACCGCGAATTCAGCAACGACGAAATCGAAGACTTCGTTCTTCTCCGCTCTGCCAAAGGTACTGATGATTACGGACCGTCGATGTACCAGCTCGGCGTGGTCGTCGACGACATCGACATGCGCATTACGCACGTGATTCGCGGCGCCGATCACATCTCCAATACCCCGAAGCAAGTTCTGCTTTACAGCGCACTGGGCGTCCAGCCGCCGATTTTCGCCCATGTGCCGCTAATTCTTGGCCCCGATAAATCGCGCCTCTCCAAGCGCCACGGCGCCACCGACGTCAATCTATACCGTTCCGAAGGTTTTTTGCCGGAAGCGTTTCGCAATTTCCTTGCATTGCTCGGCTGGTCTCCCGGTAGCGACGAGGAATTTCTACGCACTCCTGACTTGCTGCAAAAATTTTCTCTCGCCGGCGTCAGTCGCACCAACGGCGTTTTCAATCGCGACAAACTCGAGTGGTTCAACACACAATACTTGCAGAAACTTCCTATCGAAGAAATCCTGCCGCACGTCGAAGCCGAACTGCAGCGCCACAATTTGTGGAAAGCAGAATGGGCCGCCGGAGAAGGTCACACCTGGTTCGCAAAAACCGTCGACCTCTTGCGCCCACGCGTCCGCTTGCTCCCGGATTTCGCCACCTGGTCTCGCGCATTTTTCAGCGACGATTTTCCCCGCGATCCCGCGGCTATCGCCAAATTCTGGAAAGACGACAAAACTCGTCCCTTACTCGAAAAATTGGCAGACGCTCTCGCCGCGCTGACCGCATGGAACCACGACGCCTGCGACCACGCCACCCGCAAGGTCGCCGAGGAAGCGGGAGTAAAAGCCGGCGTGCTGATCAACGCCACGCGCGTAGCCATCGTAGGCCAGGCCGTAGCCCCCCCGCTCTTTGACACCATGGTCGTCCTCGGCCAGCAAAGAGTCGTCACCCGCCTTCGCGACGCCGTCACGCAGTTGTCGTGACGGGCCATGCGACGCGTTCTTTGCACTTCATTGCGGTTTCGTTGGCGTCCGCGCGGAGGGTTCTTCCTTCTTGCCGGTTGTTTTCTCAAACGTCTTATGAAAGATAGTGACCCGGAATGTGGGATTGTGCGCGGTTCCCGTAATGGTCACCGGCAATTCCGTTCCCGCGCCATTTTTGCTGAACAGTGGATCGAACGGTTTCAGCAGCACGGATTTTATTCCCGTCACCATTTGCGAAACCTTGGCGTCCAGCCGGATTACTCCTTGGAAATCGAGCGCGCCGCCTGGTACCGCGTAATTTCCCGCCAGATTGATCCGCGCGCCCGGCACGCTGAAGGTCACGTTGGAAAAATGAATCACGCCTTTTTCCAGATGAAATTTGCATTTCAGGTCGGACACCGAGCTGCCGCTCTCCTGATTTCCGGGTTTTCCTTCGCCGTGCCGGCTCAGCGATTCCAGTTCCTCGCGAATCTTGGGGCTGTTCCACTGCGCGTTCTCGATGCTTACCTCCGCGTCCAGCGTCATCTTCTCGATGACCTTGATTTTTCCCGGCGGCAAAAAGAGTTTTGCATTGATTTTCGCAGGACCGGTCAGCAGCGGAGTCTCCGCTTTTAGCGCCAATGCCAGAATGTCTTGGATGCGCGCGTCCGGCGCGTGAATAGTCAGCGAAATATTGTGGCCGCGATCCGGAACTTTCACCACGCTGCCATCCGCTACGATCACCGACCGAATCAGCGTAGCGCGCACCGGGTGCAAATAGGTGTCCCCCGTCAATCCATCCACGGTCGCGGAGTATTCCGTGTGTAGCGGCACGCGTTTACCCGCGCGGTCCAAGGAAAAATCCGGCGTATCTGTTTCACCGGAAACCTCCAGCGTGTCGAGCGGTCCGCTGTATTTTCCGTTGGACGATAGAATTCCCGCGATGCCGGGAAATGGACCTAGATCTGCGTTTGTGAATTTATACGTGCCGGAAACCGGAGTTGCGCCTTTATCGTCCAGATTCCACGGGCCAAAAGTTCCTTGCGTGGCAATTTCTCCTTCCGGTTTCGCGTTGGTCAGCGTGCCGCGAAACTCCATCGATTGCTCGGCGCCCGCGTGATAAATATTCAGCGCGTGAATCTCCCAGTCGAGCGGTGGTTTCGCGGAATCTTTCGGCAAAATCAACAGTGTCGTGTCGTCGCAAACAATTTCGCCCACCACGATGGCCGGCAAAGGTTTCTGTGCGGGTCTTGGGGGCTCGCTCGGATGCGCCGGAGGCTGCGATTTGTCGCGCGGCGGAATCGTGATGGTCATGTTTTGCACGCCAATGCCGCGAATTTGATGAGGCACGCGAAAAATTCCGAGAACGCCAAGATGAAAAGTGAACGCATCGATGTGGATAAAAGGAATGTCGCGGCGTTCGCGATGATAGATCGTTAAGCCGCGGCCTTGGACGCTCATTTCCGGAAAGGGCGTGACGTGCAAATCCGCAAGTCCCACCTCCGCGTCAAAGCGCTCGGAAAGCGAACGCAGGATCCAGGCGCGCGTGAAATGATCGACGTGCAGCGAGCGCCACAGCAGCACTCCGGAAAGCAGTGCGATGATTAACAGCAACGAAAGCACCAGCAGCCATTTTCCGGGTGGCGGTTTCAAGGTCATGAAAGAAAATTAGCCCGGCGCGAAAATTTCCGGGTGCGCGGATTTTGCCCCGGAGGCTGCAACGTTCACGGTGGCGTCGACGGTTAGGGTGACTGGTGGAAGGCAAACTTCGTCGCTGCAAGCCTGGTAGCGAACTTTCAGCGGAATGTGCTGCACCCCGAGCGGAGCGTCGAGTCCGGCCGTCAGCGGCAAACGTAAAATCGCCGTGCCTTCGTAGACATTGAGAGGTTTGTCTTTGGAAAAAGGAAAAGTGCGCAGCGTGCCTTTCGGGTAAGTCGCCGGGCCGGCGGTGAAACCCGGCGGCAAATCCTCTTTCAAATCCGTGGCGATCAAATATTCCTGCGATTTTTCCCGTGCGTTGATGTGAAATCCCGGCCGGATTTTCAGCACTACCGCCAGCGCAAACGGTGTTTGGCGCGCTACGGGATCCGCGGAAACGTAAACGCTGGGTGCAACAACTTCTTTTCCTGTCGGCATTTGCGCAAATACCGCCAAAGGTGCGCGTCCGCATGCCGCCATGGCGCACAGCATCGCGAGGAAGCGCAAGTTCCTCCCCGCCGGGAACCCCGTGCCGGTGACGCGCGGGGTCATCGCTTCACCCATGCAAACGGTGACGCGACGAGATGAATGTTCATAGCGTGACCTGCGTGCCGAGTTGCTCGGAAATTACGCGGCTTATCACCGCGACCAGATCTTCTCCGGTCTTGGCGAGCACGAAGGCGTTTTTCGTTTCTGACCAACCGAGCTTGAAGCTGGTGGAAAGCGCGGAAATCCAGATTTCGCGTACCGGGGTGTTGGGCGAAATTACGAACTTGGTTTCCTGAAGATCTTCAAATAATACTTCGAGCTTCCCGCTCTCGCCTTCCACATCGAAATCGAAAGTGTCCCCGGCGGTAAGGAGACGTTTTTTCAACTGCTCGAAAGCAGCGTCCGCTTTGCGCTGAAAATCTTTTTCGTCAAGCATGACTTCATCCTACACGAAGTTCCGAGCGACCGTTCACAACTGCGATTCGATGGCTTTGGTGACTTCGTCGCCGTTGATTTGCCCGGTGATATGCTGGATTTGTTTGCCGTCGCGAGAAATGAGCACGCTGGTCGGATAGCCTAGCAGGCCGCCGAATTTATCGGCGGCAGCGTCGTTGCCGAGGAGAATCGGGTAGCTCATCGGAGAGGGTTGGCCTTCGACGGTGAAACGTTCCTTGGCGACAAAAGGCGCGACGACGCTTTTTCCTTCTTCGTCCATGGCCACGCCAAGGACCGTGAAACCCTTCGGTCCGTACTTGCGCTGCATGGCGATGAGTTCGGGAATTTCTTCCCGGCAGGGGGCGCACCAAGTGGCCCAAAAATTCACCAGGACCACCTGGCCTTTATATTGCGCGAGAGAAATATCTTTGCCGTCCAAGTCTTTGAGGCTGATTTCCGGAGCGGGTTTGCCGATCGTGGCGGTGTCCGGATTCACGCTGACGTGCGTTTTGCCGGAGACGCGCGTGGCTTTGTCTGCGAAGTACGTGCCGACGACCACGAGCAGGACGACGGAGAGAACGACGAGAAGCTTCTTCATGACAATTTTCCTGTTGGCGAAAGTTTTCCTTGGTTCCCTTTTCTTAGAGCGAAAAACGATTCAAGAACGTGAGCTTGCCGGAAAGCCACGTCAATTTATTGACGAACACCAGGACGCCGATAAAAAGCAAAAGAGCGCCGCTAAATACTTCGACGGCGTGGAGATATTTTCGGAAGCCCTGGTAAAAGCGCATGAACTGGCTGATGCCCAGGGCGGTAAGCAAAAAAGGAACAGCTAGCCCGGCGGAATAGATGGCGAGCAGCAAGATGCCGCGCGCGACGGTGTCGCTGGCAGCGGCAAGCGCGAGCACCGCGGCGAGAATGGGGCCGATGCACGGGGTCCAGCCAAAGGCAAAAGCAAAACCCATGAGAAAGCCGCTCCAGATTCCCGGTTGCGCAGCCTTGCTGCGGATATGCACGTCGCGATTGAGCAAGCGCGCGAGCAGCGGTCCGAGAAAACCGATCACACTGAGCGCAAAGAAATGAACTGCGCCCATGCCGAGGAAAAGGGGAGCGTGGCGCAGCAGGCTGACTACGCCGAGAGCGACCAGGACGATGCCGATGATGATTCCAATGCGCGGGGTGAGTTTGATCAGCAGGCCGACGAGGTGCAGGCCGAAAAGAAGAATGAGCGCCCCGGCGATGGGCGCGAGCAAGCTGCGATTCTGACGGAGAAACCCGCCGACGGCACTGGCGCTGGCTCCAAAAGAAATGAAGACCACGGAAAATCCGGCAACGAAGGCGAGCGAGGACGCAAAAAGCCCGGAGCTCGGAACTTCGCCCTTGCGAAGCTGTTCCATACCGATCCCCGAGAGCATGGAGATGTAACCAGGGACGAGCGGCAGAACGCAGGGCGAAAGGAAGGAAACGAGGCCTGCGAGAAAAGCGCCGGCGAGGGAGACGTCGGTCATGGCCGGAGCACCGGTTGAGATGAAAGGCGGCAAAAGCCGAAAGTACCGACGAAAAAGAACTGCGATGCGTTGGCTGAGGGCATACGTTTGGTAGAGCCTATTGTCCCATAAAAGGTTACGAAGGATGGATGGGAGCGGATGAAAGCTGCGGGTGACAAGGAAATTGCTCGGGGTTCGCCCGTCCGAGCTAGCCGGATAGGCCACGAGGTTTCCGCGCACGCCGAACGGGTGATGCCACCGCCGAAACTTTCGCGCGTGCCCCCAAAACGGGAATTTAAAGAGACGGAGACGTACAGCACCCCGGGTGTTTTTCTGTAAGAATCTGATTCTAAATCGGTTGGGAGGGAGATTTCTGCAAGAGTTTGCTTCTTTGCGCGCTACGGAGGAAGTCGGGAGTGATGTGGGGCAGCATTCACAGAATTCAGCGGTTGAGGATGGAGATAGCGGTTTCGCTCGAGACGATGGCGAGGCCGGCCATGTTTAGGAAGAGGCCGTGTTCGACGACGCCGACGATGGCGCGGATTTGCGCGGCGAGAGCGGGAGGGTCGAGGATTTGGCCGCAGTCGCAGTCGAGGATGAGATTTCCTTCGTCGGTGATGTAGTCACCGCCCGAGGATTGCTGGCGGACGCGTGGGCGGATATTTAGCGCGGACAATTTGCCAGCGACGAGCGGAGCGGCCATGGGGATGACTTCGACGGGGAGCGGGAACTTGCCAAGGTGCTGGACGATTTTGCTGGAGTCGGCGACCACCACGAATTTTTTAGAGGCGCTGGCGACGATTTTTTCGCGGAGGAGCGCGCCGCCGCCACCCTTGATGAGCGCGAGTCCGGGAGCGATTTCGTCGGCACCGTCAATGGTGACGTCGATGGTGGAGGTTTGTTGAAAGTCAATGATCGGGATGGAGAGAGATTTGGCGAGGGCTTCGCTGCTCTTTGAGGAGGGGATGCCGCGGACTCTGAGGCCTTGTTGCACGCGGGCGCCGAGGAGTTTGATGAAATGGGTGGCCGTGGAACCTGAGCCGAGGCCGACGATCATACCGTCCTGTATAAATTCCAAAGCTTTTTGCGCGGCGAGTTCTTTGGCGTGGTCGCGAGGGTCCATGGCGAAGAGAGTTTAGAGGTTTTGCCGGTTGGGCGGCGATATTTATTTTTGGGAGCTGTTTGCGGCGGCACCGAATTCGCTCACCGTGAGCGACGCGATGGCGGGAGTTTACGGGCTGCAAGTCGGACTGGCGTGGTGGGTGGTGGGGATGATTCTGGCGGGAGGATACTTTACGGATCTGTATCGGGCGTTCGCCGGCAGAGTTTCGATGGACGGGGATGCCCATGGGTCTCGGAACTGACGGCGCAGCAGCGGGACGACTCAGCCAAGTGACTGGTCATTCGCCGAATGGTTTAAGGTCGGATTTCTACTGGGGTGCCGACGGGAACGAGGGAAAAGATCGCTTCGATCTCGGGGTTAGTTACGGCGATACACCCATCGGTCCAGTCCACTTGCCGCTGAAGGCCGCCGACCCACGAGTAAGTTGTGTTCAGGCCGTGGATTTCGATGTCGCCGCCCGGGGCAACTCCCAATTTGCGGGCGCGCTCGCGATCGGTCGCATTTGGATATGAGATGTGTAGTGCCCGATGGAAGCGACTTTGGGCATTTTTCGAGTCGACGATATATTCTCCTTCAGGAACTTTGTGGTCGCCGGTACGTTCCTTTGCGCCGGCGGGTACGCGGCTGAGAGCGACTTTGTAGGTTTTCAGGATTTCGCCGTGGCGCATCAGTTTCATGGTGCGGGCGGATTTTTCAATGACGATGCGGTCAGCGATGATGGTCTGAGTTAAGTTGATAGCTGGAACTACCAGCGATAACAGCAGCACAACAAGCAATCTGGCGATTGTGCGTACGGCCATGGGTTCGAGATTATCCTCGCCACAGTATTACTAGAAACAAATACTAAAAGATTTTTTCCTGGCGGCGGAGGTTGCCGAAATTGCCGATGTTGGCGATGAGGAAGGCGACGCGGAACTGATTTTCCGTGCGGATTTGGCCGAGGGCGAGGCGGCGGTATTCGACGCTCAGGCCACAGCAGCCGCCGTTGTAAGTGGCTTGGACGATTTGGCTTTGCAGCTGGTTGTTTTGGAAGTCGTAGCTGATACCGGTGGTGAAATTGAAGCCTTTGCGATTTTCCGCGCCGTAGCCGGCGAGGAAACGGAGCTGGTTGGAGAGCGGTTGCAGGAGGGGGTCGGCTTGCAGGCGGAAGTGCGCGACGGTGGCGGAAAAGTTGCTGGTGCGGGGCTTGAATTTTAGCAGCGTGCCGATGGTGGTGATTTTTTGCAGAGTGGGGTCGTATTCGAGGACTTGTTCGAAGTCGTAAGGACCGCCGGGAGTGATTTTGAAATCGCTGACGATCGGGGACCAGTGGACGGGACCAAGAGCGAAAGCGAAGGGCGTGATGGAGTTGAGGGCTTCGAAGACGTTGCGTGCTCCGGGGACGATAGCGCCGCCGAAGGTGGGATCGAAATAGTGTTTCTGCACGATGCGCCAGGAAATTAATTCGACGGGCTGATCTTCGCCTTGTTTCATGAAGAAACGCTGCGTGAATCCGTATTCGATTTCGCTGGTGTTGGTGAGGGTGGCGTCGGAATCGAAGCGAATGAAATCGGCAAAGTTATCGACGCCGGTAACGTAGCGATAGGTGATGGCAGGTTCGATGGTGTGTTTGTAGCGGCGGTGGGATTTCGGACGGTCGAAAAAACGCTCAAGGGTGGGAGGGCGAAGGTCGATGGAAAATTCGCCGGTGTTGCGAACGATGGATTGGTCGACGACCACGGGAACGGCCCCGGAATTGTCGAGGCTGGCGCCGTAACGAGTGGTGCGGAAAGTGGCGGAAGCGGCGACGCTGAACCACGGCCCGAAGTGCAGGGGAACCGTGACGCGAGGAGCGAATTCGGCGCGCGAGACGAATTTGGGAGTGTCGATGATTTGGTCGGAGCGGCGAGACGCGCCGACGAAACTGTCGAAGGAAAAGTACAGCGGGATATTTTCAAAAGGAGATTGATCGACGGAGCTGATGCGGGCTTCCGGAAGATTGCGAAGCGTGACGCTGGTGGCGGGGATGAGCGGAGGGATGAGCGTCGGGAGGGTGAGAAAACTCTTGTCGTTGATGCCGGCGATATTGAAGCTGAAGCCGCGGTAATTTTTGCTGAGAAAGATGGCGCTGCGGACTTCGGAGTTGATGGCATCGCCGAAAGTGTCGGAAAAGGCGAGGCGGAAGGTGAGAGAGGAGAGCTGGTTATAGTCAGTGACAAAGCGCCAGCCATCGGGGAAGGGAGTTTGGATTTGCAGGTGCTGTTCTTCACCGCCTTCGGGCTGGCGAACACCGAGAGAGTTGACGAGGCCGCGATCGTCGACGCCGAAGTAGTGATAGCTGATCAAGGAGTTTTCTGAAGGCCGAGCGCGAAAATCGCCGCGCTCGGCGGCGCCGCGGCTACTGAAATATTGTCCGCCGAGGGTGGCGTCCATCCAGGGATTGGGAGCCCAGTAGAAGGCGTCGCCGAGAACGAAACCTTTGATGGAGCTGTCGCCAATGTCGGGAATCAGAAAACCGGTCTCGCGAACTTTGGAGGCCGCCGGAGCAGTGGCATACGGGAGCCAGATGAGCGGGACGCGGAAAAGGCGAAAGTTGGCGCTGACCAGAGCGATCTTATCGTCGAGTTTCACGTGGGCATGTGCGGCAAAAAATTGCCAGCTGGGGCGCGCGGGATCGCAGATGGTGATCCAAGCTTTGCGAATGACGTAGACGTCTTCGCTAAGGCGCTCGGCTTCCTCGGCTTGAAAGTAAAGAGGATTTTCGGAAATGAGAATGGTGGGGCTGGGTTGGCGGACGATGCTTACGGTGCCATGAACGTGATGGAAGAGGCCGTGGCCGGTGTTGACGTTGTAATGGGCGTCATCGGCTTCGAGATGCTGATTTTCGAAATCGTAATGGACATGGCCGGTGGCGGCGACGTCGGAGGTCGCGTCATTGTACTGAACGTGGTCGGCGGTGAGTTTCGCGCCGGCGTAGCGGATGACCACGTCGCCATCGGCGATGTACAGGTCGCCTTGGCGGCGTTGCGGACCGCTGGAGGAGAGTTCGGCGAGTTCGCCTTTGGCACCGGGAAGATGGATTTGCTGGGGTTGGGCGCCGGGTGGCGTGAATGACAGAGCGAGCAGCGCGGCGATCGCGAGCAAAAGGTGGCGAAGCGCGGAGCTGGTCCGTGGATGAGAAAAGAGATTCACGCGGTTGGGCCGGTCAATGAGACGAATAGCCTAGCATGGGGTGAGAGGGATGGAAATAACGCGGAGAGACTTCGAAAAAAATATGCGCGAGGGGAGAGCACGGGAGAGAGATGCGGACTCGCGAATGGATGGTTGTCGAGCGATCCGTAGATGGAATGCGGAAAGAAGTCAGTGCAGCGCGAGGATTACGCGTCGATGCGCGAGGCGAGTCTCGAAATACTTATGTAAAAACCGAGCGGCGCTTAGGCGGTGAGCTTTTCAGCTTTGGCAGCTGGCCTGGGTTGCGTGGCGCTGTACCACTCGTAAGTGCGCGCGAGGCCTTCCTGAAAAGAGACTTCCGGGGTGTAGCCGAGGAGGTCGCAGGCCTGAGAAATGTCGGCTTGAGAATCGCGAATGTCGCCGTCGCGCGGAGGATCGTATTGCGCAGCGATTTTTTGACCGGAGATTTTGTTGAGTGAATCGATGACATCGTTGAGAGAAATTCTGGAGCCCGTGCCGATGTTGAAAACTTTTCCGGCGACGCTGGGCGCCTCGCAAGCTAAGAGGTTGGCCTGCACGGCATTGCTGACGAACGTGAAATCGCGGGATTGCGAGCCATCGCCGAAGATGACGGGTACAGAACTTTCGAGGAAGGCGGTGCAGAATTTGGCGAGGACGCCGGAGTAGGGAGAGCTGGGATCCTGGCGCGGACCAAAAATATTGAAATAACGGAGGGCCACCGTGTCGAGGCCGTAGCACTTGCCGAAGGCTTGCGCGTAGAGCTCGCCAACATACTTGGAGACGCCGTAGGGAGAAATGGGGGCGGGCTGCATGGTTTCGACTTTGGGGAGGGTGGGAGTTTCGCCGTAGGCGGAGGAGGAAGCCGCGAGGACCACACGTTTTACTTTCGCATCGCGAGCGGCGCAAAGAACATTGAGGGTGCCGTCGACATTGATGCGATTGGTTTCGACGGGATCTTTGACGGAGCGCGGAACAGAAGTGCGCGCGGCAAGGTGGATCACGTAGTCGGCTTCTTGCATGGCTTTGCGCACGACTTCGATGTCCGTGATCGTGCCCTTCATGAAGGTGATTTTGTTGCGGATTTCGGCGAGATTCTCTTCCTTGCCGGCGGAGAGATCGTCAAGGACAACGACGCTGTGGCCGCGGCGCACGAGTTCGTCGACGGTGTTGGAGCCAATGAAGCCGGCGCCGCCGGTGATGAGATAGCGCATTCGGTGGCCCTCCTGCAGGCCAAGGTGCGAGCGAACCGCGAGCCGGCGGGAGAAGCTGCGGAAGCGGGAAAGACGCGCGGCTCGCGTTTTGATACGCTCAAAGTTTGCGGCACGGGAGGCGGGCGAAGTGGAAGCGCGACTCCCGATGGCAGTACACATTGTAGAGCGGAAACGAAGAGCGCCAAAGATTGATTGGCGGACGGGTCGCGGAAAAGATATGAGCCATGGGATTCTCAAAGGGACGGCGGTGTTGGTGCTATTTGGTTGCGCGGCGGCGGGATACTTGTGGGTACGTTCGCAGCATGAGGGCCGGACGGTGTTTCCGGCGGAAGCGGCGGGTCCGGTGGTAACGCGTCCACCGGTGGCGCCTGGCCCAACGACAAATCCCTCGGCGACGGCAAGGCCGGGGGATGCGGCGGCGGGCGCGGGAGTTCGCGAGAGTTCGCCACCGAGCGGCGAGGCTGCGAAGAAAACGGTGGTGGATGCGGGGTTGCCGGTGCGAGCAGGGGAAGTGCTGGAATATTCGGCGAGCATGGCGACGGTGAATAACATTGCGACCGTGCGACTGCAGGTGGGAGAGCGAAAAAACTTTTTGGGGAAGAATGCGTGGCACTTGCAGGCGTTTGCGCATACGGAGAATCCGCTGCGCTTGGTGTTCGTGCTGGACGACCAGTTTGATTCCTACAGCGATGCGGGGTCGATGGCGAGCTTGCAGTACGAGATGCATTTGAACGAGAAAGGGCAGAAAGTGGATTCCGTGCAGCGGATGACGGCGACGGGGAGAGAAGGGGCGCCGGCAAACGTTACTGAGGCGCGAGTGCTGGCGGGAACGCGGGATCCTCTGGGGATGATGCAATATTTGCGAACCGTGGATTGGACGAAGACGCCGGAAGTGCGCAGCCCGGTGTACGACGGACACAAGTTGTATGAACTGCGGGCGCGGAGAGTGAGCGCGTCGGAAGCGGTAAGCGTTGCGGCGGGGAAATACAACGCTTCAAAAATTGCGATTCATGTTTTCGATAATGGAGTGGAGTCAAAGGATGCGCAGTTTAGTTTGTATCTGGCGAACAATGCGCCGCACACGCCGGTGCTGATCGAGGCGGTGATTCCGGTGGCGACGGCGCGAGTGGAATTGGTGAGGGCGAGCGGAGAGTAATCAGGAATTTGCGAGAGCGAGTTTTTCGATCAGCGAACAGGCGATGTGGCCTATGGTGATGTGCGCTTCCTGAATGCGCTGTGCGTCCTGCGAGGGAACGTTCAGAAGCAGGTCAACTTTATCAGCGAGCGCGCCACCGGTTTCACCAGTGAGAGCGACGACATAGGCTTGGCGGAGTTTTCCGGCGCTGACGCCGCGGATGATATTTGGGCTGAGGCCACTGGTAGAGAGGGCTACGAGAACGTCTTGTGGAGTTACCAGGGATTCGATTTGGCGGGAATAGATGTGCTCGAAGCCGTAGTCGTTGGCGGCGGCAGTGAGCACGGAGGGATTGCTGCTTAAGGCGATGGCGGCCAAGCCGGGGCGGTCGGTGCGCAGGCGGACTACTAATTCGGCGGCGAGGTGCAGAGCGTCGGCAGCGCTGCCCCCGTTCCCGAAGAAGACGAGTTTGCCGCCGGAACGAAGGGCGGCGGCGGATTTTTCTGAGAATTGGGCGATGCGGTGAATCAGATCGTCGGGGAAGGATTGTTTAACGCTGGCGCTTTCGGTTAGTTGGCGGCGGATTTCGTCGGCTTGTTGAGTCATGCGGCGTTTTTCTAACGACTGCGATGGCGCACTGAACGGCAGATCCCTCGCTGCGCTCGGGATGACAGGTTAAAGCATTGGCGAGATCCAGAGTCCAGCCCGTAGGCCAGCGGCGGAGTGCGCCGCCGGCCCCGAACGGAACATTAGCACAGAACGATTTTGTTGCGGTTACGGGTAACGCGCCGCGTGGCGTTGCGGGTGTCGATGACCAGCTTGGCGGCATCGACGATGGCGCCGAAGTCGTAACTGGAATGGTCGGTCGAGATGACGACGGCGTCGTAACCGGCGAGCGTTTGCGGGTTGAGAGGCACGGACTTCATCTCTTCGAAATTGTAATGGCGCATTTTGTGAAGCTTGGGGAAGTAGGGGTCGTTGTAATCGAAGGCGGCGCCGCGCGCTTGCAGGAGCTGCATGATCTTTAGCGTGGGAGATTCGCGAAGATCGTCGACGTCTTTTTTATAGGCCATGCCGAGGATCAGGAGTTTGGAACCGTTGAGACTCTTCTTGTGATTGTTGAGAGCGGCGGCGATGGCATCGACCACGTGATAGGGCATGGCGGTATTGACTTCGCCGGCGAGCTCAATGAAACGCGTGGAGAAATCAAATTCGCGGGCTTTCCAGGAGAGATAGTAGGGATCGATGGGAATACAGTGGCCACCCAGTCCGGGACCCGGATAGAAGGGCATGAACCCGAAGGGTTTGGTGGCGGCGGCGTCGATGACTTCCCAGATGTCGATATTCATGCGGAGGCTGAGCATTTTGAGCTCGTTGACGAGCGCGATGTTAACGCAGCGAAAGATATTTTCGAGGAGCTTAGCCATTTCCGCGGCGCGTGTGGAACTTACAGGAACTACTTTGGCGACGACCTGCGCGTAAATGGCGCAGGCCGCACGGCCGCTCGGCGGATTGAGGCCGCCAACAACTTTAGGAATTTGCGCGAGGCCGTATTGCTTGTTGCCGGGATCTTCGCGTTCCGGAGAGAAGGCCAGGAAAAAATCGCAGGCAACGTTCTCGTGTTCGGGGCCGGAGACGATGGGGCAGCGGAGACCGCTCTTTTCAAGGATGGGCAGAACGAGCTCTTCGGTGGTGCCGGGATAAGTGGTGGATTCGAGGACGACGAGCTGGCCGCGCTGGAGATTGGGCTGAATGGCGATGGCAGTTTGTTCGACGTAACTGAGATCGGGCTCGCGGCGCTCGTCGAGAGGAGTGGGAACGCAGATGATGATGGCGTCGACTTCTTTGAGCTTGGTGAAATCGGTGGTGGCGCTGAAGTGTTTGCTATTTACGAATTGCTGAATTTTTGTTTGCTGAATGTGCTCGATGTACGACTTTCCGGCATTCAGCATGGTCACCTTGGTCGGATCGGTATCAAAGCCCGTGACTCTATGGCCAGCCTCCGCAAAACGCAGCGCCAGCGGCAATCCCACGTAACCGCAGCCGATAATGCCGACCTTTAATTGAGCGCCTTTGAAAAATTCAGGTTTCCGATCGATAGGCATGAAATGAGATGCACTCCTCGTAAGATGCTGCCGCCAGAGCGGTCAGCGCAAAATGTGACCAACATGCGGTCATGGAACCGAAAGTACCGGCAGAAACCATGGCACGCGGGCGGGCAGCGTGGCTTCATTTAAAATATAGCAGTTTAACAGGCGGGGAAAAAACGGCGTTCTCTGGGAGTGTTACGGGTTGTTCATCAGACGTTCCGCAACGGTTGCCGCTTGTGACCAGACAGAGGAAGATACGAAGAAACGAAGCGGCTGACAGCGGAGAGCTACGTAGCCCATGGTGGACTTGCACTGCCACATTTTGCCAGCAATCGACGACGGATCGAAGGATCCGGAAGAGTCGCTGGCGATGGCGGAATCGGCGATCGCCGAGGGAATTACGCACGTGGTGGCGACGCCGCATTCGAGCAGTACATGGACGTTTGATTTTAAGCGCGTGCGCGAATGTAGGGATGCTTTGCAATCGCTGGTGGGAGACCGCCTGGTGCTGGCGACGGGCTGCGATTTTCATATGAGCCCGGAAAACATGATTGCGCTGCGGGAAGATGCGCCGCGCTTTTGCATTAATCAAAAGGATTATTTACTGGTGGAATTCAACGAATTTTCAATTCCGCCGGCAATGGACGACCGGCTGCACGAGATTCAGCTAGCCGGGATGCGACCCGTAATTACGCATCCCGAGCGCAACGCAATTTTGCGCGCGCATCCGGAGCGTTTGGAGAGGTGGGTACGACATGGAAATTACGTGCAAGTGACTGGAGGGTCGGTGACGGGTTCGTTTGGGGCAGCGGCGCAGGAAGATGCGCTACGGTGGATCGCGGAGGGGCTAGTGCACTTTGTTTCGAGCGATGCGCATAACATCCGAAGCCGGCCGTTGCGCCTGCGCGATGCCTACAGCGCGGTGGCGGGAAAATTCGGCGAGGAAAAAGCGCAGGCCTTGTTTGTGGAAAACCCGCTGGCAGCTTTCGAAGGGCGGGACTTGCCGCATGTGCCGGAGCTTGCGGAAGAAACTCCGGAAGCACGAAAGAAAAGATTCTTTTTTTTCTGACGAATGAGGCTGCGGAGATTACGAACCGTGCAGCGGCAGTCCAAACCATACATTTAACAGGCCAAGGCATTCGCGTAATACATCGAGAGCGTCGCCGCTGGTTCGCCACCAGTGGGCGGGATCGAAAGGGTCTTTATCTGCGGCGCGGATGACGGCACGGCCACGCGCGGCGCCAAGGCGCTTCCAGAGCGCACGCACGCGACGAGTGTGCGATTTGGTGGTGACGATAATCACGACTCCGGATTTATCTGCAGGCAAGGCCGCGGCTATGGCGTCCAGTTCGTCTGCGGTGTTGACGATGAAAGGTGGCAGCACAAAAACGGCTTGCGCAGGAACTCCTCCCTGAATTAGCACCTGCGTGTTATAGAAAGTTTCGTCATTAAAAGGGACATGGAGATCTCGCATGGTTGCGGCAGGTTCCGCGGAATGCGTCAACCAGACTTCTGGAGCGTAACCGGCGCTATAAATTTCGGCGGCGGTGACAGCGCGGATGGGCATTTTTCCGCTGAGCACGGCGATGGCCGTGGCTTTTTGCAGTGGATCTTCGACGACGAGCCAGCGGCCCACGGTGAGAATAAAAAGCCCAACGATGATCAGAAATGCGGAGGCAGCTAACGCTGCTGGACGTAACGCGATGCGCCACTTGGGGGGACGCGAGGTGGAATTTCGGGAAGAGTGCAGATTGAGATCAGAGGTGGCCATGTGTAAGGCAGGTTCTCTTTCGCCGCTGCAGACTATCGTGCGGCGCGGGAGTGGTCAATCAGAGGTGTGCACGATACACTAACGGATTACGATTTGTGCGAGGAGGCCGCATGCGAGCGGTGGTTACGGGTGGCGCGGGATTTCTGGGGTCCCATCTTTGCGACCGGCTGTTAAAGGAGGGGTGGGAGGTTCTAGCGCTGGACAACCTTATTACCGGAGCGGAGAAGAACGTCGCGCATTTGAAAAATAATGCGAAATTTAAGTTTACCAAGGCGAATGTGAGCGATGCGCTCGAGGTGGACGGCGACGTTGCGTATGTGTTGCACTTTGCTTCGCCGGCCAGTCCGCCGGATTACCTGAAACATCCCATCGAAACGATGAAAGTGGGGTCGCTCGGAACGATGAACGCGCTGGAACTGGCGCTGGCGAAGGGCGCGAAATTTTTTCTGGCATCGACCAGCGAATGCTATGGCGATCCGGAAGTTTCGCCGCAGCATGAAGGGTATTGGGGCCATGTGAACCCGGTGGGTCCGCGCTCGGT
>Ga0182024_10011523_pt1 | contig 17708 bp, 12 predicted proteins | sample P32metaG_FD_120480 | JGI IMG/M metagenome (GOLD analysis project Ga0182024, IMG submission 120480) | Permafrost microbial communities from Stordalen Mire, Sweden - P3-2 metaG (Illumina Assembly) | ecosystem: Environmental > Terrestrial > Soil > Wetlands > Permafrost | place: Sweden: Stordalen... | reverse complement strand
TTTGTGCTGGGCCTCGCAAAGGGCGGGATGAAGATGCAGCGGAATGAGGCGGGCGCTCCAAGCTTCGACGTCACCACCAAGGAAGAGAGCGTTGTCGTCACCGGCAAAACGCAACCGATCAGCGCTTTAGTCGGCTTCCTTTCCTTGAAGATGGGCGTGAGTGGTCCGGTGATCGATGAAACGGGCCTCACCGGCGAGTACGACTTCACGCTGGAGTACACGCCCGCGGAAATTCTCACTGGCGCGCGATATAAGATTTCTCTGTTCGACGCACTCCAAACCCAACTGGGGCTGAAACTCGAGAATAAAAGAGGCCCGATCGAGGTTCTACAGATCGATTATGCCGAAAAGAAATAGTGGGGCAGGTTCCCGACCTGCCCTCTTCCGAAGCCAATGATCAATTCGACGAACTGATGTTCGCCTGAGCCGTGGCAACTGGTGCGGCGGGCGGACCCAACGTTAGCGTGACCCAAGCACTTACGGACAGTTGAAATCCGTCGAACAACCAGGCTGCGGGTGGATCTATTCCCTCAGGTGTCCGGCGGCGTTCGAACCTAGACCGTATGGAACTCCCAGCCCTTGCGAAAGATGGGCTTCAGCATCTTGTTAGCTTCTGCGTTGTTGGTGATCCGCATCTTTTCCGGATCGTATTCGAGTTTGCCTTCGTGCTTCAGCGCTACAACTCCCAGCAGCATCCACTCCACAAATGGCGCCGCCACGTCAAAGTTGGAGCAGGCCGGGTCGCCGCCTTTCGCCGCACGGATGAAGTCGCGCATATGGCCGGGCGACCGGGTGAGCAGCGGCGGAGGCATCTTGAAGTCCTTCATCTTTTCGACCGGCAAGAGCCGCGTCACTTCGCCGTAAGTGCCCGTGGTCAGCATTCCCTTGTCGCCCATGAAAAGACTTCCATTCGGACTCGCCAAGCGAATTTTGGCATCGGGAGCGCGCAGAGCTTCGAACTGTTCCTCATTGAAAACGCGACCCGGCGAGTGGAAGTCGAATCCTGCGGGACCTTGGTTGCCGCGTCCGCCACCACGTGCCCCTCGCGCGCCACCCGCCCCATCTGCACGTTGAATCGACGGTGGATCGCCCAGCCATTCTCCTTCAGGCACACCATCGATCTTGGGACTTTCCTGGAGGCCATCGTGCCAGAAGATCTTGAGCGCAGGCATGTCACCGTAAGCGGCGAAATCGAAACGAATGACCGACGATTTCGGGAACATGAAGGGGCTAACGCCTTCCTTCTTGATGCACTCGACGCCGATCACTTTGCGCTTCGAAAGATGCAACGCCATGTTCGGCGCGCCCAGAATGTGACACGCCATATCGCCCAGAGCGCCGCATCCGAAGTCGTAAAAGCCGCGCCAGTTGAAGGGCTGATAGAAGAAGCCACCATAGCGGTCCGGTTCCGTTTTACCGCCGGCAGTAAAGGGACGCTTTTCGGCGATGCCGAGCCACAGATCCCAATCGAGCGTTCCTGGAACGGGTTCCGGCGGAGGGATTTCCGTCAGGCCTTGGGGCCACCACGGACGATCGCTCCACGCATGGACTTCGCTGACGTTTCCGATGTCGCCGTTCCAGACGATCTCGGCGCATTGACGAGTCCCTTCATTCGAATAGCCCTGGTTGCCCATTTGCGTGGCGACCTTATATTTGGCCGCGCCGGCGCGCAGTTGCCGCGCTTCCCAGATGGTGTGAACCAGAGGTTTCTGGACGTAGACGTGGATGCCGCGCTCCATGCACCACATGGCCGCCGTGGCGTGCATATGATCCGGAATGGCGACAATGCAGGCATCGATATTCTTGGCTTCCTTATCCAACATGACGCGGAAATCTTTATACTTCGGGGCGTTTGGAAACGTCTTGAAGGTTTCCGCGGCGCGCCGGTCGTCAACGTCGGTGAGGGCGACAATATTTTCAGTGGGAGCGGCCGCACGGATGTTGGCAGCGGCTTGTCCGCCGGAGCCTATCGAGGCGAAATTCAGTTTTTCGTTAGGGGATTTGTAGCCGGCGGCTTTCAGCGACGCCGTTGACTTGGAAGCGGCGAAGCCTACCTTCTGGGCAGCGCCCGCTAAAAAGCTGCCATAGAAAAAGTAACGTCTTGAAATTGTCACAGCGCTCTCCTTGGTTTAAGCTGGCCGACGACTTAGTTTACAACTTCTGCCGGATTGTTACCGAACCGGGCATGCTGGGGCGGCCGCGCGAGATTCCACATCGGCACTCTCGCGGGCGCTAGAGTTTCCAGCCCTGGCAAACCGGCTATTCTTTTCAGGGTCTCCTTTTCAAACGTGAGCTTCTCAGTAATACGCGTTGTCAGCGTCGAATCCCCAGTCTGGCTCATCTTCAGCTTGAGTCTCGCGCCTGGAATCGCCGGGTGAACCGTGACAAGGTGACCATCAACCACACACCAGTCACTTTCGGCGCAGTGACTTTCCGGTGTTCGGTTGGGGTGGAAGCAAGACGTCGTCGGGAGCGGTTTCTCGGCACGCTGCACCGGTCCGTGAATAAATCCCAATTGTTTTAGAGCCAGCTCGCGCGCGAAATTTCTGCGTCCTGGATGGTTGGGCGTTCGTAATAGGATGTGAGGACCTGTATGCGAACGCTGCTCTTACTGTTGACGGGCACACTTGCTTTCGCCGATGACGATGCGGCGGCGATCATAACCAAGGTTGCCGCGAACGTCGAGAAGTCGACCGATGCGCGGCGGCAGTACGTCTATAAGCAATCCATCATCAGCAATTTGGTGCGCTCCAATGGGAAGAGTGCGCGCAAGGAGAATCGCGAATACCAGGTTTTTCCAACCGAGACGGGGAGCGAGAAGAAGCTCGTATCGCTCGAAGGCGAGTTGCGTCGAGGGAAGCAATCGACCAGTTACACCGAGGAGGGCTTTAAGGACAAAAATCTCGACATCGATGGCGATTTGATACGGGAATTGATCAACGATCTGGTCGATGACAAGCAATCGCGCGACGGGATTCCTCCTTCGTTATTTCCTTTGTGCACGAAGGATCTGCCTGGGTATCGATTCACCAGCAATGGAGAGGCGGCCTATCAGGGCCGCAGGACTTTCCGGATTCTGTTCGAGCCTGTGCTGAAGCGGCACTGCATCACCATTGGCGGGGATGACGAGTGTGATAGTCCGTCGTGGAAGGGCGAGGCTTGGATCGACGCGGAGGAGCTGCAACCGGTGCGCATCCAGACGCAGCAGGCGTTTCAAGTGCCATGGGGAGTGAAGGTGTTCCTGGGCACGAACGTCCAGCAGAGCGGATTCGCGATTACGTATCAGAGGGTGGCGGAGAACGTGTGGTTTCCGGTGAGCTACGGGACGGAGTTCCGGTTCAACGTGCTGTGGGGGTACAAGCGGACGGTGACGCTGTCGCTTGTGAGTAGCGATTTTCAGAAGGCTAGCGCGGCTTCGAAGATCGAGTATGGAGGGGTTAGGCCCTGATCGGAATGATCTCACCCTCCAGCGGCATTTTACGGAAAGCCAGAGTTGAAACAGGAATGAAGTGACAGACGACGGCAGCGTTGGGTTCTGGGTTGGCAGCCGTTTCGAACCGTGGGCTCCCCTGCCTGAACCGGCGGCCGTGGATAGCGGACTCGAAGTGGTCTCCGGCTTCTCAATCTGCGAGCGCTGGATGTCGATGCCGCCCTTGAAAAACGCGCCGTCTTCAATAACAACGCCCGCGGTCCTGACGTCGCCCACAACCTGCTCGACAGTTTCAACATCTCCTTCGCCGCGCGCACCGGTCTATCTCTGCGAAGGCAGCGAACAGGGGGTTTGAGGTAACCTGCTCCGCACGCACGTTGCGCGGCTCGAGCCACTTACCCTCGCCTGCCCGGATGTTGAAGCATGACGGTACCATGTCCCACTGAGCGGCAACAGAATATAGTGCCCCCGAAATCCGATGGATTACCCTTATAGTTAAGTAGCATCATCGCTAGAGGTGTAAACAAAAATGGGATCTGGAACCCGCGTGACGTTCCGGCACAAGCTGCCCTTACTTGTCCTGAGCCTCGCCTGTCTGGCGTGTATTCCGGCCGCACATGCCCAATGCGCCGTCAGCGGCGTTCCTGTGTTCAGCGGCGCCGCTGTCAACCCGGATGCAAATGGAAACATGTTTTATACCGAAAGCGGCGGCTCCGGCAGTGTGTCGATCCAATTCACCGCCGCGTCCGGGTGCACTTATTTCGTGGCGTCGGACTCCTCCTGGCTGACGATATCACAGTCTTATCCGGCCGCGAACCAAAGCGCTTCCGTGACAGTCCCCTTCAACGTCGTCTTTAACAATGCCAACTTTCGCATTGGACACATCACGGTTTTCGTGAACGGTTTCCCCATCGACATCGCGGCCATCGACCAGAACTCTTCCGCGTGCCAGATTGTGATCACGAGCGCGAATCCGATTAGTTTTCCCGCTGCGGGTGGCACGGCTACCGTTACGTTTAACACCGGCGGCTGTTTGTATGACGGTCCCAGTTTTTCATCCAATTGGATGAATATCGCGAACGGAGGCTATGGGCCTTCCGCCGTTACTTTCAACGTTCTGCCGAATACCGGCCAGGCCAGGTCGGGGACCATTTCCTTCCTCTCGCCTCCGGGCCAGATCCTTACCGTAAATCAGGCAGGGTCGGGGTCGGCGCCTACGCTGACAATTAACTGCACTCCGGCGGCCGGTCCAACGCTGGTGGGACTGTATTATGCCGCGAGTTGCAACGGGGCGGGCGGAGCGCCGCCCTACACCTGGTCCCTGGCGACCTTCACGTCGTGCGGAAATCTCTGCTCCTACTATGGGCAGCTACCGCAAGGGATAACGTGGAGTTTCAGTGGCTCGGCCGCCCTATTCACTGGCACGCCTACTGCCGCGGGGCCATACCTTTACGGGCCTCAATTGACCGATAGCAACGGGACCTATGTTACGTTTACGTACAGCGGGACCGTAGCCGGAGGCCCTCTGACGCTCAGTTGCCTGCCGACGACCGGCCCAACCGCTGTCGGAACGCCTTACACCGCCACCTGCACGGCAACCGGTGGCGCGCCTCCATACACGTGGTCGATCCCTACTGGACCCGGGAGCTTGCCTCCCAATCTGGCGCTGACTCCGAATGGTTCCACCGCGACCATCAGCGGTACGCCGAACGGTGCAGGCGCTCTCGGCTACAGCTATATCGTGCAGGTTGCGGATAGCCAGGCGGCTACCCTCCTGCAAACCTACACCGGGGCCCTCTCGGCGGGCTCGCAGACTCCGACCGTTACGTCCCTGATTCCCTCCAGCGCGACCGCCGGTGGAGCCGACTTTACCATGATCGTGAATGGGACGGGGTTTGTGCTCGGGGCAATCGTCAATTGGAACGGCGCGGCGCTCGGGACCGGTTACGTCGGGCCCAACCAATTGCGGGCGTCCGTGACTGCTGACCTGCTTGCCTCGCCGGGGACGGCGGCCGTCACCGTGACCTCCGGAAACGGCACCACTGGCCCCCTGAGTTTCACAATCAATTCAAGCACGCCCCCACTCAACGTAAACTGCTCGCCCACCACCGGTCCTGCGGCCGAGGGCGTGACCTACCTTGCAACCTGCACGGCTAGCGGAGGAACTGCGCCGTACACGTGGGCGATCGGTTCGGGCGCTCTGCCACCAGGCGTTGCCCCGGGCGGGACGACGGGAAGTTCCTTCACCATTAGCGGCACACCGACAAGCACCGGGCCCTATAGCTACGCGGTGAAGGTTACTGACAGCAGCTCGCCCCAGCAGACGCAGGGCCAATCGTACTCCGGGACGATCACGCTGCTACCCGCTTCGATCACGTCCTTAAATTGCACCAGCGCCAACGGGCCCTCGACCGCGGGCGTGTATTACGCCGATACGTGCATGGCTTCCAACGGGATAGGTCCGTTTACCTGGTCGATCAGCGCGAGTGCTCTGCCAGCAGGGGTTACGCTGAACGGCTCGGCATCCGGGACAGCGACGATCAGCGGGACGCCGACAGCCGCGGGGCCGTACAGTTATATGCTGACGGTTTCTGACAGCACCAGCCCGGCTCCGCTTTCCGCCTCGCAGGTTCTTAGTGGCTCCGTCGTACAGGCTGGTTCGCCGACGCTCACGGTCGCCCCGGCGAATCTCAATTTCTCGTACCGGCCGGATACCGGCCCGCCCGTGGCGCAAAGTCTGTCTGTGTTCTCGACCGGCGCAACCGCGACTTTTACGGTTGCTGTAAACGCCATCTGGCTGTCGGCAACGCCTTTGGGAGGACAAACTCCAGGCAGCATCTCAATATCGGTGGTGAATTTCACCGGCCTCGCGCCTGGAACCTACACCGCACAGGTGACGGTCACGGCATTTAACGTCAGCCCGTCGTCGTTGACGATTCCCGTCACGCTGATCGTGCAATCCGTTCCGCAGCCTCAGTTGATTCTGGGTCAGACCCACTTCGCCTATGGCCTGGCGCAAGGCAGTGCGCCGTTCGAGGGGCAGGTGCTTCTGACGAATCCAGGCGGAGGCGTTTTGTCGTTTACCACGGCTGTGACCGGATGCAGTTGCGTGACATTGAGCACGGCATCGGGGAGCACGGCGTCGGGCCAGGCGACCGCAGGCGCGCCGGCCGCAGTGGCCTTCACAGTGAATCCAGTCGGTTTGCCTCCGGCCACTTACAACAGCCAGATTGTGATCACGCCTTCGGTCGGGCAACCAGTCGCCGTCCCGATCACTATCGCCGTAAATTCGCTGACTCAATCGATCGTGCTGAACCAAACCGGTCTGCTGTTTGGAGCCGTCGCCCAGGGCGCGGCGCCGCCTGCTCAGTCGTTCAACATCCTGAACGCAGGCCAAGGCTTGATGATCCTTACTTTGACGGCGCAGACGCTTTCCGGCGGCCCCGGGTGGTTGATCGTCAATCCGGCAAGCAGCAGCGTGGCGGCTGGCTCGATATCCACGCCGGTAACGGTGTCCGTGAACCCGAAGGGCTTAGCGGTCGGCCAGTATTACGGACTGGTGCAGGTCATCGCGGCGAATGCCGGCAACTCACCGCAACTTGTGTCGGTGTTATTGAACGTCGTGGATCCCAGCCAGGGCGCGATCCTGGCGACGCCTACTGGCGTGCTGGTAGGGTCGGCGGCGGGCGCGAGTCTCACCGGCACTGTGACGCTGTACAACTTGTCGAATCAGGCGCTCACCTATACTTCCACGATGAGTACGGCCGATGGAGGAAACTGGGTGTTGGCGAGTCCATCAACCGGGACGGTTCCAGCGCAAAGCTCGGTGCAGGTAATGGTTTCGGCGAATGCGTCTCTATTGCCCTCCGGCACCGGACAGGGCGTAATACGATTCGGTTTTTCGAACGGCATCGTTCAATCCATAGCGGTGTCGTCGCTCGAGATCGACCAGACTTCCTGTCAGAGTTCTTATCTTGTTCCAACCGTGACAGGATCGATCGGACCGTCGTTCACCGTAACGCAGTCGCAACCGGTGAGTTTGAATGTGAGTGTTGTCGACAATTGCAATAACATCATTCCATCCACCGCCGTAACTGCCAGTTTCAGCGACGGCGACTCGTCGATTGCGCTGGTTCCGCAAGGCAATGGCGTGTGGAGCGGAACCTGGACGCCTGCGGCCGCCGAAGCGCAGGTCAGCGTCGTAATCGTCCCCACCGTGGTCATCCAGGGAACCAAGAGCATCGCAGGACTGGCGCAACTGACGGGAACCGTTCAGCCGGCGGCGAGTACCGAGGCTCCGGCTCCGGCCGCTGTGTTGAATTCGGCAAGTGTTTCCGCAACCGCGCAAATATCGCCCGGAAGCTGGGTCACCATTTTGGGTAACCGACTGGCGAATAGTACATCTATCGCCAGCGGGACGTTTCCGTCAACACTCGCCGGAACTGCGGTGGTGATCGGATCGACGGCTCTGCCGCTCGATTATGTCAGCCCGACGCAAGTCAACGCGTTACTGCCTTTCAGCCTTATGCCGAATACTACAGTTTCGCTGGTCGTTCAGCGATCCGGAACGGAATCGGTGCCGATTGATGTGACCATCGCCGACCTGGGACCGGCGATCTTCGCTGTCAATGGCGTGGGAACGGGGCAAGGAGCGGTAACGATCGCCAGTTCGGGAGTGTTGGCTGCTCCAGTGGGTGCCTTCCCCGGATCCCAACCTGTCGCGCGCGGCGACTTCCTGGCGATTTATTGCAGTGGTCTGGGGGCGGTGAACAATACTCCCGCCGATGGCGCGCCGGCGCCAAGCTCTCCTCCGCTCGCGACCACTCTGGCAACTCCGAGTGTGAGCATCGGCGGTGTCCCAGCAGTGGTGAGCTACTCGGGTCTGGCACCAGGGCTCGTGGGGCTATATCAGGTGAACGTCCAGGTGCCGACGAACGCTCCGACCGGCCCGGCTGTAAACCTGGCGATTTCCGTGGGCAGCCTGACTTCGAATACAGTTACCGTTGCAGTTCAATAGGTGCTGCCTCTCCGGAGGTGTCGATGCAACGTCACTCAATTCCTACGGCGCGCGACGCGTCGGTCGCTCGCCCCTGGCCATAAACCGGGCCGGGCTGCGCAGCAACGCGACGCTGCCGGCGCGTGGCGCAATGACGCCGCGTCGTTCGGCCGCCGGCCGAGCCTGGGCCCGGATAGCCGGTTTGGGCGCAATTGCCTTGGGGCTTACCTAAATGTAGAATTAAGGCTCCAAACTGAAATCCAGTTCACGTCCTGGGAGGTGGTGCAAGAGCACCATTCGCAAACGTCAAGAGAAGGAAGATTCCGCCAATGTGTCGATCACGCAGGTCGCAATTTATGTTTCTAGTGGCGGTAGTCGCCTTCACGCCCAATGCCTGCGCCGCGGCCGATGTCTTGGCCACGAACAACCTGCCCAATCCGTATCACCCGATCGACAACTGGGCGCAGCTTCCAGCGGGAACCCAATGGGGACAAGTGATCGCTGTTGAACCGGATGCCCACGGTAACCTTTGGGTATTCCGCCGCAGCGAGCCTCCCATCCTTGAGTTCGATCAGTCCGGCAAGCTTTTAAGAAGCTTTGGTGCGGGAATGTTCGTTCAGGCTCATGGGTTGACCATCGATCACGACGGTAATCTCTGGGTGACCGACTCACAGGCAAAAGACGGCAAGGGAGAACAGGTTTTCAAGATGAGTGCTGACGGGAAGGTCCTGATGACGCTCGGAAAGGCCGGGGTCGCGGGCGCCGGACCCGATGTCTTCAATGGCCCCTGTGGCGTGGCCGTTGCGGCCAACGGCGACATCTTCGTCGCCGACGGCCATGGCGGGAACACCAACGCCCGCATCGTGAAGTTCTCCAAAGACGGGAAGTTTATCAAGGAGTGGGGCAAGAAGGGAACGGGACCGGGCGAGTTCGACACGCCCCACAGCATCGTCATGGACTCGAAGGGCCGTGTGTTCGTCGCCGACCGGGGAAACAATCGGATTCAGATCTTCGATCAGGACGGGAAGTTCATTGCTCAATGGAGGCAGTTTGGCCGGCCGAGCGGCCTCTTCATTGGAAAGAACGACACGCTGTACTCGGTCGACTCGTCATCGGACGAAAAGACCAATCCGGGCGTCAGGCGCGGCATCAGGATCGGCAGCGCCAAGGATGGCTCGGTGAAGGCGTTCATCCCGGACCCGTCGCCAGACCCGCAAATCGCGCTCGCCGAAGGAGTGAGCGCCGATGCCAAAGGTGACACCGTTTACGCGGCTGGCGTGAGTTCCATGGCTTTACACAAGTTCGTCAAGAAGTAGGCGGATCATCTATAGAGCGGTTCGGAGCGTACCCTTCTTCGCGGACTGGATGACATGTTCAGCCGCGCGGAACGCGAGCGCCTGGATGGTCAGGGTGGGGTGATTGCGGCCACCGGTGACTAAGTTGCTGCCATCCACGATGAACAAGTTGGGCACATCGTGGGCTTTGTGATATTTGTCTACCACCGACGTCTTTGGATCATTACCCATCCGGCACGTGCCTCGGTTATGTGCGCCGCCCCGGCTGTCCCCGATGGGAGGCGCCCATACTTTTTTCGCTCCCGCAGCCTCCAGAATCTCGATGGACTTCTTCCGGAAGAACTCCATGTTCTTGAAGTCGTCCGGATGGCTCGTCGTCGTGATGCGCATCGCAGCCAGGCCCCACTCGTCTTTCACATCGGGGTCCAGATCGACGCGGTTTGTTTCGAGAGGTATCTGCGTGATGAAACAATTGATGGTCATCCTGTGGTTGGCTTCTTCCCGGAGCGCCTTCTTGTATCCCGCGCCCCACCGGGGAGCTTCTGGAGACAAACCGTCCAATCCGAGATCAAGCGGGGTGAGATAACCACGGGCCGTCAGGCGCCCGCCGCCGTAGAAACCGCGCTTCGGATCGGAAGGCACGTAGTCCACGATGCCGGCGCCCGAAATGACCCCCTTGTACTCGTTGAGCGGATGCTCGAACAGCGCGTTGGCCGTGACTCCATTTCCGGCCATGAAGTACCTTCCCACCATGCCGCTCGAGTTCGCGAGCCCATCCGGGAAACGAGCCGACTTCGAAAGCAACAAAAGACGAGCCGACTCCGAGCCGTTGGCAGACAAGACCACCGCCTTCGCTCTTTGACGCATTTCCCGCTTCTGTGCATCGAAATAGACGACGCCCGTGACGCGGCCGCTGTTGTCGACTGAAATCTCGCGCACATAGCTCCTCACGCGAATCTCGCATCGGCCGGTCTTCTCGGCGATCGGAAGCATGGTGACGGCCGAGCTGGATCGCGCGCGGACCTGGCAGCCGTAGCCTGAACAGATTCCGCAGTTCACGCACGCGGCGCGCCCCATATAAGGCTTGGTGATGATCGCGAGAGGTCCGGGAACGACGGTCAGTCCCAGTTTTTCGGCCGCGGTGTTGAACAACGCGCCCGAGCTTTTGAGCGGCACCGGCGGCACCGGATAATCTTTCGTCATGGGCGCGAGGAACGGCGAATTTACACGCAATCCGGAGATGCCCATCTCCCATTCGGCTTGCGTATAGTAAGGTTCGATCTCGTCATAGGAGATCGGCCAGTCCGCCAAGCCGGTGCCCGCAGGAATCGTCGGATCGGACGAGGCTTCTTTGAACTCATACGGAAGGTGGCGCCAGCTGCTGCCGCCGTACGTAACGGTCCCGCCACCCACCACGCAGCCGTAGCTGTGCGTGCCTGGAACGGCTTTGGCTTGATCGTTTCGACGGAACGTGTTGCGCTGGCGCGAGGGGTCGCTCATCAAGCGGTCCTCTTCGCTCAAGTTGCGGTTCAGCCATTCGTCCTTGTTGTATTCCTGCTCGCGGCCGTACTTGCCCCAACCGCCCTGCTCCAGAACCACGACCGAAAAGCCGGCCACCGACAACTGCTTGGCCATGATGCCACCGGCCGCTCCGGAACCGATGACAACAAAGTCGACTTGCGTAGATGTTGGATATCGTTTCATCGTCTTTTCTCCGTCACGCCTTACGGCCGGGTTGGGGTTGCGCGTCGTAGTAACCGAACGGCGGCTTATGGTTCAGCGAATCGTCGTAGCCGATGAGCTTCCACCCGATCTTGTCGTAATTGCCGCCATGCCCCGGGCGGGCGAAAAATCCGATGACCGTGTGCGTCCGGACCATGTTGAAGAACGGCGTCTTCTCGATCTCGGTGAGCGTTTTGATCTGCTGCCCGGAAGTGAGTGCCGAGAATTTACTCGCTTCGGGGTAGAGCTGTTGCGTCTTTGCTTGAAGATCCCGCAGCCCTTGCATGTAGGCGGGCTGGCGGTTGCGGGCGAAAGTGGAGAGAGCCCGGTCGATGAAGTACAGAGAGTGGGCTTCGCGGGCCCCGGGGGTTTCGTCAGAGGGGATGATCTGGGCAGTCATGGCCTCGATCTCCGCGGCTTGGCCTTCGGTGAAGACTTCGAGGCGCGGCAGTTTCCCCGATTCGGTCCCCTTTCGCGCGTGTTCCTGAGCGGCGAGGATGCCGGGCAAGTTGGCCGCGACCCACGCTGCGTTCAGGCCCGTCACGGAATCAACCAGAAATGACCGTCGCGTTCTCCTTTTGGCACTCATGCTTTCTCCTTCCCAAATTCTCATCCGCTTAAGCCGCGCGGCGATGATGCCCGTCCGAACAGTCACCCAGCAAGTTACCTCTTGCGCTTACTTCTTCGCCGCCGCAGCCTCTTCGGCCCGGGCTCCGGCCAGGATGCCGGCGAGGCCCTCGTTTCCCTCGTGGCAGGCGTACTCATACACGGGGTCGGCAGAATGCCGCAACTGGATCATCAGGCTCCATGGCTTTGTCCAAGTCCCCGGGTCATCGATCCTGATTTCGTACTTCAGCGTCTCCGGGCCACTGCGGGAGAAGCGCTCAGTCACGTGCAGCTTCTCACTGGACACCGATTTGAAGGCTCTCGGCTTGTAGTTGGTCGTATCGACCACCAGCGTATCGCCTTCCCAATGGCCGCGCGAATCTCCCAACCACTGCTGCACCGTGGAGGACAGATGCGGACCGCCATCCAGCGGAATTTCGCGGGCATCATGAATCATTTCCGTCATGATCATCACCCACTGGGGCGTCTGCACAATCTGGTAGTAGCTTTGGTATCCGGCGGTCAGTTGCGGCGAGCCGTACGTGATGCAGCGTTCCGGCAGAGATCGATCCCCTGGCCCGGTGGCTGGACGGGTCATCGCTGCGTGCGCAGCCTCTTGTCTCTTTTGCGCCTCCGGTGTCATGGCGGGCATTCGTCCCTCGGGCGGGTCGGTAATCAGCGAGGTTCGATTCTCCCAATCCCTCTCGACTGTCCAGACCGAACTGTAATCGCCGGTCTCGCCATCTGTGCTTTTGAAACCCGTTTTAGTTCCTAGCACATTCGCGAGCACGGTTAGGTAAACGGTGTCGCCGAACGCGGCGTCTCCGTTACCGCCAAAGAGTTCGTGCGCCTTCCTCTTCATAGCCGCCAATTCCTCATCGGACAGGGTGGCTCGCCCCGCCAACTCTTCGGGTCGTTCGAGCGGCGTAGCGTTATTGTTGGCCCAAAAGCCCTGCAGATCCGGATGTCCGTCACTCGTTCGAGGCGCTGCCCAGGACTGCTTACTGCCAGTGGTTTTCGCCAGTGCGGTTTGCGGCGCCACTTGCCCCTGCGCCACTCGAAGTAGCGCCATGAGCCCAAGTACGAAATAGAGATATCGATCCTTCATATTCCCTCCTTGTTATCCGTTGAGTATACGCCTCGACGACGCGCATTGGTGATCGTGAGAAATGTTTTGACGCAAACACCGCCGCCCCGTCGTCCATTTCATGCACCTAGCTCTAACGCCGAGCTGCGGATCCGTTTTGCGGATCTATATTGACGACGTCGTCATGGAGGATCTTGCCGATCCGGTCACCGTCGAGCCGGGGGCCTTGCCGCCCACTTTGGCGGAGAGTATGCTGCTGCCAGTCCGAACGTTCAGAAAGGAGTTCATTCATGACCGAAAAGGACAATATCCAACTGGCCAAACAGGCGATAGCTGCGATCAATGCCCACGACATCGAGGGCTATCTGAAACACCTCGACGAGTCTTACGCCGGAGAATCGGAGACGCTAGGCTCAGTACACGGACACGAGGGAGCCCGACAGATGCTAACGACGATGTTCCAGGCGTTCCCTGATGTACACCTCGAAGTTGAGCAGATTCTTGCCACCGGCGACCATGTGGTCAGTCGCGTGATTGCGAGTGGCACCCATAAGGGCAGCTTCGCGGGAGTTGCGCCGACCAACAAGAAGGTGAGCTGGCACAGCTGCAATGTCGTCGAAGTGCGGAAAGGGAAGGTGATTCGGAGCAGACTCTACTCCGACAACGTTTCGTTGTTCCGACAGCTCGGTGTGCTCCCCGCGCAGAAGGCAACAACAGCCTGATAGCCGCAAGGAGGGCGAGAGCGCCCACCCGCGCCCGCCCTAACCTACTCAGGCGGTCGACACACCTTGCACGCTGTGTATCCCTTCGCCTTGGCGCCCTTCAGGCTGATCTCCATGCGGAGTGGGCTGAGTCTGTCAGTGCCCTGGGCCCTACTCGGGCAGCGGCACGAACGTCGTTTCCTGCGCGCCAACTGCCGAGCGCCGGAGCGGCATTGGGGAGTCCCGGTCTTCCAGCTCAGAAATATATCGAGCCACAATGCCGGTCAGTTCATGGTGCTCTCCAAGCCGCACGAGGCACCCTTCGTAGAGTCGGCGAGCGAACTGAAGGTCCGCGTCCTCATCGGCCGCGATTTGGTCCTGCATATAGTATTGTGAGTCTAGGCCGGCGGGCGTTTCATCGGGCGGGCGATCAAGAACACGCGGGCGATGGCCGCCGACCCAAACGACGGGAATCCGTAAACGACGCCCGGGCTTTCAATGCCGTATATTTGGAGTGGAATTCTCCGATCGGAGCGCCGTCATGAAACTCTCACAAACCCTGTTACCCGGTTCCGTCGCGTTGGTCGCTCTTACGCCCACAATCCGATCGCTCCGGTTATCTTGTCTCGCTCGATTATCAGCAAACCGATTATGTGATCAATCGCCATGTTTGCGAGGCTATCACAGCGGGTAGTTTGATGCCGGTGCGAGTCATCAACAACAAGGTGTCGTCTACCGCCGGATGATGGCTATCTTCGGAGTTGGACCAATTCCTTCGAGCTTGGAGTGTGAAAGCTGTCTCAACGAATCAGCTCCTCGATGTACGCTTTGTCCTGTGCCTCGCTGAGGTCCGTCGTGTCGCCGAGAATATAGCGATATTGAAACGGACCGCTGAGAGCAGCGGTTCTTTCCATCCAGTTCGCCGGATCGGTCCACAGCACTTTGCGGTCGCCCATGGCCTTCCTCAGATCGTCTAAATCCCAATGAAGCGCGAAGCCAGGGATGACAGCGTCGAATAACTCCGCGTTCATCGAGTTCTGCAAGGCGGCTCGCAAACTATACGGTGTCCGGTCGAGCCAAATCCTGGCGATGCGCGGGTCAACCGCGGCCGCGAGCAACAGCCAGACTCCCCTCACGCCTCGCGCAACCGCGCGAATCGATCCTGGGTCCACGTCCTGGCGCGCGGCGAGAACATCGATCCCGCGCAGAATATCGTGCGCCCTCATCGCCGGCAAGTTGCGGCCGATTTGATCGGCCCGCGCATTTGTGATCCAATTTCCGATAAATGGCCGGTTCCCTTCGCCGGGAGCGTCGCGAACCTCCAGTTCCAGAACCACGCGCCCCGTTTTGGAGATGTTCTCCGCCAGGACCGCGGTAGATGGAATCGAAGCGTTGCTCGTTTTATCGGACACTACCAGCACTCCGGGCTTCCGGCCGCTGCTGTTCGGGATATGGAGGGTACCGCTAATCTCGACGCCCGGCTCACTTTCGAAGCGTATCGTCTCGCGCCGCGACTGGGGGCCAACCGCCTCGTTCGAAACTCTTGCTGGCGGGGCTGTTTGATCCGAAGGGATGTTCAGTTTTCGCAATGCGACGAGAAGATCCGCGATCGAGCCCGGCTGCTGGTGGGCGTTGAATTCATCCCAGATCAACTGGCTCAGTTTCCGGCTTCCCGGCAGGTCCGCGACATGTCCGGTCGCGGTCGCTAAAAGATCGTGGTTGGTGTAGAGCTTCACAGGCTGCTCGGAGGCATCGCCCTGGCCGTTTTTCAGCCAGCGGATGAGCCACTCGTAAATCGCCTCCCTCGTTTCGAGAGGCGTTCCGTGCGGACCTCCTCCGATGAAAAAGCGCAGCTTTTCAGAGGCCCCATAAAGCCCGTACCATCGGCGCGCTTCCTCATATACCAACCTTGCGCCGGCGGGCGTGAAATAGTCCCCTTCGGTCGCCAGAATCAGCCACGGGTTTGGAGCCGACAATTCGACGTAGTCGGCCATATCGAGGCCACGGAATAATAGCTCCGGCGGCGTCATTTCGGAGTCCGGATCGGGCCCGGCAAATAACAGCCGGTAAGAATTGATGAAGCAAGCAGGCGCGACCACCTTAATTCTGGCGTCCAGCGCGCCGATGAACGCGGTCAGGGCGCCGCCTCCGGAACATCCGACCGCGCCCAACCGCCCGGCATCCACCTCGGGCCGGCTCGCCAAATAGTCGACCGCACGCTTGGCGTCCCAAATGAAGTAGCGAGCCACGCTTTCGCCGATGAGAATATTTTGCGCGCCTGCTTGAATATGCTCCGGCACCGACCACCCCGCGAGCGGACGGTCTACCCTCGGGTCGTAGGTCTGCTCTCTTTCGCCTTGGCCGATGGGATCAAAAGCCAGCACCACAAATCCCTTCAACGCCAGATTGGCGGCGAGCCGTTGTCCTTCCGGCTTTCCTTCCTGCGTGTGACCCGCCTGCAAAAGAATTCCGGGATAGCGGCCTGGCTGATTCGGACGGTAAAGATTTGCAGTGATGTAAAAGTCGGGCAGGCTCTCGAAGATTATTTTCTCAATTGTATACCTGGCGGGTTCGATCTGACCCGTAATGCGCGGATTCAACGGGCCGCTGTAATCGGGCAACCCACCGAGAATGGAGAGAAATGTCTGCCGCACCCACTGCTTGCGGCGATCCGCATCCGCGACATCCTGGACACCTGCAATCGCAGTTTCCCGCAATTGCAACTGCCGCTGCGCGATGCCATCCATCCATCGCAGAAGCGGATCCAGGCGCAGAAGTGGATCCGGGCCCGGCTGTTGCGCCAAAAGCGAGCCCGCGAACAGCGGCAAGAGTATCGATTTCATATCAGGAATTGGCACGATCTCGATTATTCTAGCCGAGCCGACCTGCGTCACGTCAATTTGACGGAAAACGACCCACCCGGTCCAACGTCAAAGTCAGTTGAGGAAAACCCGACGAGTCCGAGCGATGCGTCGTTGGTCTAGACACGTTGGCGCAAGCGCGATCGCCATGCTGTGGCCACCGCTCCAAACGGCCACTCAGTATTCGAGTCCTAGAAAGGCCCGCATGCGATCCAGTTCCGCGGCGAGTGAGGCACTCGCACTGCTCGCACCTGTTAGCCAACGGCGTACCATTGCCGGCGGTTTCGGCACGCTCCGGGCATGGGTCCATCCGCACGACCCAGGGGATTTACTCGCATATGATTCATGGGTAAGATGACGAGGAGTTTCAGAACCAGGCGGTCGAAAAACCGCAGCAGAAAAGGCAGGTGCAGTGAAATTGTGCGCGAGCGAGCGGCGGTGATGGGTTTGAAATTAGCGGGCTGATTTACCGCGAGATTCAATGGCTTGCCGGCTATACGCTGGATCAGTCTCCGAGTACCGCGTCACTCGCCCGGGCGAGCTGCAACGTCCCACAACGCCGTTTCTCGGGAGTTGCTGAACGCATACGAGCGCGGATTGGGTGAACACTACGGCGTTACACGCGAGCGATCCTGACTGGGTCGGACTATAGCCGAAAATTGCCCTGGAGTCGGCTCGCAATTCGTCCTTGCTCGGGGCTTGGAATTTTCATGTGCTGTCTCGCTAACCTTCGTCAGGTGATTGGCGTCAGCGAGAGAGTCCCTTTGCCGAAGCCTGGGAGCCAGGTGGTTCGCGGAACGGTTCCACCGAAATACGCTCGTAGCACACTTCCAGCACGGTCAGGTATTCTGTGCCGCGCGGCGCGAGGAGAACTGCGCGATCGCCCGCTGCCGACTTCATCAACGCACGCCCCAGAGGCGACACCCAACTGATGTGGTTGCGGTTGAGATCGACCTCGTCGGTGCCCACGATGCTCACCACTCGCTCCGCTCCCGCGGCATTGGCATAGC
>Ga0182024_10011522_pt1 | contig 17709 bp, 10 predicted proteins | sample P32metaG_FD_120480 | JGI IMG/M metagenome (GOLD analysis project Ga0182024, IMG submission 120480) | Permafrost microbial communities from Stordalen Mire, Sweden - P3-2 metaG (Illumina Assembly) | ecosystem: Environmental > Terrestrial > Soil > Wetlands > Permafrost | place: Sweden: Stordalen... | reverse complement strand
TTGCCATCGAGCGTACACGTCTGGTCGTAACCCCGCGCGCCGAGTTCGATCTGGGCCACGTCCTTGATCCGCACCAGCCGTCCTTGGGCGTCGGCCTTGATGATCATCTCGGCGAACTGCGCCGGATCGGTCAGTCGACCCATCGTGCTGATGGTGAACTGAAACACCTGACCGTTGTTGACCGGCGGCTGGCCGATCTGGCCGGCGGCGACTTGCGTGTTCTGCTGTTCGATCGTCCTGACGACGTCGCTGGTCGACAGATTGCGCGAAGCCATCTTCTCCGGATCGAGCCACAGCCGCATGCTGTAGTCGCGCTGGCCAAGGTAGGTGATGTCTCCCACTCCGGGTAGCCGCGAAAGCTCGTCCTTCAGTTGGATCGTGGCATAATTGCTCAGGTACAAATTGTCGCGGCTGCCGTCGGGCGAAAACAAATTGATCATCAGCAGGGTGCTGGGCGACTTCTTTTTGACCGCCACGCCGCGGCGTTTGACCAGGTCGGGCAGAATCGCCTCGGCCAGCGCCACCCGGTTCTGTACCAACACCTGGGCCATATTCAAATCGACGCCGTTCTTGAACGTAATCGTCAAGATGTAGGTGCCGTCGTTCGTGCACTGCGACGACATATAGAGCATGTTCTCGACGCCGTTCACCTGCTGCTCGATCGGCGCCGCCACCGTATCGGCCACCACCTGCGCGTTGGCGCCGGGGTAGGTGGCCGAGACTTCCACCGTCGGTGGCGTGATCTCGGGATACTGCGCGATTGGCAACGTGAACAGCGAGATGCCGCCGGCCAGCGTGATCACGATCGACAGCACCGTGGCGAAGATCGGTCGATTGATGAAGAATTTCGAGAACATGCGAGGCGTACACTTACTTGTGGATTGCGGATTGATGCGAGGCGGCGCCCGGCGCCATGGATTTTGGCGGCGTACCCCCTGCCGACACGGTAATCGTCTCTGCCGGAAAAGCGACGGTCTCCGCCGGCAAGGTGTTGGGCGACGAAACGCCAGATCCCATCCCGTTTGCCGGCGCTGGTTGTCCGCTGGTCCGAACGCGGCGGCGCTGTTGGACCCATTCGCGAATGGGCCGTAGCGAAACCATCGCCAGCGAGAAGTCTCCGGCCAGATGCATGGCGCGCGAGGCGAACAGCGGCGTTGCTCCCAGCCAATCGATGGTGAAGAAGAAAACCGGCGTCAGGAAAATTCCAAACAGCGTCACGCCCAACATGCCGCTGAAGACGGCGGTCCCGAGCGTTTGCCGCATTTCGGCGCCGGCGCCGCGCGCCATCATCAGCGGCACCACACCCAAGATAAAGGCGAACGACGTCATTACGATCGGCCGCAGCCGCAGCCGGCAAGCTTCCAAGGTAGCCTGGCGGCGCGATTCGCCCGCCTCGCGCTTCTGCTTGGCGAATTCCACGATCAGGATCGCGTTCTTGCTGGCCAGACCGACCAGGACGACAAAACCGATCTGGGTAAAAATGTTGATGTCCAGCTTCGCAATGTTGACGCCGATGATGGCGCTCAACAGGCACATCGGCACGACCAGAATAATGGCCAGCGGCAGCGACCAGCTTTCGTACTGCGCCGCCAGCACCAAAAACACCATCATCACGGCGAATCCGAAGATGATCATCGCCGTGTTGCCGGCCATCAACTCCAAAAACGCCATGTCCGTCCACTCGAAATCCATCGATTTCGGCAACTCGCGGTCGGCCAATCCCGCCATGACGTTGATTGCATCGCGCGAGCTGACCCCGATATTGCCGGCGCCGTTGATCGTCGCCGCTGAATACATGTTGTAGCGCGTCAACACGAGCGGTCCGTTGATCTCGCGAACTTGCGCCAGCGAGCCGAGCGGCACCATGGCCCCCGAGGAATTGCGCACTTTGAGCTTCGGCAGGTCCTCGACCTGGTCGCGGAAACGCTGCTCGGCCTGCACGATGACTTGCCAGGTCCGCCCAAACAGATTGAAGTCGTTCACATACAGCGACCCCTGATAGATCGAAAGCGTGTCGGCAAACTCGCGCAGATTGACCCCCTTCTCATAGCACGCCCGCGCGTCGGGCTCGACCTTGAGCATCGGCACTTTCGCGGAAAAGGCCGAAAACATTCCCGGGCCGAACAGTTGCGGCTCTTCCTTGGCGGCCCGCACGAGATTCTCGGTCTGCGCCTGCAGCGCCTCGAGCCCCAGATCACCCCGATCTTCGACCACCATCGCAAATCCGCCGGCCCGCCCGACGCCACGCACCGGGGGCGGCGGCAGGACCATCACGATGGCGTCGCTTATTTTGCTGAATCGCTCCACGAGCGTTTTCAGGATCGCCATGCTTGATAGATCATCGCTGCGGCGTTCGCCGTACGGCTTCAGGTTGATGAACATCGTGCCGAAGTTCGAGCCGACCGCGCTCAGCGCAAACGATTGCCCCGTGATGTCCGATACGTGCAATACCCCCGGCACATCTGACGCCAGCGTCGCCAGTCGCCGCATCACGGTCGCGGTCCGTTCGGTCGAGGCCGCGTCGGGCAATTGCACGCTCACGAACAAATAGCCCATGTCCTGCGAGGGAATAAAACCCTTGGCGGTGCTGTCGAACCGATCGTAAGTCAAATAGACCAGGCCGCCGTAAACCATCAGCACCAAGGTGCAAGAGTTGAGCCGAAGCTTGCGACTGAAAATCCAATTTCCGATCGACCATGCGGTGTTCGCCGCCGTTCGTTCGTTTTCCACGCCCATTGCGCGACCGACCGTGCCTGCCGCGATTCTTAGCAACCGATCCAGCGGCCACGCAATCAGTCCCCCAATGATCATGCCTACAATCGCGGCGGTCCAAGTCCCGAACGAATCGGGCAAGTTGATTTTCCTGGCCATGTTGCCGAAGCCGGCTCCCAGCCAATCGCGCGTCCACCATCCACCCAACAAGACGCACGCCAGCCAGGGCAACGACGCCAGACCGATATTCCAGGTCTGGATCATTTTGCCCACCAGCCAGGTATAGCCGAGGCCGGTATAATCAAAGCCGCGATTGAAAAGCCAAAACGCTCCCCCCAACAGCCAATTGATCGGCCAGGCGAGCAGCGCGCCGGCGAGGCCGCCCGCGATCGCCACGCACCACGGTGCCGTCGTCGCCGACAAACCCCAGCCGGCACCCCACGACTCCGCGTGATGCCCCAGAATCTCCCATGCTCCCCAGCCACCTGCCAAGGCATACGCGAACCAGGGCAACACACTGCTGTCGAATCTCTGATCCTTCGCGCGCGGCCTGAGCAACAACGCAGTCAACGCCGGGCTGAGCGTCAGCGAATTGAACGCCGAAATAATCGTCGAAACCGAGATCGTCAAAGCGAATTGCCGAAAAAATTGCCCGGTAATTCCACTAATGAAGGTGCAGGGCACAAACACGGCCGACAACACCAGCCCAACCGCGATCACCGGACCCGACACCTGCTCCATCGCCTTGATGGTCGCCTCGCGCGGCGATAGACCATGCTCGATATGATGTTCCACCGCTTCCACAACCACGATCGCGTCGTCGACCACGATGCCGATCGCCAACACCAGTCCGAACAGGGTCAAATTATTCAGGCTAAAGCCGAAGATCGCCATCGCCGCGAATGTTCCCACCACGGCTACCGGCACCGCCACCAGCGGAATGATCGACGATCGCCAGTTCTGCAAGAAGACCAGCACCACGATGGCGACCAGAATGATCGCGTCGCGCAGAGAATTGAAAACTTCGTGGATCGATTCGCGCGTGTAGGGGGTCTGATCGAAAGCAATCTCCCAATCGACCCCCTCCGGAAATCCCGTGGACAGCTCGGCCATTTTGGCCACCGCGCGGTCGTAGGTCTCCAACGCGTTGGCATCGGGCAATTGAAAGATCGCCAGGAAAACGGCCTCCTTGCCGTCGAACATCACGTTGACATCCTGGTTCTTGGCTCCCAATTCGACGCGGCCGATATCCTTGACTCGCACCATCCGGCCATCGTCGCCGACTTTGAGAATCAAGTTCTCGAACTGCTCGACGTCTTTCAGCCGACCCAACGTGCTCAACGTCACCTGAAAATTTTGATTCTCGCCCGTCGGTGGACTGCCGATCATGCCGGTCGCCACCTGGGCGTTCTGATCGCGGATCGCCCGGCTGACGTCGGTCGACGTCATGTTGCGGGCGGCCAGCCGGTCCGGATCGACCCAGATCCGCATGCTGTAATCGCGCTGGCCGAACAGCCTGACTTCGCTGATGCCCGGCAGCCGAGACAACTCGTCGCGGATCTGCATGAGCGCGAAATTGCTCAGGTACAGTTGGTCGTAACGGCCGCTTTTCGAGTTAATCGCAAAGCCGACCAGAATATCGGGCGACTGCTTCTTGACCGTGACCCCCGTCTGCTTGATGACGTCGGGCAGCAGCGGCGTCGCCAGGCTCACGCGGTTTTGCACCAAAACCTGGGCCATGTTCAGATCGATGCCATGATTGAACGTGACCGTCAGATTGTAAGAGCCGTCGTTGGCACAGGTCGACGACATGTAGAGCATGCCCTCGACGCCGTCGACTTGCTGCTCGATCGGTGCGGCGACCGAACCGGCCACGTCGCGCGCACTGGCCCCGGGATAGACGCAACTGACGGCGACCGTGGGAGGCGAGATCTGCGGGAACTGCGCCAGCGGCAGCGTGAAGACGGCAATTCCACCCGCCAACACAATGACGATCGACAGCACCGCGGCAAAGATCGGACGATCGATGAAGAACCGCGAAATCACAGCCGTGTCACCTGTTTAAAACTCGATTCTGGCTCTCCGCAACACCTCGCCAGGCAGTTGGCACGCCAGCAAAACTCACTTCTGCGAGGAACTTGTCGCCTGTGCCACGCCGTGCGAATCGCCGCCGCGCTCGGCCGCGATCGGTGCCTCGGGTTTGGCCGTAACGGGCGCTCCTGGACGGACGCGTTGCAGTCCGCTGACGACCACGCGATCGCCTTCGGCGATTCCTTTGCGCACCACGCGTTGACCATTTTGCAGCTTCCCCACTTCGACTCGACGATACTGCGCGTTGTTGTCGCGATCGACGACGTAGACGAATTTTTGCCCCTGATCGGTGCCGAGCGCCCGCTCGTCGATCAGAATCGCCTGGTACGGTTCGCCGATCGGCAATCGCACGCGAACGAACAGACCGGGCGAAAGAATGTGCGTCGGGTTGTCGAAGACTCCGCGCACCTGCAGCGTGCCGGTGGCCACGTCCAGCCGATTGTCGACGAAATTGATCATGCCCGAGTGCGGAAAGCCATCTTCGTCGGCCAGTCCCATCAACACCGGTACTTGCGGTTCATCTTTGTCGACGGTTTTGATTTTTCCCGATTCGACGTAGCGGCGCATCATCAGCAGCGTACGCTCATCGACCTCGAAATAGGCAAAAATCGGATCCAGGGTTACCAGGGTCGTCAGAATGCTGTCGTCGGCTTTGACCAGGTTGCCCGGATCGAGCTGAGTACGACTGATCTGGCCTGCCAGCGGCGCCTTCACTTGCGTGAAGCTCAAATTCAACCTGGCAGTTTGCAGGTTGGCTTTGGCCACGCTCACCGCCGCATCGGCTTCGGCCCGATCACCTGTCACCAGGTCGAATTGTTCGCGGCTGATTTGCTTGCTCTCGATCAGCTTGGTGGCCCGCTCCAAATCGTGATCGAGCCGACTCCGGTGGGCCTCGGCCTGGACGAGTGCCGCCTGGGTACGCGTGAACTCGGTCTGGTAGGGACGAGGATCGATCTCGAACAGCAAATCGTCCTTTTTGACCTCGCCGCCGTCCTTGAATTGAATCTTGTCGAGATAGCCGGTCACCCGCGCCCGGATATCGATCGTGCGCCGTGCCACGGTCCGGCCGGTGAAATCTTCGAAGTCGGTAATCGTCGACGTCGTCGGCAACGTAAACAGGACGTCGGGGGGCTTGGGAGCAGCCGGCGGAGGCCCCGCCGGTGTGGGCGCCATGGCACTCTTCACCTTGTCGCAGCCGGCTGTGATGGCGCAAACCAACAGAACCCCACAGAATCCCCGCCAAACCGCAGTCACGATAATTCTCCTTGTTCGATCGTTTCCTGCTTCGCCCGAGAACCCGTATCCTCGAGACAGGACGGCGCTGCGCCGGGTTCACCGGTGGCACGCTGTTGGATCGCCCGCCGCGCACGGCGCTCTTCAACCGTCAAAACGCCATTGAAGATCACGTCGACAATTGCGTCGGTCTGTTCGTCGACGCTCTTGGCTTGTCCGGCGATGTAATTGAAAAAAATGGTGCCGTAAAGCTGATGGCTGATAACGTCGCTGATCCGCTGGACTGGCATGTCGCGCAGCCGGCCGTCGGCAATCAATTGCCGGTAAAGCTCTTGCCAGCGGCCGATATTGGCTTCGCGGTGTTCGATGAAGGTCGGTTTCTTGCGATCCTTGAACTGTGCTCGCTCTTGAATCAGCAGTTCAACAAATTCCGGGTTCTCGGCAAAAAATGCCAAGAAGGCTCGAATGGCGGTTTCGATCCGCACGAAGGGTTCATCGATTCCCACGATGCTCGTATCGACGCGGCAACGCAGCTCGCGCATCACACGGTCGGCCGCGGCCAGAAACAGCTCACGCTTGCTGGAAAAGTAACGATAGACGGTTCCCTTTCCGACCCCGATCGTCTCGGCCAAGAGCTGAGTGTCGGTGTCCGAGTAGCCGTGCTGGGCGAAGAGCCGCGCGGCTTGCGCCAGAATCTCCTCGCGCCGCGCGGCGAAGCGCTCTTCGCACGTCGGCTTCGATGGGTTGTCGGTAGAACTGGCCACGTGCGACCTCGCTCAAGGAACAGTGCGGACTGACCGGTCAGTCCGGTGTGCATTTCATTAGTACGCAAATCAGTTGCCTCTGTCAAGAGCGGCGTCATAGCGGCTTGGACCGTGGTTGCTGGCGTCTGGGTGCTGCCGCCAGCGAAGGCCGAATTTCCCGAGAATCTTGGTCATTTCCGGTCGCTACGTCAATCGCTACGGCCACGGCTGGCTTTCCGACCGCCATTTTTTTTAACCAGCAACTGCTTGACAACGAATGATCAACTGTATTAATGTACGCAGTACAGTTGAGGCGACCATGAAACTTCATGTCAATACCAGCAGCCGGCTCCCCATCTACCAGCAATTGGGTGGGCAAATCCGCGCAGCGATCGCCCGCGGCGAGTTGAAGCCCGAGGACAAATTGCCCTCGGTCCGCGAGCTCTCGCGTGAGCTGGTCGTCAACCCCAACACCATCGCCCGGGCGTATCTGGAACTGGAGCGCGCCGGCCTGGTAGTCAGCCGGCCCGGACTGGGCGTGTTTGTCAATCAGCCGCAGGCCGATCTGTCGGACGAGGCACGCACGCGGCAATTGTCCGAGCTGGTCGATCAATTGCTCGTGCAAGCCGTGCATCTCGGGTTTTCGGCCGAAGCGTTGCAAGCGTTTGTCGAGCAACAGGCCAAGCAGTTCCAGTGGAAGCCGAGCGATCCCCAATCGTGAAAGGAAGCGATGCCACAATGTCTGCCGAGGCAATTCCAGCCATCTCGACCCATCGCCTGACGAAGTTCTACGGCAACCGGCGCGTGGTCGACAATTTGAGCCTCAACATTCCCCAGGGATCGATCTACGGATTTCTGGGACGCAACGGAGCCGGCAAGTCGACGACGATCAAAATGCTGGTCGGCATGGTCCATCCCGACTCCGGCAGCGCGCACATCCTGGGCGACAATTGCGAGCGGCTCACGCCGCGAACGCGGGCCAACGTAGCCTTCATGGCCGAGGGGCATCCACTCTACGTCGGCATGACCATCCGCCAGATCATCAACTTCACCCGGCCGTTCTACGACAACTGGAACGCGGAACTATTGGAACAGGTGCTCGACCATTTCGGGCTTTCGCGCAAGGCCCGATTGGGCAAACTTTCGCGCGGTCAGCAGGCACAAGTTGCACTGGCCCTGGCGATTGCCCCCGATCCCGAACTGCTGATCCTCGACGACCCGACGCTCGGGCTGGACACCATCGTGCGGCGCGATTTCTTGGAATCGATGATCGGCATCATCCAGCGCCGCGGACGGACGATCCTGTTCAGCTCGCATATCCTGGGCGACGTCGAACGCGTGGCCGACCGGATCGGCATCCTGGTCGATGGCGTGTTACGCGTCGATTGTCCGGCGGAAACGTTCAAGACGCAGATCCGCAAAGTGCTGGCCGAGTTTGGCCGCCAGCCGCCGCCGTTTGCGGGCTGCGAGGGCCTGATCAGCTCGCGGCAGGTCGGCACGCAATTAGAGTTGGTGCTGGTCGGCTACGGCCGCGAGCAGCAAGCGGTGGTCGAGCGGCTTGCGCCGCTGTCGGTGGAAGTGGTCGAACTGAATCTGGAAGATGCGTTCATCGAATACACGCGCGGCCCACGCAAGCCGCTGCCCCAATTCTTTTCCGGGAGCCAGACACCATGATTCGAGCGATCGCCATCAAGGAATTGCGCGAGACGATCGGCCTTGCCGCATTGGCTTTGGTCGCGCTGGCGTACTATGTTCACAATCTCATCGACAAGGCCGGGGGCGAACGGGTGCCGTTTGTCCTGGACGATTATTTTCCCATGCTGGCCCTCGTGCAGTGGCTGCTGGCGATCGGGCTGGGGCTGCGGCAATCGGCGTGGGAAAGGATTCGCGGGACGTACCCGTTCTTGCTGCATCGGCCGGCCTCGCCGACAGCGATCTTTGTCGCCAAGTTCGCGACCGGTCTGGTCCAGGTGCAGGCGGTCGCCGCCGTGCCGATCGTGTGGTATGGCGTGTGGGCCAGCACTCCCAACACCCATCCCAGCCCTTTCGAGTGGTCGATGACCGAGTCGGCATGGTCCGTTTGGCTAAGCCTGCCGGTGGCCTATTTGAGCGCATTTTTGAGCGGGTTGCGGCCGGCGCGCTGGTGGGGGACGCGGCTTTTGCCCGGCGTGGCCGGCAGCATGCTGTTTCTATTCATCAGCATGGCCATTCAGTCCTGGCCGATCACACTGGCGGCCAGCCTGGCGCTCAGCGCGATCCTGATGAGCCTGATCTTCTACGTCGCCAAGACCAGCGATTTTGGATAAGAGGTTTCGCTTCCCGGCAAACGGTGTTCGCAGTGGGACCGCCTCGATCAAATCTCCAAGGGTGGGAAGGGAAGAGATCATGAAAAAGCATTCGGGAACCATTTACCAGTTGCTCATCGCCGGCATGCTGGGATTCGGCGCGCTGATCGCCGCGGCCGTGACGATTGGTTTCATCTACGAAACTTTCCAATCGTTCTTCCCCCGCGACTACGGGACGTCGCTCTTTTTCACGGAAGACGGCCAGCCGTATCTGTGGCACTGGGACCCTGATCCCGAGCGCATCACCTACGTCGATCTCGATGGGAACCCGGTCGAAGGCGATAACTATTCGCACGGCGTCTCACTGACTCCCGGGGATTTCGATAGGCAGGATCAGCCTTTGCAATGGAGCCTTCGTATCAGCCCGCTCCAAGTCCGCGATCGCAATACCATCCCCAGCCATTGGTATCTGATGCGCGACGCCCGATCGAACGGAGGCGCGTATCTGGTCGGTTACTCGGCCAAGACGAAACAGCGCATTGGCTTTATCGGCACGGCCGGCTTTCGCACCGAACCCCTCCCCCGCGAAGAGTGGTTTGCGGTCGAGGGTTATTCTCCGGCCTGGTACACGAATGCGGACGAGGAGGGCAATGTCGAAGGGAGTCGCTTCGCATTGAATTGTGTTTCGAAAATATTCGTCGTCAATCTGGAAACGCACCAGGTTCAGGTGATCGCCGACGATTTGCCGCTGCCGGTGCGCTCGATCCAAACCTTCGCCCGAGGACGCGTCTGGTACCTGGCACTGCTCACCGACGATGCGCTGTATCTGATCGAAGCCGAAGGCCAGCGCCGCGTCTTTCCGCTTCCCGCGGCGCTGCAGGGGCGGCCTCTGGATTTTGGCCTACGGCCGGACGGCGGTTTGACCGTCGCCGTCGCGCTACCGCAGGTCTTTGGCTCGGCGGAAACGCACGACCTGGTCTACGTGCTGGCGGCCGATGGGACGCTGAGCGAACCGCGCCAAGTAACCCTGAAATCCGCCAGTAACGACAACGAGTCCATGTTTCTTCTTCTCTTCGGCTCGCCGCTGCCGGAACTCTTCACGCTGCTGGTCGGCGATTGGCAATGGAAACGCTATGAGGGGATTCATAGCGCCAGCCAATACGCCAAACTGGTCTGGTGGCGCGACCGATGGTGGATCTTCGCGGCGACTCTCGAGGCCGCGTTCCTGGCCGCGATCTGCTACCGACGCCAGTCACGGTTCCGTTTCCCGATGGTCCAGCGGATCGTTTGGGCGGGGTTCGTCTTCCTGTTTGGCATTCCTGGCTGGATCGGCTATCGCCATTGCCGGCATTGGCCGGTCCTCGAAGTCTGCCCCTCCTGCCAGCGGCCCTCGCCGCGCAACGACGAAGTCTGCGCCGTTTGCGGCCGCGAGTTTCCCGCGCCCGAATTGAAAGGGACGGAGATTTTCGCCTGAAGTCGGTCCCCCACAAGGCCGCGCCGCCGCACGCCGGGCGCGAGCCTGCTACTGAGGCGGTTGGGGCAATCGGCCAACGTCGGCGCCAACGCCCGGCACGGGCGACGTCGGCAGGCCAGCCGCCTCAGATTCAACGTCAAAATGCATCCATCGACTGTCGGCGTCTTGGCCCGTGACACGCTGGTAGTCGGCAAACGTTGCCACGTGGTATGCGTCGTTGCCAATCCGGATGCGAGCAAGGTCATAAACATTGTGGTCGGCCTTCCAAACGCCGGCCGGCGACAAAAAGATCTCCGGCGCCGGCTTCCCACCCATCAGGCAATGCTCGAAGGCGACCGATCGGCAGTCCGCTTCGAACGCGAGTCCGAGAATCGTCGTGTGCTGTACCTCAAGGATTCCACCATGCCAAACTTTGAGCGGGCCAGTATCACCGGCTCGCGAGAGCAGCACGTTGTTCAGTACCAGCGTGCATTGCTTGTCAAAGGTGTCGGCCCACATGCGCAGGCTGTAGGTCCCGCTGCAGCGCACGACGCTGTCGGAGATCGTGTGTGTGTTTGAACCGAAAAACAAGAGATCGGTCCCCAGGTTGCCGTCGAAAAACAATCGGCTGTTGAGCGAGTGGCTGGCACCGGTGTTGGCAATGCCGGTGGAATTGCGCAGCGAAACAAAGCCTTCGACGACCACATCGCAATCGTCATGGGCGCTAAAGCCGTCGTCGCCACATTCGATCGCCTGAATGTTCTCGAACCGCACGTCGCGCGTCTTGCCGTGCAATCCGTAGCCGTCGTTGTAGACGTGAGTCGCAACCACGTTGCGAATGATCAGGTGGGAGCAATCGCCGCTGATCTGGACGCCGTCGGAGCGTAGCGGCGCTTCGATTCGATAATCGATCAGGCGTTTTGCCGGATCGATTTTGACGTAGAACGCGTGCCCGGTCGCTTCGTAGGACCACTCGCCCGGTTGCAAGTCCGCGATCTTCTTCAGCGGCAGACTCTTTCCCTTACGCGTCCGGCCCATGTGGTTCATCTGGCCGTCGAACAGCATGAACCACCGCTCCACGACCGCGTCGTCCTGGGTCAGCAGCTTTTCGGGCAGCAAATCGTCGCACCGATACAGGCCCGGCGCCACTTCATCCCATTGGGCCGGATCGAGCGGCTCGGTTCCGGTCAGCGCTCGGCCGTGGCCATCCAACGTGATCGGACGGCCGGGTTCGCCATGCACATCATGAAACACGGCGATGTCGCGAGCGGCTTCTGTCCCAGGCGCTAAATGAATCGTGTCACCCGGTCGGGCGCGGCGGATGGCCGGCCGAAGCGTTCGCAGTGGGCCGTCGGCGCCGTCGGCTTGTGCTGCCAGGCCAGTCGCCCGATCATCACCGGCCGCCGGATCGACATACAGATTCCGCGGGGCGGAAGTGGGACTCTCGCTTGGCGCAGCCGGCAGAAGCTCGGCGGCCGAGGAGATCACGGTCCCGGCCGAGCAGAGCACCAAGCAGGCTTTGGCCAGCCAAACCCTGGATTGGCAAAGCCAGCCGTTCATCAAGGCCTCGTCGGCTGTGCCGTTCTCGGGAGAAGGATCAAGCCAACAGTTCGTTAATCACCTTGCACGGCTCAACGCCGGTCAGCTTCTGGTCGAGCCCTTGATAACGGTAAGTGAAACGCTCGTGGTCGAAGCCCATCATCTTGAGCACCGTGGCGTGGAAGTCGTGAACGTGGACCGGATCCTTGACGATGTTGTAGGAGAACTCGTCGGTTTCTCCATAGATGGTCCCCGGACGCGAACCGCCACCGGCCATCCACATAGTAAAACATCGCGGATGATGGTCGCGGCCGTAGTTTTCCTTGGTCAGTTGTCCTTGCGAATAGATGGTGCGGCCGAATTCGCCCCCCCAGATGACCAGCGTCTCGTCCAACAAACCGCGCTGTTTCAAATCCTGAATCAGGGCATAGCAAGCTTGATCGACGTCCTTGCACTGCATGGGCAACCGTCCGTTGACGTTACCGTGGGTGTCCCAGTTGTTGTGATAGATTTGCACGAACCGCACGCCGCGCTCGACCATCCGCCGCGCCAACAAGGCACTTTGAGCAAACGTGCCCGGCTTTTTGGCTTCTTCGCCGTACAGCTCGTACGTGGCCGGCGTCTCGTCGGCCATGCTGGTCAGCTCCGGCACGCTCGATTGCATGCGGAACGCCAATTCATATTGCTGGATCCGAGCATGCGTTTCCGGATCGCCCACGCGGCGGTAAGTCATCTCGTTCAGTTGGGCCAGTCCGTCCAGGGTTTGACGGCGGACGTCGGCCGGAACACCGGCCGGATTGTTGATGTACAAAATCGGGTCGCCGCTCGATCGGAACGACACGCCGGAATGTTCGCTCGGCAGGTAACCACTCTGCCACAGCCGGGCCGAAATCGCCTGGATCTGCTCGGTGTTGGTCGGTTTGGCGACCAGCACCACGAACGTCGGCAGATTGTCGTTCAGCGAGCCCAAACCATACGACGCCCACGCTCCCAGGCAAGGCCGGCCGGTAATCTGATTACCGGTTTGCATGTTGGTGATGGCCGGCTCGTGGTTGATGGCCTCGGTGTGCATGCTGCGAATGAAGCACATGTCATCGACCATTTTGGACGTCCACGGCAGCAACTCCGAAACCCACATGCCGCTCTTGCCGTGCTGCTCGAACTTATATTTTGACGGTGCGACCGGAAACCGGGCCTGGCCCGAGGTCATCGTCGTCAGCCGCTGGCCGTTGCGGATTGTCTCGGGCAAGTCCTTATCGAACCAGTCCTGCATGGTCGGCTTGTAATCGTACAGGTCCATTTGCGCGGGCCCGCCAACCATGTGCAAGTAAATCACATGCTTGGCCTTCGGCGCAAAGTGGGTCAGATTCGGTCGCGCTGGATCAGCCGGGGCGGCGAAGGCACTCGATCGATCGCCTCCCACCAGCGATGCCAAAGCGGCCCAACCGACGGCATTGGCCCCCCGGCTAAAGAACTGGCGCCGCGTCTCGTTGCGAACCCAATCTTCGAACAGGTTCATCGTCCACACTCGCCTTCTTGTCAGAACTACCGACTTCTCTCCCGACCGGGAAGAGGGACTCACACAAAGACAAAAAACTACTTGCAGACGACTTCGTCCAAATTCATCACCTCGTTGGCCAGCATCGTCCAGCCGGCCAACGTCGCCACATCCAAACTCGGATCCGCGGGAATCTCGCCCACGGCAATCAACTGCTTGGCTTCGTCCGGGTGCCCTTGGTAATACCCAACCAGGCTGGCCACGCTCTTTTCAAGCACCGCCAACTCCTCCATTCTCCACGGACGCGCGAGCAATCGGCGACCGAGAAAATCGAGCCGGTTTTCCACCGCGTCTCCGGCCACGGTCAAGGTTCGTTGGGCCAGGTAGCGCGACGCCTCGATGAACTGCGGATCGTTCAGCACCACCAGCGCCTGCATCGGGGTATTTGTCCGCTCGCGCCGTACCGTGCAAAATTCGCGCGAGGGGGCGTTCAAAATCTCCATGGAAGCCGGCGGGGCACTCCGCTTCCAAAACGTGTACATGCTGCGGCGATACAGATTCTCGCCGTGGTCCTGCACATAATCGCGCGTGTTGCTTCCCGGCATGGCCACCGCTTCCCAAACGCCCGGCGGCTGATAAGGCCGGACGCTCGGACCACCGATCGTGTGAACCAACAGTCCGCTCGAAGCCAGGGCGTAGTCGCGAACCACCTCGGCATCCATTCGGAAACGCGGCCCCCGCGAAACCAGCCGGTTCTGGCCGTCTTTTTCCAGCTTCTCGGGCGTCAGGGTCGCTGCCTGCCGATAAGCGGCCGATGTCACGAGCAAGCGATAGAATTTCTTCATGTCCCAGCCCGACTCGCGAAATTCGACCGCCATCCAGTCGAGCAATTCCGGATGCGACGGCGTTTCGCCGGAAACACCAAAGTCGCCGGTCGTGCGCACCAATCCGGTACCGAACAATTCCTGCCAATAGCGGTTCACCGTCACCCGGGCAGTCAGCGGATGTTCCGGGCGTAGCAGCCACTGGGCAAGGCCCAACCGATTGCGCGGCAAATCGGCCGGCATTGGCGGCAGCGCCGCCGGCGTCCCCGGCGCAACCTGGTCGCGCCGCTTGTCGTAATCTCCGCGAAACAGAATGAAGGCCATGGCTGGCTCGGTCCGCTCTTGCATCACGTGAGCGATCGTCCCCCGGCTCTTGATCTCCTTCTCTTCACGATCGAGGTTGGCCAACTTGCCGTTGAGTTCTTGCGTCGGCTTGTCGAGCGTGCCGAGCCACCAGGCGAATACCTCGGCCGTTTCGGGCTCGCTTCGTTCGGCGGCTGGTTTGGCCACCAGGTAGCCAATGCGAGTCGCCTTGGCCAACTGTGCGACTTCGGCGTCTGCCAGCCCGCGGCCGTAAATCCGCAAATCTTGAATCGCCGCTCCGTTCAAACGCGAGGCGTTATGCCGCTGCGCGATCTTCAGCGGCACCTCGGTCCGAATCGTACTTTGCAATCGGTCGACCGCGACGGACGACGGCTGCAGTGCTCCGTTGAAGTAAATCTTCACGCCGGCAGCCTTGCCCGACCCGTCGTAGGTCATCAGCAAGTGATTCCACTCGCCAACCTTGACCGCCGAATTCGTTACGATCTTCAAGGCGTCCGTGTCCCAATTATTGATGAGATGCACATTGACGCGGCCCCCTTCCACGCCCAGGTCCCAACCGCGATGATCGACCTGGTCATTCATGCGGGCGATAATGGCGCCCGACATCCCTTCCTGGCTCAGCTTCACCCACACTGCCGCGGTAAAGGGCTGATCCTTTTCAAAATCGCCCGCTTCCGCGATTTCCAACGCCGTGCCCGGTTGGCTCTTGAAACTTTGCGCCGCGACGTGGCCGGCGTCCCACGCGACGCCCGCCGCCGTCAGCGAACGCGTCTGACCGTCGAACGTCATATTCACCGTGTCGCCCGAGCCCTCGCTCAACGACGATTGAAGTCGGAGGCCGTCGCTCGGGATCAGCCGGGCGATCTCGTCGGCCGGACCAGCGGCCAGCCAGGGGTCGAAATCGGCGCGGGCCGTCTGCTTGCGAGTTTCGATTTGCCCTCGCACCGCCGGCAACTCCGCGGCCAACTGGTCGTAGCGTGCTCGTTCCTCTGGCTTCGGCACGAATTGGATCGGCGGCGTGTCTTTGATATTGCCGTCCATGGCGGCTTGGGTGGTGTTATTGAAGAAGGCGGCCAGTTCGTAAAACTCGCGCTGTGAAATGGGATCGAACTTGTGGTCGTGACAGACCGCGCAGCCCGTGGTCAATCCAAGCCACACCTGCGAGGTCGTCTCCGTCCGATCGCGGTCGTAGAGGACGCGATATTCCTCATCGATCGCCCCACCTTCACTCGTGGTGATGTTGCAGCGATTGAAGCCCGAGGCAATTTGCTGTTCGAGTGTGCGATTGGGCAGCAAGTCGCCGGCCAATTGTTCGATCGTAAAACGATCGAACGGCATGTTGTCGTTCAGCGCCCGGATCACCCAGTTCCGGTAGGACCAGATCTCGCGAAAATTATCGACATGGATGCCATGCGAGTCACCATAGCGAGCGGCGTCGAGCCAATAGCGGCCGCGATGCTCGCCCCACTCCGGCATGGCCAACAGCCGGTCGACATATTGCTCATAGGCGTCGGCCGACGGGTCGTTCACAAACCGCTCGACTTCCGCCGGCTCCGGCGGCAAGCCAATCAGGTCCAAACTCAGCCGCCGGGCCAAAGTGTAGCGGTCCGCCGGCGGCGCCGGTGCCAGGCCGTGTTGCTCCAGCCGAGCCAGGATAAACCGATCGATTGGCGTGCGGATCCAAGCTTCGTTTTTCACCGCCGGCAGCGCCGGCCGCACCGGCGCAATCAGCGACCAATGCGCTTGGTACTCAGCCCCAGCCGCCACCCACTGTTTGAGCAGTTCCTTCTCCGCGGGCTTCAGTTCCTTATGGATCGCCGGCGGCGGCATGACCTTGTCGGGGTCGGTGCTGAAGATCCGCTCGACCAATCCGCTCTCGTCTGGTTTGCCAGGAACGATCGCGGCCGATTCTACGGCGACTTCCCGACGATCAAGCCGAAGGTCGGCTTTGCGCGAGGCGCTGTCCGGCCCGTGACAACGAAAACAATTCTCGGCCAGAATCGGCCGGACGTCCCGGTTGAACTCGATCGAACCGCGAGCGGCGGCATCCTCTCCGCGCGACGCCTGGGATAATCCCAAAAGTGCCAACCAAGCAAGCAATCCTTGGCAAACCAAGCCACGCAGCATGGGAATTCCTCAGGCATGATGCAAGAAGGCGGGGGGAGGCAAGTGCTCGTTCTCTCTCCTGCCGGATCGGAAAACGAGAAACCACCACTCGACTGCCGCGCACAGGCTGACCTGCCGCGGCAATCAAGCGCTATTTCCGCATTATGGACATTTTGCCCCAACGTATCAAGCACTTCTTGCGCGTTTTCGAGCCATCCGGGTCGGCGGTCAGGACGGCGAGAAGCCTAAATCAACTCCTCCAAACGGAAATGAATGCTCCGGCGGCATCGCTTCAGACGCACGAGTCGTGGCCTCCGTCGCGGGGCGCTTCTGCGAACATAGGCTCGATTTCAAAGCTCTCTGACCCACCCACTCGATGCTCGAATCTGCAATTAAGGCGACGTCGATTGCACAATGTGCGAAACCAGGCGGATGGCCGAATAGACGAAGCTGGTAATTGCCACTTTTTGCAGGAAAACCGTTACGCCAAACAAGCTTTTCAGGGCCGGCGCGCAGGGTGGATGTGCCGCCCCGAGCGCCGGCGGGTTAAGCGGCCCCGGAGTTTTCCGGATCGGTATAAACAAAACGGCGAGAGATGCCGCGGTCATCGGCACGATCGCAAGGACAGGCCCTAGCCGCGAATCATTGGCCAGCGTCACAAAAAACTGCTCCGCCTCGTTGCTCGTCGCCAGATAGGCGATCGCCCCGCCAAACACGATGATATACCAGCTAAGGTTGGTGCGGGCTTGAGCAATGTACTCCAAAACTGAATCAGCGCTTCGATCGGAGAGCTGGTCCGAACAGACATAGCAAGCATCCCAAAGCAAGAATAGCGCCCATGCCCCGTACAACAAGAGAGGTTTGGCAAAGACGGCCCCGCAAATAATCAGCCCCGCAGTGA
>Ga0182024_10011521_pt1 | contig 17710 bp, 15 predicted proteins | sample P32metaG_FD_120480 | JGI IMG/M metagenome (GOLD analysis project Ga0182024, IMG submission 120480) | Permafrost microbial communities from Stordalen Mire, Sweden - P3-2 metaG (Illumina Assembly) | ecosystem: Environmental > Terrestrial > Soil > Wetlands > Permafrost | place: Sweden: Stordalen... | reverse complement strand
GTGCAAGGCAGTTTATGATCTTTGAGTTCATTTCTTCTCCTGAGTGGCAATGCGGTATCCAGTACTCGTTGCCCATTTCTCGACTGAATGGACAACAACCTATTGAAACTTCACATCTAGAGCCTGTTATTAACCTTCCGACAGTCGGCGCTGGGAACCAATTTTTCTTAGTTCGAGGAAGGAGTAGCGATGAACATGGAGTATCTTCGAGCGACAAGCGATGACGAATTGGGGAAAATTGGCCCCAGCCCTCCGGGTTGCGGCGCTGGTCCAAGTCCCCCGAGCGACAGGTCTTCGGCGCTGGGGTGGAAGTCGGGCCATACTTCGTTGTCAGCATCGACTGTGGACCCGCCACAGCCTTCGGACTCCGCCTCGTCAGGTCCGATTTTCGTCCGCAACGCCGCCCGCACGAACGATAATAACGGGCTTTAGGAACTATTTCGTCTTCAGCACCAGCACCGTCGCGATCGAGTCAAGTGCATGGGTTGGCAGAGTGATGTCGATACCGTCGGCGGTTTGGGCGAATTTGAGAGGTACTCGGATCGGGTCGGCCAGCATATAGGCACTGGTGACCGTACGCGGTACTTTCCCGATGTGGAAATTACCGCTGGGCCAATCGAATATCTCGATGTAGATGCTTTCTGCGGTAGTGGTCGAGCGCCAATTCCATGCGGGGATAAACTTCGGCTTTCCTTCCTTATCTTTTTCCGTAGTGCTGAAATTGCCGGCCTCGTCGCCGAACAGAGTCGGGTGGGTACCGTAGATAGCTTCGCCGTTGACTGCAAGCCATTGGCCGACTTGCTGGAGGCGCTCGATTTCTGCGGGTGGAACCCTGCCCATCGAGTCCGGTCCGATGTTCAGCAGGTAATTGCCACCCTTGCTGGCGATGTCGATGAGATTTCGCAGCAGCGTCTCGGTCGACTTGAAGTTAGTGTCGTAGGACTTATACCCCCAGGTGTCGTTCATCGTCATGCAGGCCTCCCAATCTCTTCCGGGATAGCCCTGTGCCGGGATGAACTGCTCGGGCGTTTCAGTGTCTCCCTTGTAGCCGCCGCCAAGACGATTGTTCCAGATGAGGTTTGGGTATTGATTCAGCAAGGCCACTATTTCGCCGGCGAGTGCCGGGGTCATGTCCCCAGTGGGCGTATCGAACCAGATGACCACGGGGAAGTCCCCGTAATTGCTTAACAACTCCTTCATCTGCGGAATCGCCTTGGTGTGAAGGTAGGTAGAAAAGTCACCATCCTGCGCTGGATCCCAGTGATGCGTCGGCAAGTCGTGATTGCCCGTCTTGAATGCGGCCCCACCGGGCGCAGTCCAGTCCTGGTCTTGCGAATAATAGAACCCGAGCTTGATGCCTTGCTTCTTGCACTCTTCTGCCAGTTCGCGCAAAGGGTCGCGGTGGAAGGGCGTCGCCGCCACAATGTTGAAAGGGTCCGCCTTGGAGTCGAACATGGCAAAGCCGTCGTGATGCTTTGAGGTGATCACGATGTACTTCATCCCTGCCGATTTCGCCAGCGCGACGATGTCGTGAGCGCTGAACGCCGTCGGATTGAACTTTGACGCGAGTGCCTTGTAGTCAGCCACCGGGATCGACCCTCTGTTCATGATCCATTCGCCGATTCCCGGAACCTGCTTGCCGTTCCACGTCCCGGCCGGGATGGAATAGAGCCCCCAGTGGATGAACATGCCGAACCGGGCTTCGCGCCACCACTGCATGCGCGCATCGCGCTGCGCCGCCGTTTCCGTATCTTGAATAGCAGCAACCGGATGAGCAGCGCTGACTTCGATGTGGCTGCCCTCGAGCTGAGCAACGGATGGACGGACAAAAGAAGCAAACAACAGAACTGCGACAGCGATCAGGTTACGGTATGTTCTCAAGAGATCTCCTCGATCAAAGTGGACGGCCACGAAGGCCGCCTGGGAAATATTGTTTGAAAGCAGCCGTGCCGCTGGCGAAGAAACGTCGGCAGTATTGAGGTTTTTCGTTTCTGCGGTTCCGCGGCCGACGACTGCCGATTATGAGCCGCAGCTCGCACATTAGAACTTGGAATCAACGGAAGCCAGGGCAAGAATGAATGGAGGCGGTGCTGCCACTCCTGAAGCTCGTATACCCTTGTGACCTGAGAATTATCTTGCACAGAAGAACCGATGTCAAGATTCATTTTGACGTGCTTTGAAGCTATTGGTTCACCTTTCGACCCAGGTGCGCAGCACACAAACGCGCTGAACTGTGTATGATGTCTGGCTATGGAGAGGCTTCTTCCTCGGCGCAGCTCCCTGAGCACTTCCGGCACCAATTGTAGAGCTGTTTGTGCACGCGTGTTTGCGACGCTTGCCTTGGCCGGCGCAGTTACAGCGATTACTCAAGAGCCTGTGTCCATTCCTGAAGAGATCGAGTGGACCTGGGAAGTGCGGCCTCCCCACCCGGATGCGAAGCTGCCGAACGTGCTGCTGCTCGGCGATTCCATCTCGCGCAACTATTTCCCTCAGGTGACAAAGGAGTTGGAGGGCATCACGAACGTGTACCTGTTGGCCTCGTCCACGTCTGTCGGCGATCCTCGATTGCCGCATCAGATTGCAGAGTTTGCCAGGCTCGAAAATATACATTTTCGCGTTGTTCACTTCAACAATGGGATGCATGGATGGGGCTACTCCGAGGCGCAGTTCAAGGCGTCGTTTCCCCTGTTGATTGCGGCCGTACGCGCGCTCGCAGGTAAGGATGGCGCGCTTGTGTGGGCCAACATAACCCCGGTCAAAGACGATGCGGAAATCGGCGCGACAAATCCGCGCATCGATGCGCGCAACGCCATCGCGCTGGCCTTGGTGCAGGCCGAGGGCATTCCAGTCGACGATCAGCACTCGTTGATGATGAAGCATCTCGACCTTTTTGAGGATTCAGTCCACTTCAACCCAGCGGGCGCCAATATCATGGGTGTCCAAGCCGCGGCCACGATCCGTGCGGCGCTCCACAAGTAATTCATTGCGCCATTTCGCGCGGACGCTGCGGCAAAGCGCGAGGATTGAAATGAAGTTAATCCATTGAATGCTGCCAATCAATTGAATATGTTGCGAGAAGACATGCGAATCGATTCTCACCAGCACTTTTGGCATTACTTCCCGGCAGAACACACGTGGATGTCGGATGAGATGGCTCAACTGAAGCGCGATTTCCTGCCCCAGGACCTCCACCCCCTGCTGCAGTCAAGTGGTTTCGACGGTTGCATCGCTGTCCAGGCCCATCAAACCCTTGAAGAAACACGCTGGCTGCTGGAACTCGCCGGGAAACATGCATTCATCAAGGGCGTTGTTGGTTGGGTAGACCTATGCTCCGCGGATTTGCTAAGGCAATTGGAGACCTTCGCAAATCATCCGAAGTTTGTGGGGGTTCGTCATATGATCCAGGACGAACCCGACGATGAGTTCATTCTGGGTGCCGGGTTTATGAACGGCATCGCGCAATTGAGACGGTTCGATCTCGCTTATGACTTGCTGATTCAGCCCAAACATCTTCGCGCCGCAGCGCAACTGGTACAGAAATTCCCGCAACAACCATTCGTTCTGGACCACATCGCCAAACCCAGGATTGCGCAACGCCTCCTCTCACCCTGGCGGGAGGATCTGCGTGAGCTTGCGCGTTCCAGGAATGTATTCTGCAAGCTCTCCGGGATGGTTACTGAGACGAAATGGAATCAGTGGAAGCCCTCCGAGTTTACCCCCTATCTTGACTCTGTCGTTGAGGCATTCACCCCTGAGCGCCTCATGATCGGCTCTGACTGGCCGGTTTGCCTGCTGTCGGGATACTATGCGTCCACAATGCAAGTCGTGATTGATTATGTTCAGCAGTTCTCGCCTCCTGTGCAATCTGGCGTTCTCGGGCGAAACTGCGCGCGCTTCTACGGAATCGACTCTTAGTAGGTCTTAAGCGCAATCACGCTGGCGTTTAGATCCGGCGCTTGCGGAGGCAGGTCAATTTGCAGCCTGCCTTCGGTCTGACGAAACGTCAACGGCTTCCCACTGGCAAGCAGCCGCGCCGAGAGGACCCTGCTTTCCATCCCGGCAATCTCGAGCGTAGAAGCAGGCCAATCAAATACGTGCACATAGATTGACTTATCGTTTGCCGTCGTGCGCAAGCCGGCAACACCCTGAACTGGCCCGTAGGTAGTGCCGTAAATCGAGTCCCCGTTCAGCGTGAGCCAGTCCCCTATCGCGCGCAGCCGCTGCTGAAACTCCGGTTGAATCTGACCATCCGGCTGCGGCCCCACATTCAACAGAAAATTGCCGCCGCGGCTTGCCACCTCAATCAGGCTTCTGATCAGCGTTTGTTCAGACTTATATTCATGATCGTTCTTGTTATAGGCCCAGGTATTGTTGATGGTCATGCAGGTCTCCCAAAGCCGGAAGTCTTCCTGTCTCGGAATCGTGTTTTTCAATCGACTCGAAACTTTTGGGTCGATGCCGGTGAGAACCACGTCTTTGGTTGGAATGGCGGTGGGAATAAACTGCTCCGGCGTCTCATAGTCGGCATTCACGCCAATGCGGTCATTGACCAGCGTCGCCGGTTGAAAGTCGCGAATCAATTCGATAAACCGCGCCCCGTTGTATTTTTCCTGATGATTGAGCCCATCGAACCAGATGAGCGCCGCCGGCCCATAGCGAGTTAGTAACTCCGATAACTGAAGCTGCATGTATGCGAGATAACTCGCCCACTCCGGCCGCTGCGGTTCACCATTCCAATTTTCCTTGGCTAGTTTCGTCGTGTCGCGAAAGCCCGGATGATGCATGTCCGGCGGCGAATAATAAAAGCCGAGGGGCATGCCGTCCTCGCCGCATGCTTTCGCCAGCTGCGCCACGATGTCCTTGCCGTAGGGCGTGTTGGTGATCTTGTAATCCGTATAGGACGAATCGAACATGCAAAATCCGTCGTGGTGCTTGGTGGTAAACACCATGTATTGCTGCCCGGCAGACCGCGCCAGGTCGACAAAGGCGCGAGCATCGAATTTGTCAGGGTTAAAGGTCGCCGGCAGGGCCCGGTATTCGGCTTCGGTAATGCCTCCCAGTTCGGGTCGCATGATCGGCCATGAAGCTTCCACACTGGCCTGCGAGTACGGTCCCCAATGGATGAACATGCCAAATTTGGCATTGCGATACCAGGTTGTACGGTCGCACGCCAAGGCCGCTCCCCAACCCAGACCACGAAAAAGCGGCACAGCGGAACCGGCTAGCGCGAGCCTGAGGAACTCACGCCGGTGGCTGATATAAGCGCTCATTCGCAAGACAGACTAACCACCGACAGAACCGATGTCAAGCCATATTTCTCTCATATATCTCATATTTTGGAAGCTCAAAGATGACCGCGCGGAATCTTCGCGCTCGGCTCAAGCTTCGATCTAAGCACTCAAATTCAACTGTTGTAACGGCAAAAGCGACGATTGCCTACTCAGCCTAAATGGAATACCTCTTCCATGGTCGCCCACCATTCGCCCTCCGTTCGTGTGTCCAGGGGAACTTGCAGCGGATTGATCACCGCCCACCATTCCTGCGTCTTCTGATGAGCCGCCATTTTGGCCCAGTCACGGCTGAGGTCGGCGCCATGATACTCGAAATAACTGAAAAGCATGTCGTCCTTCAAGTAGATGGAGTAGTTGCGGATATTGCATTCCTGGATTTTGTCCACAACCTCCGGCCAGACAGCCCGGTGGTATTCCCGGTAAGCATCCGCGCTTCCAGGCTTGAGCCTGATGACCATTCCGAATCGTTCCATCTGCTCGCCTCCTCTCGAATTCCCAAGCTTCGAATGCGAAGAAAACGTGCACCACGCAACTGCCTGGCTTTGATTCGAGTGAAGAGTAGCTCAAAAGAGCGCCACATACAAGTGCTTAAATTTCTGCTTGACTGCCAATATGAGGATAATCTACGATCACAATCTCGATTTGAGTGCTTGAATATGCCGACTTCATCCTCATTTGCGTCCGAAGGCCTGGTGAAGAACACCCTTGCGGAACGATTGCGCAAGGAGATTATGAGCGGTTCCCTGGCGCCCGGCATGCGAATCGTCGAGGCAAAATGGGCTTCGGAATTCGGCGTGGCGCAGGGCTCAATCCGTGAAGCCATCAACATCCTTGCGCATGCGGGATTTGTGACCAAAGCCTCAGGGCGCAGTGCGCGGGTGATCCACTTCAGCGAAGGCGATGTGGCGCACATCTACCAACTTCGCGGCGCCATTGAGGGCCTGGCTGCGCGCCTCGCTGCCGCCACCCAGCCGAACTTGAACGTGCTGCAGGCTACATTGGATGTGATGCGCGAGGCGGCAGCCGAGGGGAATTGCGACGGTTTGCTCGATTGCGATTCCCTCTACCATCTCGAGCTTTGCGAGTTGTCGCGCAACCCATACATCATTGAGCACGCCCGGCGAATACTACTCCCATTCTTTGCCTTCGTGCGGATGCGTGTGGCTGCAAGCGGACAATCGGCGTCAGCCTGGGGCAAGGACCTGGAGGCGCATCAACGGATCATCGATCTGTTGCGTGATGGCGAGGGCGACGTCGCCGAGCAGTACGTGAAGAAAGCCATGGAACGCTTCCAAAAGACTGCATACGACAACTGGGAGAAGCGAATCGCACATGTCGGCTGATCTTTCCGGAAAGGTCGTTGTGTTGACCGGCGGCGCCGATGGAATCGGCCGCGAATGCGCTCTTGCCTATGCGCGTGCGGGAGCAATGATCGCAATTCTCGACCGCGATCTGGAAGGAGCTCAGCACACCGCGTCCGAAGCTGGCGCTGACTGCATCGCTCTTCATGCGGATGTTTCGGATGGCGATAAGGTAAGCTCCGCCATCTCAACTGTTCTGAAGCACTTTGGGCGCATCGACGCCGTGCACAACAACGCAGGCATTGCCAGCCCTTCGAAACCGCTGCAGGAAACCACCGAGCAGGAGTGGGATGACTTGCAGCGAATCAATGTCAAGTCGGTCTACTGGACCACCAGATTCGCCTTCGAGGCGCTGTGCGAAAGCAAAGGCGCAATTCTCAATACAGCCAGTATGGTGGGGCTGATCGGTCAGCAGAATCATGCTGCGTACGTGGCCTCTAAGGGCGCCATGATTTCGCTGACCAAGGCCTTGGCGGCCGATTATGCGCGCTACTCCATTCGCGTCAACGCGGTGTGTCCCGCAGGTGTTTGGACGCCGATGCTTGAAAAGTGGTGCGATGAACAGCCAGACCCTGAAAACATCCGGCAGTATCTCGACGATATTCACCTGCTCGGATCGTGTCCGCATGGTGACGTAGTCGCGGATGCTGCGGTTTTCCTTCTCTCTTCAAATGCCCGGTTCATCACGGGCTGCATCCTTCCGGTGAGCGGAGGGGCAGAGTTGGGTTACAGAAGATAGGTATGGGCGGGAAGATGCCGAATTGCACCATCCAATCCGTTTCAGCTGTCGATGCGCGCTTTCGTTTGCCGGCCGGCGCGGGCACCGATTCAGTTCATACCAACTCGCAATACTGCATGGCTACGACCCGGCTTGCAAGCGACTTGCAAATGACGGGGACCGGGATTGCGCTCACGCTCGGGGATGGAAATCGCTTGGTATGCGAAACGATTGAACTGTTGGCCAGGCCCCTCGTTGGCGCGGAAATCAATGAGCTGATGGCGACCTTTGGCAGCTTCTCCCGCAGCCTCGCGAACGATCCGGCACTGCGCTGGCTCGGACCCCACAAGGGGGTCGTACACCTCGCGCTCGCGTCCCTCACAAATGCGTGTTTCGATCTCTGGGCCAAGAGCCGCGGAGTCCCTTTGTGGAAGTTGCTGCTCAATCTGACTCCGGAAGAGGTTGTCGCAACTCTTGACCTCAGTTATGTTGAGGACGCTCTGAGTGAAGATGACGCGCTCACGATTCTGCGGGCAAATGCCGCGACTCGCAGTCTCCGGGAACCCATACTACTCAGCGGATATCCTGGCTACGACACCTCCGTTGGCTGGATGGCATACGACGACCAGAAAGTGCGCGAACTCACCACGCGCGCAATTGATCGCGGCTTCAAAGCCTTCAAGTTGAAGGTAGGGTCAGCCGATGAATCGCGCGACTTGCGCCGGGCCAACATGCTGCGCGAGGTTGTTGGCGATTCCGGCATTTTGATGTTCGACGCGAACCAGTATTGGAACCTGTCGGCCGCGCGCCGCATGTGCCGTGAACTCGCCCGCTTCAAGCCGCTCTGGATTGAGGAACCAACTCATCCTGACGATGTGCTTTCGCACGCCGCACTCTCGCGTGAGATCGCGCCCATACAAATTGCCGCAGGGGAACACATCCCGAACCGCATCCTCTTCAAGAACTTCTTTCATTACGCGGGCATGCATTTCGTTCAGGCGGACTGCACGCGCCTTGCGGGCGTGAGCGAATTTCTCACGGTGAGTTTGATGGCCAAGAAGTTTGGCCTGCCAATCGTTCCTCACGTAGGCGACATGGGGCAACTGCACCAGCATCTTGTGCTCTTCAACCATATTGCGCTCGACCACGAAGTAGTGTTTCTGGAACACATCCCGCATCTCATGGAGCACTTCGTCTTTCCAGCCCAGGTCATTGACGGCTTCTACAAAACACCGCAAGAGCCGGGGGCTTCCTCAGACTTGATTCTGACTGGCAGCGAGGTTCGCTAGATGGCCCCATCGTTGTCTCTCGGGATTGCCCTTGCATTGCTTGCCGGTCTGATGTCGGGCAACTGCATGTTGCCCATGAAATTCACTCGAAACTGGAAGTGGGAGAATACCTGGCTCGTCTTCAGCCTGGTATCACTTATCATCCTCCCTTGGACGTTGGCTCTGGGTTTGGTCAGTCACCTCTTCGATGCATACCGCGGTCTTTCCTTGGTCCAGCTCGTTGTGCCTTTCCTCTTCGGTGCTGGATGGGGGATTGCACAGGTTCTGTTCGGAATCTCAGTCCAGCGCCTCGGTCTAGGCCTCGCGTATGCCATCATCGTTGGACTGGGAGCGGCGCTGGGTACGCTGGTTCCGCTATTCACTCAGCATCGCTCGCAAGTGGGCAGGGTGGCGCTCTTGGAGGTTCTCGCTGGCGTCGCCATCATAGCGATCGGTGTCAGCCTCTCTACGTTGGGCGGGCAGATCAGGGAGCGGAATCATCGCCCTGCTCCGCAATCCGGGCCGGCAAGCGGATACTTCGCGGCAGTCCTGCTGGCTATCCTGTGTGGCGTGATGGCGCCCATGCTCAACTACTCCTTTGCATTTGGGCAAGACATTGCGCAGCAGGCCTCGCATGTCGGCAACACCGCGTTGCGCTCCGCCTATGCTGTGTGGCCTATCGGACTCGGAGGAGGCCTCCTTCCCAACATTGCCTATAGTCTTCACCTGCTCCGAAAAAACAAGAGCTGGAAATCGTTTCAAGTACCGGTTCCAGACGTATTCTGGTCGATTCTGATGGGTGTACTGTGGATGGGAGCTTTCGCACTCTATGGCATGAGTGCGACTTATCTGGGATCTTTTGGGACCTCGATCGGCTGGGGACTGTTTCAAATCTTCATGATCATGACCGCGACGCTCTCAGGTGTGTTGATGGGCGAGTGGAAGGGTGCTCCGCGCTCGGCCACGCTGCCGCTGGGGTTGGGTCTGGGATCTCTAACCTGCGCGACGGCGCTGCTCTCCATGGCGAACCGATGAATACGATCTGCCATGGCCGACAACACTGAAGCTGCCAACCGGCGCGTTCACTCGACGACCAACGAGCAGCTTGTGATGTGTTTTCTGTGCACGCTCAGGAGACTCGGCGTTCCAGCTCCGCATAGAGCCCGAACTCCGCAATTCCGGGTGGTTTCCCGGTTCCACGAAGGCTGAGGCGCACGCGCTCCGCTGAGATCGGCTGCACGGGGTACACCAGCGCTGCATGCGATTCACCGGCAAGTACTTCGTGCCATTGCCCATCGCTCCGCGCTTCCACGCGAAACGAGGCGATGCGGCTGTCTGGCCCGTAATCGTTCAGATATGTCGGCTCGACCAGAGCAACTGTGTTGAACGTGGTGGGCTTTTGCAGATCGATTTCGATCCACCCTGACGATTGTCCTTCATCGCTCTGCCAGTAGGTTCCCGGCCTATCGTCATTAGCGAGGTCCGGCCCGCTCGTGTCGGCACTGCTGCTGGCATACGAGGGCCGCGCAGCGGCGAGGTTCGGTGTCAGAATCGGCGGTGAGGCTGCCAGCCGCGGCGCAGGCGCCCGGTCGCGCCAAAGCTGTCCGATCTCAGCAAGCCGATCCATTGCGTTCTGGTCGAAGCGTCCTTCACGGTTCGGCGCCACATTCAAGATCAGGTTGCAGTGGTGCGCATTGAACGGAATAAGCCACTCTTCAACGACCTGCCGGGCCGATCGGAGTTCCCGTTGGGGGTAATCCAGTTTCCAGAACCAGTCGCTTTGCAGCGTCGTCGCCGATTGTGAAGGTATTGCGCTCCCGGCGGGGATCGTTTGTCCGGCGTGCTGCTCGTACTGTTTGACATCTGTATAGTAGAGCGCAGGGGCGGGGAACCTGCCCTGGTTGTAATCGCTCATCAGGCAATTCGGCTGCAGCTGCTTTACGTGATTGTAGATTTCCAGGAATGGCATCTCTTGATAGTTCAGCCTGCTCCATGCGGCGTTCCATCCGTCGATCACCAGTGCCGTGATCTCGCCATAGTTTGTCAGGATCTCGATAAGCTGTTCCTTCACTAGGTTGATCTTTTCCCGTGTCACGCAGTACGGCCTGATGTCCGCGCGCAAATCGAGGATGGAAAAGTAGAGGCATGTTTTGAGACCCTGTGCCCGGAAGGAATCCACGTAGGCGCGCACAATATCGCGCTTGAAGGTCGCATTCTTCACGCTCGCGCTACGAGTCGCGGTTGGCCACAGGCAAAACCCGTCATGATGTTTGGTGGTGAGGCAGCCATACGCCATGCCGGCCGAACGAGCCGCGTGGGCCCATTGATCAGTGTCGAGATTCTTGGGATTGAACAGAGCGGGCGATGCCTTCGGATTACCCCATTCGCGCTGCTCGAAAGTTGCCATGTTCAGGTGGATATAAATTCCGAAGCGCAGATCAAGGAACTGTTGTTGCAGTTCCAGCATGGACGATCCGGAGGTAATTCCGGGAAGAATCCGGGCCACGGCCTTTCCCATCGAGGAACTAAGCGCCGCAGCGGCCAGGCCGCCGGTGAATTCACGTCTGTTCATTTCACGTTCATCGCACTGACCACGTGGGAATCTGCTTCTTGATGAGCGTGGGATGGCCGCGATCGACGAAGATGGCATTCGTCAATAGATTGCAGTTGGCCATCGCGGCCCAAAGCCTCGAAATGGTTCGGAACGAAGCCCCAACCGATCGGGAGAGTTCTTCAGCCCTTTGCGGTCTTCGCAGATATGCGCGATCCATGCCGCCCAAGGCTCAACGATTGCCGTTTCCACGCGGTTGAGCATGAGAGCTCAACCACGCGGAAACTTCCGTTCTGGCCCAGACTGTCCGCAACTCACTGTCAAAAGACGATCTTGCCGCTGAACTGCAATTGCCGGTTGAGGTTTGCCTGGCTGTTGCCGATCTGCCCGAAGGTCGCAGGGCTGTTGACATCGCTGCCAGGCGCGCCAAAGATCGGATGGTTCAAGAGGTTAAAGGCCTCGGCACGGAATTGAAATTCCTTCTCTCGCCAGATGGGGAACGATCGAATGACGGATGAATCGAGATTGATCCACCTTTGAGTCTGCTGGTCGTTGGTGTACCCGTTTCCATACGTGTAGAGCGCGGGAAGCGCGTAGCCTGCCGTGTTGAACCATTCCCCTCGGGTATGGGGCCCGTTACGGATGTTTCCAACCACTTCGGCGCGTTCCTGGCCGGCTCCGGTATTGGCGGCATCGTTGCTGTCAGAGACATTGAAGGGCTGCCCGTTGCGCCATGTGAATATGCTGTTGAGTTGCCAATTGCCCAGGATGTAGTCAGTTACGCGGTTGCCGGTCGAGAACCTCTTGCCCGGTCCCACCGGGATGGCATAGAGGCCATTGGCGACAAACAGATTGGGTATATTGGTGGCGGAATACCCGCGGGAAGCCTGCGGATCGTAAGGATTCTGCGGCGATACCCCTTCAATGCCGAACCAGCCGTCGTCTACCGTCAGCGATTTGGCCCGGGTGTAAGCCACCTGGTAAGAGAAGCCACCGGTGTAGCGCTTATCCAGTTGCACCTGGAGGGCGTTGTAGCTGCCGGTGCCAACACTGCGGTCATAAAAGGTTGGTGGGGCGTAGGGGTAGGGTTCCCTTAGGGATTGATCGCCGGGTCCCGGCGTGAGCGCGGTGCCGTAAAGGCCGCCGACATTGGCGCGGTGCGTGGTGGATCCCACGTAATCCACCTTCAAGGCCAGGGAACCGCTCAACTGGCGCTGCGCCCCGAAGTTCCACTGCTCGGAGTAGGCGTTTTTGATATTCGGGTCGAAGAACCAATCTTGGCTTCCGAATGGGGTGGCGGCGGGGAAGAGTCCGCCTCCTCCCCCCCCTGCAAATGGATCCTGCGCAGTCACGTTCGGCGTAAGCTGCGTGGAGGTGGGAATGTTGGTAGTCGTACTCGCGATCTGCTGGCCGATATCGGGCCATGAGCCCTCAAAGTTCTGGGCCATCTGGGTCACCGCGGCCCAGTCGTCGAAGGTGATGCCGTAGGCGCCGTGGACCACTGTCTTTTCGTCGACTTTGTAGGCGAAACCGAATCGCGGCCCGTAGTTGCTGTGGACGTTGTGAGTGATCTTGCCGTTGGGGCTTACCACCACATGGGCGGGCAGGCCTGTTCCGGGGATGCAGGGCGCAAAGCCGCGAACGCTGCACAAAGGCGGCAACTGCTGGACTATCCAGTTGCCGGTAGCCCAATCCATCTCGCCGGTTTCGGGCCCTCCTTCCTGGCCTACGGTCGCAGCGGTTCCATATCTGGGCAGGAAAGGATAGTCGTAGCGCAACCCGTAATTCAAGGTGAGCCGTGGCGTGGCCTTCCAGGTATCCTGGAGGAAGGCGCTCAACACCCCGCCCGGCCGTTCCTGCTCATTCACGTTGCGGCGGCTGGGGCCGCTGGGTGAGGGAACGTCCAGCAGGAAGGAAGTAAAAGCATCGCCTGTGGCGGCGGTCGTCGAGGGAAGGTCTGTTTGCGTAGGCCCAAAACCCTCACCGATTTGGGCCAGCGGACTGGCGAAATTGGCGGTATCGAATCCCACGCCAAACTTTATTTCGTGCTTTCCGATGATCTGCGTATACGTGCCGCGCAGTTCATCGGTGTCCGTAGCTTTGGGGTTTTCGTCGACGCTTTCGCCCCCGTTCGCAAATCCGCTGATGCCAGGACCTGGAAGCAGAGAGCCTCCGCCAGCCGCCGCAAAGCCGCTGACGAAGGCGGACGCGAAGCCTACTGTGGTGAGGATATTCGCAGTCGATGCGGTGAAGCGAGTGGTGGAGTTGTCGAAGACGGTTGCGCGCGCAAATTGCGCCTGCCCAATGCGTGTAGGGCTGAATATGTGGACGTAGCTGCCGCCATAGTCGCGGGCGCCAATGACGTGGGGGGTCAATAGACCGGGCAGTCCTCCGGATGAGTTCACCGTGCTATTGATGAAGCTATAGCGGAACCATGCCGAATCCTTTGCCCCGAAGGTCTGATCTCCGCGGACATTGAACTCATTCTGGACCTGGGTGAGTGGGGTTGTAAGCAAAGCGTTGGCCGCGCAAAAACCGGACGATTCCAGATTGATGCAGGGACCTGCCGCGGGGAAGACAAACTGTGCCCAGGCGACCATGGCCGGGTTAATCCGGTTGGCAGGGATCTGGTTACCCGTAAATGGGGTACGGTTGAAGGTGCCGCAGGGGTTGGCGCCAACGGCAACGCAGGTGGTGGAAAATGGGTCGTAGGCTTGAAGTTGCTGATTGTCGGCTTCGTTGCCGGCCAACTCCGCGGCGGTTGGCACCAGCAGCTCGCTGTTGCTTGGCGTCGAATATCGATAGCCCTGATAGGCGCCGAAGACGAAGGTCTTGTTTCTGCCGTTGTAAAGCTTGGGAATCACGACCGGGCCGCCGGCTGAGGCGCCAAACTGGTTCTGGTGATAGAAAGCCTTCGGCGAGGTGGTGGGAAGAAAGAAAGTGCGCGCGTCGAAGGCGGTGTTGCGGATGTATTCCCAGGCGCTGCCGTGAATCTCGTTGGTGCCGCTCTTGGTGACCACGTTCACCACGCCGCCCAGCACGCCGCCGAATTCCGCGTCGTCGGTGTGAGAGACCACCTTCATTTCCTGGATCGAATCGATGATGGGCGCGACGGCATATGTGCTTTCGATCGACCCGTAGTTGAACAAACCGTCCATCAGAAAGAAGTTGCTGCGGCCGGTCTGCCCGTTGATGGCGGGAAAGGTATAGTCCGAGCCGATGGCCACGGCGGCGCCAAAGCCGCCGCCGCTTTGCATACCCGCATTCTGCCCCACCATGATGGGCACCACGCCTGGGGTGAGGGAAAGCAGCGACGTGAAGTTTCGGCCGTCCAGAGGGAGCTCGTTTACCTGCTTGGTCTCAATCACGGTGCCCAATGTTGCGCCTGTTACGTCCAGTTGCGCTGCGGCAGCCTCTACTGAGACCACCTGCGTCTCAGATCCGATTTTGAGGGAAAAGTCCAACGTCGCGATCTGATCGACAGCAAGTACGAATTCGTCGGTCTTCTCCGGGTTAAACCCCTTGGCGTTGGCTTGGATGGTATACCGGCCCGGCGGGATGTTGAGGATGACATAATTGCCGGCGCCATTGGAGACCGAGGCGTGCTCAACAGAGGTTTCCAAACTGCGCAACACGATGGTTGCGCCGGGAACAACGGCCCCCTGGGGGTCCCGGACCACGCCATTCACCGAGGCTGTTGAAACCTGAGCCGCTGCCGAGCCCGCCAACAGCAGGAGGAGAAAACAGAGGATTGCAGTTGCGGGAATGGCCGGGATCCGTCTCCCGATGGGCAGGGCGAGACCTTGCGTGTGACCTTGCATGGGTGACCTCCAAATACTTACGTGTTGTTGACTCTGAAGTGTCGCTGTTCCTCAAGTTTTGTTGGCGTCTTGGAGTCGGATTGGGGAATTACCCAGTTTACGTATACGGTGACTTATCCGCATACTTTTTCTGAGCGAAATCATGATAGTCGAGACAAGAGATCCATTGTCAAGGAAAAATCATCCTTTTGGATGATATTTCTCTCAGCATTTCGCTTCAAAATTCTCCGTTGACCGCTTTTCTCCCTCCGCCATCGATGAATTATGTTTGCAGATCGATTCACTAATTCGGTATAGTAGGCGGTGCACTTGGAGTTTTGGGTCCCCCCCACTCATCCTGCAAAGAGATGGACAAGACCTTCATGGTTAAGGTCCGGGTTCTCGAGGAATTCAACCAGACCGCCGTGCGGCACGACAGCGGGGGACGGCGCTTGCTAAATATGAGCATTCGGATGAAAGATATAGCGCAGGAGCTCGGCCTCTCGCAGGCTACGGTTTCCAAGGTCTTGCGCAACCATCCCGACATTGGCGAGGAAACTCGTCAGCGTGTGCTGAAGCGGGTTAAAGACCTGGATTATCAGCCGAACACCCTTGCCCAAAGCCTCGTAACGGGGCGCAGCCACCTGATTGGCTTGGTCGCTCCCAGCCTGCTCCACCGTTTCTTCGCAGAGATTGCCCGATCTCTTTCAGAAGTCCTCCGCGATAAAGGCTATTCCCTCATCGTGTCATCTTCTGAGGAAGATCCCGTGCTCGAGAATGAGGAAATTTCACGCCTGCTCGGGCGCCGTTTGGATTCACTGGTCATTGCATCCTGCTGCTCGAATATCGAACAATTCGAACGCATGGACAATAAGGAGCAGCCATACGTGCTTATCGATCGCGAATTGGCAGGTCTGGCCGCTAATTTCGTCGGTGTCGATGACGAGAAAGCGGGTCTGCTCGCAACTGAACACCTCATTGATTTGGGCTGCACTCGCGTGGCGCACATCCGGGGTCAGGATAATAGCCCTGGCAACGGTAGATTTGAAGGCTATCGGCGCGCTCTGCGCCACCGCGGAGTTCCATATTTGGAAGACTACGTCGTACGTAGAAGCTACGTGGATACAGAGACGACCCGTCAAGGAGCGGAGGCCATGCAGCGTTTGCTTGGGCTAGACCCGAGGCCCGACGGCGTTTTCTGCTTCAACGATCCGCTTGCGATTGGAGCGATGACCACCATTCTCGAAGCCGGCCTGAGAATTCCCGAGGACATTGCTCTGATCGGCTGCGGCAATGATCCCATCAACGCCCATCTGCGTGTTCCGCTTTCAAGCATTGATCAAAACAGCCAGATGATTGGCCAGCGCGCAGCTGAACTTGTCATCAGCCTGATTGAGTCTAAAGAAAGGCCCCGTGCTCGAACCATCATCCTTGAGCCCGCATTGGTGGTTCGCGCTTCAACGCAAAGAAAGCAAGGCCAGGGCGTGTGAATCCGCTGAAAATCAGAGCATGGGTGGGTGCATGAGTCGAAACGGGATTTCTTCTTCACGGGCCGTCGGTCCCCGATTGCTTGGGACAGTTTTCCGAGTGCTCCCGCTTGCAGGCCCTTTACTGCTGCAGTGCGCGAGTGGCGGACAAGCGAAAAATGATTCCGCTTTAAGCCCCTCCGGATCACACAGCGAATATGTAGGCTCCCAGGTGTGCTCGCAATGCCACGCCGACATCTATCGCAAATTCTCTCAGACCAGCATGGGGCGCTCAATGTCTCTGGTGACTCCCCTGTTTCTCGAAAAGACGCCCACCTCCGCCTCGTTTTTGCAGGAACGAATGAACCGGCGCTTTGAGGTCTATACAAAAGATGGAAATCTCTTCCAAAGCGAAACAGGCATGGGGGCCGACGGCAAACAGACCTTCAAGACGGCCCACAGGATCGAATGGATCATCGGCGCCGGAGTGAATGGCTTCGGGGCTTTCCTACAGCAGGACAACCATCTCTTTCAGGCGCCTCTTTCGTTTTATGTCCGGCCCCAGAGCTGGGGGCCCTCGCCTGGATACGAGTTCACCGATTTGGGCTTCAACCGGCCTATCACGCCGGGATGCATCTTTTGCCACAGCGGCAGACCTAACTCGGTGGAGGGAAGCATCGGACAATTCGAAAGTGCTGCCTTCTCCGAACTGGCTATCGGCTGCGAAAACTGCCATGGCCCTGGCGCAGCCCATTTGAAGGCGGTGCAAATGCCCAGCACCCAGCCCCAAAAATTCAATGCGGGTTCGAACGCAGAGATTGTCAATCCTGCCCGCCTGACCCCATATCTTGCCGATAATATTTGCATGGCCTGCCACCAAACCGGAGACGCGCGGGTTCTCAGACCAGGCAAGACGCATCGGGACATTCGCCCAGGCCGTCCGCTCGACGAAACCCTATCGATCTTCATGGTTCCACCCACACGGGAAGCGCCGCCCACGGTAGACCATGTAGAGCACTACTATTCCATGACGCTGAGCAGGTGCTATCGCGCCAGCCAGGGGCGGCTGAGCTGCATCACCTGCCACGACCCACATGTGGAGCCGACTCGCGAAGAGGCTCCGCAATACTTTGCCGCCAAATGCCTGACCTGCCACACCAATCAAAGCTGCAAGCTTCAGCTTGATGCGCGCATGCAGAAGTCGCCGCCAAACGACTGCATAAGCTGCCACATGCCCAAGCGCGACATTCAGGTT
>Ga0182024_10011520_pt1 | contig 17710 bp, 15 predicted proteins | sample P32metaG_FD_120480 | JGI IMG/M metagenome (GOLD analysis project Ga0182024, IMG submission 120480) | Permafrost microbial communities from Stordalen Mire, Sweden - P3-2 metaG (Illumina Assembly) | ecosystem: Environmental > Terrestrial > Soil > Wetlands > Permafrost | place: Sweden: Stordalen... | reverse complement strand
TGTGCAGGTCGATGTCTCTGAGGGCGGTATAGGCTCCTGCGGGCGTAGAGTAGATCTTGCTGAGACCCCGTAGACTGATCATGGATCTGAGCGTAAGGAAATCCTGCTGAACGAGACCTGAATCTTTTGTTCAGGCTGGGTTAAGCTCGGCGGGAGTCTCATTTACACGAAGGCAGAGGAATCAAGTTGCGCATTCTGGTAGCGGAAGACGAGCCGAAACTGGCCGCCCGGTTGGTGACCTCTCTGGGCGACGCGGGCTATGCCGTAGACTGCGCGGCCGATGGAGACCGTGCACACATTCTTGGCCACGATGAGGAATATGACGCCGTGGTTCTGGATCTGGGCCTGCCTAAGTTGGACGGCTTAACAGTCCTTCGCCAATGGCGTGCTGCGGGACTCTCTGTGCCTGTGCTGATATTGACCGCAAGAGGAACCTGGCATGAAAAAGTCACAGGAATTGATAGCGGTGCGGACGACTACCTTGCAAAGCCCTTCCGCATGGAAGAGCTATTAGCTCGGCTGCGAGCGCTTATCCGTCGTGCGAGCGGACAGGTTAATCCCGAATTGAGATGCGGCGACCTGATCCTAAATCCACGGGCAGGGACGGTGACCATGGATGGCGCGAGCGTAAGGCTGACCAGCCACGAATTTCGAGTGCTGTCCTACCTTATGCATTATCCGGATCGCGTGGTGTCGCAACACGAATTGACGGAGCACATTTACGCACAACAGTTTGATCGAGATTCCAACACCGTGGAAGTTTTCATCGCTCGCCTGCGGCGCAAGTTAAGTCCATCCGTGATTGAAACCGTGCGTGGTCTTGGTTATCGAATCAGGACCGCTTCATGATGCCTTTGCGCTCCCTTCGTTGGCGCATCATACTCGGTGCCTCTCTTTGGACACTTGGTCTGCTTCCAATCGGTCATATGCTTTTTCTCATCCTGACCGGTCACCGGCATGAGCGGTTCATTGGGACGTTTCATCTCGGATTGTCAGGCACACTGCTGGTTCTGGCGTTTGTCTTTCTGGCGGCCGGCTTCGCTCAAGTGCGCAGAGGGCTGCAGCCATTTGGTCACCTGCGAGAGCGGCTATCCGCCGTTCGTACCGGTCATGAGCGCAGGATCGAGGGAACCTATCCTGCGGAAGTCCAACCGGTGATCGATGATCTCAATTTACTGCTTGAAAACCGGGAGAGAGCCCTGCAACGGGCGCTGACCAAAGCCGACGATCTGGCGCACGGCCTGAAGACACCTCTGGCAGTACTGGCGCAGGAAGCGGATCAAGTGGAAGACAAAGGAAACGCCGAGTCGGCCGTTACCATCCACCAACAGGTGGAACGGATGCGCAGACAGATTGATTACCATCTGGTTCGCGCACGCGCCGCTCACTCCGGTGATACACCCGGCGCGTATTGCATGGTCCTGGAGTCAGCCGAGGGACTTTCACGCACTTTGGTTCGTCTCTACGCCGTCCGAGGACTCGATATCGAAGTGAACGTTGATCCCGAGCACTCGATTCGCGGGCGGCGCGAAGATCTCGATGAGATGCTGGGAAACCTGCTGGACAACGCCTGCAAGTGGGCGCGGTCGGCCGTCAGTGTGGAATCGCTTCGGGTCAACGGGAGCGTCGTAATTCTCGTCGACGATGACGGACCTGGCGTTGTCCCAGACATGCGTGACGTAGTCCTTCAGCGTGGCGTGCGCGCGGACCAAGCGGCTCCGGGCTCCGGTCTTGGTCTCTCTATCGTGCGGGATCTTGTGGAGGTTTACGGAGGGGCCATTTTCCTGGAGAACTCTCCCAAAGGCGGGCTACGCGTGCGACTTCAACTGCCGGCCTCTTAGACCCATGCATTGACGGCGCGAAGCAACTTGTCGGAATCGGCAACTGGCCGAAGCGCGGGCCAATGCGCTGAGTATGCAGGCTAGACTCAGCTTGATCGGTGATCAGGCCTCTCAGGACACTGCGCAATCGCTGGCTCTCAAAACGCAAATGAGCGATTTGAACGCTGCAATCGAGGAAAAGGACAAGGCTATCGGGCAGGACCGGGAACTGCTGCAGAAGGACCATGACATCCGAAATCTGATTGGCGCCCGCAACCTCTATATTGCCGAAATCTACGATGTCGGTCAGTCGGGCGACACACAGAAGCCCTTTGGGCGCGTGTTCTACACCAAGGACAAATCGCTCATCTTCTATGGGTACGATCTCGACCAGCAGCCCGGTATCAAGAAGGCCGGCGTCTTTCAGGCCTGGGGCGGCCGCGGCGCCGACCGGCAGCACGCCGTCAGCCTTGGACTCCTATATAAGGATGACACGAACCAGAAACGCTTGGTGTTGAAGTTCAACGACGCCAAGACCATTTCGCAGATCGACGCGGTCTTCGTCACAGTCGAGCCCGAAGGCGGCAGCACGAAGCCGAGCGGGGAACCGCTCCTCTTTACGTATCTTCGCCTCGACCCGAATCACCCCTAATGCTGCGGCCAGTTCCGAATCGCAGGTGGGAGGTTCTATGAACTCGATACTTCTTGTGGACGACGAAGCGGTCATTTGTGCTGAGTTCGCACGAACCCTTGAGGGTCTAGGATTCGAGGTCGAGGCAGCCCATACCGTTGAGTCGGGCCTTTCATGTGCTGGAGTGGCGCGATTCGACGCGATCCTGGTCGAGTTCAACCTCCGATCGGAGCGCCGGGCGCATCCGAGGACTGGAAAGGGCATTCAGGTAATTCGCCAACTTCGCGCTTTGGAGGTAACGGCCCCGGTCCTGATGTTCACAGCGATGAAGGGGGAGTTTTACGAAACCGCTTCGCTCGATGCCGGCGCGGATGATTTTATCCTGAAGACAACTCCTATCCCGTCTCTCGTTGCACGGCTGCGCGGTCACATCCGCCGATTCAACCGGAATCTCGATGGGGAGAAGACATGCGGTTAGGGCTTCACCTGACCACGCGCTTGCCGAGTGGATTCGCAGGTCATCTGCTCCCAAAACAGATCAGATCGTTTATGGATACTTGTTGAAATTGAGTGGAATTAAGTGCTTTTGATTGAACGGCATACCGTATGTGGCTTGACCCTTGTTGATCCTTGTGGCTCTTGGGTGCTTTGACAGCTACAAATTCGACTACAGTGAGGTCGTCGGCGGTACGCCACGTGACGGGCGATGACTAGCACAGCAGGGTCGGGTTTCAAGAGCAGTGGTTTCCCAACGAGTTGATGCGCCAAGGGCTGCCCGATTGCTTTGGCGCATTTTTTGGCACATGCGATGCAGCAATCGCCGATTGGATTGGGCGGCGCCTGGGAAAGCATGACGACCCATATTTTGTTCACTGGGTAACATTGAATTCGCATCTGCCGGTAGGCTTTGCCTTGCAAAGAGGGCAAGCCAAAGAGATCGGCCTAATAGGCAGAACGTCTGGTATTGGAAGCGTATCTTTCGCCATGTCCAAAGTCTACGCCGACCCGTCGCTAGACCCGTGGAAATTCAAACTGCTCCACTACCAGCAACCTTTATCCGTTGACAACCAGAAAGGCGACGGCATACCGTTTGAGCACTGCATCACCTTTTGACTTCCCTAGATCGACACGAGCCTCTCGAAACGAGAGGCTTTCGTGCGTTTGGGCCATCACCACAACGGAGGAAGCCCTCCGATGTCTAGTCCCGGCTCCAATCGCTCAAGATGCCATTCGAGAAACCACGACTGCTCTACCAGCCTAACCGAAACCTCTTGCCCGCAAGCTGGGCATGAGCCACGACTGGTCCATTCGTTTACCAGATCGGTTGGGAGCAGCGAGTCGCTGCCGGGACACAGTTGGCGGTCGTCTGATTTCTCCATCGTCGTAAGAGCCTAGAGGAATCCGGGGGCCATTTGAGTGACAAAAAAAAGCCCCACCATCTCCCAAGACGACAGGGCTAAAACCTCGTTCTGATATTTCTGCTTTCGCCATACTTACGCGCGATGATTTACATAAACTGGTCAATTTGAGACATTTTGTCCACAATATTTGCAACGCAGTCTCAGGGCTGCCACGATCTAGCGGTTCCATTCATAGAGAGCGATGGCGTGAGAACCGGGCCTAAGTTCACTGAGTCGATACAGCCGATCTGGATTGCATTCGTGTCTCCGCTCATGTTGATAAAGTTCGGCTTCAGTCTTCGCGGTAGCGACCGTCATTTGACACAACGTGCAGATCGAATCGTATGAGCCATCCGCATTGAATCTGTGGGGAAAGTTCGGCCAGAATTGTTGGACCATGATGCACCTCTTCCCGAGCTAGACTTGCGGTAGTCCACTCAGGATAGGCATCACTGGAAAAGGCGTATGTTCAATTTTGTCCACATTTCTATTTTTCTTGAGGTGTCCTGGCATCCAGCCCTACATGTCCATAAGCCACGCGAGATCGTACAATGTTTGGCTAGAAACGGACCGATTTCTTTGGGTGTGAAGCGGGATGGATTTTCGACCGGAAACTGCAATAGACGTTGCGTTGAATATGTCAGCTCGAACAGCGTGGGCGGGCAGGAAAAGCAGCGTGGAAGAAAAGCCAACGGGCAGTTCACCGTGACTTCCTCATGAAACCCGCGCAGAGAATCGGGAATCGTTTTGAAAGTAGATTGCAAACGTCGGCATACCTCTATGTAGTCAATTTTGTAATCCATTGAAGCCAGATAACTTATGGAGGGGACTCCATCTGCTCCCAAAACAGATCAGATCGTTTATGGAAACCTGTTGAAATTGAGTGAAAATAAGTGCTTTTGATAGAATAAGTTACCTTAAGCACCTCGATCCCTGTTGAACCTTGTGGCTCTTGGGTGCTTTGGCAGCTACAAATTCGACTACAGCGATAAGACATTGGTCTCTATTGAGTTTTTCCGCAGGGCCCCGATTGGGTTATTCCCCCTTTGCCCCGCCGGATGTCCTGTGAAGATTGCAGTGCAGCACACTTCTTGATTTGTCCCATTCAACAGTGTGGCAGCGTCATGCGTGGACGCCGTGCCAAGGGCTTCGTACCATTGCCAATTGTGCCGGCCATTAGCAAAAACCTCCATTCCAACAATCGGACGTCGGGCAATTCGAGAGCTGTCGGCAGGTGGGGCGATGTCGATTACTCCGGCGTTGCGGAAGTATACACTGGGCGCACCATGAAAATTCCGCGCTTTCCCCCGAACAGCATTTTGCTCACGAATACGAGCCTCGTCGAAGCGTCCCGATTTGTAGTAGGGTTCAAGAGCGCAACCGACGACCGCAACGCTGCAATGCGACGGCTAATTGAGTTCTGTGGCGTTGCGGAGGCTGTTGTCCTGAATGACCGAATATATGTGCTCGCAAGTAAGCAGCTGGACTCCATCTCGAGCCTAGGCTTCTTGCGCTCATTGAAAGAGTTCGGAATTTGCAAAACGTTGGGGCCGAGCGTCCTCACGGTGAGCGCGACACAGGGGACGTTTGATCTTCTCGGCAGAATTGGCAATAACGCCGTGTACTCAATGGCGATTCCCTACGCGTCCAAACACATTCCCATGCCGTGGTCAAGCGATGTCTTAACGGAACTACCCCACACACAGCCATACCTACAAGAGGAGATATTTGATCGCCAGTTCTTCGAGGAACCAGAAAGCGAAGCTGGACAGGCTCGGAAATTGCTCCCAATCGAGAAGCTTATTTCTAACATGTGGAGTATGGTGAGCCCGTCAACGAGCTATGTGGCGCAGCAAATCAGGGGAGTTTTCTATTGGACATTTGCCGAGCAGACCGGGCTATCGTTCGCCCCCGATCTTCGCCGGACGCAATGGCTCGCAGCATGGCTGAAATTGCTTAAGACTTCAATTACCCAAGAAATCTATGCCGAAGCCGCTCGGGCCTTTCTAACCGATGCTCAGTCACTTTTGAAGGAAGACCGCAAGTTGAATCTCCTGTTGCCTCCAATTGCTGCGACCCTTGCTGCTCGCGCACAATCCAAGAAGACTTTGATCACGGAACTTTTCGCGCTGCGTGACGAATTCGCCCCGTTTCGGAGCAGTTTGAGAGCCTTGGAAGAGCAGCGCGGGAATGCAAGGAGCCTGGCAGAACTCCGAAGAGTCAGAAGCGCCATAAATGGGGTATACAAAAGCGTGGCCACCAAGTACAAGAATTCTCGGCCCATGACCTTTGAAACGGCGGTGGGTCTGACTGGCGAAGCCGCAAGGATTGCGATCGCGCCAATGAAGCCGGATAGCTATTTGTCTTTGTTGGCGAAGGGCGCTGATTGGGTCCATACATGGTGGGGCTCCAGGCCGATTTTTCGTTTGACCTCGCTGACTGACCGGCTAGAGTCCATGCCGAATTATTCATCGTTAGCTCGTAAGCTAGTGGGTCGCGAACCTTCGGAAAATGAGATCGCAACTTTCTCTGACTCATATCGGCCGGCGAGCGGCTGAATACTTCGCTCCCAGAGTTGAGGTTTTTGCCCAAAGGCACATCGCCGGAAGGCTGGAAGGCTCATTGTTCATTGCGAGAATGAATCGCCGGGAGGGCGAGCCAATTCGCCGAGTAAGGAGCGCAGTAGTCCTCGGCGTGGTTAGTCGACCAGGAACTGCAATCGCCGATGCGGTTGTATGTCAACTCGAACATCGTGGGCGAGCACGAAAGGCGGTGTGGAAGAAAAGCCAACAGGCAGCTCACCGTGGCTTCTTCGCGAAACCTGCGCAGAGAATCCAGAAACGTTCTTGAAAGCAGATTGCGAACGCCGACAGACCCTATGTAGTCAATATTGTAATCCATTGAAATCAAGTAGTTTATCAAGGGGACTCCATCTGTCCCAAAACAGATACGACAATTTATGGAAACTTGTTGAAATTCAGTGGAAATAAGTGCTTTCGATTGAATTGCTTACCGAGCGCCCGCCAATCCCTGTGGATCTTTGTGGCTCTTGGGTGCTTTGACAGCTACAAAATCGACTACAGTGGGGTCGTCTGCGGTACTCCGGCGCGGGGTCGCTGCGGGCCGATAACTCGCGAACCTCGATGGCGAATTCCGAGAAATCAAAGGAGAGATACCTTAACAGACCAACAGGAATCCCTGCAACTCCACCCACATGACCACGCTGGGGGTGACGTGTCACCCTAAATCCGATGCCGTAGGCAGCGCGCTCTTCGCTCGGCCCGCATCGCTGCTGTTTACAGACGTAAACAGCGCATGCAAGGCGAGCTTCACTGGCAGGTTCGGTTTTTCCACTTGATCGTTGCGACGATGTCGCCTGCAAAACCCGCCGGGGAGTTCACGCTGTAGATCACAACTGACACGTTCTGATACTCCGCAGATGTCGTTGAGCTGTTCCCGCTGGAGAGGGATATATATTCCTCTCCTAATCGCTTGATTACGGGCCCCCTCTCATCACCCGGCGCAAGTTCATCCACGGCAGCGAGAAGGTCCTTGTGCGGAATCGTGGAATCCAAGTTTGCAACGCCCTTTAAAAAGTGGTCTTTTTGGATCACGATTTCACAGACTTCTCCAGAACTGGAATAGTGCGGCATCGCCAAAATCCCAGAGTGGACTTGGTAAGCCTCGCTGTGCTTGTATTTCTCGAATCTACGCTCTTGCGAACTCAAGAACGGGACGACCGATACTGACAGGTACAGGAAAACGATGGACGATCTCAACATGCTCTTCTCCTCGCCGACGCCTTACTCGTTACCGGTTCCCAACGCTTCCGGCCAAGCTACTGCTGTGGCTGAGCTTGCGTCACCGTTGGACCCGATGTGGTCGTGTACGTATACGTCGAACCCCCGCTTCCGTTTGTTAGCGTTCTCCCGATTGTCGCCGAACATGTTGCACCGCCTGGGATGTCGAAAGTCAACGTTTGCTTTCCGGTCATCGTGACAGCATTGCCCGAAAGGGCATCTGCAAATCGCTGACTTGATCCTGGTTCTGTAGTGCTCTTGAGGGGACCAAAGACATCACCGACTTTGCCATCCGTCGAAGGGGTAGGAGGCGATTGCGCGGTTTGCGCATCGATTTTCTTCCCATTCACAGTAAGAGTGTTCTCGTTGCTCTCGCTGACCAGAGTCTTGTCGGGGAGGGCCTTGCCCCCGACCGTGATCGTATCGGTGACGATAGCCCGCGCACCTGATCTCGTTGTTCCATCTGGTTGCTTTTCGTTTTGAACAATCTGCGGAGATGTCGGCTTACCGGTGCTCGGGTCCTTTTGTTCCGACGTGACTTTGACTTGGCTGCAATCCTGTCCAGGCGGGCAATGCCCATCCGCATCAACCCCAGCTAGCGGGTTGTTTCTGAGATATGCATAGAGATTCAGCGTTTGCGGATTATCCAACCTTGCGTAGGGAACGGGGTCTTGTTTTGCCGACCAGTCCGGGGACATGAACCGGCCCATCGAAGACGCGTAGTACCTGGCCCAGAAGTAGTCATTGCCGGATTCGGCGTCTCTTTCTTTGCCGGTGAAGTGGTGTTCGGTTGGAGTCGTGAGCGAGCCAACGTAAGTGGTGTTATTGCTATTGGGCAGGGTGATGCAATTGAGGCCATCACCGAAGGGCTGGCTCTGGCAGGTCTGTTCGATCACTCCAGCGGAATCGGTCTGGACGCGGCGCGTGCCAAGCGGATCGTTGAGGTAGAAGTGCAGACCGTCGTTGTCGTAGGTTGCCAGCAACTTGCTTCCGGCCCAGACGTTCGTGTGCTGCCAGACCATGCCGGTGCTCCCGCTGTTGTTGGAATCCATCCCCATCTCGGTAACCTGCTCACCGGACGGGCCGATGACATAATCGTTGATGGTTGTAAACCCGTTAGAACCGGGGTTGCAACTCCATGAAGTGATGCTGCCCTTGGCTATCCGTGTGCCATCGGCGTCGTAAATGTAGCCGGTCATGGTGGTCGTGCCGGGGATAGGCGTGCTGGCCACGGCGCAGAGACGGCCGTCTCCATCATAGAGATACTGATTCACGCCGTCATTGAGCACATTCCCCGCCGCGTCATAGGAAATGCCGCCGGTGGCTTGGCTGGTATTCACAATACGGTTGTTGTTGGTTGAGTAGTTCGCCCATGTGCTGGCAAGGGAAGCTCCGGTAGCCGGCGTGCAGGTGGGTGAGCCCGGCGAAAATGGAGCTGAGGAACCCGCCTGTATGGTTCGATTGCCGAAAGCATCGTACCCCCAGCAGTAATTGCTACTGGGATTGCCGGATTGGTTGTCGCTTGCGCCCGCCAACCGGTTTAGCGTGTCGTAGCTGAAGCCCCAGGTGCCCATGACTGAATCGTAGGAGTTGACCATGTTTCCAACACCATCGTAGCCTGTGCCACCGTAGTTCGGCGACGGAACCTGGAAGGTGTAGACCGTCGCTCCGGGACTATTCTGTGCGTCTCCACCCTCCAAACTTCCACTAGGCGGGTCGGCCGCAAACGAAGGGATCGGAAAGGCTGTGGTATTCGCATTCTGTGCCGAGATGGAATAGCCGTAATTGGATACCGTTCCGGTGGTCCCCGCCGCCTTGATGTACAGCGTGTCATCGACCGCTGAGACCGTCACCTGGGAGTTGGATGCCGCTTGAAGCGCCTCGGCAATGGAACTGGGAGTCGAAGCGGAGCCGTAGTTGACGGTCGCAGTAGCTGCCGGGTTGCTAATCACCGTTAAGGTGACGGTGCCGGAGTCCCAGCTAGTTTCAGTTGCACTTTGAACGAAGACGGTGACCGACTGGCTCACGGGGTTGTAGTCGTTCGTGTCTTGAGGCACAAAGGCAACCGTCAAAGTGTACGGTCCTTCTTCGGTGAGAACCGTACCCGATGCTGGGAAGTAAGTGGGTGTGCCCGCTACGGACAACGCTGCATCGAGCTGAAGTGTACTGAGTGCAGTGCCAGATGCGAAGGGTGCGGGTGAAGGCCATGTGATTGTTGGTGTGGCCTTGAGTATAGTTTGCGCGACGGTGATCGTTGTGGTCGCGTAAGCTGTCGAGTTGGTGGGGGTGAAAGTCACCGACAAAGTCTGCGTGCCTGCTGTTTGGACTGTACCCACCGCTGGCGTATAGACAAAAGTACCTGAAACGGGTGAAGTGGCGTCAAGTTGAGTGCCACTCAGAGCGGTTCCATACGTGATTGCCGCCGGCGTGTCCCACGCAATCGCCGGTACTTGGTTCACAATGAGCGAGTTCGTAGCAGTCCCCGGACTGTACGCGGTTGTCCCGGTGGGCGTGCAGGTCACAGAAAGTGCATATGCTCCAAGAGGCAGGACTGTCCCCACCTGCAGAACCGTGCCCCCGCTCGTTGAGTAGATGCAATTGGATGGCACATCGGTGACGGCATCCAGTTGTGTTGCGCTAAGCGCGGCGCCGACTTGAATCGCCGCAGGCACAGGCCATACAATAGTGGGCGTGAGAACGTTGGTATAGCCAACCGCGCGAATGCGGAAGTTAGCTTCATCGGCGAAGTAGAGGTTGCCAAGCGGGTCGATCCCGATGGCGTCGGCATAACCGTTGTTCATTTCGGCACTCGTCGCCAAAGCACCATCGCCCGAGTAACCGCAGACACCGTTGCCTGCCACCGTATAAATGTTGCCCGCCAAACTGCCCGACGCGATCACCTTGCGCAAGCCACAATTATTCGGGTTCACGGAGCCGCTCGTTCTGCCTTCCAGAATGTAGACGTTACCTGAACTGTCCACAGCAACCCCGGAGGGCCAGAACATTTCTGCGCTGGTGGCCGGGTCGTTATCGCCGGAGTACCCACTTACACCGGTGCCCGCAAACGTGGTGATGATCCCGGTCGAGATCGGTGCCGTCACTTTGCGAATTCGATTGTTGTCCGAGTCCGCAATGATGAGGTTGCCGAACGAATCGAATGCGATGGAAGATGGGTAATTGAGTTTGGCACTGGTGGCTAGACCATGATCCCCCGAGTACCCCGGTGTGCCAGTGCCGGCTACAGTGTAGATGTAGCCCGCCGTGTAACCATTGGCCGTGGATCCTGCCACCATGCGGACGCGACTGTCGGCCGTATCCGCAATATACAAGTTGCCGGAGGAATCGAGCGCAATACCCCAAGGATCATTCAACTCCGCGTTTGAGGCCGGACACCCATCCCCCAAAGTATCTGTTTGTTGAGAACATCCGCTGCCGCCGCCCGCTACGGTGTAAATATAACCGGCGATGTACCCATTGGGCGGAGTGGGACCGGCCACCATGCGGATGCGATTATTGGTGTTGTCGCCGATAAAAAGGTCGCCCAACGAATCAAAGGCTACTGCCATCGGATAATTCAACTCAGCGTTGGTTGCCCATCCGCCATCGCCATCGTAGCCTCTTGTCCCGGTGCCCGCCACCGTGGTGATTTTCCCTGTGACCGCGTTTACTTCGCGGACCCGTGCATTTACGACGTCCGCGATGTACAGGTTGCCGTAGATGTCGAATGCAACGCCATAGGGCCAACCCAATTCCGCATTTGTTGCAGGGCCGCCGTCACCGCTACCGCCAAGTATGCCATTGCCCACCACTGTGCTCATGTTTCCTGCGGAGGAAGGCGCAATGGCACTCTGGACGACGTTGAGGATTCCGTTGACGTAGGAGAAGCTATAATTCGCCGCAGCGAGGGTCCCCGCCGTCACCGTTATTGGGTACGTGGCGAGGGGCGAGGATTGCGTAGCCGTCGTGGTCATGCCCGGTGCACCTGAAATCACAGCCGAGGTATCCCCGTTGACAAACCCTGAGCAGGTTGGCTGAAACGGCGGATTGGGCACGTCAAAAATGCGGGTGGCGTTCGCAGTCACCGTCACCGTGGCAGGATTCACCGTGAGGGAAACGGTGCTCGGCGGGGGTGTGGTGTAATCCGTTGTGTTGGTCGGCGTGCAGGTCACTGAAAGGGTGTAAGTACCGGCCGCCAGCACGGTTCCGGACTGTACCCCTGTGCCGGAGGGCAGTGTGTAAGGGCCGCACGATCCAGCCACACTTAGCGTAGCGTCGAGCTGCGTCGCACTTAAAGGAGTGCCATAAGTAATTGCCGTAGGCGTTGGCCAGGTGATGGTGGGCATCGACCCAGACACAGTGATGCTCACGCTGTTGCTCGACGGACCGCTCGGAATTTGCGCATAGACTGAATGCGTCCCAACGGTAAGAGTCGACGTGGTGAACGTAACGGGGCTCTCGCTGAACCCCTGCGATATCAGCGTTCCTCCATCTACGATTAGCTGGATTGTGCCGCTTGTTATCTCGGTAATGTTCGCTGTGAACGTGACAGATTGTCCATATAAAGACTCGCCGGGGCCGGAAAGTGTAACTGACTGCGCATTGGCGCTTAGCGATGCTAATGCGCCTAGAATGCCGATGCCCAGGAGCAAAGGAATGCTGGTCCGCTTAACTCTCACATTGATGCCAGCTCCCGAGAAGCCTGTATTAGGGACCTTTGACCGTTCGATGATCGAATCCGGAGCGCTCTTTCCATTCATTGGCTTTGCTCCGATCCGGTAATGGTAACCGTTGCCGACCCGGCCGTCGCGGCGCCGACTCCATTGCCCGTATCGATTTCGCAAGTTGTCCGCAATCGATTGTCATACGCCCGGTTCAGCGTCAGTCCGGCACCGAAGTTGGCATTCATTAACCCACCGAATGCCGCATAGGGGTAGGTTGAAGAATTTGAGCACGGCAACGCCGAAGTGGTCGGCAAAGAGAATAGCGATACGGGCAGGGATGGATTGCTCGTGTTGGATAGCGTCTGCAAGCGCCCCGCCGAATCAAAGGTGTTCGTGAACACCATTTGCGAGGCTGAATTGCCGTTATTGGAACTGGTAAGATTGCCGGCCAGATCGTATGAATACGAAAGGACATACGGAGAGCTGCTGCGGTTTGACGGAGTATACTGATTCTCGCTTAGGAGTCTACCCATCTGATCGTAAGCAAGTATTGAACGCATGGTCCAAAATCCAGTACCTGGTGCAGCCGGTGCGACTGATGGAATTGGGCATGCTGCGCTCTGTGTCCAAGCATTCGACAGGCGTCCAATGCCGTTCGTGACTGATGTTGAATCGTATTTATAACAGGAAAACAGAGTGCTCGTAGGGTCGCCGAAATAGCCCTTGCTTAGCACTCGGTTAAACGCGTCGTAATTATACGAAGTTGTGACGCCGCGGGCATCTATCTTGGTCAAGAGATTGCTGTTTGGGTCGTACGTATAGCCTGTCGTGCCGCTCACGTAAGCCCCTGGCCAGGTACTCGGGCACGCCCCGGTCGAGTTCTCCGGATTCGACGAGCAAAGCAGACGCGACAGGGCGTCATAAGTAAAGCTCCGGAACCGCGTAATCCCAGTCGAGGTTGAGCCACCTAATTGCGTCACAGACAGGAGGTTATTCAAGGCGTCGTAGCCATACTTCGTTACCATGCTGGCTGACTGTGAAGCTCCGTTTGGTTCCAGAACGGTGCTAAGTCGTCCAAGCCCATCCGTTGTTCGCTGCCAGTTGTTTTGATTCTCGTCTGTGTACGCAATCGTAGCGCCGCTATAACCCCATATCTGGGAGTTAGTGCCGTCGGAGTCAATCTGTTTGATTTTCCGGTTAAGAGCATCGTAATAGTACGTGGTGATTCCGTAAGTCTTGTCGCCGGTCGAATAATAAGGATTCGATACGGTATAGACACGCCCCATATTGTCGTAGCTTGCCGACGTGTAAAGTGACGGACCGGACGAAGAAGTCTGCACTTGCGAAAGCGTTTCACGCGCTAGCCCGTCGTAGGTGGTTGTCGCGACGCGGGGCCCAGCGGATTCTCCGGTGAGCGTCGTTTCGGTCATTGTCAATGGGAAGCTATTCGGTGACGTCACGTCGCTATATGTCACCGAGGCCCCGCCCCCATCTGGGTAGCCGGCAGTTTTAACACGCCCTAGGGGGTCCGAATAAGTGAACGTCGTTGTCTTGAGATTTGGATCCTGGACAGTAAGAACCTTTCCGGTATTGCAGTCGTAGGAATAGGTTGTAGTCTCGGGAGTGGTCGTCGGACTGCTATACGCCTTGGTGACCGTTTGAGGGAGTGCGCCGTCGCAGAGAAAGTTGCTGTATGATGTCTTATTCGAATTCGGATCAGCTGTGAGTGCCACGATACCGTTTGAATTATATTGGACGGTACTGGTCAACGCTGACGCTGAACTCTTATAACGACTCACGGACGTCTGATTGCCACGCGCCCCTGGTGGACTTGGAGAAGCGTCGTATCCATAATCTGTTTCTGCGACCCAGCTCCCATTGCCATTTGTGATCACATCTTTGTTTACGAGATCAAGCAGATTAGCTTGCAGATACGTGGACGTCGATTGCCAGACATAAGGAGTGGATTCTGTCTTGAGTAGCGGCCCAACTGTTCCCGATCCTGAACTTCCGAGATCATAGGTTGACGTACTCGCAAATTGACCCGTAGACCAACAGGGAGGGTAGTCCTGCGTGGGGAGCGTTGGAGCACTTAAAGAACCGAAGACAGGGTATAAATACACGGTGCAGTTGGAGGACGTTCCATACGATGGCACCATTGTATTTTTTACCATGGACAGCATATCGCCGCCTGTACTCGGTAGGTGAGTGGTCGTTTGTATCACCTTTGTCGGAGGAAGCGTAAACAGTTGGGGAACAAAGGCCGGACTGTTGGGAGAAGCCCCGCCGCTCCCCGTAGCGGTGAGCGCATAGGTTACAGACTTGAGCCTCGTTCCCGTGCCACCGGTGCAGTTAGCATCATGCGGACTGCACCCGGTATATGAAGCGACTCCAGTTACAACATAGCCGCTCCAGAAGTTGCCGGCATCGTCCGTTCCGCCCAATGTGTATTCCGTGTCGTTCAAATTGGAATCAGTAACCACACTGTAAGCTGGAAACTGCACGCCATTGGCCGAATGGTTTGCACTCGTCGTTATGTTCCAATGATAGCTTTCCGTGATCGATGGTTGACCATTGCCGGGAGTAACAGTGCGGGTGAGAAGTGCGCGTGAAACTGGGGTGGGTACACCTGACCAACTCGTAGTTCCGTACGAGGCGGAAGAAATAATCGGGTAGGGGTCAAAAACTACATTCTGCCATGTGTAAGAGATCGTCCCGCCCGACGGAAGGCCAAGCTCAGTTAGAGACAAATAGTTGTCATATGCAAATGTGTAGGAGTTCCCGTCCGGTAAGACCACGGACGTCAGCATCAAGGCTTGTCCCATGCCCGTGCTTGAGCCGCCCTCGGCCGCGCTCAGGGGTGTCGACTGCGTTGGGAGTACGGTAGAAAGATCAAATGCTGATTGAAAACTCAAATACGTGTAGCAAAGATAATATGTCGCAGAGCCGTTCCCATACGATTGACTGGCAGGAACTGTCCAAATTCTGGCTTCGGATGCCCCTCCGCATTGTGACGGCACGGTTCCTGCTGCTACGCCCGGAATCAAATCGGCTAGAGATACTGGAGTGAATGGGCCAGTGACGTTTGGAAATTGCACAAAGCCAGGACCGGACATGGTTCCGGGAATTACCCTACCATACGTATCCGTCCATCCAGATGAGGATGAGGCTGTAATCGTATTCCCATTAGGGTCGGACACGGCGAGATTTGAGAAATTGCTTGTTTGGAGTCCGGTATTGGAACCGTAGATAATGCCCTCGGGATCGTGACCGAATTGATCATAGCCACTCGCGTCTGTTGCAGGATATGTTTCGATCAGAACGCCATTATTCCATGATGGCGTCTGAGGGCAAGCATTCGCTGGAACTAGAGGGCCACAACTTACAGTTTCTTTAAAGCCGTCCCCAATGTAGTGCGTTGCGCCGTCTGGTGTCGTGGCCGATTCCGTAATATATTCGGTCTGTTCTGAATAGCTATCGCTGCCGGTCCCGAAGGTTTGGACGATGGACTGATTATAGTTCATTGCATAGTAAACATATTGGTCGCGACCCACATAGGCACCCGCAGCCGACAAGGTTGGCAGTGAATAGGATTGGCTTAATCCAGCAGGAGTCCACTGGCCTGAGACTTGGCCGAATTCCCCATTGGTAATGTCAGGATGCAAATTTGCTTGCCACTGCTTGTCGTTGTAGAAAATGTAATAGTTCAGGCGCAGCTTACCGCCCTTCTGTGGGTAGCCGAGCAGCGGGATTTTCAAGAAGATGTTTCCGTTCGCCGGATTCACGTTGTCGATATCGCTCGGGATGTAGGTGGCGTAAGGAGACAGACCGGTCGCCATGTCTGGAGTCACTTGGCAGACGACAGATGAGGATGTCAGGACAACCGCCAGCAGAGTTACGATATCGTATAGTTTCACGTAGTTCCCTTCGCCGAGTAGTGAATTACTCCAACCGGTTACCATCTATCCGGGCAGAAACAGTTTGAACCGATGGTGTCAAGCATCGACATATTGTGTGTAACGATCATTCACCATTTTGAGGTCAGAGCGATCCAAGTTCTTTCACGCCGCAGTGCGCCAAGCGTCGCGTGAGGCTATTAGAGTTGAAGAGAAGGGGCAAGGCGAGGTCTCGAAACTGTCCGCCAAGCATTTGCGGTGTAAATCTGAAGTGCCGGGTCTTCGGCACATGCGCATTGGTACTTTGCGGTCGATGCGCTCTGTGCTTCTGTTCTTAGTTTGCTCTTGGCAAGTGAGCCCTGCACCCTGCATAGGGCCTTCTTTCGAGAAGGACAAGTTGATCGTCCTTGAGTCTTCCGGGCAATCCGTCTGCCATGTTCCCATGACGGATAGCTGAGTTGTTTTGAATGAGTCGATTACCGAAGAAAGCTATGATCCAATGCGCGGGCTCGGCGCCGCATTCCCATGGCTGCGAGGTAGTGCCTTGGGCCAAAAGAGCTGGCTTGGGGGATGCTGGCCGTTTCATTACAATGGGCTCGGTGATAGATCGAGTAGACCTAAGATACTTGACTAGGAGTCTCCATCGGTAACATTGATTATGCTAAGTTGTAGTTACTGCAGTGTAATTACCGCGACCCCATTGGTCAAGCGAATTATTCTTGAAATTCGCAAAGTATTGATAGTAATCATCCATGTAGTTGTTGGATTTTAGTTAGGCTCGAATTTGCTTCCAGTCTGCAACGCTTCTCGCGAGGTTAACCATCCGCCAAATCCAGATCGATCAAGAAAAGGTAACTGGGACGGCAACGCAAGTCGATCTCGCGGGCCATTGCAGTTGCATGGAGTCTGGAAGTGTGTTTCTCGTTGATGGCCGTACCGGGCGCTTTTCCAACATCCAAGGGGAGAATTCATCCCCGTTCTTCTGTTGTGACTTGTGTCGCGGATGTCGCCACTGCTAAACGCCGACCCCGATGGTGGCCAGAGCAATTTGTTGCCAAAAGGACAAATCCGACCAGGCGTTCACAAGGAAGAGAGGAATCAGCATAAGTACAACTACATTGCCAAGAATTGCTCCGCTGAACTTCACGGCATCGGCTGCTCTCATCGCGACCCTGATGGGCGGCGTTCTTGAGCAATCATCGTGAAGTGATTGCTGCAATGGATTTCTTCACTGTGTCTCGACGCTCAATCGGCCTGGAACTGCAATCGCCGGTGCGATTGTATGTCAACTCGAACATCGTGGGCGGGTACGAAAAGCGGTGTGGAAGAAAAGCCAACAGGAAGCTCACCGTGACTTCTTCGCTAAACCTGCGCAGAGAAGTAAGCGTTCGAAGTTCCCATCTTGACTGGATGAGAGTGTCCAACAGGTGTCCGCTTATTTGTTAGCGGACACCTGTTGAGTGGATCTAAGCGGCTTGGGAAGAGTCGGGTTGGAGTGCGGC
>Ga0182024_10011519_pt1 | contig 17711 bp, 18 predicted proteins | sample P32metaG_FD_120480 | JGI IMG/M metagenome (GOLD analysis project Ga0182024, IMG submission 120480) | Permafrost microbial communities from Stordalen Mire, Sweden - P3-2 metaG (Illumina Assembly) | ecosystem: Environmental > Terrestrial > Soil > Wetlands > Permafrost | place: Sweden: Stordalen... | reverse complement strand
TTGATACCTATACAGGCTGGGATGAATTTTTTGCAGTGTATCCCGAAGTACCAGGAAATCCTGCCTTACTAAAGCAGCTGGAATTTTTTTGAAACGATCATTTGCCGGTTGGCTGAAGGCGGTAATTGATGTAATAAAACCAAGAAAAATGAGTAATAGATTCTTTTTGAAGTATAACATTTGCTAAATTATTTTATTTTTTTTATTTTGTGACCTTTATTTTGTTTAATTGAATGAGTACTGCTGAAACAACATCGCTCAATGAACTCACAATCGGTTTGGATAACCAAAATGATCTTTAGGCACTAAATGAGGACAATTATCAATTAGACATCTTATCGCTTAAAATGTTGCAATTAGAAAACGCTCTTGACACCTGAATATCATAATGTGTCAGCATTTTGAAATTGTATTTCACTCAGCCCGTCTTGAAGAACGGGTTGCTACAATCTGCAACCATCTTCCTACCTGATGATCAGGATCCCGGAAATGAGCCTCATATTGATCAAAACCAATTGCGCTGTCGTACGCTATACCGTTATAAGTATGTCGGTTTGGATTATACTGATCTTTAAACGCCTGTGTACTGAGTCGCGGTATTTCCATCCCGAATGGATAATAATCCTGCTGTTCCAGTAACCGTTATTCTAACTGAACTGGGGAATAAATCCATAATCGTTACCTGAGTGAAGAGGGTGAAAACTTATTTAAATAATTCGTAAGATATTTTTCCAAATATTACGATGGAAAATAAGCTCTTAATATTATAAGGATTTATAAACTCATCCTTTATGAAATAAGGAATTAAATCTCCTGAAGAAAGTGTAGTGAATAGGAAGGCTAATATGAGTAAAACAACATTTATCCTTGTTGTAATCCGGGAAAAGAACCAAATGGCAATTCCACAAATTGATATGATATATGTAGAAGATTCTGCTTTGTGATTAAAAATAACAACCCAAATAAGTGAGGAACATAGTACTAATAATCTAAAATCATATATTTTATATTTCCGTATTTGTAATAATGGAAGCAGAAATAAGATGATGCCAACAAATGCTATGATGTTTTTGGAAATATTTAATTTAAACCAGGTTTGTAAAATGCCCATAACTGATATTCCGATTGAATTTTCCTGGTCGGTTTTCAATAATACACCCCAGCTTTTATATAAATAGATTAGTTGATTTAAATTTATCGCCACAAGTGGTAATATTCCTAATAATAAAAACCACGAAATAGTATAAAAGAACAGCTTCCTTTTTGAAGGATAAAATAAAAATAAAGCAAACCCGATAGCACCATATATTTTAAGGTACATTGAAAAGACAACTAAAAAGGTTGCCAGGAAGTATCTTCTGTTTTCAAGTGAGGTAAATGTCAAAATTAGAAGTGCAGCCATTAATCCATTGCTTTGAGAATTTTGTAAACTGCCTAATAATTCAATTGAGCAAAAAAGTAATGCATAAACTTTGTTATTATCACTAATTCTTTTTATCTGAATAAAGCCAATGAGCAATGGCATAGTATTCAACAAATTCCAGAAAAGCAATCCGAGAAAATCGGGTAAATAAGCAAGCAACCCAAAAATTAATGAAAAGGTCGGAGAATATTTATAAAGATCCCACTGTTCACTGAGATATGGTTTGTATAAATCCTTACCCTGAATTAAATGGAAAAATGAATTCTTGTAAAGGATGTAATTATTGTAATTATGATAGACTTTTCCAACTTGACCAGACGGAATTATATTCCCGTAATAGCATTGAATGCTTGCTATAATAGCAATCAATAAATAGAGAAAAACAACATGAGTAAGCCTTATTTTCTGCAGATTTCCGGAAAGAGGCATATTAATTCGAATCTGGCAAATCTACAATTTTGAGCAAAGAAGTTGTAATATTTGAAGACAGCAAGTACTCTGAGATTATGAATAACACGGAGGCAAAGAAAGCGCTTTGCTTTCCTTTTCTTGGATGAAGCAACATAAATGCGAAGCGGTTCAATCTTATTACTTAAATTTCAAATTCAGGGAAATAATATCAGAAACCAAATCAACGGATTGGGTATAATGGCCATATCTTAATTCAAGCGCGCTCAGGCTTTTCATCAGTATTCCCTTCGGCGGCGCAATCCGGAAACCCATTCCAAAGAATTGGCTGCTGAATGCGGCCAGCGCGTAATTACTTGTGAGATACTGGTCTTGTTCAGTATGCACTTTATATGGCGCAAAGTAGTTTGCGGCAGACTGAATATAATATCTGTAGAACGGCGATATCGAAATGAAGGGTGTAATTTTTATTGGAACTTCCAGACTTGCCGTATGGGATACCAAACCCCAGCTGTCTACATAAAACCGGTAGTACGATCTTAAAATAACATTATCGCCCAGGAAATAATTTAGCCGGAATCCTACAGGCAATTTAAATCTTTGCGACGGAAGGTTTTCAAGGGTATCTTTCCCCGTATTCAGATACACCCGGTGAAACGGAAGTCCGAGATAACCGGTCTGATAAACCAGGTCCAGATCAATGCTGGCCTGCAGACGTGGATTAATGACCTGCGAAAAGCCAAATGAAGCGGTGTACGTATCTCTAGCAGAGGTTGGAATACTGGGTTTTTTTCCTTTGGTTATTAGCTGACCGTTACTGTAACTTAAGGCTTCCGTACGTCCACTGGCCGTTGTAATATAAACGATACTATCCGAAGCCGGGACATTCTTAATTGAATCAACCGGGATAAATTCCGAAGGTCTGATCATTACAATATTGTCGAAATAACCGGTTAATTTGAAACTGAACTCTCCGTTATTATGGTTTTTTTTGGAATAAGAAGTATTCAATCCGATGGAATGATAATAATTATGTTCCGCTGAATAATATGCGCCTATGCCAAACTCGGTTCCTTTTTGTTCGTTTTCAATGGTCCAGTCAAGGGTTGGATATATCCTTGTGCCATTATTTCTGGCACGGCCGTTAGAGTCCACAAAAGCTTGCGAAGCCGCGGTATGATAATCTATTCCAAGGCCTGCGGTTAATGAATTTTTGCGTTGTTTGCCATCCCAGCCCACGAATTTTATATCTACTCCGTTAGCCAGGTCAGTCACATCGCCATTGCCCTTGCTATCTGTTCTTCCACCCATTACAGACGATTTGTCTGCTGTTTGATTATAATAACTCGACACAATATTTATTTCATCAATCTTTAGTTTCCTGGACTTGTACGTACTGTCCTTTTCCGGATTCTGAGCAAATCCGTGGAAAAACAGGAAATACATTCCAACAACAGTGAGGCAGATCTTTTTCATGAGGAGTTTTCGCTAAGAATTTATGATTAATTGCACCCGCATCCTCCACCTGTTTTTCCTCCATTGGCGCCTGATGAACCTTCCCGGTAACTTTGTGCATTTAGCTCGTTTTTTTCCACCTTCCTATTGGCAAGGTTCATTTCTGAGTCATTGATCCTGCTTTTCTGGTACTCCCTGACATGGGCACAGGAAGAAAATAAAAACCCTGCAAGAGGGATGGCACAAAATTTAAAAAAAGTTTGCTTTTTCATCAGTTTTCAGGCTTTAATTATAAACGACTTTAGCGCTCATCAATTATCTATCCGAATAAATACCGTTTCTGACCTCCATGGTAAAAGTTTCCGGTGTGGTACTGGGAAAACCATCCCAGGCTTTTAGAACTTTTCCATTCGTATCGAGCAAAACTGTATAAGGGAATTTACCTTGTGAATTATATCTGTCAGCTTCAGCATTATTTACTTCCTGTTGAGTGGCCGAAAGTTGGTTTTTCTTGTTTCTAGGGAAATCAGCATTCACCAAAACCAATTCGGTATCAGCCATTTTTTGAAACACATTGCTTTCAAAAATTTCAGTACGCATGCGGATACATGGCCCGCACCAATCTGAACCTGAAAAATTAAGCAGGATATGCTTATGTTCTTTCCGGGCAAGTTGCTTCGCATCCTCCAGATTGTAGTGCCATTGTGTAGTAGAAAGAAAGAAAACCGACAGTAAAAGCAATAACTTTACATTCATTCCCGGAACGCTTTTAAATGAAGACCCGATAAAACAGTTATGTAAAGATTGCTTTCGATAGGTAAATAAGTTAGACAGCGTTGATTCGTAAAACTAGGCGATTATTTGTTTTTGAGAAGTTAAAGTTTTCTATTTAAATTATAAATTTAATTGACCCAACCATTTTATGAATAATTGCATCTATGGTTACTAAAGACCAAAATATTTCAAAGGACGAACCTCAGCAACTCATTAAAGGATGTCTGTCAGGAGATAGGTCTTGTCAAAGGCGGATATATGATCTGTATGGATCAAAAATGATGGCCTTATGTTTACGCTATTCAAAAAACAGGGAGGAAGCAGAAGAAGTCCTGCAGGATGGTTTCCTGCAGCTGTATAAATGCATCAAACAATATAAAAAGACTGGATCCTTTGAGGGTTGGTTACGTAAAATTATGATCAATTGCGCCTTGCAACGCTATAGGGGCAAGAGGAATTTGTATCGTGTTATTTCCCTTGCTGAGCATCATAAATTTTTAATTGCTGAATATGATTTTACCGAACGACTTAGCGAAAGGGAATTGATTCGTTTAATTCAGACCTTGCCTACAGTTTACCGAATGGTTTTTAATTTATATGTTTTTGAAGGAATGAAGCATAAGGAAATAGCCCTTATACTGGAGATATCGGAGGGAACTTCTAAATCCAATTTATCTGATGCCAGGGCTATTTTAAAGAAGACGCTCACAAGGAATTTAGAAATGAGTAAATAGATGGCATATGGATGAAAACCGGCCTAATGACATCGATGGAATATTTAAGGATTCTCTGCAATCCCATCTTGATGAACCTTCTAAAGCCGTCTGGGATAAGATCGAAAATCAGCTGGATAGAGAAGATATTTTGTTTTATAAATCGAGGCTTAGACTTTTGCGGCGAATCAGTGCTTGTCTTCTTGTAATAATATTTGCTTTAGGGTCACGCGTACTGTTTCATTACAGATACGGTGAACCGGTAAAGACCATAGGGATTCATAAGGGCGGGGAGGGAGTAACTGTTTCGGCAAGGAAGACCGGGAACAAACCCAGGAAGGATAGAACGGACGCTGTTTCGCCTACCCTTTCAGGGGCAGGATTGCTTAGTAAGGATGGATTTATTAAGCCGGGTTTGGAAGCTATTTCGACTGATGAAAATCCTTCATTTTACAAGAAATATACCGTTGGGGCTGAGGATTTTCTATCGGGCCAATCTGTTCAGTCCCAGGCGGTAGCGTATCATAGAGACGGTTTTTTATCCGTTTCTCCTGCTATTCATCTTGAACAGCCTAAACCGGAAATTTCTTCTTTCGATATTGCAAAGATTGCTGTTCAGGCTTTCTTAACCCGTTTTTCTGTCACGGCTTATTTTTCGAAGGAGTTTGCCGGCTATAATTTATCTGATAACAACGATTCAACTGGCGCCAATGGAAAGGAAATAGAAAAAAAGGAAAGAAACGTTTTTTCCGCATCAGTGGGTATTTTTGTGAGCTATAAATTAAAAAAGAGATGGATCATTGAATCTGGCCTAAGTTATTCCTGGTCCAGTAGTATCCTCGATCCTTCTGAATCTTTCGCGGTAAAAGATAACAATGGTCATATTCAATTCAAAGTCAATACAATTACAGGTTATGGATACCTGCCATCCTCCTCCACGGCAGTCCCTAATGTGGGTGACAGTGTATTGACGGACAAAGTTTATAATAATCTTCATTATCTTACCGTACCATTGATGGCGGCATATGTGATTAACCTGAAGAGATTTACTTTGCTCGCCGGAGGCGGGGTAACCTTTAATTTTTTGACAGACGCCACGGTTGAGACCAAAATAAAGGGCCCCTCTTATGACCAGCATGAATCCGTTGTAACCATGTATGGTCTGAAAAAAATAAATTATGGCATTTTACTGAAGGCTGAATTGCAATACAACGTAAATGCCAAATGGGGAGTTAGTCTGATGCCCTACTTCAAAAATGCACTCAGTCCGATTAATATTCGCAGTGCCCTTTCCACCTATCCCTATAATTTTGGAATTGCACTTGGAATAAGTCATAGATTTTAATAATCGGCCCGGTCCGCCTGGCAAAATGGCTGTAAAGTTCAGGGCCTGGGTACTTATGGCGAATTTTTTCCAGGCAGGAATTATTTTCAAATTAAGATAACAAATCTCTGAGTTAAACCGTTTTACTTCACCCAACCATTTTGTCTTTTTAAGCATCTACTTAAAGTAAAGCTGGATCTATGCTGAGATTCCTTCGAAGAGTCACTTCTTCAGAAAGCCCATTTAGGAGAATTTCCTTTATTATAGAGGAGATTTCGAAAGATCTTCTTATTGTTATTGGCCTTTTTGTCATATCCTCATTATTATTCTATTTCCTGGTTCATTCGATAATTCCGGAAAAAGTAGATATAATCGATAATTCTGCTTTTCTATTTTTTAGCCCTTATATCTCGCCTGTTCATACCAGGATTGCAATGATTGTAACTTTTTTCGGAACGGGCACATTCCTCATCCCTTCCTATGGGCTGATTATTTTTTATCTGTTGAGGAAAAAATTCTTGATTTATGTTGTAATGGTTTTAGTAATAGCCGTTTCAAGTTTATTATTGGGCTGGCTATTAAAGGAAATGTTTCATCGCGCCCGTCCCTTAAACCCTTTAGTTGGAGGAGCAGGGGGATATAGTTTTCCAAGTGGCCATGCTCTGGGCGGGTTTATTTTCGGCGGGGCTTTAATATGGCTCATCTGGCAGGCAAAACGAAATGTATATCTGAAATGGATGCTTTCTCTTTTCATAGCGGCGTTCGGAACCATGATCGGCTTAAGCAGAATTTATTTGCACGTCCATTATGCGACGGACGTGCTAGGCAGTTTATTCGTAACTTTTATATGGTACTCACTTTTATATATTTTCTTCCGGCTTGTCTATAAGGGCGAGAAAGCCGGAAGAGTTAGAAGTTATGATCCAGAAGGGACCGCGATTTCAGAAAATTACCAATTTAATAATTAGTTAAAATTGAATAAGGCTCCAGCCGAACTTCATCTCAAAGAAAACGGGAAAAACGCCCTCCCGAAAGCTCATTTTAATTAATCAAAGTTCTAAACATGATCCGTAAAATTCTGATTGTCCTCCTGGTTATGTTTTTATCAATCCAGTTTATCCGTCCACCCCGCAATAGCGGCCCGGTTAATACATCTAAAGATATCGTCCATTACGTTCATGTACCTGATACCGTATTGAATATTCTTAAGCGGTCATGTTATGATTGTCATTCGAATTACACGGTGTATCCCTGGTATGTAAATATAAATCCGGTTGGTTTATGGCTCAGATACCATATTAACAAAGGGAAAAGCGCAATTAATTTTTCGGACCTCTCTGGTTTTGATAAACGTAAACTGGATCATCGTCTGGGTGATATCGCTGAACAAGTAGAAAAAGCGGAAATGCCCTTAGGTTCTTATACCCTGATTCACACCTATGCAAAACTGGACAGCGGACAAGTTCAACTTATTAAATCCTGGACAGCAACTGCCAGGAAAGAAGTCGGCTATAAGAAATAATGGGATTTGTTTGAAGAATAGACTTTTTAAATAGCCATGTCCGGATGTTGAAGAATCCATTAAATTATTAAAATGCACACGCAGAAGATGGGTTTAGTCCCTCTTTATCTTTTGCAAGAACAGGGACGCCCCCGGGAAAGCTAATGATCCAAATACTTTCATAGTCTTCGTCATTCCATTTTAGAAATAGATCGTGTATGCCAAGCGACTCCACTATGCCCGGGATTGCTTTGTGCTCCCAAACCACAAGCACGGTTCCAGTTTTTTTGAGAATATCATTTGCAATCCCGGCGGAGTCCCGTTCTTCATACCTGCTATTGATGGTCAGATTGTATTTTACCGCCATAGGAATTATGGTTTGAAACATCCGGGAATGCTTTGTTGATTCCCCTAAGCCAATGGATGGAACATAAACAAACGCAGGGATTCCAAACTTAGAATATAATAATGCGGGCAATGATATCGACCGGTTGAGTCCCTGGCAATCCAGGTTGTCTCCCTTAACCGGTTTCTCTGCGTGACGAATGATGACTACTTTTAAACCGCTATGATTTGCCGGCGGTTCCTGGGAGAATGCTGAAAAACTGAAGATCCCAAATAGAATCGACAAAACGAAATTCAAAACGATTTTTTTCATTTCTGCCTCTTAAAAATGCGGTAGCACTGAAACCGAAGTCATCGCTTCAGGTAATGTGCAAAATACATTTAATGCTGATTTCCCGTTCCGTTAATCTGATAACATCCGAGATCAGCGCCGGGAGGAGTAACTTCTGTAGCTCCATAAACCGGATCAAGTGGCACCACGACCAGCGGTGAAATGGAAGTGTTCCCTTTGCCTACCAGGGGCGAACCGGGCTGCAGACGGAAATTATGGCTGCCGACGGAAGTTATGGAGAATAGCGGTAGACCGCCAGGCACCGGAAGGGGATAATTAACGAATAAGGGATTCAACACCTGAACAACGGAAGTACCATCATAGGAATTCGCCGGCGGGTTCGGATAGAAAAAATCGGCTGGCAAATAAGTAGATGGATTCGGAAGGTCGGTAGGCATCGGCTTGGTGCAAACGCCGCCAAAAGTAAAGAACTGATTGGCAATGACAAGAGAATCGGCCCATTGATAATTATTTCCATAACTCAGATTTGCGGTGTCCGCTACGGGATTGTTTACGACGCGGTATCCAACCCTGCAATTGATAAAGGCGTTATTGAAAAAAGCACCTTTGGCTCCCTGTTCGTAATCAATACCACCAGCCCTAGCGCCGGCCACAATCTGAACGCCTCCGTTTACGAATGTGCTGTTATACATTACGATATTGGTCTGGGGAGCGCCGATACCCTGTCCTTTATTGGAGGCCTTTTGTCCGTTATAAGCTGTACCGATAAAGAAATTATAGGCAACGGTTCCTACTGTTCCGCCTTTTGAATTGACACAATCACCTCCGGCACCTCCGCATTTTTCAAACGTATTTCGGAATACATGGATCTTTCCGTTAGAGATCCTGATGCAGTCATCCGTTCCTCCATATAGCCAGGAATCCTCCAAAATAAAATTACCCCTGGGATTCTGGAATAATATATTAAACGAAGTTCCCGCACTTTCTTCAACGGAAGGCCCGTCAACATTCCCATAAGCCGCTCCGGCAAAATCAAGATGGGTCCACTTCAGCACTAAAAGCGTACAGGATGTATCACACATGATGCCCCGCCAAAGCCCGATATGCGCGGAGTCCTGATCCAGCGGAAGACCCGGCGTATTGTTTTTGCTTGCACCGCGAACGGTAAATGTGTTGGGCTGTGTCTGGGTGCCCATGCTTACCAGTACACCGTGCACAACAATTCCTGCACTGTTGGTGGAATAAACAGTCACGCCCGCCTGAATGAAGAGTGTATCTCCAACCGGAATATTGATATCCCCCCCAAGCGTATAGGTTTTACCGGCAAGCATGGTGCCTTTTATGGATCCACTGAGTGGTGTCGTTTCGCTTATCGCTCCACCCGAGGGGGGCGGTGCCGTATATTTATAAATATCCTGTTTGTCCATCGCCCATTTATTACATCCGGATATGAAATAGCCGGTGCAAAGCAGGAGGACCGGAATTATTATTTTCTTAAGCATTATTGTATGGTTGAGATTGATTATTTATTTAGAATTTAAATCTTATTCCTGCAAGGAAATTGACTTTATACATATCCCTTTGAGCAACGGTATAATTGCTGCCGGCATCCTGGAATGGGATGGTATATCCGCCATGGAAATTACTGTTCACCGACTGGTATGGGAATTTGATATATTCCTTATTGGGTGAATTGGTCAGATTATTGATTTTTGAGTAGAAAGAAAAATGCCGGGCAATTGTTTTTTCAAATGAAAGATCTAATTGGGTAAAAGGTTTTTGCCAGATATCCAGGTTATAATACTGAGATACCTGCGCGATCCTGTCGCCCGTATAGGCCAGCGCCAACTGAACGTCGAGGCCGATTTTCGGATTCTTGTACAGCAGGGATATGTTACCGACATTATTTGCCTGCCCCTGAAGTGGCCTTGTCTGGGTGGTGTCGTCCGTCTGAATGGTCGCAACGCCCTGAACCTGGACCTCATGATACAATAATTTTTGTGTCGTTATTTTAGAATGTGTATAGGTATAATTAGCAGAAATGCCGAACATCCCGAAATACTTGGTAAAAACAGCTTCAAATCCCAGGTTGGTAGCCTGGTCAGTATTCTGTGGCTGAATGAAAAGGGAACTCGGACTGGCATCCCGGGTTACAAAGTATTCTATCGGGTTTTGCAATTGTTTATAAAAAACTCCCAATAGTAATTGGTCCGCCAGACCGGGGAACAGTTCATAGCGCAGGTCGATATTGTCGGCCTGCACATGTTTCAAATAAGGATTGCCGATCTCAGTGAATTGTTCACCCGGGAGATTATAGGGAACGATTTCTCCAAATCCCGGTCTGCTGATAGATTTGAAATAAGACAGGCGGAGATTTTGATTATCGGTAAGGAAATATTTGAGATGAACGCTGGGCAACACGTCCGTATAGTGAATTGTCCCGGATCCTCCACTAAAAGTAGGAGGCATTACCGTCGTATAATCCTGCTGCGTATTTTCAATCCGCACGCCGCCCAGCACCTGTAAGGATTTTGACAACATGAATTTTGCCTGGATAAAACCAGCAGCGATTTTTTCATGCGCGGTATAGGTATTCGCATTTACGGCTGTCACATTTCCCGTTGCGTCTTCCGGCGTCTGAAAATTTCGCGGTGTCAGATCAATGGATTGGAACGGGCCCGAGCTATCCGCCTGCAGACTATAACTGTTGTAGTAATTAGTCCTTGTCTTATATCGGTATAATCCACCAGCCTCCAGTTCTATCTTTTGGTTAAAAACGGTTGGCGTGTAAATAAGATTGGCATATCCTGCCAGATCCTGATCCTTATTGTGCTGCCAAACGCGATTCATCATCCCGGGCCCGGTGGCGATGGTAGAATCTACCTTGGTTACTTTTCCCCCGTTCAGCGTTACGGTTGCATTGAAATCGTACCAGGACTGATCCGGAACTTGTTTTTGAGCAAGGGAATAAACCCCGCTCCAGTCAAGTTTTACATTATTGCTTAGTTGATGCTCACCTTGCAAAGTAGCATTGTAAATATTCTGAATCTGCCAGGTGGATCTGTTTTCAACTATAAGTTGTGACTGGGTAGGGGAGGAATTTAGACCGACCGTAGTATCCGGCGTGAACCTGGATTCAAAATCGTTTTGATGCAGGTACATATTGAAAAGGGATATCTTATTTTTTTCATTGATTATATAGTCGATTTTATTCTGTAAGCCTATCCGGTTTGTCTCCGTACTGTACTGCCTTATATAGGAGTCCGAGAAACTGGCCGTATTGGCCTGTGGTGAAGGGAGCGGTTGCGCATCCGGAACCAGGCGTTCTGAAGTAGACCCTTTGTAAAAATTCTGGTAGCTCCCGGAAAGGATGACCCCCAGCTTTCCATTGAGGAACCGGTCGCCGATCGTAAATCCTAACGTGCTGTTTATGGGTTTAGAACCGGTGTAGTGCAACTGGCTGACCGGAAAATCACTGATCGGGTTTGCGGCATAATCATTTCCGTGAATTTCGGCAGGGGATCTTTTATTGATGCCCGAATGGGGGAATGAAGAAAATGGCCTGCTGGAAAACAAACTGTTATATCCGCCTGATGCGTTGGCTGTAAAAATAAAATGATCGGGAGCGCTTTTCATAACCAGGTTCATCGTACCTCCGATAGCATCTGCCTCCATGCTGGGGGTTAAGGATTTGATGACTTCGAGCCTTTCCAGCATATCGGAAGGGAAAATATCCATGGGCACAAACCGGAACCGGTCATCCGGACTAGGTATTTTGATGCCATTGACCAGGGTATTATTATAGCGTTGGTCCATTCCACGGATGATGGCATAGCGACCCTCTCCGGTATTATCCCGCTGGATGGTAACCCCGCTGACGCGCTGTATTGCGCTTGCGACCGTAAGGTCCGGAGAAAGTTCAATGGTTTTGGCTGATAGAATATTCTGTACGATTTCAGAATGCTGTTCAAGCCTTCGGGCAGCTTTGTCAGATCCGGCGTTTCCGGTCGTAGTAACCTGAACTTCTTCCAGCATGCGGGATTCCTGGGAGAGACTGATCGCAAGTTCCTTTACTTCACCTGGGGAAGACAGGTCAATATCCATTTCTTTTGACTTGTCATAACCGATGGAGCTGGCAACGAGTTCATATTTACCGGCCGGAATATGTTTTAGGGAAAAACTTCCGTCCAGGTTAACAATGGTAGAGTATCTTGTATTTTCCAGGTAGACCGTGGCGCCTACCATGGGCTCGCCCGTCCTGGCATCCTCAACCTTTCCTCTTATGGTCTGTGAAAATGAACCCTCCGCGATACCAATCAAAAGAAAGAAAAAGAGAAATCCAATGCAGTGGCTGGTTAATTTTGAAAACATGTTGCTTTGGTTTATAATTCAGCGGCAAATATTTGCCAAACCGTGCAACCATGTTGTTAATTAAAAATCTTCTCAATTATGTAAGGATTAGTTAATGATTTCTTCATATGAACTTCAGAATTTATTCAGAATCTGAAATGGCACCCAATATGAGTTGGTTTGCCCCCTTCCGCATTTCCGGTTCACTTAACCAGGCGTGCAATTATTTAATTGAATCTTTCCTGGAAATCCGCTGATATATCCTTTCGAACGATTCCACGGTTTTTTGAAGATCGTGTTTAAGAATATATTCCAGGCTCTTTTCCCGCATTTTACTGTAAATCTCATCCTGGGTGAAAATGTCGAATATGCATTGAGCCATGGCATTGATATCACCAGCGTTATATAAATATCCGTTTATTTTATCATGCACTATCTCGCTTAGCGCACCTGCGTTTACAGCGATAACGGGTAAACCGGAAGCCATCGCCTGCAGGGTGCCGAGACTTAGTAGTTCAGCCGTACTTGCAATGATGAAGCAACGGCTGAATTTGTAGAATTGGGGTAAGTCTTCATCCGGGACAAAACCTGCAAAAATCACCCGGTCGGTTATGCCTAATTCTTTTGTAAGTCGTTCAAGCGCTCTTTTTTTTATTCCTTTGCCAACAAGGACAAAATGAAAATCAATTTTCTTTATTGCCAAAGCAACAGCATGAATCACATCTTCAAGATGTTTTTCGGGATCCAGCCTGCCAACATATAATAATATGGGCTTTTCTGGTATGGAATAACGTTCTTTTATTTTCTCATTATTCCCGAATGGATTAAATTTTCCAAGGTCAATCCCACTGGAAATGGCAATGACCTCCACTTGCAGTTTTGGCCGAATTAGAAGGGCAGCGGTTTCCGTCGGGGTTGTTACAAGTACTACCTGGTTAAAGACATTGGAAAAACTTGACCACATAATCTTCTCAAGTCTTTTTTTCCATTTTTCAGAAGGAATTAGTGAAGTGAGATTTTCCGTCATAAAATGATTGGTGGCTATTATGGGAATTCCGAGATTTTTGTTTACTTGAATAACGGCTTTAGCTATTGAAAAGTGATCCTGTATATGAATAATATCGGGGTTAAAACTATTCAGTATATCATTAATCCCGGATCGAAGTAAAATTGGAATAGGAAATCGAACATTAGGGTAATATAAAACGGGCAAAGATGGGATACCATAGACATCGATGTTATCTATTTTTTTTTGAGAGGAAAACATATTTTCCGAAGGAGCAATGACGGCGACCTGATGACCCTTTTCCTGAAGCAGGAGCGCCAGCCGGCAGACAAAATAATATACTCCATTCAGGTGGGGATAATAGGTATCAGATACAAAAAGTAATCTCATAATTTCTTAAAAAGGGACTTAACGGAAAAAAATAAAATAAGCGCAAGGCCACTTACGATACTTATTGCTGCAAAGCGGTTAAAATAATGGTTAATTTGAATATATGCATGTCCGAATAACAATCCGATCGTCAGATAAATGGTATATTGAATGGCGGAAGTTATCAGGCATATTCTTAAAAACTTTTTGTAGGGTACCCTGACATTTCCTGCCATGAAAATACCCGCCACCCCTATGCCCAGGATTATTTTCGATAAAGAAATAGTCCTTGCGGGATTGGAATCAAAAAAGATTTTGACCCGCTCCATTTTTTCAGAATTTAAGCCAAGTCTTTTGCTGATTTTTCTAAGAAGTTTGGATTTTCCCCATCTTCCTAGTATGTAACATAATGAATCGCCGGTTATATCGCCTAAAACAATTATAGGGTAAACGAATAAAGGATTCAAAAAGCCGTTTGTACATAAAAATCCGGCAATAATTGCAAGGATTGGACCTTCTACAATGGCCAGGGGGAATAAAAGCAGATATTTATATTCAGTCAATAAATAAATGATATGTTCCAATTATAACAGGTTTTAAAACGGTTTTAAGGTGGACTTTCTAAAATACTTCTCCCAAATTCCCGAAAAAACCCCGGGAGCCCTTGGTCCCAATGCCATAATCCAGGCAAGCATTTGTATTGGAAAATTTGTTAAATTTTATGCGCAACCCCAGACCAACGCCCGGGTAAATCACTTCAAATTTATTATTGCTTAATTCTGAAACGGATGCCGCGTTACAAAAAAGTACAGCTCCTATTAAACCATTTTTCGTGACTCCAAACCTGAATTCGGCTTCCAGGTCCACTAGCTTTTTGCCAATGAACCTATCTAGTTCGTATCCGCGGCCGGTATTATTGTAGGTATCGGTTCCTGCCCCGGGTAGGTCAAGATACGGGGGATTTCCACTCAATGTCAAGACACTGTAAAACCAGAAAGCCAAAATAGTTTTATGAGGAAGTTGTACGTATTTCCTCAGATCTATTAAAATTGAATTCCAATCACTGTTACTCCCAAAAGCTGTACTGTTTTGCAAGAACTCCAAATTCATATAGAAGCTACCTCCCTCCGGATTAAGGGAATTTTTCCTGGAATCGTACAAGAGATTTAAACTTACCCCTGAGGAAGCAGAGGTTTTGTTAAACCCATACTTGTTAAAGTCAGTTGTTTGCCCTGCTGGCACATCCAGTTCTGTTATTGCCCAATGATAGTCAAGTTGGTGGCCAAGGCCGATATAAAAATGTTTTCCGATATCTTTAAAAGCAAATTCATAAAAGCGAAGATATTTGTAAGTCACCATAAATTTATCAGATAAAGTAGTGGTCCCCCCAATGCCATAACTATCCTGCGGATAATTAAGGTAACGCCAGTCACCGAACAAATTATATTTATTACCGGGAGTCCAGATGAAAGATTGTATGGGAAGCAGGAATTGTTTTTTTTGCGTGTACTTTATTCCAACCAGTACAGATGATGTGTTGGTCTGTTTCTTTACACTGGTATAGAAAGCTCCGCTGCCGGCAACGCCGGTAGTAAATCCGGTTGAGAGTGTATATTCCAGAATTGGTGATGCCGAGAGATGTAACCTTAAGTTTTTGGTTTCATTGCTGTCCAGCCTTTTGCCTGGGTCTTTGCCTATAATAATGAGTGCAATGTCTATAAGATCCATTTGATTTTTGTAATAAGATCTTAATTTTTCCGGGGTTGAATCGGTTTTATCGGCTGGAATTGTTGTTTTTTGAGCAGCTACAGAAAAGCCCAGGCAGCAACCAATCAATAGCATATGTGAAAAGGAAATGAATTTGTTGCCGGCCATTTTCTTAATAATCCTATTTTAACCTTCTACAAAGTATATCGGGAAGTAGAATAGCGATTGAATGTTTTTCGGAGTTCTGAACTGTTTGTGCAGATTATTAATACCGTTAATCGCATAGGTGTTTCATAAAAATAGGCGATTATTTGTTTTTGAGTAGTTAAGGCTCCCGATATAAAATAAAAATTGGGTTAACCCAACCATTTTATGATTTGGTGCATCTATGCTAAATTAAGGCCATATGAGAAGGGGTTGAAGGAATCGCAGAAGCAGTGAAAATCATTTCGATCTTCTTAGTTATTTTCTTTCTTATTGAATCAAAGTATAAAGGGAATCGGTTTCTAGAATGGGTTTGTATTTGTATCTTTCTGCGATACTTGATGCTATATCAGGGATCGGGTTTCATGTATGCGAGACAAGGCAATCATTATTGGCGCATGCCCCGAGGATCTTAATAGCGCTTAGCCTATGATGCGGGTACCTAAAATTGTAATTGTTTTTTTGGCAATCCTTCTTGCTATTTTTTCTTATTATTTTTTTGTTGGATGGTTTAACGTGGTTCCATGGGCAATATTCGCACTTATTATAGGCTATACCAGCTCCGGCTACAAAGATGGAATGGTAAAAGGTGCTTTGTTTGGCTATTTTTTGTTTATTACTTATATACTTATCGGTTATAAAGGGAATATGGACAAGGCGGGTATATTTAGGATTATTCTATTCTCTATATTTTTTAGCCTTATCGGAGCAGTCGCCGGAGCCATCGGATCTCTTATTGGATATTTTATCCGGCGGAAAAATGCAAAAATATCCATCTAAAACAATCATTATTGTTTTAGGATTATGCTGGTCAGGTTTTCTGTATAGTCAAAATGGCAGGATCCTGAAATCCCCGGGCATTCAAAAATTAAATATTTTTCTGGGAACCTGGAAATCAGAAAATGTAAACTCTTTGTTCTTACTTAGTCGTGTATACAACTTTATCTAAATATTAGAAGAGAAGTAACTCATCCTGGCCGGCCGGTTCCCGTTTACCGCAACTCCTCAAACTCCCCCGTCATTCTATTCTTTTTTACGTTATCCCAGTTAAAATACCTTCCGTTCATAGCAACATAAACGCCAGCTGGTAATGCCTGCACAAAAGCCAGGGCGCAGCCGAGGTTGAAAAATCCGTCGGAACTCCCGAATTTATAGGGGATCATCGCCCCTGTGAGGACAATGGTTTTACCTGGTACTTTGCCGGCGAGAACGGCAGCCGTTACGGACATCGTATCTGTTCCGTGGGTGACGATAATTTTCTCTTCTGATGCGCTATTGCACTCCTTCACGATCAGGTCCCGGTCCGCAGGCTTCATGTCCAGACTGTCGATCATCATGAGTGTTTGGACAGTGGTCTTGGGAGTTACGCGGCTGCGGGCGATCATTTCCGGCAGATGAGTTTCCTTAAAGTAAAGCTGGCCGGTGATTTCATTATATTCCTTGTCGAAGGTACCCCCGGTTACGAAGATGCGGATTGGCATAAGACGGCTTTGGGAGGCGAATTTATTGATAATATACGTAAGGATAATTTTGCCGTCCCCTTCGGGCCGGCCTCTCCGCTCATATCTTTTCCGGGACGGAAAAGGATATCCGCTGCGATCCCTGACAGGGATTACATATTCTCCTGGCTTATGAAAAATTAATTGCGCAGGCTTCTTTTACTTTTGAGAGCAACAGATAATAGAGTTGAGATAGTCACCGTAGCACAAGTATTATATCAATCCTTCTTCATTAACCCTTAGAAAACGATATTTGCATATGCGAGGTGATCTGAATAAACCTAGTCCGGGTCAAACAGCAGCACGAATACTGCTCGGCCTTTTCCTGATTTTGGCCGGTA
>Ga0182024_10011518_pt1 | contig 17713 bp, 22 predicted proteins | sample P32metaG_FD_120480 | JGI IMG/M metagenome (GOLD analysis project Ga0182024, IMG submission 120480) | Permafrost microbial communities from Stordalen Mire, Sweden - P3-2 metaG (Illumina Assembly) | ecosystem: Environmental > Terrestrial > Soil > Wetlands > Permafrost | place: Sweden: Stordalen... | reverse complement strand
GTGCAGCGAGGGGCTTTAGGGGCTTTTTTCTCCGCAGGCTGTGAAGCCGTGCCCCTTCAAAACAGCGACTCAATCAGACATTCCGCAGGGCAGGCTCGCTTTGCGGGCGGCTACGAGCAGGGAGAGGCGGCCTGCGATGGCGGGAGGGTCCGGTTCGAGGCCGGCGGCGGTGAGTTCGGCGGCGACCTGCGCGGGGGAGAGGCGGAGCTTGGGATAGCTGCTTTTTTCTAAAGTCCAGCCGGTAGAGTTGCGGGTGTAGACGAGGTCGTGGACCTGGACGGTGGTGGGGCTCGTGTATTCGAGGAAGCAGGTCATGATGCGCTGGTCGTCGGCGCGGACGGGGATGAAGCGGTCAGCGCCGGTGAGCTCGGGGGTGAGGTCGCGCCAGGTGAGGATGAAGAGGCCGCCGGGGGCGAGGGCGGCGGCTACGGCGGAGAAGAGGCGGCGGACGGCGTCGGGCGAGGAGAGGTGGGTGAGGGTGTCTCCCATGCAGACGATGGCGGCGGCCTGGTCCGGCTGGACGTAATCGCTGAGCGAGAGGATGTCGCCGCGGTGGGTCTGGATATCGCTGGTTGCGCTGTGCGCGCTCAGTTCGGCGAGGAGTTCGGCGCTGGTGTCGAGGGCGAGGATGGGAGAGAAGCCCAGCTGGGCGAGGGCGATGGACTGGAATCCGGGACCGCAGCCGAGGTCGACTGCGAGGCCGCGGTACGCGTTTTCCAGGAGAGGCTCGAGGAGGGTGCGTTGTTCGGTTACTTTTTCGTCGAAGGAGAGGCCGAACATCCAGGAGTAGTGGCGGGCGAGGAGGTTGGTGTAGTGGGCGGAGACTGGGTCGGACATTTGGGGAGATTGTAGTGCGAGGGAGGAGCTGTCCGGTTCGGGGGAAGCGGTTGGTGGGGGCGAGAAAAGGAGCCGCTGCGGCGCTGCGCGCGTCCGCAGGACGAGGCGACGGGAGGCCCCGAAGACGGCCTGCGGCAGCAAGGAAGGCGCTCCGCGCAGGTCTTTATTTCCACGGGCTAAAGCCCGTGGCTTTCCCCGTCGTCCTGCTTCGCAGACGAGGCGGCGCTCTAATCCTCCAAGGTCAAGGGAATTACCAATGGGGGAATGTACATGCGTGCAGTGAGGTCTGAAATCAGCGCTCTAAAGTAGGGCCAGAGGATGATTTTCGCTTCCGACTGCGCGAATTTCTTCGCTGCCTCTAGGCCGCAGCCGACTTCGGCATGGAAATGTGCGGAGTATTGGCAGTCGATCGCCAGAATCCTTGATTTGTCGGCCTTCTTGGTTATCCTCACTTCAATTCGGGCTATGACATCGAAGTGATCCCCTTCGACGTCTGAAGCTTCGTACGATGCGCGAATCTCGCGCACCGATCCCTTGTCTTTGCTACTTTCCCAGTAGAGGTCCCGATCGATCTCAGCGGCCGTCTTGTCGAGGGCCACTGCGAAGAGCTTGACACTCTTTAGAAAAGAGTCGTAATCGACGGTGGCGCTACTTCGATGCGAGGTTCTTTTCTTTGGCACGGCGATAGTCCTCAGTTGCGAAAACACGTTTTTGATGGCTGCCGAGCTGCCCGGCGAAATGATGAAGATAGGTCATCAGGCTTTGATCAAAGAAAACCGAATGTTCATCCTCAGATTTTGTGGGGGCAATCGACCATCCTTTTTCGAAAGCCGGGAGCAGCTTGTGCCACGGTGCGTCGTAGGGGTCTTGATACGAACCTCTCGAGGAGCGCAATACGTGTAGTAGCTCGTCAGCTCCGGTTGTTGCCGCTTGTCGGTTCCGCAGTAGCCAAGAGCTCCCGAGAGCAAGTTGCCGATTAAGGAGTTGAGACTCACACCTTCGCGGCGAGCCCTGTAATCGGCCAATCGATGCAGTCCCTTCGGAATTCTGAGAACAAACTTGCCGCTATAGCGGTTGTCGTCGGCTGGCTCAGGTATCTCGTTTCCGCTTGAGATCTCGCCTTCAATCCACAGGCTCCTGACGTTAGAGAGGTTCTCGACTGCGGAATTCGGGTCCGGCCCGAAGCTAGAGCAGCCCGGGAGGTCCGGGTTAGACGCGACCCACTCGTCCCCATCGCGCACCAGCTCAACCGGGTAGTCGAGAGCCATGTACTCGTCCAGGGGTCGCCCACTCGTTTGAGGTGGCTCCGCCTTATCGTGGCTCGCCTTAGGCTGTGTCGTCATCGTCGTGGTCGTCGGCATTTGGGTCGTCCTCGATATTCATCTCAATGTGGTTCGCAATTTGCTCAAGGCCATCCAATATCAATCGTGCGTATTTGGTCGGAACAAATTCTCGGTTGCCGTGAGGCTTTTCTAGGCTCAGCGGCGGGATACCAGCTTTGTTGAAGTGGTGCACGGTGCGGGATCCGTCTTTCGAGCATTTGTAGTCGGGGAAGAGGTAGCGAAATCTGTTCAGGCACCGCTGAATGATCCTGTCCAGGTCCTTGAATTCGACGTGCTTCTGGCCCCGAACCTCCTCGATCCATGCCCTGATCTTCTTCACCCGAGCTCCAGTGTGTCTTCAATGGATGCCAGTAGTACTACATGTAGTATCAGATGGTCAAAGGCAGACTACTGGTGCAGAGATACGAACGTCGATACGACTAAGGTTCCATGTGCGGAACGCCCTGCGTTCGGGAGGGGACGTAAGTCATTGTTGCTAATGCGGTTACTGGAGTGAATCGTCTGGGCGACCTGGATACCCCCTAGCCGCGGGAGGGGTGGACTTTTAATATTTCGCGGCCGATGACCATGCGCTGGATTTCGCTGGTGCCTTCGCCGATGGTGCAGAGTTTGACGTCGCGGTAGAACTTCTCGACGGGGTAGTCCTTGATGAAGCCGTAGCCGCCGTGGAGCTGGACGGCTTCGTTGCAGATTTTGACGGCGACTTCGGACGCGTAGAGCTTGGCCATGGCGGATTCCTGAGTGACGCGCTTGCCTGCGTCTTTCAGAACCGCCGCGCGAAGGGTGAGGAGTCGTGCGGCGTCGAGCTCGGTAGCCATATCGGCGAGTTTCCACTGAATGCCCTGGAATTCGGCGATGGCTTTGCCGAATTGCTTGCGCTGCTTGACGTATTTGACGGAGGCGTCGAGAGCGCCCCTTCCAATTCCCAGGGACAGGGCGGCGATGGAGATCCTGCCGCCGTCGAGGGTGCGCATGGCGTCGACGAAACCCTCGCCCTCTTTGCCCAGAAGATTTTCAGCGGGAATGGCGCAGTCTTCGAAGATGAGCTCGGAGGTGTCGGAGGCGCGGAGGCCGAGTTTGTTTTCTTTTTTGCCGGGACGGAAGCCGGGGGTACCTTTTTCGACGATGAAGGCGGAGAGGCCGTGGGTGCCTTCTTCCTTATTTGTAACAGCGATGATGACAGATACGTCGGCGTAGTGGCCGTTGGTGATGAAGGTCTTGTTTCCGTTCAGCACCCACTGATCGCCGCGGCGGACGGCGGTGGTGCGGGCGGCGGAGGCGTCGGAACCGGAGCCGGGTTCGGTGAGTGCCCAGGCGCCGAGGTGTTCGCCGGTGGCGAGTTTCGAGACGTACTTTTTCTTTTGCGCTTCAGAACCAGCCAGGAAGATGTGGTTGGTGCAGAGCGAATTGTGCGCGGCGACGATGATGCCAATGCTGCCGTCGACGGCGGAGAGTTCTTCGATGGCGAGCATGTAGTCGGTGTAGCCGAGGCCGGCGCCGCCGTATTCAGGGGGGAAGATGATGCCGAGGAGGCCCATTTGGCCGAGCTGGCGGACGACGTCGTGGGGGAACTCGGAGGCCTCGTCCCAGCGGAGAACGTTGGGGGCGATTTCGCGGGCGGCGAAGTCGCGGATTTCGCGGCGGAGGGCTTCCTGGTCTTCGGTGAGGGTGAAGGGGAAGGTGGGGTGGTCGAGGGCGGGGGCGGTTTGGGCGGTGGTGGTCATTTGGGCTCGCGGTGGGAGATGCGAAACTCGTTAGGGTAGCACGGGACTCGCAGTCCAGGCGACTGTCGACGACGATCACCACAGAGGACACAGAGAACACAGAGAAACAAAGGGTGGACGGGATTGGCAAAGATTGCCAACTGCGGGTACGATGAGCGCATGCCGACTCGCAATGTCAACCTGACGCCAGAGCTTGACCGCTTTGTTCATTCACGGATTAAGAGCGGGCGTTATGAGAACGCCAGCGAGGTGATCCGTGCGGGTCTGCGGACGCTGGAGAGGGAAGAGAAGGAATACGAGGCGAAGCTGGCGGCGTTGCGCAAGGCAATTGAGGAAGGTCTGGCCAGCGGTATTGCGACGGGCGACGTCTTCGGCAGAATTCGCAAAAAGCTCAACCTTCCGACAGTGGAAGAATGAGCGGGCGCAAGCTCCGCATCTCCCGGCAGGCTGAAGCGGACATGCTCGACATCGCGGAATACTCACTCCGCCAATGGGGTGAGGCGCAAGCCGCCCGGTATCTTGCGCAATCAGCGGGGTGCTGCAGGCGGGTTGCCGATTCTCCTCTGATCGGGCGCGCGTGCCCTTGGATTCTGCCAGGGCTGCGCAGAATCGAGCAGGGCAGTCACGTGGTTTTCTTTCTGGTTGGAGAAAGCGACGTCCTGATCGCGCGTGTACTTCACAAGAGCATGCAACCCGAGCGCTGGATTGATGGCGAGGAGGAGTAGCTCCTCCTCGCGCGATGTTCAACGCAGGCTGGCGGGGGGTGGGGTGACGGCGCTGAGTTGTTTGAAGGTGGCGTCGGGGAGTTTGAGGTTGGCGGCGGCTACGTTTTCTTCGAGATGCCTGGGCGACGAGGTGCCGGGGATGGGCAGTGTGACCGGGGAGCGGCGGAGCAGCCAGGCGAGGGCGACCTGGAGGGGCGAGGCGTCGAGGTCTTTGGCGACTTTGTCGAGGAGGTCGTGGGCTTCGCGATTCTGGCCGAGGGGCGCCCAGGGGATGAAGGCGATGCCGTTCTGCTCGCAGTGGTCGAGGAGGAAGTCCCACTCGCGGTCGGCGAAACTGTAGCGGTTCTGGACTGAAACGATGGGGGTGATTTTGCGGGCGCGCTCGACGTGTTCGAGGGTGACGTTGGAGAGCGCGATGTGGCGAATCTTGCCCTGCTGGCGGAGTTTTTCCAGCGTCTGCATGGAGGCGTCGAAGGAGACAGTGGGGTCGGGGATGTGGAGCTGGTAAACGTCGATGCGGTCGAGCTTGAGGCGGCGAAGGCTGCCGGCGACGGCTTCTTCGAGGTGTTTGGGGCTGGCGTTGTGGACCCACTGGCCGGGGCCGACGCGCTCCCATCCACCCTTGGTGGCGATGACGAGGCCTTTGGGGTAGGGGTGGAGGGCTTCGGCGATGAGCTCTTCAGAGACGTTGGGGCCGTAGGAGTCGGCGGTGTCGATGAAGTCGACTCCTAATTCCACCGCACGGCGGAGGGTTTTGATCGAGGCGTCGTGATCTTTGGGTGGACCCCAGATGCCTGGGCCGGTGATGCGCATGGCTCCGAAGCCGAGGCGGTTGACGGTGAGGTCGCCGAGGTTGATTTGGCCGGCAGCGGCGGCGTTGGGGGTTTCGGTGGTGTTGGTGGGCATGGTTTTTCCTCTCCGTGCATTGGATTCAGGGAACAGGGTACAGGGTGCAGGGGAAAGCGGTCTGGGCGGACGCGCTTCGCGCGTACCCACATCTGCCAAAACCGGGCAGATATGGGGCACCCGGCTGTGCTCAGGATGACAGACAAAAGCAACCGCAAGGTCCTTCGCTGCGCTCAGGATGACAACTCTGTGTCGATGGGTTTGTCGGGTTGGGAGTTGTAGATTTCTTCGACGCGGCGGAGGGTGTCGATTTCAGCGACGGGCTTATCTTGTCTGATTCTTAGAATGCGGGGGAAGCGGAGGGCGAAGCCGCTGGCGTGGCGGGTGGAGCGCATGACGTTGTTGAAGGCGACTTCGAGGACGATGAGGGGCTCGACGGTGCGGAAATGGCCGTTGTCGGCGAGGGTGTGGGCTTTGAAGAAGGCGGTCATGTCGGCGATTTCCTGATCGGTGAGGCCGGAGTAGGCTTTGCCAATGTTTTTCAGGGTCTGTTCTGGATCGTCGGGATCGCGAATGGCGAAGGTGTAGTCGCTGAGGACGTGGGCGCGGCGGCCGTTGCCGTATTCGACGCCGGTGACGACTACATCTAAGGTTGCGAGTTCGCGCTTGAGCTTGAGCCAGGCGAGTCCGCGGCGGCCGGGCTGGTAGGTGGAGGCGAGGGATTTGATCATGACGCCTTCGTTGCCGCGGGCGCGGGCGGCGAGGTAGGCCTGATCGAGCTGAGCGGACGCTGAAAGGCGGGGTGAGTCGAGGCGCGTGGCGTTGGCGAGGATGAGGCGGGAGAAGGTGGGCTCGCGATGCGCGTCGAAGAGGTGGGACTGGCTACGGGACTGGGTGGAGGTGGTAGTGGGGGACCAGCGTTTGGCGAAGTCTTCCAGCTGGCGACGGCGTTCGGAGAGGGGTTCGTTGAGGAGGAGCGAGTCGCCACGGTAGAGCAGGTCGAAAACGACGAGGACGGCGGGGATATCGCGGAGCATTTCGGGTGGGACGCGTTTGCGGCCGAGTCGCTGGGCGAGCGTGGAGAAGGAGAGCGCTCGCTGGGTAGCGGGGTTCCAGGCGAGGATTTCGCCGTCGAGGATGGCGGGTTCAGCGATGGTGGAGAAGGCTGTGACGAGGTCGGGGAAGGATTGGCTGAGGTCGTCGCGATTGCGGGAGTAGAGGGCGACGCGATTGCTGTCGATGTGGAGTTGGGCGCGGATGCCGTCGAATTTGTCTTCTAATTGCGCGGCAACGAGAGCGGAAGCATTTTGCGGTTCTTCAGTCGGCGAATTATCGAGTGGCGACGGGGTTTCTTCGGGGCCAGGGGAACGGTACTCAGGGGCTAAAGCCCTCTTCTTTTCTGGGCGCTTTACGGCACGACTGAAGTCATGCCCTGACACAAAGCCGACCGGCGAGGACTGTGCATTCCCAGATCTGCCAGAACCGGGCAGATCTGGGGCACCCATTGAATCGTGCCCTGATACAGAGGTGGCCGGCGCTGCGGCTTGCTCGGATTTGATTTCTTCGGTGAAGCGGGCTATGGCTTCTTCAGTGGACTGGACGGGGCTGGCGAGCATGAAGCCGATGGGGTGGAAGAGCTTCATGCGGGCGTGGTCGAGGCGGCCGGCGGCGGCGAGGGCGACGACTTCGGGGAGGGAGCCGAGGAGCATGCTGGCGCGTCGGACGGACTCGAGAACCTCTTGCCTGGGGACGGACGGTCCCACCTGATCGGCTGGGACCGGGTACGCTTCGGCGATGGCTTCTTCGACGAGCGACTGCTTGACGCCGGTGCGCATGTCGCCGGTGGCGAGTTTGATGAGGTACTTCGCCTCGTCGGGAGTGGCGCGGGCGAGGAGATCGAGGAGGAGGCGGAGTTTGGGCGCGGGGCCGCGGGCTTCGGCGATGGAAGCAAGGGCGGATTCGACATCGACGAGCGTGATGGTGGCGGTGGTGGGGGCGTGGCCGTAGAGGAGGTCGGCGGCGGCGGATCCGAAGTCGCCGTGGCGGCGGTAGGCGGCGGAGAGGTCGGCTTGGCTCGCGCCGGAGAGTTCGGCGACGGCTTTGCTGAGGAGGCTGCCGCCGATGTTGAGGACTCGGGCCTCCGTTTCGGGGAAGGGCGTGCCGGAGAGCCAGAGGGCGGCGCGGGCTGCATCGGGAACGGGTAGGGTGCGGAGGTAGTCGGCGATGAAGGCGCGTTTTTCGAGCTTTTTAGTGGTGGCGGCGAGGGCGTCGCAGAGCTCGGCGAGGTGGAGGAAGAGGGACATGGGAGCAGCGTTCAGCGATCAGCGTACCGCGTTCAGATGGTAGCCGGGAGCTGGGAGCCGGGAGCCGGGTTATCGTTTTGGGCGGTCGAGGGGGAGGACGCGAAACCTGCGTCTGCCTGCTATGCGGTAGGTGGCGAAATCGGCGTGGTCGACGGTGAAGACGGTGGAGATGGATTCGCGTTCGGCCAGGTAGACGAGGGTTGCGTCGGCAAAATCCATGGGATGGTCAGAGTAGCGGGACATGAGTTCGTGGAGACGAGGCAGTTCCTCTTCGGCGATGGTGGCGAGGGTGATGGCTCCGGAGCGGACGAAGGTCCAGGCGGATTCCGTGTCGCTGCGAAAGCGACCGATCAGGTGAAACAGCTCGGTGAGGACAGCTTCGGATGTGAGGAGTGGGAGGCGAAGCTGGCGAAGTGTCTCGAGACAGAGGTTGTGCCATGGGTCTCGCTGATTCAGGATGGCAAGAGCGGCACCGGTGTCGAGCAGGGTGGAGGGCCGGACGTCAGCGGCCATAGCGTTTATTCACGCGACGGCGGATGGTTTCGCGGAGAATCTCAGGGGAATAGGGGATGTCCCTCGAGATGCTGCCGATGAGCGGAGCGATAGCGGCGTGGAGACGCTTTTGCTCTTCATCATCAGTGATGCTGGCGCGGCTTTTCCGAAGCCACTCGCGGGCGGCGGCGTCGAGGATGGAGGAGACGGAGGCTTTGCGTTTGCGCGCTTCGCGCTCGAGCTCCTGCTTGAGCTCGGAGGAGACGCGCCAGCTATAGACTTCGGTCTTCATGCACTACAGTGTAGTGCATTGGGTTATGGCCCCGCAAGCGTAGCGCTTCTGGTACGGGCGGCAGCAGGGGTCGCGCCTTTTCGGGCTGGTGGAACATCGAATGGAAGTAAAATATTGAAGTGATGCAGCGGCTCTTTCCCATCGGCGTTCTTCTCTAGCGGCTCCTGCCGCCTGCGCCTGAGCCGCGCCCTTCTTCCGAAAATTCAGAACAACCGCAGGGGCTAAAGCCCATTTTCATTGAATCGCTTTACGGCACGACTGAAGTCGTGCCCTGATACAAAACCTGGCTTTACGGCAGATCGTCAGGGTGTACCTGGCTTTACGGCAGATCGTCAGGTTGTGAACGAGAAGAAAATCGTTGGATGCCGGGAGGATTTTATGTTTGAACGACTAGAACAGATTGAAGCTCGTTATGAGGGACTGGGGCGGCAGCTGGCCGATCCCGCCGTGCTGGGCGATCACGCTCAGTATCAGAAGCTGGCGAAGCAGCATCGGGATCTGGAGCCGGTGGTGGAGAAGTTTCGCGAGTACAGACAAGTCAAAACAGGGATTGCCGATGCGCGGGGGATGCTGACGGAGAGCGACGCGGAGATTCGCGCGATGGCGCAGGAAGAGCTGACGGCGCTGGAGGCGCGGGCGCCGCAGATTGAAGAGGACCTGAAGCTGTTACTTCTTCCGAAAGATCCGAATGATGAGAAGAACGTGGTGCTGGAGATTCGCGCGGGGACGGGGGGCGATGAGGCTTCGTTATTTGCCGCGGAGGTGTTCAGGATGTACTCGCGATTTGCGGAGCAGCATCGGTGGAAGGTGGAGGTGCTGTCGTCGTCGGAGTCGTCGGTGGGCGGATTGAAGGAAGTGATCGCGATTATCGAGGGGAATCGGGTGTATTCGCAGATGAAGTACGAGAGCGGGGTGCATCGGGTGCAGCGGGTTCCGGCGACGGAGACGCAGGGGCGGGTGCACACGTCGGCGATTACGGTGGCGGTGCTGCCGGAAGTGGAGGACGTGGACGTAAAGATTGAGGCGAAGGATCTGCGCATCGACACGTTTTGTTCGTCGGGTCCAGGCGGGCAGAGTGTGAACACGACGTATTCTGCGGTGCGGATTACGCATCTGCCGTCGAATACGGTGGTGAGCTGCCAGGACGAGAAGTCGCAGATCAAAAACCGCGAAAAAGGGATGCGGGTTCTGCGCGCGCGGCTGTACGAAATGGAGATGGAGAAGCAGCAGGCGGCGCTGGCGAAGGAGCGCAAGCAGCAGGTGGGGTCGGGGGATCGGAGCGAGAAGATTCGGACGTACAACTTTCCGCAGAACCGGCTGACGGACCATCGGATTGGGCTGACGATCCATCAGCTGTCGGAAATGATGGAAGGCAAGCTGCAGCCGGTGATCGATGCGCTGATTGCGCACTTTAATGCGGAGCGGGTGAAGGCTGAGGCCGCGTAAGGCGGTTACAGGTTACGGGTTACAGGTTACAGAGCGCGGGTGCAGATGCTATGACGATTCGAGAGGCGAGGCCGGGGGATGCGCGGGCGATTGCCGAGGTGCATCTGGCGAGCTGGAAGACGACGTATCGGGGGATCATTGCGCAGGAATACATCGATGGGTTGCGGGTGGAGGAGGGAATGGCGCGCTGGGAGACGCGGCTGACGGAGGGGAAGCCGACGGTTTTTGTGGCGGAGGATGAGGCGGGGATTTTTGGGTTTGCGGCCGGAGGGGCGATCATGCATCCGGTGGATGGCTACCAGGGCGAGCTGGGCGCGATTTATTTGCTGGCTTCGCATCAGGGGAAGGGCGCGGGTGCGGCGCTGGTGCGGCGGATGGCGGGGGAACTGCGGCGCCAGGGGTTCGCGAACATAGTGGTGTGGGTGCTGCGGGAGAATCCGGCGTGCGGATTTTACGCGCGCATGGGTGGAGTGAAAGTGGCCGAGCAGGGGATTGAGATTGGCGGGACGACGCTGCCGGAGATTGCGTTTGGGTGGGCGGATCTTGGGGTGCTGTGCGGGGAGTGAGATCTTGCGAAGGGGACGATAGTAATGTGCGGGGTTTGGATTTGAGTTGTGGCCCGAGTTAAAGCAGACCTACGCTTTTTAGGTGAAGATCACGTATGATCCCGCGAAAAACGAGCGGAATATTCGGGAGCGCGGGTTATGCTTTGAGCGGGCGAGGGAATTTGATTTCGACTCGGCGTCCATCGGTTCAGAATTCCGTAACGGCGAGATGCGGAATTTGGGAGTGGGCTACCTCGATCGCCGGTTGCACATTCTTTGTTATCGGTTAATACCGGATGGCATCCGAGTGATCAGTTTTCGTAAGGCTAACGATAGAGAGGCGAGGAAATATGGCAAACCGAAAACCCTGGACGGACGATGAAGGCGAGGTTCGGGAGCTGACGGACGAGTTCTTCGCCGAGGCGAAGAAATTCTCGGAATTGCCCGCGGAACACCAACGCATTCTCAGGGGGATTATGGAAGAGAACGCGGCGAAGAAGAAGGTACCGGTGCCGCTGCCGAAGGACATTGTGGAGAAGATGCAGTCGACGGGCGAGGGCTGGGAGCTGCGCGTGGAAGAGGCGGTGCGGCAGTGGCTGGCGAGGCAGGGCAAGCGGCGCAAGGTCGCTTCGTAAGCTCCAAAGTGAAATCCACCGAGACGGTTCGCGAGGCACTTCTCTCCGCGACGGCGAAACTGCATTCGCTGGCCACGGCACGGCGGGATGCGGAATTGTTGCTGATGCGCGTGGTGGGGCGGGATCGCGCGTGGATGATGACGCATGCGGATGCGGAACTGACGACGGAGCAAATCTCACGATTTGAGAAGTGGGTTGCGCGGCGGGCGCGGCAGGAGCCGGTGCAGTACATCGTGGGCGAGACGGAGTTCTACGGGCTGACGCTGCGGGTGACGTCGGCGGTGCTGATTCCGCGGCCGGAGACGGAGCATTTGGTGGAAGCTGTGCTTGCGCGGGTGGGGCGCGGTGCGGCAGTGCGGATTTGCGATGTGGGGACGGGGTCGGGGGCGATTGCTGTGGCTTTGGCGCATGCGCTGCCGCTGGCGCGGGTGATGGCGGTGGATCTTTCTGCTGCGGCGCTGGATGTTGCGAGGGAAAATGCGGAACGGCATGGGGTTGCGGAGAGGGTTCGGTTAGTCGAGTCGGATTTGCTGCATGCGGTGCGGGGGGAACGGTTCGATGTGGTGGTGTCGAATCCGCCGTATGTGGCGGAGGGCGAGGTGCTGGAGGCGCAGGTGCGGGAGTATGAGCCGCGGGAGGCGCTGTTTGCGGGGCCAACGGGGATGGAGATTTATCCGAGGCTGATTCCGGAGGCCTGGGAAGTGTTGGCTCCGGGAGGATGGTTGCTGATGGAGATTGGGCATGGGCAGCGGGAGGCGCTGGCAGAACTGCTCATGGGCTGGGATGGGGTGGAATTCGTGGCGGATTTGCAGGGGATTCCACGCGTTGCCATTGCACAGCGTCGGGCCTGACAATGGAAGGCATGAGCACAAGTGCGGTTGCGGAAACTCCGACCACGACGAAGGATTTCGAAACAAAACTCGACCGGCTTGCTGAGGTCGCGATCAAGTCCGGACTGGATTTGGCGCCGGGGCAACAGCTGGTGATGACGGCTTCAGTGGAAGCGCTCGCGCTGGTGCGGCGGATCACGGAACACGCGTACCGGGCAGGCGCGTCGCTGGTTACCACCTTATTCACGGACGATGAGTCGACGCTGTTGCGCTATCGGTATGGACACGATGCGACGTTCGATACAGCGGCGGCGTGGCTGTACGAGGGGATGGCGGCGGCGTACAAGAGCGGGGCGGCGCGGCTGGCGATCACGAGCGCGAATCCGTCACTGCTGTCGAAAGAGGATCCGGAGAAGGTGAGCCGGGCGAATCGGTCGATGTCGAAGGCATACCGGCCGGCGCTGGAACTGATCACGCGGCACGATATCAACTGGACGATCATTTCGTCGGCGACGCCCGTGTGGGCGGCGGCGGTGTTTCCGGAATTGCCAGCGGATGCGGCGCTGAAGAAGCTGTGGGATGCGATTTTTGCGGCGAGCCGGGCGGACCAGGAGGATCCGGTGGCGGCGTGGAAGAAGCATGACGCGGGATTGCATGCGAGCGCGGATCGTCTGAACAAGAAGCGATTTGCGGCGCTCCACTTCAAGGGTCCGGGAACGGATTTGAAGGTGGGACTGGCGGATGGGCATCTGTGGCTGGGCGGGGGAACGCGGGCGGGCAACGGGCGGTACTGCATTCCGAACATGCCGACGGAGGAGGTATTCACGACGCCGCATAAGGATCGCGTGGAGGGAACGGTGACCAGCACGAAGCCGCTGTCGCACCAGGGGACCTTAATTGAGGGAATACGGGTGCGATTTGAGGGCGGGAAGGTTGTGGAGGCGCACGCCGTGCAGGGCGAGGTTGTGCTGCAGCGGATGATCGAGACGGATGAGGGGGCGCGGCGGCTGGGTGAAGTGTCACTGGTGCCGAACTCGTCGCCGATTGCGGCGAGCGGGATGTTGTTTCTGAACACGCTGTTCGACGAGAATGCCGCGTGCCACATCGCGCTGGGGCAGGCTTACAGCAGCTGCCTGGAAGGCGGCGACAAGCTGACGCCGGAGGAACTGGCGGCGCGCGGCGCGAATGACAGCCTGATCCACGTGGACTGGATGATTGGGTCGGGGAAGGTGGATGTGGATGGGATCACGGCGAGCGGCGGGTCGGAGCCGGTGATGCGGCAGGGGGAATGGGTTTAACTTCAGCCAGCAGCCAGCAGCCAGCAGCCAGCAGCCAGCAGCCAGCAGCCAGCAGCCAGCAGCCAGCAGCCAGTAGCTCGTCGCTGGTGCGCCACTTTTTTCTGAAACTTGCGTCTGAGGGGATATGATCTGCCGCCGGATTGTTGTGTTTGCCGCCGCCTTTCTGATATCAACTCAACTGGTTTGCGCGCAGGAGGCGCCGCTGGCGCCGCAGGGGCTGGATGCGCTGGGGGCGCGAGCGACTCTGCACAGCGATCTGACGTTTGACGAGTCGATGCTGCATGCGGCGTCCCAGATCATGCCGGATGAGGATCGGCCGATCATCGCGAAGCTGCGGAGCATCACCGTACACAACTTCAAGTACTCCGCAGTGGGCTACGATCCTGCGGCGCTGGAGGCGGTGCGGGCGCAGTATGGGGGGCACGGCTGGAATCATCTGGTGACGAAGCAGACGCATCCACCGGCGCAGCCGGACGCGAGCACGACGGCGGCGGTTGGGCCAGCTGCACCGATGGCAGCACCGCCGAAGCCGTTCGACCCGACGCGGACCGATGTGTGGGTGCGGATGGACCGTGGGAATTTTGACGGGATGGTCGTGCTGGTGGCGAATTCGCGGAACGTCAATGTGGTGGTAATTGACGGAATGATCAGCCCGCTGGATTTGTTGCATCTGCGCGGAGTTTTTGGGATTCCGAAGTTCGGCGGGGATTTTACGAACGCCAGGGATTAGGGATTAGAGTTTAGGGATTAGAAGAGCAGACTCGGCCGGGTTAGAAGGACCGTGGATGAGTAAACCGGTCATGGCTGCTGCGCCGATGCGCTTGTAGAATGCGGCGATGGCGAGTGCGACTGGCAGCGTGATGCGGATTGGGTTGATCGCGGGGACGCTGGACATCACAGAAAATCTGGTCTTCAATGCCTTCCGGCACATCACGCCGGTGCAAATCTTCCAGTACATCGCGAGCGGGCTGACGGGGGCGTGGGCGTTCCGCGCGGGGATGGAGTCGGTGGCGCTGGGCGTGGCGATCCATTACACGATTGCGTTGTTCTGGACTGCGGTCTTTTACGCGGCGAGCCGGCGGTTGGGGGTTTTGATTCGGCGACCGGTGGCGTCTGGGCTGGTCTACGGGGCGATGGTCTACGTGATCATGAACTTCGTGGTGCTGCCGCTGACGCGGGTTCCGCACGCGCGGGCGGCTGTGACCCTGGCGTCGCGGGTGAGCGGGGTGCTGGCTCTGCTGTTTTGCATCGGAGCGACGATTGCGGTTCTGACTCGGCGGGACAGGATGCGCGAAATTGCCTCTTGAGACGAGGGAGCGGATGAGGCCGGTTCCAATTTGGGTCTCCGCGGTACTTTGGGGTGGAAACATGCAGTCGAGGCTATTGACGGCGGGGCGCCAAGGGCGTTTGCTACTTGCTGTGGGGTGAACCTGGCCGCAGGGCAGTGGGGGGTCGGCTGGCTTCAAGTGCTGGCCTGTACGGTCGCGCCCTGGTAAACAGGAAGATGCGCAATGGAGGCGAAGCCTCTAGCTAAATGTGGCAGCTAAGGGCGCCGCGTTTTTCGAGGTATCGCTGGTGGTATTCCTCGGCGCGCCAGAAGGTCTCGGCGGGGACGACCTGGGTGGCAATCGGCTTCGAAAAGCGCTTCTCGGCGGTGAGGCGGGCGATGGTCTGTTTCGCGGCGGCTTCCTGTTCGGGGGAGTGGAAGAATACGACGCTGCGGTATTGGGTGCCGTGGTCGGGACCCTGGCGGTTCAGCTGGGTGGAGTCGTGGAGCTGGAAGAACTCTTCGAGAAGCTGCTCGTAGGTGATCTTCGCGGGATCGTAGTCGATCTCGACGGCTTCGGCGTGGCCGGTGCGATCGGTACAGACATCGTGGTAGGTGGGGTTGTCGAGCTTGCCGCCTTCGTAGCCGACGGCGGTTGAGAGAACGCCGGGAAGCTGCTGGAAACGGGCTTCGACACCCCAGAAACAACCGGCGGCAAATGTGGCTTTCATGGAAACCTCTCTGCATATTAGATACAGCAAAGGCGAACTGGACGCTTGCTGGATGGGTCGACAAAGCGATAATATTTAGTCCTACGGAGTAATATCCATGCGGACCACCAAAGTGCTGTCGATTACGCTGCCGGCGCCGATGCTGAAGGAGGCTCGGGAGCTGGCGAAGCAGGAGAACCGTACGATGAGCGAGCTGGTGCGGGAGGCGCTGCGACGGTATCAGAGAGAGAAGTACTGGGAAGAAGTGAACACGCTGGGGCGAGCGAGTGCCGCGGCGGCCGGGGTGCACAACGAAGACGATGTAGTGCGAGTGATCCACGAGTATCGGCAGGAACAGCGGGCGAAGCGCAGGTCAGGGGCGGCGGCGAATCTGGTCGGCTGACCGATCGCCATGCCGGAACGTGCCCGGGTGGTCATCGACACCAACATTTTCGTCTCTGCATTTCTCTTTAGGGGAAAGCCGGGGCTGGTCCTCGACCTTGTCGAAGATGGGACAGTGATCCTGATCCATTCGCGTGATCTGCGCAGCGAGGCTGGCAGAATTCTCGCCGACAAGTTTCATTGGTCGCAGGACGAAATGCGCCTCGCGTGTGACGTTTACTGGAACACTGGCGTGCCGGTCACCCCTCAAGCTGTCATTCAAGCCTGCCGGGATCCCGATGATAATAGTGTGCTGGAGTGCGTCGTCGAGGGCCACGCGTAATACATCGTTACTGGCGACAGGGATCTGTTGAAGATGGAGAAATTTCGTGGATGCGAGATTCTCAGCCCCGCGGATTTTCTTCTGAGAAAGGGCGTCTGAGCCGGGTTATCGCCCCCGCCTGAGAGGGGAGCGAAGGCGCTTCGAAGCGGCTCGTCGCGGCGAGTTCGGGGTGTCGTTCTGGCGCGAGGGAGGGGTGGCGCGAGTACGGCTGGGTCGGGGTGCATTGCGGGCGGGCTTTTCGGGTCTGGAGGATTTGACGGATTTGCCTTCGGCGGCGCGGCGGAGCTGGGCGACCTCTTCGGGGTTGAGCTCGCGATGGCGGCCGGGTTCGACGTCGAGGACCAAAGGGCCGTAGCCGACGCGGCGAATTTTTTCGACGTGGTGGCCGATTTCCTCGAACATCTTACGGATTTCGCGATTGCGGCCTTCGATGAGGATCAATTCGTACCAGGGATTGTCGGCGTCTCGCAGGAGCCGGATGCGGGCGGGGGCGGTCATGACGCGGCCCTCATTGCGGCGGGCGGGCGTCGAACCGGGCTTTCGGATTTGGGTACCGCGATCGATCATGACGCCGTGGCGGAGCTGGTTGATCGCCGAGTCAGAGGGCTTGCCGCTGACTTTGACGAGGTAGGTTTTCTCGACGCGGGCGGCGGCGCGGGTGAGGGCGTTGGCGAGGTCGCCGTCGTTGGTCATGAGGAGGAGGCCTTCGCTCGAGTAGTCGAGGCGGCCGACGGGGAATACGCGCTCGCCTCCTTTGAAGAAGTCGGTGACGGTGGGGCGATGTTCGGGGTCGCTGGCGGTAGTGACGTAGCCCTTCGGCTTGTTGAGAACGTAGTAGCGGGGGCGCTCGGGGCCATGGAGGAGCTTGCCGTCGACGCGAATGTGGTCGCGGGCGGGGTCCGCTTTGGCGCCGAGTTCGGTGACGGTTTGGCCGTTGACCTGGACGCGTCCGGAGACGATGAGCTCTTCGGCCTTGCGGCGCGAGGCGATGCCGGCGGCGGCGATGATTTTTTGCAGACGCTGAGGAGAAGATGCTTCGGGTTCGGGATCGTTCGCGATGGGTTTATCCCTCAGGGGCTAACGCCCCAAATCGAATTTGGTCGTTTTCGGCACCCATTCGACTACGCGCCTTCTCCACCCCATCGTGCCAAAACCGGGCACGCTGCCACCCCGTCACACCAACTACGGGTGTGTCGGGGGCCCCGGTTGCGGCGCTGCGCTCAGAGCAGGCTAAATCAAGTCGTGCGCTGGCGCCTGGGGCTAGTTTGCCAAAGCGGAGCGGGGCACGGGCGGCGTCCCGTTTTGGTTCAGAGACAGTACTGAGGAGTTGAGGCCCGGAATTCAGTTCTACGACAGCACACGGTTTGAGGCTAAGCTTCTTGCTGTGGGGTGAACCTGGCGGGGTGGAGCGGGGGCTTTTTTCCGCAAGCTGTAACGCTGTTTGGTCGTTTTCGGCCCGACTCGAAGTCGTGTCCTGGAGCGTGGGGCCAGTTCGCCAGGGCGGAGCGGGGCACGAGTGGGGTCCCGTTTTGGTTTCAGAGACAGTACTGTGGGGTGAACCTGGCGGGGTGGAGCGGGGGCTTTTTTCCGCAAGCTGCAGCACTGTTTGGTCGTTTTCGGCCCGACTCGAAGTCGAGCCCTGGAGCCTGAAGCCAGTTTGCCAGGGCGGAGCGGGGCACGGGTGGGGTCCCGTTTT
>Ga0182024_10011517_pt1 | contig 17713 bp, 18 predicted proteins | sample P32metaG_FD_120480 | JGI IMG/M metagenome (GOLD analysis project Ga0182024, IMG submission 120480) | Permafrost microbial communities from Stordalen Mire, Sweden - P3-2 metaG (Illumina Assembly) | ecosystem: Environmental > Terrestrial > Soil > Wetlands > Permafrost | place: Sweden: Stordalen... | reverse complement strand
TGGCGGCGTGGTTGACGACCTGGTCGATCGCGACGAGCAGGAAGTTGATCGTCATGATCTCGACGATCGGGCGCTCGCCCAGCATCGCCGCCCCGACGCCGGCGCCGACGAAGCCCTCCTCGGAGATCGGCGTGTCGCGCACACGGTCGGGACCGAACTCCGCGAGCAGTCCGGCGGTCACCTTGTAGGCGCCTTCGAACACGCCCACCTCCTCGCCCATCACGAAGACGCGCTCGTCGCGCAGCATCTCCTCTCGCATCGCCAGGCGCAGAGCCTCGCGGTAGCTCATCGTCGCGAAGCCGCTGGCTACCTCGGCGGTCGCTTCGGAGTCGGTGAGCGGCGGCGTGTGCGTGGCGCTCACTCGCCGAGACCTCCGGCGAATACGAGCTCGCGCTCGCCGAACGGCGCTCCCGGGAGCATCCTTGCGAACTGCTTCGCGCTGCCGGGCGCGTACATGCCGGTGGCGAGCGTGCCGACCTCGGGGGCCGGGCTAGCCAGGGCCGCCTCCACGGACGCCTCGACCGCAGCCTCGGCCGCGGCCAGCATCGCTTCGAGCTCGTCGTTGCCGAGCCCCTCCTGCGTGAGCAGCTCGCGCACGCGGAAGATCGGGTCGTGCTTGACGTGCTCGTCGACCTCGCCACGGGTGCGGTAGGCGAGCCCGGCGTCGGCGACCGAGTGCCCGCGCTGGCGGTAGGTCACGAGCTCGAGCACGCCGGCGCGGCGCTCCTCGCGCGCCGCCGTCAGCATCGTGGCGCTCGCCTGTGCGACGGCGAGCAGGTCGTCGCCATCGACGCGCTCGGCGGGAAGGTTGTAGGCGTCGGCGCGGCGGTAGAGGTCGGTCACGGCCGAGGCCCGCTCGACGCTCGTGCCCATGCCGTACTCGTTGTTCATCACCAGGAAGACGACCGGCAGCCGCCAGACCGCGGCGAGGTTCAGCGACTCGTGCCAGGCACCCATGTTGACCGCGCCGTCTCCGAGCTCGCAGAGCACGGCCTGCGCGCGGCCCTGGCGCACGAGGCCGAGCGCGAGCCCGGTCGCGATCGGCAGCTGGCCGGCCACGATGCCCCAGCCGCCGTAGTAGCCGCGGGTGACGTCGAGCAGGTGCATCGAGCCGCCGCGACCATGGGCGCAGCCGTCGACGCGTCCGAAGAGCTCGGCCATCACCGCATCGACCGGCACGCCGCGGGCGAGCGCGAAGCCGTGGCAGCGGTAGCCCGTGACGAGCAGGTCGGCCTCGTCGAGCGCGTGCGTCGCGCCGACCGTCGCCGCCTCCTGGCCGGATGACAGGTGGCAGTAGCCGCCGATCCGCGCCGCCTTGTACTGGCGCTCGGCCTCGGTCTCGAACACGCGGATCAGGAGCATCTGCTCGTAGAGGCCGCGCAGGGTGGCCGTCGCGATCGCCATCAGGCTCGCTGCTCCTCGAAGTAGTCGGGGTGCTGCGCCCGGATCGCGGGCAGCGCCGAGAGGACCATACGCAGGTGGTGGCGCAGCGTCGTCTCGGCCTCGTCGGGGTCGTGCTTGCGCAGCGCGTCGAGGACGAGCCGGTGCTCTGCCACCATCTCGGCCAGGTAATCCGGCCGCGGCAGGCTAAGCCGGCGGACGCGGTTGAGGTGCCCCTTGACACGCTGGGCGACCTCCCAGGCCACCGGGCGGCCGGCCAGCTCGCACAGCGCGGCGTGGAACTCGTCGTCGAGCACCGCGAAGCGGGCGTGGTCGCCATGTTCGGAAACCTCGGCCTGGCGCTGGACGAGGCCGTCGAGGGCCGCGATGTCGCCGTCCTCCGCCCGCACCGCGGCGATCCGCACGGCGGCGCACTCGAGCGACTCGCGGATGAACTGCGCGTCCTCGACGGCAGCGACGCTGATCGGCGTCACGAAGGTGCCGAGCTGGGGCACGATCTGGACGAAGCGCTCGTCGCGCAGGCGGATCAGCGCCTCGCGGATCGGCGTGCGGCTGACGGCGAGCCGCTCGGCCAGCTCGTTCTCGGAGATCCGCTGGCCGGGCGCGAGTTCGGTCGCGATGATCGCGTCCCGAAGCGCCCGGTACACCTGCCGGCTCGCCGGCCCCGCCGAGGCGTGGTGGAGCCGGTCGATACGCATGTCGCTCACCCCTGCATACTTACATACAAGCGGGCGGAAATGGAGGCCCGCAACCCCCCTTTCGGCGGCCGGCGAGATCATGCGGCCGCGGCGGCGGCTTGGCGTGTGATCCGCTCCTTGCCCCAGCGCGCGCGCTCGGCGTAGTCGATCAGGACCGCGAAGTAGTCGCGCAGCAGTGGCGCGGTGAGGCCCAGTGGGCCGAGCAGCTCGCGCGCGCGGGTGTCGTCGAGGTTCGCGCCGCTGCCGAAATACGGGGCGTAGAGCTGCGCATCGGCGAGCCGCGAAGAGGACGAGGCGACGATCCGCGGCGGCTCGCGGCCGAACTGGCGGCAGGCGAGCTCGATCAGCTCGGCGTTGGTGGGCGCCGCCGCCCCGGCCACCAGCGCGACGGTGCCGCTCACCTCGGCGTGGTCGAGCAGCGCAAGCAGGCCGTCGGCGACGTAGTCGATCGGCACGATGTCCGACACCACGTCGGGGTCGATCACGACCTCGTCCATCAGCCCCCGCGAGAACGCCCGCATCGGCCAGTAGATGACGTTGAACGCGGAGGTCCAGCCGCTGCGGCTGTCGCCGACGATGATGCTCGGCCGCGCGATCACCAGCGGCAGGCCGTCGGCGACTTCGCCGATCGCGCGCTCGGCGTCGAACTTGGAGTGCTCGTAGGTGTTGCGGAAGCCCTGCCCGAGGTCGAGGTCGGTCTCCTTGAACAGGCCCTTGTGGACGCCCGCCACGTAGGCGGTCGAAACATGGACGTGGCGGCGCAGGCGGCCCCCGGCGGCGATCTGGCGGCTCAGCTCGATCACCCTCAGCGTCCCGGCGGTGTTGACCTCGCGCGCCTGCTCGAGCGTCTGATCGAAGGAGATCGCCGCGGCGCAGTGAACGATCGCAGTGACCTCGGCGAGGATCGCCTCGCGGTCGGCCGCCGCCAGGCCGAGGCCCTCGGCGGTGACATCGCCGGGGATCGCTCGCACGGCGGCGGCGCCGGGGGGCGGCTCGTCGTACAGGCGCGCGATCGTCGCGTCCAGGCGCTCCTGCGCGGCGGCCGCGTCGCTCGCTCGCACCAGGCAGATCAGCGAGCGCTCGCCGCGGTCGATCAGCCGCGCGAGCAGCTCCATGCCGAGGAAGCCGGTCGCGCCGGTGAGCAGGATCGTGTCGCTCACTGCAGCGGCGCGCCCATCGCGTGGAAGCCACCGTCGACGTGCAGGATCTCGCCGGTGATCCCGCGTGCGAGATCGCTCAGCAGGAAGCAGACGCCGGCAGCCACCGGCGCTGCGTCGCGAGTGTCCCAGCCCAGCGGCGCGCCCGAGCGCCACAACGCGGCGAGCTCGTCGAAGCCGGGGATGCCGCCCGCCGCGATCGTCTCGATCGGGCCCGCCGAGACGAGGTTGACCCGGATCCCGCGCGGCCCGAGGTCGCGCGCGAGGTAACGCGAGACGCTCTCGAGCGCCGCCTTGGCGACCCCCATCCAGTCATACACCGGCCAGGCCACGGCGGCGTCGAAGTCGAGGCCGACGACCGATCCCCCGCCCTCCCCCGCCTCCAGCAGCCCGGCGAGCGAGGCCGCGAGCGCCTTGAGCGAGAAGGCGCTGGTCTCAAACGCGGTGATCGCGCTGCTCGCGGGCGTGTCGAGGAAGCCGCCGCCGAGAGCGTCCGCCGGCGCGAAGGCGATCGCGTGCAGGACCCCGTCCAGCCCGCCCCAGCGCGAGCCGAGCTCCGCGGCGACACGCTCGAGATCCTCGGGAGCGTTGACGTCGAGCTCGAGCACGTCCGGAGGATCGGGCAGGTGCTTGGCGGCGCGCTCGGTCAGGCGCATGCCGCGGCCGAAGCCGCTCAGCACGACCTGCGCCCCGTGCTCCTGGGCCTGGCGCGCCACCTCGAAGGCGATCGAGCCGCGCGTCAGCACGCCGGTCACGAGCAGTCGCTTGCCGTCGAGCAGGCTCACAGGGGTATGTTCCCGGCCGGCCAGCGGCGCAGCGACGCCGAGTCGAGCGTCTCGAGCGCCGTGGCGAGCCGCGTGCGCGTCTCGCTCGGCGCGATCACCTCGTCCACGTATCCCTCCGAGCTGGCCGCACCCGGGTGCAGGTGCTCGGCCGCGTAGCTCGAGGCGAACGCGTCGCGAGCGCTGATCGGATCCTCGGCCGCCTCGATCTCGCGGCGGTGGATGATCTCGACGGCCTGGGGCGCGCCCATCACGCCGAGCTGGGCGGAGGGCCAGGCGAAGACGAAGTCGGCGCCGAGCTCCTTGCTGTTCATCGCGATGAAGGCGCCGCCGAACGCCTTGCGCAGGATCACCGTCACGCGCGGCACCGTGCACTCCGCGAAGGCGTAGACGAGCTTGGCGCCCTGGCGGATCACACCCAGCTTCTCCTGCTTGGTACCCGGCAGGAAGCCGGGCGTGTCGACGAGCACCAGCAGCGGGATGTTGAAGAGGTTGCAGGTGCGCACGAAGCGCGCCGCCTTCTGGGAGGCGTCGACGTCGAGCACGCCGCCGAGGTAGCGCGGCTGGTTGGCGACGACGCCGACCGAGCGCCCGTCGAGGCGGCCGAAGGCGCAGACGACGTTGCGCGCCCAGCGCGGCGAGATCTCGAGCATGCGGCCCCCGTCGAGCAGCGCCCGCGCGACATCGCGGACGTCATAGACCTTGCGGTCCTCCCGGGGGACGGCTTCGTCGGGCGCCAGCCCCGGCGGATCCAGCGTGGGCCAGCGCAGCGGGCGCTCCTCGCAGTTCTGCGGGAGGTAGTCGAGCAGGTCGCGCGTCAGCAGCGCTGCGTCGAGGTCGGTCGGCGCGACGAGATGGCAGACGCCGTTGCGCTCGTGCACGCGGGGGCCGCCCAGCTCGGCCATGTCGACGTTCTCGCCGGTGACCTTGGCGACGACGCCCGGGCCGGTCAGGAACATGCTCGCGCTCTCGGTCATGATCACGAAGTCCGTCAGCGCGGGCGCGTACGAGCCGCCGCCCGCCGAGGGCCCGCAGATCACCGAGATCTGCGGCACGTAGCCGGACAGCGCGACGTGCTTGTGGAAGATCTTCGCGTAGCCGCTGAGCGCCGCGAGCCCCTCCTGCATGCGCGCGCCGGCGGACTCGACGAAGCCGATCACCGGCACGCGCGAGCGCTCGGCGAGCTCCAGCACGGAGACGACGGTCTCGGCGTGGGCTTCGCCGAGCGAGCCGCCCGCATAGGAGGCGTCCTGGGCGAAGACCGCGACGACGCGCCCGTCGACGCGCCCGCTGGCGCCGATCACGCCGTCGCCGGGTCGCGCCTTCTCCCCCATGTGGCGCGAGAGCACCTCGGTGCGCAGCAGATCGAGCGAGCCCGGGTCGCAGAGGACCTCGAGGCGCTCCATCGGGGACAGCCGCTCTTCGGGTCGAGGGACGAGTGCGAGTGTCATGTGGCCTCCAGACAGAGCACGGCGTTGTGGCCGCCGAAGCCGAACGAGTTGGAGATCGCAAGCGGGCGCTGGCCATCACTCAGCTCGAGCGCTCGCGCGCGGTCGGGCACGTAGTCGAGATCGAGGTCGCCGTCGCGCTCGGCCCAGCCGAGCGTGGGCGGAATCAGCCTGTCTCGCAGGGCAAGGATGGTCGCGATCGCCTCGACGGCGCCGGCCGCGCCGAGCAGATGCCCGATCGCCGACTTCGTCGAGGAGATTGGCACCTTCGCGGCGTGCTCGCCGAGCGCAATCTTGAGCGCGACCGTCTCCGCCCGGTCGTTCAGCTGCGTCGAGGTGCCGTGCGCGTTGACGTAGACGACGTCGGCCGGCGCTGCGCCGGCGTCCTGCAGCGCCCGCTCGATCGCCGCCGCGGCGCCCTCGCCGCTGGGAGCGGGGGCGGTGACGTGGTGCGCGTCGGCCGTCGCGCCGTAGCCGCGCGCGACGGCGAGGATGCGGGCACCCCGCGCGCGCGCAGCCTCGCCGTTCTCGAGCACCAGCACGCCGGCCCCTTCGCCCATCACGAAGCCGTCGCGGCGGGCGTCGAACGGCCGCGAGATGCCCGAGGTGGAGAGCGCGTCGAGTGCGCCGAAGGCAGCCCGGGAGAGCGGTGTCAGCGCCGCTTCGGCGCCGCCCGTGACGACCGCGACCGCGTCGCCGTAGCGGATCGCCCGGATCGCCATGCCGATCGCGTCGGCGCCCGAGGAACAGGCCGAGACCGTGCCGAAGCAGGGTCCCTTGAGGCCGTGGCGCATGCTGAGCGCCGCGGCGGCGGCGTTGCCCATCATCAGGGGCACCGCGAGCGGCGAGACGTGCTTGGGGCCGCCGTCGAACAGCAGCAGGTCGTTCGCCTCGATCGTGCCGATGCCGCCGATCCCGGTACCGAGGATCGAGCCGATCTGCGTCGCCTCATAGGGGAGCCCCTCCTCCCAGCCGGCGCTTGCGAGCGCCTCGATCGAGGCGACGAGCGCGAGCTGGGTGAAGCGGTCGGCGCGCCGGGCGTCCTTGACCGAGAGGTGGTCCGTGGCGGTGAACTCGCGACAGCGGCCCTCGCCGTCCTCGATTCCGCAGACGCCGGCAGCCCAGCGCTCGTAGAGCGTGGACGCACCGATCCCGAGCGGTGTGACCGCGCCGATCCCCGTGACGACGACCTCGACCATCGCCTCAGGCGCGTTCCACGACGAGGTCGATCGCGTCGCCGACGGTGTGGATCTCCGCCACGTCGGCGCTGGTCAACTCGACGCCGAACTGTTCCTCGATGATCTGTGAGAGCTCGGCGAGGTCGAGCGAGTCGATGTCGAGCGCGGTCAGCTCGGCGTCGCGGTTGACCTCCTCGGCGTTGGCGCCGAAGCTGACCAGCGAATCGGTGATGACCTTCTCGATCTGAGCGGGTTCTGCCATGTGCTTCCTTTCGTTGCGATCAGGCGGACAGTCCGCCGTCGACGTAGATGGTGGAGCCTGTGATGTATCCGGCCGCGTCCGAGGCCAGGAAGGCCACGGCGGCGGCGACATCCTCGGGCGCTCCGGCGCGCTGCGCCGGAACCCGATCGAGCAGGATGTCCGGGATGTCGGTGGTCATGTCGGTCGCGATCAATCCCGGGGCGACGGCGTTCACGGTCACGCCGCGCCGGGCGACCTCGACGGCGACCGTCTTGGTGAAGGCGATCACGGCGGCCTTGGAGGCGGCGTAGTTCGCCTGACCCGCGTTCGCGCGCGGGCCGACCACCGAAGCGATGTTGATCACGCGGCCGAAGCGCGCGCGGATCATCGCGCGCAGCGCGGCGCGCGTGAGCCTGTAGGTGGAGCCGAGGTTGGTCTCGAGCACTCGCTGCCAGTCCTCGTCGGTAAGCGACAGCGCGAGCCCGTCGGCGCGCACGCCCGCGTTGTTGACCAGGACCAGCACGGGAGCACCCAACGCCGCGGCCGCGCCCTCGAGCAGCGGCCCCGCAGCCGCCGGGTCGGCGACGTCGCCCGCCAGCGCCACCGCGCGACCACCGGCCGCCTCGATCGCGGCCACCACCGCCTGCGCCTGCGCCTCCCCGCTGCGGTAGTTGACGGCCACCGCCCAGCCGTCGGCCGCGAGCATCGCCGCGATCGCCGCGCCGATCCCGCGCGAGCCTCCGGTCACGACGGCGCAGCCGTCATGAGCTCCCCCCGCCGGCGGCGAGCTCATCTGGGGAGCCCCCACTCGATCACGCTCGCGCCCCAGGTGAAGCCCGAGCCGGCGGCCGCCAGCAGCACGCGCATGCCGGGCCGCAGCCGCCCATCGGCGCGCGCTCCCGCGAGCGCCAGCGGCACGCTCGCCGCAGAGGTGTTGCCGAGCGAGGCGATGCAGTCGACGACCTTCGACGGAGCGAGGTGCAGGCGCTCGGCGAGCGAGCTCAGGATTCGCGTGTTGGCCTGGTGGTAGATGTAGAGGTCGACGTCGCCGAGCGCCACCCCAGCCGCATCGCACGCTGCTGTGGAGGCCTCGGCCATCCGCTTCACCGCCTGCTTGAAGGTCTCGTGGCCGTCCATCGCCAGCAGCTGGGTGTCGCGGTCGGCGACGATCAGCTGCGCGTGCGCCCCGTCGCTGCCGAGCACGACCGGGCCGATGGCGCCCGGCGCGCCGGCCGTCAGCACAATCGCCGCGGCGCCGTCGCCGAACAGCGCAGCGGTGTTGCGATCGTTGGGATCGACGTGGCGCGACATGATCTCGGCGCCGATCACGAGCGCGTTTCGCGAGGCACCCGACGCGAGCATCCCGCGCGCCGCGGCGAGCGCCGCAAGGAAGCCGGTGCAGGCGCTGCCGACGTCGAAGGCAGCGGCGGTGCCGGCGCCGAGCGCGTGCGCGACCTGCGGCGCGGCGTTCGGCATCACCGAGTCCTGGCTGCAGCTGGCGACCACCACCAGGTCGATTCGCGCCCCGTCGATCGCGGCGTCCGCGAGCGCGGCCGCGCCCGCGGCGGCGGCGAGCTCGTGCAGGGCCGCGCCGGGCTCGGCGTAGCGGCGCTCACGGATCCCCGTGCGCCGCACGATCCAGTCGTCGTCGACGCCGATCGCCGGGGTGATCTCGGCATTCGGGACGATCCTCGCTGGCAGCGCGCTGCCGAGCCCGACGATCCCGGCCGTGACGAGCGCTCCCCCCTGCCCGCCAAGATCGCGCTGCTCAAGCGTTGCCGACACGATGCTCCTCGAGCGAGATCGCCGTGGCGTCCTCGACGTTGCGGGTGACCAGGCGCCCCAGCACCTGATCTGGGCCGACGTCGATGAAGGTGCGGGCGCCGTAGGCGGCGAGCGCGGCCATCGTCTCCCGCCAGCGCACCGGCCCCGTCAGCGCCTGCGCGAGCTCTTCGCGCATGTCGCTGAAGGGCGCTGCCGTCAGCCCCGAGAACACCGTGACCGCCGGCTCGCTGAAGGTCGCGCTCGCAAGCGCCTCGCGGAAGGGCCCCTGGGCTGCCGCCATCCAGGGCGAGTGGAAGGCACCGGTGACGTCCAGCGCGAGCGAGCGCACGCCGCGCTCGCGGCCGATCTCGGCCGCGAGGCGAAGGCCGGTGCGGGGGCCGGCGAGGACGGTCTGGCCGGGAGCGTTGTCGTTGGCGACCCACACGCCCGCGGCGTCCGCCAGCTCGGCGGCGACCTCGGGGGTGCTCCGCAGGATCGCGAGCATGCTGCCGTCGCCGCTGGAGCGTCCGGACTCGTCCATCAGCCGGCCGCGCGCGACGACCAGCTCGAGCGCGTCCTCGAAGGACAGCGCGCCCGCTGCCGCGAGCGCTGACAGCTCGCCCAGCGAGTGGCCCGCGAATGCCAGCGCCTCGGTGGCGTCCTCGAGCTCGAGGAACGCCGCCAGGCTCGAGAGGAAGATCGCGGGCTGCGCGAAACGGGTGGATTCGCCGGCGCGCTCGAAGCAGTCCTCGCCGATCAGCTCGCCCGCCAGCGCGAGCAGCGAGGGCAGCGCCTCCTGCACGCGGGGTTGCGAGCTGGCCACCGACACGCCCTGCCCGGGGAACAGCACGGCGGAGCCGCGTTCGACGCGCATCGCGACATCATCGCCGCTGAATGAGACGCCGCGGCGCCTGCGGGCGATATCACCCCCGCTCAGGGGGTCGGATTCCCCCCAACCGGGGGGGTGTGGCGGCGTCAGCCCGCCAGGCCGAGGCGGTGGGCCCGCTGCACCGCGTCGGCGCGGTTGCGAGCCCCGAGCTTGCGGTAGAGGCTCGAGGTGTGCTCGTGGATCGTGTGCGGCGAGAGGTGCAGCGCCGCCGCGATCTCGCGGTTGGTGGCGCCGCGCGTGATCATGTCGAGCACCTCGCGCTCGCGCCCCGAGAGCGACGCCGCCGCCGCGTCGTCATCGACCTGCGGCTGGAAGACGGTCATGCCGAGCCCGACCATCCGCACGGCGCGCGCGATGTCTGCCGCGCCCCATTCCTTGGGGATGAAGCCGGACGCGCCCGCTGCCTTGGCTGCCTCCGGCAGGATCCGCCCGGCCCCGCTGATCAGCAGGACCTTCGTCGCCGGCGCGCGCTCGCGCAGCTGCTGGCAGACCTCGGCTCCCGACTCCTCGCCGATGAAGAGGTCGACGAGCGCCACGTCCGGCTTGTAGCGCTCGGCCAGCGCGTAGGCCTCCTCACCAGTGCGCGCGCTGAGCGTGCGGTCGACCCAGGGCTTGGTGCCGAGCATCTGCCGAAAGCCCCAGTGCACCACGTCGTGATCATCGACGATGAGCACACGCAGCCTGGTCTTGTCCTGGGCGTCGTCGAGCTCTTCGGCGGTGCTCGTCATGGCTCCTCGTAGGGAACGACCAGCCGCACCTGCCAGCTCCCATCGCGCGCGCCGAACTCGAGCAGACCACCGGCCTGGAGCGCTTCGAGGCCGGCCAGGCGCAGGCCCATCCCATTCGGGCCGTCGGAATCGCCCACGCCGTCGTTGACCACCTCAAGCACGAACGTTCCGTCTCGCATCTCGCTGCGCACGGCGACCTTTGTCGCCTGCGCGTGCTTGTGGGCGTTGCGGACGGCTTCGGCGAGCACCGACTGAGCGAGCGGCTCGAGCGCGGCCGGAGCCGACAGCGTGCCGGCGCCCTCGGCCACGATGCCGAGGCCCGGGTATTCGTGGCGCAGCCGCTCGAACTCCTCCTCGAGCGTCGTCGTGCGAGCCGCGGCCGAGCGGCCCAACGGCCGCTCGATGGCGGTGCGCAGGTCGCTGAGCGCGAGCTGCAGCTCTTCCGCACAGCGCCGGCGCGTCTCCTCGTCGAGCGGTTGGTCGCCCGACAGCGCGAGCGACACGCCGAACAGCCGCTGGACGACACCCTCGTGGACCTCGCGCGCGAGGTCGATCCGCTGCTCGAGCGCCGCGGCGCGCTCGTGCTGGCGCGTCGCAGCACGCGCCACCGCCGCCAGCGCCGCCATCTTGCCGAGGATCCACAGCACCTCGCGCTCGGAATCGGTCAGCGGCGTGTCATCGCCGCCGCGGTCGCCAAGGATCGCGCCGAGCCAGAGGCCGCGCGCGGAGATCGGCGAGCAGACCACATGACGCGCCTGCAGCTTCGTCACGTAGCCGGCGGGCAGCCGGCCCTCGAGATCCCCGGAGGCCTCGAGCACCCGGTCCTGCTCGAGCGCCTCGCGAGCGAACGCGGCCGACTCGAGCGTGAAGAAGTCATCGGCGAACAGCGCCAGCTCGACACCGAAGCTGCCCGCGGCGAGGATCCGCCGCCGCTGGGAGTCGTAGCGGAAGATGACGACGCGGCGCAGCGCGGTGCAGCGCGTGATGCCCTCGCACAGCCGGCTGTAGAAGTCGTCGCCGAACCCCTCCTCCTCGGTCTGGGCGAGCACCGAGGCGAAGATCTCGATCGCGTCGGCGTGCGTGGTCGGCAGCTGCGATGCCGTGGTCTCCGAGGACATTGCCCGATTGATTCTCGCGCATCCGCCATGTGCGCGGGCGTAGGGTTCCGCCGGAGATGGAGTTACGCCACCTGCGCTACTTCCTCGCGGTCGCCGAGGAGCTTCACTTCCACCGCGCCGCGGCGCGGCTGCACATCTCGCAGCCGCCGCTGAGCCAGCAGATCCGCGCGCTCGAGCGAGAGCTCGGCGTGACGCTGCTCGAGCGCAACCGCCGCCGGGTCACGCTCACGGCGGCCGGCGAGAGCTTCCGCGACGACGCACGCTCCGTGCTCGCAGCGGTCGAGCGAGCCTCCGAACGCGCGCGCGACGTCGCGCGCGGGTCGCTCGGCAGTCTGTCGATCGGCTTCGTCGGCTCGGCGATGTTCAGCCCGACGCTGCCGGACATCCTGCGCGAGTTCCGCGCCGGACACCCGGATGTCGAGCTGGTGCTGCGCGAGCTGCCCACGGTGGCGCAGCTGAACGCGCTGGTCCGCGGCGAGCTCGACCTCGGCGTGATCCGGGGGCCGATCGAGGAAACCGAGATCGACCCGCAGCTGGAGTTCCTGACGATTCAGCGCGAGAACCTCGTTGCGGCGCTGCCTTCGGATCACCCGCTCGCTTCGCGTCGGCGGCTTCGCGCGGAGAGCCTGCGGGGCGAGACCTTCGTGATCCTCGAGCGCCGCGACGCGCCCGGGCTGTTCGCCGGCCTCGCCTCGGCAATGGGCGACGCCGGCGGGGTGCCCGACGACGTGCTGGAGGTGGCCGAGATGCAGACGATCATCAGCCTCGTCGCAGGCGGCTTCGGAGTCTCGCTCGTACCCGCCTCGGTCGGTCAGGTCGACCGCAGCGGCGTGGCGTTTCGGCCGCTCGCGGGACCGACGCCGACGATCGAGCTGTCGCTCGCGTGGCGCTCAGGCGGAGACTCGCCCGTGCGCAACGCCTTCATCGCAGCGGCCCGCCCGGCGCGGATCCAGCGGGCGCGGCGGGCGCGGGAGGCTTAGCCCGGAACGCGCGGGGAGACGGTCACGCCCACCGGCTCCTTAAATGTGCAAGGCCTCCGAGGGATGAAAGAGGGTTCACGGAGGCCTTGCACGGGGAGGAGAGGAAATGCAAAGATAGGGCGCAGTCCGTGGTATGTCCAATACTCATTTTTTCTCGCTGTGAGTCGCTTGCGCTATCAGCTGCAAGCTGAGGTAGGGTCTCCGCAACCACAGGCGGACACAGTGCTCTCAGCCCAGCCGACACCAAAGCGAGGACCACGTTGGCATCAGTTCTGATCTGCTACGACGGCTCCGACCGCGCCGCGCACGCGATCGACGTGACCGCATCACTCTTCCCGGGCGCTCAGGCGCACATCCTCAACGTCTGGGAGCCGATGGAGCGCATCGTCGCGCGTTACTCGGCGCTCGGGCCGTATCTCGGTGAGGGCATCGGCGAGGCGGACGCGGGAATCGAGCGCGAGGCGACCGAGCTGGCGGCGGCCGGCGCCAAGCGCGCCAGCGACGCCGGGCTCGTCGCGACCCCCCACAGCGCGGCGCTGCGCACATCGGTCTGGGAGGCGGTCGTCAACGCCTCCGACGCGCTCGACGTCGACGCGATCATCACCGGAACGCGCTCCCTGCATGGCGTCCGCGAGGCCCTGTCGAACACGCTCTCGCACGCGCTGCTGCAGCACAGCCAACGCCCGGTGCTCGCGATCCCGACAGCCGCGGCGGAGTAGCGTCTGCTGCAGGCCCGCGTGCGCACGACGCCGCGGCCGCAGCTCGTGTGGTAGAAGTTAGGTTCACCTAATTAGGGTGCCCTAAGCGTCGCTGGCCTGTGAGCTTCCTCGAGACGACCCTGCTCGGCGCGATCGCCGGCGTAACGATCTATCTGGGCCTGCCCGTGGGGCGGGTGCAGCGGATCGACGAGCGCGTCCGCGTGGGACTCGCGATGTTCTCCGCAGGGATCCTCGCGTTCATCTTCATGGACGTGACCTCTCACGCCGAGTCGATCATTCAGACGACGCTCGGCCAGTTCAAGCACGGCCACGCGAGCTTCGGCCACGTGATCTGGCTGTTCGCGCTGCTGGCGGCCGGCTTCATGCTCGGGACCGCCGGTATCGCTGCAGCCGAGCGGCGGCTGATGCCCGCCCGCCGCGCCGCCGCGACGCCGATCGCGGGCGCCGCTGTGGGCGGCGTCGTCACGGCCGAGGAGGTGGACCGGCTGCACGCCGAGGGCGCGCTGGCCCGAGCGCACGCGCTGCGCACCGGGATGACGATCGCGGTGGCCATCGGCCTTCACAACTTCGCCGAAGGCCTCGCGATCGGCGTCTCGGCGCGAGCCGGCGCGATCGGCCTTGCGACCGTGTTGATCATCGGCTTCGCTCTCCACAACGCGACCGAGGGCTTCGGCATCGTCGGCCCGCTGGGCGGCGTGCGGCCCTCGTGGCGATGGCTGGGCCTGGCCGGGCTCGTCGGCGGTGGCCCCACCTTTGTCGGCGCGATGGTCGGCTTCCAGGTCCACTCGGCCCCGCTCGAGCTGGGCTTCTACGCCCTCGCCGGCGGCGCGATCCTCTATGTGGTGGGCGAGATCTGGGCCGCCGTGCGCCGCTACGGCCACCGCGAGCTCGGCCTCTACCTGCTTGCCGGGGGCTTCCTGCTCGGCGTCGCCACAGACCTGATCGTCAGCTACGGCGGCGGCTGAGCGCGCGGCGCCTCGCGGCGCGCACGATCGCTCCGCTCGCCGGGCGCTCACGAGGCAGGCTGCCCGCTCGCTTGGCGCTCGACCGCACCCGCGGGAACAGGCGTGATGCCGCGCAGCACGTCGGCGAACATCGCCGAGTCGACGTTGCCGCCGCTCTGAACGACCGCCACGCGCTTGCCCGCGATGCGATCGCGCTCAGCCAAAGCTCCGGCGAGCGAGATGGCCCCGGCCGGCTCCGGCGCGTTGTGGGTGGCGGCGAACAGCAGCCGCATCGCGGCGGCCGTCGCGTCCTCGCTGACCGCGACGACTCGGGAGGCTCCGGCGACGAGCGTCTCGATCGCCTGCGGGTCGGGCACGCGGCAGGCGACACCGTCGACGAAGGTGTCGGCGAATTCGGTGCTGACGACCTCGCCGGCGGCGAACGACAGCGCGCTGGCCGGCGCGAGCTCCGACACCACGCCGACGATCTCGGTGGGCAGCCCGAACAGGTCGCGCACACCGATCAGCCCGCTCGCTCCTGTGCCCATGCCGACCGGGACGTAGACGACGTCGATGTCGGCGACGGCGTCGAAGAGCTCGCGCGCATAGGTGGCGACGCCGAGCACCAGGTCGGGATGGAAGGGCGGGACGTACTCGAAGCCGCGCTCCGCTGCCAGCGCCGCGGCGTGCTCGCGCGCCGCCTGGTAGTCGTGGCCGACCTCGACCACCGTGGCACCGAAGCCGCGCATCGCCGCGTTCTTGCCTGGGCTGTTGCCGAACGGCACGCAGATCGACACCGCCAGCCCGGCCGCCCCGCCGGCGTAGGCGAGGCTCTGCCCGTGGTTGCCGCGAGTCGCCGACACGAGCCCGCGGGCCTCCGGGCGCTCACGCAGCAGCCGCTCGACGTAGACGATGCCGCCGCGCACCTTGAAGGCACCGGTCGGCGTGTGGTTCTCGTGCTTGACCCAGACATCGCCGCCGAGCGCCTCGCACAGCAAGGGCCAGCGATGGGCAGGCGTCGCCGGGACGCTGCGGCGCACGATCTCGCTGGCGCGGTCCAGGTCGGTGAGGGTGAAGGACACGCGCCCAGTATCCCAGCAGGCGGCCTCCCCCCCGCGCGTGCTGTTGCGCGCGATCTCGGCCGGGTCAGGTCTCGCGCACGCCGCAGCGATCAGGGGAGCGCCGACACGTTCACGGCCTCGAGCTGGCGTGACGCGTAGTTCCCCACGAGCAGCGTGCGGCCGTCTGGTTCGAGCGACATCTCGCGCGGGAAGGAGCCGGCGGGGATCGTCCCGAGGACGGCGGGTCGGTGCGCCAGGGCCGCCGCGGCGTTGATGACGGTCAGGCTCGAGCGTGCCCCCTGTGCGCCGAAGCGGTTGGAGTCAGCGACGACGACCTGCCGGCCCCCGTCGACGACCGCCAGGCCCACCGGCGCCTCACCGACGCGTACTGCGGCGAGCAGCGCCTGCGTCGGGTCGCTGCGCAACCGAGCCGCCGAGAACGCCAGCAGTTGGTTGTCTCCCCGCGCGGTCACCCACACCGTGCGGCCATCCGGGGACAAGGCGACGCGAACCGGCGAGCAGTGCGCCGACACGGTCGCGACGACCGCATCGCGCGGATCTCGCTCGGCCGTCGCCATGTTGACCACGCTCAACGTACCGTGCGAGCCTCGGTACCCCAGGCGCGGGTGCGAGCGCCCGGTGGCGATCTCGCTGATGGCGTAAAGCCAGCGACCGTCTCGGGAGACCGCCAGGCCGACCGGCAGTCGACCGACCGGCACCGATCCAACATAGCCTGCTCCGCCGAAGTGCTCGGCGAGCGCCGCCCGGAGGTCGTACACGGCGAGCTCGGCGCTGCCTTCGAGTGAGACGAACGCGAAGCGCCCGTCCGGAGAACTGGCCACCTCGATCGCACCCCCGCCCACGAGGCCGGCCCGTGCGGGCGCGCGGAGCACGCCAAGCACAGGATGCGGCGCACCCGCCTCGGCGCGCGCAACACTCACCACCGTGGCCCCGTCGCCGTTGGCGATCAGTAGATAGCGCCCCTCATCGGCCAGCCCAACACCGAGCGCATTCCCGGGCACGGCGATCGTGCGCACAAGTCGCGGTGCGGAGCGCCCGTCAGAGAACACGGCGATGGCGCTGCTGGGGCCTCCCTCGGCGAGGAACGACCACCGACCATCGGGCGTCGTGGCGATGCCGAACGGGAACCCCCGAACGCCGATCGTCGTCGTCGGTACGCTCAGCGCTCGTGACTGGGCGGCCGTGGGTACGACCGCCGCACTGCAGGCATCAGGCGCCGGTTGCGCCGCGGCCGCCGTGGTACGTGGCGGCTTCGCTGAGCTGCCGCACCCGGCGACGACAGCGAGCGCAAACAGCGCAACCGTGGTGCGCACAACAGCCTCACGCCTGCGAACGCCCGCCCTCCCCGCCATGCGGCCGAATGCTAGTCGGTGCCTGGGCGACCGCCGAACCGTGGCTCGCGCGGGCGAGCTTGTCGGCGCTCTCTATCGCGCTGCACTGTTCAGGAGCCAGCCTGCGAGCGCAAGGCCGCAGAGGGCGATCGCGATCCGCAACAGGCGCTTGGGGGCACGCCGCGTTATCGCCGGGCCGACCGTCCCGCCTGCAAACGCGCCGACGGCGAGCGGTAGCGCGGCTGTCCACACGACGGGTCCGGCGAGCGCGAACACGACCGCCGGGATCAGATCAGCGATCATCAGGAGCGTGTTCTTGAGGGCGTTGGACCGGGCCAGGTTCTGATCGACCAGGACCAGCAGGACCGCCAAGACCAGAATCCCTGCGCCCGCGCCGAAGTAGCCGCTGTAGAGCGATATCCCAAAGATCGCCGCAAGCACGATCGGCTCGGTGCCTCGACGAGGCCGTGCCTGGTGCCACGTCGTGAGACGGGGCTGCGCCAGCAGCAGCAGCGATGCCAAGGCCACGAGAAACGGCACGATCCAGTCGAAGACGCCGCGCGGTGTGACCAGCAGCAGCACGGCGCCAGCAGTCCCGCCGCCGACGCACAGCGCCGCCCATCGACGCAACCTCGCACGTTGATCGTGCAACTCGAGGCGCGAGCCCAAGGTCGACCCGACCCCGCTGGCGACCAGCGCAACCGCATTCGTGACGTTGGCGGGCAGCGGACCGATCCCGACCGCCAACAGAGCCGGGTAGGAGATCAGCGATGCGATGCCACCTGCGGTGCCGACTACTCCGGCGAACGCCCCGGCGCCCACCAGAAACGCAGCGTCCGCAACCGAGACCGAGATTTCCCGAGCCTACCAGCGAGCGCTGGCGGAAGCAGACGCTCAGACCAGTTCGACAGAACCAATCCTCGCCGGGTCGGTCGTCGCGCTCATCACCCACCCCCGCCCGCGGGGGGTGGCGGAGGCACCCCGTACTTGTGGATGCAGAAGTTGAGCGCGGCCAGGTACACCGGCGAGTTCTCCATGGCATGCGGGATCCTGATTGCGCCATTGCTTTCGGGGTCGGGGAAGTCCGTGGAGCCATGGGCGCGCATGCATCGGGAGAACCTCAGCGCCTGCGCCAGATCTTGCGGCCGCTCGCTCGCGGAGTAGGTCGGCAGCAGGGCCCTGCAGGCATGCTGCGCAGCCCCGGCTTTCGCCATGCTGACCCCGAGTTGACGCGGAGTGAGCTCTGATTTATC
>Ga0182024_10011516_pt1 | contig 17715 bp, 16 predicted proteins | sample P32metaG_FD_120480 | JGI IMG/M metagenome (GOLD analysis project Ga0182024, IMG submission 120480) | Permafrost microbial communities from Stordalen Mire, Sweden - P3-2 metaG (Illumina Assembly) | ecosystem: Environmental > Terrestrial > Soil > Wetlands > Permafrost | place: Sweden: Stordalen... | reverse complement strand
TCCGGTTCGTTATTGCGACCACGTGCTCGGGCGCGGAAAGGATTTCTACGCGGCGATATCGGAGCATGAGCTGGAAGGAATCGTCGCCAAGCTGCGCGACGCACCTTACCGCGGCACACGCACGGGCGACTGGCTGAAAATCAAACGTCCGTTGACCGAACAGTTCGTGATCGGCGGTTACAGCGACCCCGACGGGACTCGAACCCATTTCGGCGCCCTGCTGCTGGGTCAATACGAAATGGACGGCGCGCTGCGCTACACCGACAAGGTCGGCACCGGCTTCAACCAGGAGAAATTGCGCAAAATCCACGCGATGCTCACGGAGCGCGCGCAGGTGTCGTCGCCGTTCCGCAAAGCCGCCCCCGGAGAACCCTTTCCTGAAAAAACCGCGCGTTTCGTGCGGCCGGAGCTGGTCTGCAAGGTTCGCTTCACCGAATGGACCGACAGCGGCGGCATCCGCCAGCCGAGCTTCCAGGGCTTGGTGGAAAATGCCGATCCTCGCGAATGCGTCTATGACGGACCGGGCGCCGCCTTGGCGTCACCGTCGGAGAGCGTCGATGACGAGGTTGCGGATTCCGAACAAAACGGAAGCGCCGGCGTGAAGGCGTCCAAAGGCCGTGGCAAGACCCCGACGCCGCCGCCGGCGCAGCCGAAGGCGTCCATCACCAATCCCGAAAAAGTCTTTTGGCCGAACGATGGGTACACCAAGGGCGACCTGGTCGAGTACTATCGCTCGATTTCGAAATGGATGCTGCCGTATCTGAAAGACCGGCCCGTGATGCTCACGCGGTATCCCGACGGAATCGAAGGCAAGATGTTCTACCAGAAGGACGCGCCCGCTTTTGCACCCCCCTGGATTCGCACCGAGAAGATTTATTCGGAAGACTCGCAGCGCGAAATTTCGTATTTCATCCTGGACAGCGAGGAAGCGCTGGCCTACGTGGCCAACCTGGCTGCGCTCACGATTCATATGTGGTCATCGCGCATCCAGCATCTCGAACGTCCCGACTGGCTGCTGTTTGATATCGATCCAAAAGGCAGCACGACTATGCATGCAGTAGAAGTCGCGCGCGAAGTCGCCGCGGTACTGCGCGAAGTCGGGCTGGAACCGTGCCTGAAGACCTCGGGGCAAATGGGTCTTCACGTAGTAGTCGGTTTGGCGCCGAAATATACTTACGAACAAGCAAAGATGTTCTCGGAGTTAGTAGCGCAAGTAGTAGTCAATCGGATTCCGAAAATAGCCACTATCAACCGCAATCCGCGCACGCGCAACGGCCGAGTGTATATCGACTACCTTCAGCTGGGCCACGGCAAGACCATCGCCGCGACGTTTTCAGTCCGCCCGGTCCCGCGCGCCCCGGTCTCCGCACCAATGACCTGGAAGGAACTGAAGCCGTCACTCGACCCAACGATTTACAACATCGAAACCATGCCTGCGCGGATGTCACGCATGAAGCGCGACCCCTTCCTCGACGCAATCGAAAAGCACGCCACCCTCGAGGAAGCCCTGCCGCATCTGGAATCTCTCCTCAGTGGCTCTGGAAGCCGCCATCCTGAAATCACCACTTAGACTTTGCGCAGTCGGCCCGCGCTTTTCTTCCCCTCTCCCTGTAAGGAAGAGGATGAAGCTGAGGGTCCGATTCCAGCGCGCTCTTTTTCGCGCGATTCAAGATTCTGCCTCTGTCCCCGTATCACTCCTTCGCCTTAGGCGGCGCCGTCACCTCGGTGAACGCGCGAATCGCTTCGATTGCGGTCGGTACGCCGCTGTACTGCGAGACGTGGACGATCAGTTCCTTGATCTCTTCGGGCGGGATGCCGAGGTTCAACGCTCCGCGCATGTGCAGTCGCAGCTCGGGTCCGCGTCCGAGGGCCATCAACGCCGTCATCGTGATCAGCGAGCGCAACTTGACCGGCAGGCCGGGACGATTCCAAATCGTGCCGAACAGTTGCTCGTTGAGAAAGGTGGCGAATCCTTCATCGAAGTTTCGCAGGAACTTGTCGCCGTCCTGCGCAGCCTTTTCGCCCCACAACTTCGTGCGCAATTCCATTCCTTTCTTTGCCGATTCATCAGACATGGGAACACCTCCGCGGTGATGTTGAGACAGTTATGCGTTGCGGATCATCAAGCCTCCGTCAACCGGAATGACCGCACCAGTGATGTACGAAGCGGCGGGAAGGCAGAGGCTGAACGTGATGTGCGCGACTTCTTCGGGATAGCCGTATCGCTTCAGCGCAGTGCGGCGCTTGGCGAAAATCGTCTTGTGCTCCTCGGGGATCGCGTCGGTCAGCGCAGTGCGAATCGGTCCCGGGCAGATGCAGTTGACTGTAATTCCTTCGGGACCGAGATCGACCGCCAGCGCGCGCGTCAGTCCGATGACTCCCGTCTTCGCGACCGCATACGGGCTGTCGCCGGGAGTCGCGCCGAGTCCTTCCGTCGATGCGATGTTGACGATGCGCGCGGCGTCGGATTTCCGCAGATGCGCCAGCGCGGCGCGGACCATCCGTTGTTGCGCGGTCAGCAATCCCGCGATGGTGCGATCCCATATGACGTCGTAGTCGTCGTTGCCGAGCGGGGAGAAACCGCCGAAGCCGGCGTTGTTGATTAAGATGTCGAGCCGGCCAAAGCGCGCGGCGACTTCCGCGACGACGCGCCTGATCTCGGCGTGGTCCGAGACGTCGAGCCGCCAACCGTGTGCGGTCCCTCCGGCGGCCGCAATCTCCTCGACGACGCGCGCAACGCCCGCCTCGTTGATATCGGTTGCCGCGACCAGCGCGCCTTCCTGCGCAAAAAGATGGGCGGTCGCACGGCCCATCCCGCTGGCAGCACCGGTGACGAGCACCGCACGCCCCTTCACCGAACGATCGAGTCTTTTTACTGGCTCCATTTTACTCCTCGAGCTGAACACGCATTCTGATTGTCGAGCTATCACACCCGATGTTAGTTGGGGATGTTACGGTACTTGACTCCAATGTGCGCCGATGCTAGTGTTTTATGCATGATGACTTTCCAACAGTTCATGACGACTTTCCCTGATGAGGCGTCCTGCCGTCAATTCCTTGCGGATCGCCGCTGGCCGGACGGCGTGAAGTGTCCGCGCTGCCAGAACGAAAAGGTGTACGTGCTGAAGGCCAAGCCTTTCCATTGGGTCTGCAAGAAGTGCAGCGCGACGCCCTATCGGTTCTCGGTTCTGGTCGGCACGGTGTTCGAGAATACCAACGTGCCGCTTGAGACGTGGTTCAAGGTTCTCTACACGATGCTGCAAAGCCTGAAGGGTGTTTCGTCCCGTCAAATCCGGCGGATGTACTTTGGCGAGCGTTCGTCTCTGCATACCGCTTGGTACGTGTGCCATCGGCTGCGCGCCGGAATGCGCGACGATAATTTCAAGCAACTCATGGGGATCGTGGAAGTCGATGAAACCTATATCGGCGGTAAAGACAAAAATCGGCACGCCAACAAACGCCAATACGGGACAGGTCATCACTACGGCAACAAGACAACGGTGATCGGCGCGATTTCCCGCAAAGGCAACGTCATCTGCAAGATGATCGAGAACACAGATACGGCAACGCTCGATAGTTTTGTTCGTACCGCCGTGAGTCGCAGAGTCGATTTGATCGCTACAGATGAACACGCGGGTTATAGGCTGCTTGGACTCGGAGAACAGTATCCGCATAGCGTCGTACGGCATGGTGGAGGCGAGTATGTGCGCGGACTCGTTCACACAAATTCGATAGAGAGTTTTTGGAGCTTGCTGAAGCGTGGAATCGTCGGGACGTATCACAATGTCAGCAAAAAGTACCTGCCGCTGTATCTCAATGAGTTTCAGTTCCGGCAGAACAATCGCAAGAATCCCGACATTTTCGGAGAGGCGGTAGGAGGATGCTGAAGCGACCTGACTGGCGGGCGCTTCAGCGGTCGCCAGCCAGCAAACCAACGCAACTCGATTTGTTTCCGAGGGTGAGGCGCTATGTCCAAAGAAGGCGATAAAGCCAAGAAAATCATTCACTTCTACTGCCACAAGTGTAAGGCGTACGAATTGAAAACGAGTCCGCACTATCGGGCGCAAAAGCAGCGATTCGCGAGACGGCGGAAGGCTGAAAACAAGGGCAGTTAGCGGATTGAACCCGAATGTCAATTGAGCATCCCAAGCCAGCCAAAGAGCAGCCAGCCGCCCAAAAGAAAGACGGCGAAGGCAAGGAGAAGCAAACCCAAGAATTGTACACAGCCGATCCACCCCGACGGATTGAAGTGCAATTCCCAGACTCCCAAGTAAATGAGTATAAGGCTCAACAGGAGAAGGCCGATCGACGCGAGTGCATAAAGATTGGACTTGAAATTGCGACCGTTGCAGGCGTGTTCATTTACGCTGGCTTGACTCTCTGGCAAGGATGTACTTTGAAAGACACCCTCTATCAGACGCGGATACAGGCTAGTGCCGCTGCCTCTTCGTTCAGGCTCAGTGAGCGAGCATGGGTAGGTTTCACTAGCGACAGCACTGTATTGATGCCCAGTACAATACCGGGCGGTACGCGTCTGAAAGACGTCGAAATCCACTACATGAATGCAGGCAAAAGCCCCGCGACGCACGTCAAGGTGCTGCTCCGATTGAGAGTCGGCGATCCAATCCCAACCAACCAAGGCGAGCTTAAAGTGCACGGGCCAATATTGCCCGAATGCGCAGATGACTCGAAGCCGCTCCAAATCCATGAGCCGGGATTCTTGCTTCTGCCGAATGTACCTCGCCAAGGCGTCACGTATCCCGAGGACGATATTATCAACGAAGAAGGCGACATTATGCGTAATGCAAAAGGGCTCTATCTCATCGGCTGCATTGATTATTGCGACGAGTTCGGAGTCCGACATCGCACCCGCCTGTGCAGATATTTTTCCCGTCAAACCCCAGGCAGGACGTTTAACTGCACGAATGGCAATGGCATAGAAGCATACCCACAGCGCTGCCCCGAGTAGCACTAGAACACCGGCCTGTCCGAACCAGTATAGAGCAGGCCAAACGTAGGAGTCAAGTACCGTAACATCCCCATGTTAGTTGGGGTAGTGAAAGCAGAGTGACCGTCACTGCGAATGGAGACAGAACTATGGAATTCGAACGCGTAAAACTCGATATCGAAGGACCGATCGGAATCGTAACGCTTAACCATCCTGAAGTCATGAATGCGGTCTCGGCCGAGATGCTCGGCGGCCTGATGAAGGCGCTCGACCACGTCGAAGATCCGAAGAACGGCGTGCGATGCATCCTGATGACGGGCGCGGGCCGCGGCTTCTGCGCGGGCGCAAACCTGCAGCCAAGCTCTGGCGGTCCCAGCGGCGCGAGGGACGCGGGTTCGGTGCTCGAAACACAATATCATCCGTTGCTGCGGCGCCTGCGCGAGCTTCCGATTCCATTCGTCACCGCGGTCAACGGTGCGGCGGCCGGCGTCGGGATGAGCTTTGCGTTAATGGGCGATCTCGTGGTGTGCGCGCGCTCGGCGTATTTCCTGCAAGCGTTCCGGCGCATCGGTTTGATCCCCGACGGCGGCTCGACCTGGATTCTGCCGCGACTGATCGGAAAGGCGCGCGCGATGGAACTCTCCCTGCTGGGCGAGAAGTTGCCGGCCGAGAAAGCGCTCGAATGGGGGCTCATCAGCAGAGTGTTCGACGATGCGGAGCTAATTGGAAAGGCGAAGGAGCTGGCGCGCGACCTTGCGAGCGGGCCGACCGTCGCGCTCGGATTGATTCGGCGGCTGTATTGGGAGAGCACCGACAATACATACGAGGAACAGCTGAACCTCGAACGTCAGATGCAGCGCAAGGCCGGCAACTCGGCGGACTTCGCAGAAGGCGTGCGCGCGTTCCTGGAGAAACGTCCCGCAAAGTTCAAAGGTGAATGATATGGCGAACACCGAAAACGATCGCGACGCGTGGTTGGCGAAGGTCAGCGAGGATGCGCTCGAACCTGATCTGCCGATCGTCGATCCGCATCACCATCTTTGGGACCATCCGGGCAGCCGCTACATGCTCGACGAGATTTTGCGCGACACCAATTCAGGTCATCGCGTGCTCGCGACGGTCTTCGTCGAATGCATGTCGATGTACCGTGCGGACGGCCCTGAGCCGATGCGCCCGGTTGGCGAGACCGAGTTCGTCAACGGCATCGCGGCTCAAAGCGCGAGCGGACAATACGGCGAGACTCGCGTCGCGACGGGAATCGTCGGCTTTGCGGATTTGACGCTGGGAGAGGCCGTCGTGCCGGTGCTCGAGGCGCATATTGCGGCTGCGCCCGTGCGCTTTCGTGGAATCCGGCACGCGGGCGGCTTCGACGCGAGTCCCGAGGTGAGGAATTCGCACACCAACCCGCCCGCCGATTTGTACGAATCGAAGCGCTTCCGTGAAGGCTTCGCCAAACTGCGCGAACTGAATCTCAGCTTCGAGGCATGGCAGTACCATCCACAGATGCCGGCGGTGACGGCGCTGGCGAAGGCGTTCCCCGATACTACGATTGTGCTCAATCACTTCGGCGGACCGCTGGGAATCGGTCCCTACGAAGGCCGGCGCGCGGAGATTTTCGGCGAATGGAAGAAGAGTATCGCGGATCTCGCGCGATGCCCGAACGTCGTGGTCAAGCTTGGCGGAATCAACATGCCGGTCAACGGATTCGGTTGGCATCGGAGGCCGTCGCCGCCAACCTCGGACGAACTGGCGTCGGCGACGCGCGACTACTATCTGCACACGATCGAGAAGTTCGCTCCGCGACGATGCATGTTCGAGAGCAACTTCCCGGTGGACCGCGTCTCATGCTCGTACACGGTGCTGTGGAACGCGTTCAAGAAGATCGCGGCCGGTTTCACAAGCGACGAAAAGGCCCAGCTATTCCATCGCACGGCGGGTGAGGTTTACCGCCTGAAGCTCTAGTTCGCGAACGTTGTTCGGTCCCGCTGAACGACGGGTTCAATCGATTGTCACGCCTTATTTGTGACGGCTCAGAGCGAGCAAACGAGGCAGGTGACTCATGGCTACGATCATTCGAGAACGGGCGACGGGAATGCATTCCGCGGCTTTCATCGGGCGCGCCAGGAATTCAGGCCGGCGGCCGGACATTGCGCTGTCCCACCTGGTGGACCAACTGATGATCGCGTTCTTCGTGGCGATAGCCGTCATGTGGGTCGTCACGACGATCGCGGGAATCTTCGGCTAGCTGCCTACACGTTGACGGTGCTCATGTCGTGATAGCGTCCGCCGGCGGCGAAGCCCTTCGGCGCGACTTCCTCGATGCGGGCGAGGTCGCTTTTCGATAGTTCAACTCTTGCGGCGGAGACATTCTCTTCGAGATAGGTGCGACGCTTGGTGCCGGGAATCGGGACCATGTCGTCGCCCTGCACGAGCACCCACGCAAGCGCGAGCTGGCTCGGCGTGATTCCCTTTTCGCGCGCGATTTCCTTGAGCCGATCGACAACCTTCTGGTTGCTTTGCATGTTCTCGTCTTCGAAACGCGGCGAGACTTTGCGCCGCATGTCGTCGGCCGGCAAATCGACAAGTTTCCCGCTGAGGAAGCCGCGGCCGAGCGGGCTGAACGGGACGAATCCGATACCGAGCTCGCGCAACGTCGGGATCACTTCGTCCTCGTAGTCGCGGGTCCAGAGCGAGTACTCCGACTGCAGCGCGGTTATAGGATGCGTCGCGTGCGCGCGGCGAATCGTTTTCGCGCCCGCCTCCGACAACCCGAGGTAGCGGACCTTCCCATTGCGCACCAGCTCGGCCATCGCGCCGACGGTCTCCTCTATAGGCACCTTCTTGTCGACGCGATGCTGGTAGTAGAGATCGATGTGGTCGACGCCGAGCCGCTTCAACGACGCGTCGCAGGCGGAGCGCACATATTCGGGACGGCCGTTGATTGCGCGCTTGCCGTCGGGCAGCACCTGGTTGGCGAACTTGGTCGCGATGATGACGCGGTCGCGATACTTCTTCAGCGCTTTGCCGACGAGCTCTTCATTGTGACCGACGCCATACACGTCGGCGGTGTCGAAGAAGTCGATGCCGAGCTCGACCGCTCGCTCGAGCGTCGCGACGGATTCGTTGTCGTCGCGCGGACCATAAAACTGCGACATCCCCATGCATCCGAGACCAAGCTCCGATACCACGAGACCCTGCGCGCCAAGTTTTCGCTTTTCCATGACTGATCTCCTCGCCTCTCTGTAGACAGACATAGCGGAATCGACGCGGTGACCGAAAGCGCTGTCTAATTGTTACTTCATGGCGCGCAACGCCGGCGAATTCGTGAATCGTTTCATCGTTAAGTTCGTTGGCCGCCAACGAACTGCTAGAATCGCTGCCGCGCTGCTAGTGCGCGCGGGTCCGCCTGGACCGCGTCGCGAGAGGGAGGGGCTCGAGACGATCGTGCGCCGCCGGTTGAGGTTGGTATCCATGCTCTGGACGATTGCGTCGTTCATTGTGGCTGCCACGATTTTACTTGGGGCGAGCGTGCGTGCCCAAGTGAGCGGCGGCGAAGCCAGGAACGGAGCGCTTGTGAGCAAGCTGGTAGTGACGCCAACTCTGCTCGCCTTCAACAGAGTCCATCTATCCAGCCAGACTGTAACCGGGACAATGTCCTTCACCATCGAGGACACTGGCGGGATTGCGCTGTCGGTGACGGTCGGGCCGCCGGGCGGAAGTCCATTTTTCAAGACATTGTCGGGACAAGGTGCGGGAGTGATCCAGCCGCATGGCTCTTCAACGGTCACGGTGGAATTTGCGCCGCTCCAATCTGGAAGTTTCTCGGCCAGCATCACGATCAACAGCGACGCGACCGCGGGCAATGCATCGGCCAAAGTCAAACTGACGGGCTCGGCCAGGGGATCGTTGCCTCCGACGCCAACGGCAACAGCGACGTCGACGGCCACTGCAACCGCGACCTTGACTCCTACCGTGACGGCAACAGCGACGGCGACTCGAACTGCATCGCCAACCGCTACTGCGACGGCGACGGCTACTCCTACAACGACGGCCACCGCGACCGCGACTCGAACCGCAACGGCAACATCCACCGAGACGGCGACTCAGACATTGACCGCAACCGCAACTCCTACGCTGACCGCCACCGCAACCTCAACTGCGACTAAGACTGCGACCGCAACGGCTACTTCAACTGCGACTACAACGCCGACTCACACAGCGAGGGCCACGGCCACTGCAACTCATACGGCGACTGTAACAGCGACTCGTACGGCCACGGCCTCGGCGACTTCGACGCTGACTCCGACCGCGACCGCGACGTCCACGGCGGTCACACCCACAGCCACTGCAACATCGACACCTGCCGTTCTGACCGACGTGCTCACCTACCACAATGACAACGCGCGCACCGGGCAAAATCTGACCGAGCAAACGCTGACGCCCGCCAACGTCACGACCTCGTTCGGCAAGTTCAGCAAGTTGTTTGAAGACGTGGTTGACGGGAAAGTTGACGCGCAACCCCTCATCAAGACTCAAGTGACCATCCCGACCCTCGGCACACACGACGTGCTCTACGTCGCCACCGAACATGACACCGTTTACGCCTTTGACGCTGATAGCGGCGGCGGGCCACTTTGGCACGTGTCGGTGCTTGGGACAGGCGAGTCTTCCTCGGATGACCGCGGATGCAGCCAGGTATCGCCCGAGATAGGAATCACGTCCACGCCCGTAATCGATCCAGCCGCGGGCCCCCACGGCACGATCTACCTGGTCGCGATGTCGAAGAATACGACGTCGGGTGCCTACTTCCAGCGCATCCATGCGTTGGACATGACGACCGGAGCCGAAGAGTTCGGCGGTCCGGTTACGGTCATGGCGACGTTTTCGCCCAGTCCTGCATTCGCTCCGCAGCAGTACAAGGAACGCGCCGGATTGCTGCTGCTCAATGGCCAGTTGATCACAGCTTGGGCGTCGCATTGCGATGCCGGGGCGTACAATGGGTGGATCATGGCCTACGATCAGAACACCCTGGCGCAGACTTCCGTTTTGGATGTCACGCCCAACGGCAGCGAAGGAGCAATCTGGCAGGCCGGCGGCGGGCTGGCGGCCGACAGTACCGGCAATATCTATCTGCTGGACGCCAACGGGACTTTCGACACGTCTCTCACCATGCAGGGATTCCCCACCAAAGGAGATTTCGGCAACGGCTTTCTGAAACTGTCGAACTCAAGCGGCTTGCAGGTCACCGATTACTTCGAGCCCTTCAACACCGTGTCCGAATCGAACGGCGATACGGATTTGGGTTCCGGCGGAGCGATGGTGTTGCCCGATATGATCGACAAGAACGGCCTAACCAGGCATCTGGCGGTCGGCGCCGGCAAGGACGGCAACATCTACCTCGTCGACCGCGACAACATGGGCAAGTGGACGTCCGCCAACAACAACAACGCTTACCAGCCGTTGTCCGGCGCGCTCAGCAATGGCGAGTGGGCGAACCCCGCCTACTTCAACGGCACTCTTTACTATGGCGGCGTGAGCGACCCGCTCCAGGCGTTCGCATTCTCGCTGGCCAGGCTGGTGGCGATGCCGTCGTCGAAAACCACCGCGGTTTTCAACTACCCGGGGACGACGCCGAGCATTTCGGCCAACGCCACGAGCAACGCAATCGTGTGGGCGATCGAGAGCGGCGCAAATGGCGGAGTGCTACACGCCTACGACGCGACCAACCTCGCCACCGAGCTGTACAACAGTGGGCCAAGTAGTTTTGCGGCCAACAAGTTCATGACGCCGACGATCGCCAATGGCAAGGTTTACGTCGGCACGCCCGACAGCGTTGCGGTGTTTGGACTAATGCCCTGAGACGGCGCGCGGCGCGGGCTCGGGATTGTTCGCGGCGATAAAGCGAAGCATCAACGCCTGCAGCTCGCCGCCATGCGGTCCGAACAGGATCGCCGTGCCGTGCGCGCGGCCGGGGTAAACCTCGATCGACTTCGGTGCTACCGCCAGCCGATACAGGATTTCCGGCTGTCCTCCGACCAGCGGATCGGCGGCTGACGTGACAAACAGGATTGGCGCGCGGACGTGGCGGATCGATTCGGTCACGACCAGTCCGCCGAAGCTGGTTGGCGTCGAGATGCAAATGATTCCGGCCACCTCCTCGCGCGCGGCGACCAGGATTGCGGCCTCGGCGCCGAGACTCGCGCCCGCGATGAAGATCCGCGAGACGCGGGGGCGCATGAACTGGTAGGCAGCCAGCAGATCGGTGCCGGCGAACTCGGTGCCGGACCGTCCCTCCGATTCCGTGAATCCGCGGAAATCAAAAGTCAGGGCCTGGTAGCCGTGCGCCGCAAGCACCTGCGCAAAGTCGGTCCAATCGGACTGATCGGCGGGATACATGTGCGCGAGGATCACGCCGGTCGAGCCGGTCCCGTAAAGATGCCCGCGCAACAGCACTCCATCGGAGGTGGTGAAGGAGACGTGCTCGCCGCCGAGATCCTGCGACTTGCGCATCGGAGTCGGCGCGAAGCACCCCGCGATAAGCATGAAAATCGCCGCAATCGCAAGTTCGCGGCATCCATGATTCACTTTCGATTGTAACATTTACTCTTGTGACGACATTTTGACCTTTTCACGCTGGTAACAAGTTTTAACCTGTTGTATCGTGGCGCAGTTCTGTTTTCGGAGTGACCGTCGGAATGTTGGGGAAGTCTAAGGTTTTGTCGAGGTGGTTGCGACTACCTTCGCTCCTGCTAGTCCTACTGACCACTGTAGTTCTGGTGACAACGCTCCCGGCCGCGACCGGCGACACGACCGCAGATCGTGTGCTCGGACAGGCTGTATTTACTCTCAACGGCCAGAATTTCATCGACGGCGCCGGGTTCAACTTCAGCAACGGTAGTATCGGTAACACGACGGAAGCTGATGGCATCGCCGTCGATACGAGTTCGACGCCGCAGCACCTTTATATCGCCGACAGCCTCAACAGCCGTATTTTAGGCTGGGACAACGCCGATTCATTTGCCGACGGGCAGCCTGCCGATCTGGTGATCGGCCAAGTCGATATGTTGCACAGCCTGTGCGACGAACCGTCCGGGAACTTCAATTCCGCAACCGCGACCAATCTGTGCTTTCCAACGGGCGTCGCAGTTGACGGCAGTGGCGACCTTTATATCGACGACTACGAAAATACTCGTGTCGTTGAATACAATGCCCCCTACACAGCTTACGCAGGCCTCGGCCACACCTGCACCGCGGCGACCCCGTGTCAGAACCTGTTGTCGGCGAATCTGGTATTCGGCCAGCCGGATTTCACCACCTCGAGATGCAACGGTCTCAACAATGAGAACCACCCCACCACCAACACGGAGTTGTGCTTTCCGGAGGGACTCAGCGTCAATCCGACTACCGGCGACCTGTTCGTTGCCGACACAGTTAATAGCCGTGTGGTGGCATATCTGGATCCACTCGCGAGCGGCGGCGGCACGCCCGGAACGTCCGGTTCTGCTGGCGATACAACGGCCGACTACGTGTTCGGCCAGTCTAACTTTACCGCCTTCGCTTGCAACCAGAATTTGAGCGCTCCCACCGCAAGCACTCTATGCGGGTCGGGGTTTTTCGTGGGCGGCGGCGGGGTCGGAGTGGATGACGAAGGCAATGTATATATTGCAGACACCCTCAATAACCGGGTGCTGCAATTCAACACACCGCTGGCCGGGAGTCCGCCTCCGACCACGGTATTTACCGCCAATGGCGTTTTTGGCCAACCCAACTTCACCGCCAGCAGCCTTGACCAGGGTCTCTCCAGCCCGACGGCCAAGACGTTGGCCGAACCGATCGATGTCAAGCTCGACAGCAGCGATCCAGCCAACCTTTACATAGTCGATTTCCAAAATAGCCGGGTGCTTGAATTCAAAACGCCCGCGGCGTCGAGTATCGACCCGGCAGCTGATGCTGTTGTCGGGCAGAAAAACTTCATCAGCAATGTTTGCTCCCCAACGTCGGCGAGCTGCATGAGTGAAGCCAGCGGCGTCGCGATCGACTCTTCAGGCAACGTGTTCGCCGCGGACCTGGCTAACAATCGAGTGCTCGAGTACGGCGCGCCGCTTCTGGCAACGGGCAACGTTGCTGCTGCGGTGCTCGGTCAAGCCTTCTTCGACGTAGGCTTTCACGACCTCGTCGACGGCAAGAGTTTCAATCTCCCGCAGAACGTGACGGTCGATCAGTATTCAACCCCAAATCACATTTACGTCACCGATGGCGCCGGCGACGAACAATTCGATAATCGCGTGCTGGCGTGGTACGACGCGAAGACTTTCACGAACGGCCAAGCCGCCGACTTGGTATTCGGACAACCCGATTTTTACCATATCGCGGCTAACAACGGCGTCAATGGCCCAGGGATGGCTGGTCCCGACACTCTCAGTGGTCCGCTCGGGATGACGGTCGACAACTCGCGTAACTTGTATATCGTCGATAGCGGCAATGGCCGCGTACTTGAGTACAACGATCCATTTTCGGGTTTTGTGCCCGGTTCGGGGCCGCGGCTTACAACGCCCGGCACTCCTTCCGGCTCGGCCGGGGACACGATTGCCGATCGGGTGTTCGGCACCTGCGGCGATTTCACGACGAATGTCTGCAGCCCATCCTCCGGTACTGCGGATACCTTGGGTCAGCCGCAGAGCGTCGCATTCGACCCGAAAAATGGCGCCCTCTACATCTCTGACGCCTCTCTGGAAGGAGTGCTCGAATACGATTCACCGCTTACCAGCCAAACGGCGCACCTCGTATTCGGGACCTGCACCGGCGGCTTCGCTTCAAATACTTGCAACTCAAATTCTCCGACTGACGCGAGCTTGGTGCAGCCGACCGGCGTCGCCGTGGACACGCAGGGCAACCTGTTCGTGGCAGATGGCGGTGGCGTTACGCGGCTCCTGATGTATCTCGACCCGCTCGGCTCCGCAATGGGATGCACCCCCGTCGGCGACGGCACCGGATGCCCGGGCGACATCATCGCGGACAAGGCCTTTGGCACTTGCTCTGCTTCTCCGGGCAGCTTCACCACCAACAGTTGCGGAGGCACTATCAGCGCCCAGAGCCTGTTGTACGGGCTCTTCGGATTCAACTCCGTCGCGGTGGATGCCGCCGATAATCTTTACGCGATGGATCCGGTAAACAGCCGCGCAATCGTCTTCCCGAACGCAGGTTCGCTTTCGGGGAGTCTCACCGCGATCAAGGTTTTCGGGCAGGGTGGCAATTTCACCACTGGCAACGTCCAATTCGATGGGATCACCGCCGACAGTCTCGGCGCGTCCGCCGGTGGTGGCGGCATTCATGCGCCCATCGGCATAGCGGTGGACAGTTCGTGCGACGCCTATATCGCGGATACCGGCAACAACCGCGTACTGGGATATGACCAGCCTTTGGGACCATGCGGTCCGACCCCGACTCCGACCGCAACGTCGACTTCCGCAACGCCGACCCCGACGGCCACCGCAACTCGAACGGCGACTGCGACCGCAACGGCGACTTCAACCGCGACAGCTACCGCCACCGCGACGGCAACCAAAACTGCAACCGCAACCTCAACAGCTACTGCGACCGCAACGCCTACGGCCACCGCGACTGGGACGGCGACCAAAACTGCGACCGCAACGGCCACTTCGACCGCGACCTCGACAGCCACCGCGACTGCCACGTTAACGGCAACGCCAACGGCCACTGCAACAACGACCGCGACTCCGACGGCCACCGCAACTGCGACGGCGACCAAAACTGCGACCGCAACAGCCACTTCGACCGTGACCTCGACAGCCACCGCGACTGCCACGTTAACGGCAACGCCTACAGCCACCGCAACTACGACCGCAACGCCGACGGCTACCGCAACAGCGACGGCGACCAAAACTGCGACCGCAACGGCCACTTCGACCGCGACCTCGACAGCCACCGCGACTGCCACGTTAACGGCAACGCCTACAGCCACCGCAACTACGACCGCAACGCCGACGGCTACCGCAACAGCGACGGCGACCAAAACCGCGACCGCAACCTCAACAGCTACTGCGACCGCAACGCCTACGGCCACCGCGACTGCTACGTTAACGGCAACGCCAACGGCCACTGCAACTACGACCGCGACTCCGACGGCCACCGCAACTGCGACGGCGACCAAAACTGCGACCGCAACGGCCACTTCGACCGCGACCTCGACAGCCACCGCGACTGCCACGTTAACGGCAACTCCTACAGCCACCGCAACTACGACCGCATCGCCGACGGCTACCGCAACAGCGACGGCGACCAAAACCGCGACCGCAACCTCAACAGCTACTGCGACCGCAACGCCTACGGCCACCGCGACTGCCACGTCAACGGCAACGCCTACAGCCACCGCAACAGCGACGGCGACCAAAACCGCGACCGCAACGGCCACTTCGACCGCGACCTCGACAGCCACCGCGACTGCCACGTTAACGGCAACGCCAACAGCCACTGCAACGACGACCGCGACCTCGACGGGAACAGCGACGGCGACGCCAACGGTCACCGCGACCGCCACGGCAACTCCTACAACCACCGTGACGGCGACCTCCACTCAGACTGCAACTTCAACTGCGACGCCGACCGCAACGGCCACTTCAACCGCGACCTCGACAGCCAGCGCGACTGCCACGTTAACGGCAACGCCAACCACCACTGCAACAACGACCGCGACTCCGACGGCTACCGCGACGCCGACAGCTAGCGCAACTGCGACGGCGACCAAAACCGCGACCGCATCGGCGACACCAACCGCCACTTCGACTGCGACCGCAACGGCCACGAGCACAGTGACTGCAACCCCGACGGCTACGACAACTGCGACTGCGACTAAAACCGCGACAGCAACCGCCACTTCGACCGTGACCTCAACCGCCACGGCGACGGCAACGAACAGCGCAACAACGACCACTACTCCAACAGCGACTGCGACGGTGACGGCAACCCCAACGGCCACGAGCACAATCACTGCGACGCCGACCGCAACTGCGACTTCCACTAAAACCGCAACTGCGACCGCGACAGCTATCGGCACTTCGACCGCTACCGGCACTCCGACCGTAACGGCAACTCCGACCGCGACTTCTTCTCAGACCGCTACCGCGACCTCGACGGGAACAGCGACGGCGACGCCAACAGCCACCGCGACCGCCACGGCAACTCCTACAACCACTGCGACGGCGACCTCCACTCAGACTGCGACGGCAACTGCGACGCCGACAGCAACCGCGACGCGAACTGCGACTGCAACCGCAACCTCGACGGCGACCTCAACTGAGACTGCCACTGCAACGGCGACGGCAACTGGGACTGCATCTCCAACCGTCACCGCGACCTCAACTCTCTCGGCGACGGCAACTCCGACCAGCACCGTGACGGCCACCTCCACTCAGACTGCAACTTCAACTGCGACGCCGACCGCAACCGCGACGCGAACTGCGACTCGAACGGCGACTGCAACCGCGACTTCGACGGCGACCTCAACCGGGACTGCGACAGCAACTCGAACTGCAACGCCAACCGTTACCGCCACCGCCACCACAACTCGAACCGCTACGCCGACCGCCACTGCGACGCGAACTGCGACTGCAACCGCAACCTCGACGGCGACCTCAACTGAGACTGCCACTCCAACGGCGACGGCAACTGGGACTGCATCTCCAACCGTCACCGCGACCTCAACTCACACGGCGACGGCAACTCCGACCAGCACCGCGACGGCCACCTCCACTCAGACTGCAACTTCAACTGCGACGCCAACAGCAACCGCGACGCGAACCGCGACTTCGACGGCGACCTCAACCGGGACTGCGACAGCAACTCGAACCGCAACGCCAACCGTTACCGCCACCGCCACCACAACTCGAACCGCTACGCCGACCGCCACTGCGACCGCGACTCGAACGGCAACTCCAACGGCGACATCGACTCCAGCTGGCAAGATCGTGGTGACGCCGCGTACCTTGCACTTCCATGCGGCTCCGAATTCGACTGCAACCGCGAGCTTCACGATCCGCAACACGGGTTCCGGCGATTTGCACGTCAACGTCGGCGCTCCGAAACACGACCCGCCGTTTTCGATTCTCAGCAATGGCGGCGCGCTTACGATACCGCCCAACTTGAGCAAGATCGTGATCGTTCAGTACGCTCCGGCCGCAAAAGGCACGACCAACGATCAGATTTCGATCACCAGCGACGATCGGAAGCACAAGAAAGAAACGGTGAAGCTCAAGGGCCAATCGAAAGCGCCCAAGCACTGAGTCGCGCCGTTCGTTTCCCGCAGCACTCGCCACCTTCTTAACGTTGGGCGTAGGGGGGCACTCCTGCCGCTTGTAAGGAACCCGATTGCTGGTAGTAAGATGCGGACATCGGAGTAAATCGAAATGACAAAACTTCACGGAACATCACGATCGCGCAGCGCCCGCTCCTTGTGGGCTCTCGAAGAGCTCGGCGTCAGCTATGAGCATCTTCCGATGCCGACGACCGACGCCAAGTCGCCTGCGCATCTTAAACTCAATCCCAATGGGCATGTGCCGGTGCTCGAAGATGAAGGCGTCGTGGTCTGGGAATCGATGGCGATCAATCTTTACCTGGCCGACAAGTACGGCAAGAATTCGCTGTGGCCATCAGACGCCGCGGGGCGTGCGGGAGCTTACAAATGGAGCTTGTGGGCGATGACCGAAGTCGAGCCACATCTCGTCACGATCATGCGCAACCGCGTAATGAAT
>Ga0182024_10011515_pt1 | contig 17717 bp, 13 predicted proteins | sample P32metaG_FD_120480 | JGI IMG/M metagenome (GOLD analysis project Ga0182024, IMG submission 120480) | Permafrost microbial communities from Stordalen Mire, Sweden - P3-2 metaG (Illumina Assembly) | ecosystem: Environmental > Terrestrial > Soil > Wetlands > Permafrost | place: Sweden: Stordalen... | reverse complement strand
TCAAACTCCTTGCCGCGAACCTCCTCCTTAAATGGAGGAGCCGCGATTTCGCAGAACCGCGCCTGTTCGTCGATAAAGCGCGACTCGTTCCGTTTCACCGCATCGAGCGCGGCCTTCACCGCCGGATCTTCCGCCAGCTTCGTTGCATCTTGCGCCGCCAGAATAGAGGCGCCCAGGATGAGCGCGCTTAGCATCGTCTTCATATCGTTCTATTGTGCCTCACGTTTGATAGAATAAATCCCACCGTATTTCCCAGAGGAGGCCATGTGCTGCCAATTGATTGGAATGTCGCCGTTAAATATGCGAAATTAGTTCTGCTCGCCGAGAGCATCCCCCCGGCGGGAGACGATGCTGCTCTCCAGGCTGCCATCACCGCCGCCGGCTATACCTATCTCGACACGCTGTGGGCAAACGAGATCGCAACGGAAATAAATCCGCACGCGGGAGAAATTGTTTCGTATGGGTTTCTCGCTTTGTCGCCGACGAAGGAACTGGTGGCGTCGATCAGAGGCACCGATACGGTCTGGGAATGGATTCACGATGCGTCATTCCTGATGATACCCTCACAAATTTCGGGCTTGGCGGGGCTGACCGAGGACGGTTTCACTGCGATCTATCGGGGCTTGCGAACGGCCCAACCTGACGGGTCAACTTCGGCTGTGGCCGCCATCAAGGCCTATCTGACCGCTGGAACAGCCACCAGCGTGACGGTGTGCGGACATAGCCTCGGTGGTGCGTTGGCCACATTGCTCACCGTGGACGTTGCGTTGAACACACCGTGCAAGAGCCCGGTGGGTTACACTTACGCAAGCCCTCGCGCCGGGGACCATATCTTTGCCGGTTCGTTTAACGCGTCCATACCCGCCAATTACCGCATCGTCAATCGCCAGGATGTGGTGCCCCAACTCCCTCCGATCCTGCCGCTTCCTTACGAACACGTCAATACGAAATACGAACTGAACCCTCCCAAGGGCAAAATCCAACAGAACCTTCTCTGCATGCACCATCTGACAACCTATGTATGGTTAATGGAACAGCAGCCCGGCGCGACCGGCTCGGACCAGCTGAATCCGGAGTGCGTTGGCTAGTCACTCGTGTCGACGTCCGGAACGACCGCGCTAAAATAAAAGTCCATGCGGTTTGTTCTCGTCTCGTTGACTTCCTGCGCTCTGTTGGCGCAGCGTCAGACGTTCGACGTGCAGATGATGCTCAGCCTCTCGCGCGTCAGCGAGCCTGCTCTGTCTCCCAACGGCAAGCAGGTTGCCTTCACCGTGCAAACGGTTGACGTCGAAAAAAATATCAAGCCGAAACAGATCTATATAGTTCCCGTCGCCGGCGGATCGCCCGTGCAGTTGACGCACGATGGCAACGATAATGAACGCCCCCGCTGGTCCGCCGACTCCGAACTCATCTACTTTATTTCTGATAGGTCCGGCTCATCGCAGGTTTGGGTCATGGATAACGTCGGCGGTCACGCTCGCCAAATCACCCGCCTTTCCACGGAAGCCTCCGGCCTTCTCGTATCCCCCGATGGCAAAAAACTCGTCTTCGAGTCCAGCGTCTATCCCGAATGCGGCGCCGACGACGCCTGTAATAAGGATAAGATCGATGCCGAGGCGAAAAGCAAAGTCAAAGCGCGCATCTATACTTCCCTGCTCTACCGCCACTGGACCGCGTATGAAACCAAGCGCCGCCAACATTTATTAGTAGTGGATGCCGACGGATCCCACGCAAAAGATTTGACGCCCGGCCCGCACGATGTTCCGCCATTTTCGCTAGGCGGTCCCGACGACTACACGATTTCGCCCGATTCAATTGAAGTCGCATTCGTAATGAACGTCGATCCCGAACCTGCAACCAGCACGAATTCAGATATTTACACGGTTCCCATCGCCGGTGGGGAAATTCGCAAAATTACGATCGGCTTAGGCGCCGACAATTCGCCGCTCTATTCACCCGACGGAAAACTGCTCGCGTTCCGGTCTCAGGTAAGGGCCGGATATGAAAGCGATCGCTGGCGTTTAATCGTGCTCGATCGCGCGACTGGAAAAGTTACCAATTTGACCGAAGCACTGGACCGCTGGGTCGGCAGTATGACGTGGCTTCCTGATTCGGAACGACTTGTCTTCACGTCGGAAGATCGCGGTCGCACTGGTTTGCAGATGATTGCCGTCTCGGGAGGCGGTTTGCGGCCAATCATTTCAGGAGCATCGACGCTTGATGATGTGCAGTTTACTCAGGACGGCGACACGATCGTTTATACGCAGCAAAGCGGATCGAAACCGGTGGAGATTTTTAAGGCGACGGCGGGCTCCGGCACTGGCGTTGCGCTCACGCATTTCAATGATTTAGCGATTCAAAACTCGACGGTCCGGCCGCTGGAAGAAATGAAAGTCGATGACATGCAGACGTTCATCGTCAAACCGCCGGATTTCTCGCCGGTGAAAAAATATCCGGTGCTGTTTCTGATTCACGGCGGGCCACAAGGCGCGTGGGGCGAGACTTGGAGCTATCGCTGGAACCCTCAAGTGTTTGCATCGGCGGGATATTTAGTGGTCATGCCGAACCCTCGCGGCTCGACTGGTTATGGGCAAAAGTTCATCGACGATATCAACGGCGACTGGGGTGGCAAGGTTTATGACGACATCATGGCGGTCGCTGATCGCGTTGCCGCTCTACCTTATGTAGATGCGGACCGGATGGCGGCGGCCGGCGGTTCGTTCGGCGGCTACATGATCGATTGGATTCTCGGGCATACTACTAGATTTAAAGCACTTATATCTCACTCGGGAGTCTACGACCTGCGCAGCATGGCGGGGGAAACCGAGGAGTTGTGGTTCCCGCAATGGGAGTTTAAAGGCATGCCGTGGGACAACCCCGACATGTACGCGCGATGGAGCCCGAGTTTTTTCGCCAACAACTTCAAAACGCCGACGTTAGTGCTGCACGGCGAGCTCGATTACCGCGTCCCGGTAGGTCAGGGGATGCAATTGTTCACGGCTCTGCAACTCCAGAAAGTGCCCTCGAAGATCGTTCTGTTTCCCGATGAGGGGCACTGGATTTCGAAGCCTCAAAATAGCGTGTTGTGGTACGGTCAGTTCCTGGAATGGGTCGGAGAATGGCTAAAAAAGACGCCAAATTAGTCCTTAAATGCCCTTATTACGCTCTGTGCGTAGCCTTATTTGACCTTATTTTCACCGGTTGTGGAGGCACCGCGGAGTCGCGTTTGCGAAAGACTCTCGCGACGCAGACCACCGGTGTGATTCAATTGCCGGCGGGAGTGATCGAAGTCTCCTCCGAATTGCGGCTGGCGCCGGGCGCGCACGATCTGGAAATTGCGGGCGCGGGTACGCTCTTCAAAGCGGCGAAGGAATTCAAGGGACGCGCAATCTTTGTCGCTGAGAATGCGCGCGCGATTCGGTTTCGCGATTTTTCGATCGACGGAAATCGCGCGGAGTTCGATCGGCCGATGGAGATGGCTCCGCCGGAGAACGCGTTCCGCGTTTTCTACTCGAACAACGGAATCCTGCTCGATCGCGTCGATGGCGTTACTATTTCCGAAGTGCAGTTTGCGGCGATTCCCAGCTTCGCCGTGATTGCGAGCCGCTGTTCGGCAATCAGGATCAAGAACGTTCTCGTGGAGGATTCGGGAACCCGCAACGCGAAGAGACGCAACAATACCACCGGAGGGATCGTCATTGAAGAAGGGTCGCTCGATTTCGAGGTCAGGGAGTCGCGATTCCGGCGCATCCGCGGAAATGGTTTGTGGACACATTCACTCTACACCTCGCTGCGGCTCAACGATGGGGTGTTCGCCGCGAATCGATTTGAGTTGATCGGAAGAGATGCGATTGAGGTGGGGGCCGCGATACGAGTGCGCGTCGAGGAGAATACGGGCGACCACATCGGGTATCCTCCGGAAGCGGTGGACGTCGAGAATCAGGGGACGCCGGTGGCGATCGATACCGCCGGCAATGTGGATCATTCGACGTATGCGCGGAACACGTTCGAGGAGATCGATGGGAAGTGTATCGACCTGGATGGTTTTCACGACGGGTCGATCGTCGAAAATAAATGCACCAACCGGGGCACTCCGGCTTCTTATCCATTCGGGCATTTCGGAATCGTGATGAATAACACCGATCCGAACATGCAGTCTGAGAACATCGAGATTCGCGGCAATATCATTGACGGCACCAAGTTCGGTGGGTTATTCCTGATGGGCAGCGGACATCGGGTGACAGACAATTCGTTTTTGCATCTGAATAAAGCCGAGTGCAACGAGAATGCGAAACGGTTCGGGTGCATTTACAAGGCAGATGAGCCGAAAATGCTTGAAAGCGGCATCTATCTGAGCAAAGGCGTGGTGCGCAAGGAAGAGGTACGCGACAACGTGATTCGCGGAAACACAATCTCGGGGCATAAGATGAAGTCGCGCTGCATCGCGGCTGGGCCGGGAGTGAATCTCAGCCAGAATTCTGTCGGGGAGAATACTTGTCAGGATTTTACTACTGAGCCGAAGTATCCGTTGCGGCCACAAAAGTGACTACCGCTCCCTTTGGTCACGGCTCGGTTGGTTGAGTGCGTGGTAGTAGTATGCTGATTCTGAATGTCCATCGAGTTTAAGAATGTTTCGGCGCCTCCATTGACGGGGTTCCGGGCGGTTGCACCGTCTGGGGCGATCATCGGAGTGATTGGCGATAAAGGCTCCGGCGTGACGGAACTGCTGAAGCTCGCCTGCGGAATTTTGAAACCGGAGGAGGGAGAAGTTATCGCTGCACCGGAGAGGCGGTTCGTTGCGCTCGGCGAAACATTGAATCTCGCACCGGCGGCGGTGGTGGCGCTCGATCAGGCGCTCGCGACGCAGGATGCGCTGGTGCGGGCGCGAACATTGACGGGACTCGACCGGCTGCGACGCGCGGGGACGACTGTGCTGCTCGCCTCGCACGAAGACCGTTTGCTCGAAACGCTGTGCGACGAAGTATGGTGGCTGGAGGCCGGATATTTGGCCGCGAAGGGCGATCCGCGCGAGACACTACGGAAATATAAGCACGCGGTTTCGGAGAAGATTCGGGCTTGGGGCGAGACAATTCCTCCGCGTCTTGCGCCGTCTTATCGCAGAGGCGATGGGCGTGCCGAGGTGATCTCGCTCGAAACGCTGGGAACGGACGGGAAGCCGACCATCGTATGGAGAAGCGGCGAGATGGTGAGCATCAAAGCCTGCGTGAGATTTCATGAAGCAGTGCAGGAGCCAGTGCTCGGTATTCTGATCCGCACGCAGATCGGGTTCGAAGTGTACGGCACGAATACCGACCTTGAAGGCGTGAAAATCGGTCCGCGCGCGGCGGGCGATACGGTGATGTTGACGATTTCGTTCCTATGTGATCTGTGTCCGCATCCTTATACCTTGACGGTCGCGTCGCACGATCCGGACGGGACGGCGCACGATTGGCTGGAGGATGCGGTAGCGTTCACGGTGACGGATGAGAGGTATACCGCCGGAGTCGCGAATTTGCGGGCGAAGGTGGTGGTGGAGAAGTAGGGCGTTCCTTGTCCATCCGCTCCCTGACGGTCGCGGCTCCGTAGGTGTTAGCAAATCATCGGAGCCGCGACCGTCAGGGAGTGGATAGCCGCTCAAAATCTTCTGAGAAAAACTCCTTGCCGCATTTACTAATTGTCATCGTATATCTCATTACGTTCTCCTGCTACGGATCGCACCTTCCTGGACAGGAAGGCACAACAGACCGCGACCATAACGTGCCGGGTACCCGGCTGCGGGAACCTCAGGCAAAGCTCCGCCAGTATATCGAGGCCTGGATGAAGCAGGCGCCCTTTGAGATGGACTACGATCAACGCAATCTTACTCTCGAAGCGATCCTTGAAGTGAGCCGATACAAACAGTGGCGGCTGGTCGCCGCGCAGGTGCGCTCCAACCACGTACACATTGTGGTCGATGCGCACGTTGCGCCGGAATTTGTCATGAATGCGTTCAAGGCTTATGCGAGTCGGGCGTTGAATCTCGCTTATCCCGGAGGAAAGGGCCGGATTCGCTGGGCTCGACATGGTAGCACGCGGCATCTTTGGTCTCGGGAGAAAATCGAGGCAGCGCTGCGTTACGTGTTAGAGAAACAAGGAGAGCCAATGGCTTGCCATCGTCTACCCGCTTCCTGACGGTCGCGGCTCCGTGGTGAAGGCGGTCTATGGCATTTAATTATTGCGCGTAGAGCTTTTTCGCGAGCGGATAAACCACTACGCCGCAAATCGCGACGCCGACCGCTAGTGTCGCGGCTCCGATCGAGCCAATTTTTTCATGGCGGTTCAGCACTGCGGCCAGCACCAGGAGAATGCACGGGCCTGCTGCGATCAGAACGGCTCCGATTATTCCTCCGGGGATTCGAAAGGGGCGCGCTATTTCCGGCTGCCTGATTCGCAAGACAATCAAGGCTACGAACTCCAGGATTAGGCTGGCTCCGTACAGCAGGATGTCCATCAGCAGGATTCTTTCGAGGCTCAGACTCAGGGCCATGGTCCAGATTGCTCCGCATAGCAGCAGCGCGCACCACGGCGATCCGTTCGCTGACACGCGGCGGAGAATTTTGGGAGCCAGGTTGTCTTCCGCCATCGCGAGGGGGATGCGCGAGTAGGACATGGTCAGCGAGTTTACTTGTCCCACCACGCTGACCATGATCGTCAGCAAAACCGGCACCGCGAGCCATGGGCGGATGCCGCCGGCCAGGCTAACCCATGCGCCATCCGACCAACTAGTGGAGGGGACGCCCGCATATCCTATCGCCGAGATCGGCACGATGTACACTAGCGTGACGGCGGCCACCGACCAGAGCATCGTGCGGGGATATGTTTTCTGCGGGTCCTTCACCTCCTGGGCGACTGTCGACGCATTGTCCCAGCCCATGAAATTCCACAGCGCGATGACGAGGCCGGAGTACCAGCTCGGATGAGTGAAGGTTGCCGGAAGCTCGCGATGAGGAGCCAATGCCACCATCAGGCCAAAGGGAACGAGCAGCAAAATTCCGAGAACGATGGAGCCGCTTCCGACCGCCTTCGCGCCGAGCATGTTCCACGCCACGCATCCTAAAATCACGATGGCCGGGATGAGGACTCGATAAGGATTGTGAAGCGCCGGCGGCCACAACGGGCCGAGCGAGAGGACGAGGATCGCTGGGTATGCGGCCATGTCGAACACGCTGGCGGCGAGCGACAGCCACGCTTCCTGAAATCCCCAGAACGGACCGAGCGCGCGGCGCACCCAGACGTAGAATCCTCCCTCAGCCGGGATCGCGGCCGCGAGTTCGCCCACCATCAGGCCGGTTGGCAAGGCCCAGATGAGAGGGATCACCAGGAGAATCGCGATGGCGCCGGCGTAGCCCGATTGTTGGACCAGTCCTTCGATTCCGTAGGGGCCGCCCGAGACCATGAAGAAAGTCGCCGCGACCAGTGGGAGCAATCCAAGTTTTTTCATCGAGCGAGGATTTCATAATCTCATTCCGAGCGCAGCGAGTGCATCGGATCGGCGGACGCGGCGCGGCGCGCGGGGAGATAACATGCAATCGTCGTGGTCGCCAGTGCTAGTAGCGCGACGGCCGCGAAGGTGATCGGGTCCGTCGCCTTGACGCCGTAGAGCAGCGCTCCGAGCAACCGCGTGAGTCCAGCGGCGCAGATCAGGCCGATGGCCGCGCCGGCGATCGAGAGAGTCAGACCCTGGCTCAGGATGAGACGCAGCAGATCCGACGGTCTGGCGCCCAAAGCCATTCTGAGTCCGAATTCGTGCATGCGCTGATTCACGGAGTACGAAATCACGCCGTACATTCCGAAGGTCGCAAGGGCTAGTGCGAGGAGCGCGAAGAGCCCGACTAGAAAAAGCGCAAAGCGTTGGCCGGAGAGAGCGGCGCCGGCGATCTGATTCATGAGACGAAGATCGGCGACGGCGAGTTCGGGATCGAGCTCGCGAACGGCGAGGCGGAACTGATTGGCGAGGAGCACAGGGTCCGTGGAAGAACGCATCGCGATGAACAGATTTCGTTCGGGCTGCTGAGCATGCGGCATCCAGAACGCGGGACGGATGGTGGTGCTGTCGGGCTGATCCTTGACGTCGCGCACCACGCCGACGATTTGCATCCAGTCCTTTTCCTGCGGGCTGCTGCGGAAGGAAATACGTTTTCCGAGCGCGTTCTCGCCGGGCCAGTAGCGGTTGGCCATCGATTCGTTCACGATGATGACGAAGGGGCCGTTTGCGTCTTCGCGTCCATCGAAGAATCGACCGTTGAGAAGCGGAATTTCCAGAGCGCGAAAATAGCCGGCCGTGGCCACGTGATAGCGAGCGGAGGTTTTCTGATTGTAAGCGTCGGAACGGCCCTCCACTTTGAAACCGTCTGCGTTGCCGTCATAGCCGGTCCACGGAAGATCCGTTCCGGCGCCGGCGTACTGGACTCCGGGAAGCGCTTCGAGGTTGGCGATCAGTTGCTGGTAGAACTGGACGCGCTTCGGCACCTCGCGATAACGCTGGTAGGGGAGCGAGAGCGATGCAGTGAGTACTTGCTGCGGCTGGAAACCCGGATCGGCGCGCAGCAGATTGACGAAGCTGTGGAGCATCAATCCGGCAGCAATCAGCAGCACGGAGGCGAGTCCGGTTTCGCCGATGACGAGGAAGTTGCGCAGTTGAAACTGCCGTCCGGTACCGGTGGCGCTGCGTCCGCTTTCGCGAAGGCTCTGCTGCAGATCCGTGCGCGAGGCGGTGAGCGCGGGGACGAGTCCGAAAAGAAGTCCGGTGAGGATCGCGACGACGAGAGTGAATGCGAAGACCGTGGAATCGAGGCGAATTTCGGAGGCGCGCGGGAATCCGGCGGGAAGAAAAGCCACCAGCACGCGGACTCCCGCGACGGCGAGCAGTGTTCCCAGCGCGGCGCCGGCGAGCGCGATCACCAGGCTTTCGGTGAGCAACTGGCGGATGATGCGTCCACGCGCGGCACCGAGGGCGGATCGCACGGCGATTTCGCGCACGCGGGCGCTGGCACGGGCGAGAAGAAGATTCGCGGCGTTCACGCAGGCAATCAGGAGAAGCAGGCCGACGGCGCCCAGCAGCACGAGCAGCATGCGCTGGGAGCGCCCGACCATTTCCCGATAGAGAGGAATTGTGTAGACGCGCCAGCCTTTGCCGGTATGCTCCTTTTTTAACTGTTCGAGGATGGCGGTCAGGTCGGCGTGAGCGTCCTCGTGCGTGATGCCGGACTTGAGGCGTCCGATCGTGTCCATGAAGTGGGACCCGCGGTCATTGGGCATCTGGTACAGACTGTAGGGCGTCCACAGATCGACGGTGTCTCCGTCCGCGACCGCCTGGAAATTGTTCCCCGGGTGTTGCGCGCCGGGCGGCATCACTCCGACGACCGTATAAGTCTCGGTGTTGAGGGTGATCGTGCGGCCGAGTATATTTTGGTCGGCGGCGAAGCGGGATCGCCAAAGACGATCGCTCAAAATGGCGAGCCGGCCGCGCTCGGGCAACTCGTCGTCGGTCGAGAAATCGCGGCCTCGCGCGAGGCTCAAGCCGAGCATGTGAAAATAGCCCGCGGTGACGCTGAATCCGCGCAGCATCATCGGCTCACCTCCGGTGCCGGAGAGCTGCAAATCGTGCCGCGTGATTGCGGCCATGCTCTCGAAGGTTCGATTGCGCTCTCGGAAATCGCGAAAATCGTTGGGATTCAGCGGAAATTTCGGCTGCGTGTCGCTGTTGAAATAAATCCGCGCGAGGCGATCGGGTTGCGGATACGGAAGAGGCTTGAGCAGCACCCCTTGAATGACGCTGAAAATCGCGCTGTTCGCCCCGATGCTCAGGGCCAGCGTCAGCACGATGATGACCGTGAATCCGGGAGTCCGGCGCAGGTTGCGAACAGCGTATCGAAGATCGCTCCAAATGGTTTCAACGTGATTGGTGCGGCGCATATCGCGGCATTCCTCCTGAATTTGAGTGACTCCGCCGAGGCCGCGTTTTGCGGCGGCGCGCGCCTCATCGGGGGACATTCCGTGCGCGATGTTTTCCTGCACCTGCTGATCCAGATGGAAGGAGATTTCCCGGTCGAGTTCGCGTTCGGCGCGGGCTCGGCCGAAAAGGGTCCGCAAGCGGAGAACAAAAATATCGAAGAGGCGTTTCATACGGAAGCTCCCATGCGGATGACGAGTCCGACGGCGCTCGACAGGCGCTCCCATTGGACACGTTCCCTCTGAAGCTGAATGCGGCCGGCACGGGTGAGGGTATAGAACTTCGCATCGCGTCCGCCTTCGGTGACGCGCCAGTCGGCCTTAATCCATCCTTGCTGCTCCAGTCGATGGAGCGCCGGGTAGAGCGCGCCCTGGCTGACCTGCAGGATCTCGTTCGAAATCTGCTGAATTCGTTTCGCGATCGCCCATCCGTGCTGCGGCTGCAGGGAGATGGTATTGAGGATCAACAGATCCAGCGTCCCCTGAATCAGGTCCGACGGCTTGCTCATTTTCGCTACCCCTAAGTAATCTACAATCGATACCAGCAGAGGTTACCAAAGTTTCTTGCGAATTTGATCAGTTGGCGTGGAGGGCGTCTAACAATAGCTGACGGGTCAGATCCGGCGCGAGGACCTTTCCGGCAGTGGAGTTCACATTGACTCTGAGCCATATGTTCCTCTTGACGGCGAGCATGCCGCTGCTGAATGAAAAGCCGTCCTCGCCGTCAAATTTCTCGGAAGTCGTCTTCAGGGATTGTTTCTCGAGCCCATCGCGGACGGTCTTAAGATACTCGCGCGCCGCGGCGGTCGTGGGAAATTTGAACCAGATGACGGTCGCGCTGTTGTCCTTGCCAACATAGGAGCACGCTTTGCCCTCGGTCGCTCTCGGAGGAAGCTTCATGTTGGTGATCCCGTTATTCTTGGTCGTTCCCAACATGCCGGAAATCGCAGACGATGGAACCATCGCGCACGCGTCGGCGGCGCTGACGACTCGCGATATCAGAAAAACTGCGCAGAGAAGCCGCACCACTATTTGCCTTCAAGAACGAAAGTAGGAGCGAGACCGGTGAGCGTCGAAAAACTCTGCGAGCCGGCGATGCTTAGCCAACTGGAACAGCCGTGGACCTTTCCATAAAATGAGTGCGGATGAACGTCCACCTGCATCTCCTTCATCATCAGGCTGCCATACTGCATCAGGGGGAACACGACCCTGGCCGGATCGGCTACCTCCTGCACGACATAGGGCGTCCGCATGGCCTGGCGAAGCGCTTTTTCCCAACCGATGTCGTCGGTTTCCGAGCCTCGAAAAGAATGCTGATCGGGCGTATCGTCGTTGGGCTTGAGGATCAGCTTCGCCCGATGCTTCATCACGAAATCCGGCAGATCCACGGTGTGGCCCTTATGCGTGGTTTTCGCGGCTTGCACCAGGCGCGTCCACGGAATATGATCCTTAATCGCGCGCCGCTCGATCGCCGGAAATTTTGCCGTGACGGCATCGTCAGTCAACAAATCGAAGATCGCGCGTTTTGCGCCCACCTCCGCGCGGAAACTGTTCACCATGCAAACGGCGTGCTCTTTATACGCGCGCACCATGGGATGCGAAAGATCGAAGCGGACCAAAAATTCCTGCAGGCGGATGCGCCGGTACACAATATCGATCACGAAATCGCCGCGTCGCAGGACTCCGTTTCGATACTCGAGCTGCTCCGGCGATACGACCTCGGTAGGATATCCTTCGCCCGTGAAAAATTCCGCAAGCTGCGCGAATTCGCCCGCTCCCGCAAACGGCTGCTTCAGCTCGACGATCGCGATACGGGGCTTTTTCTGCTTGCCCCCGAAATCCTTATACGATTTGACCAGCGCGCTTAACAGGAATTTCGTCCCGCCAAGTTTTTTCAACTTATATTTCTTCCGAAACTCTTTCACCGGCGGCGCTTCGTAATATAGATCGGCAAGCGTATCCCCGAACAGAACTCCCGCTGGAGCGTCGGAATGATGATTCGAAAACTTCATCGATCCATTATTCAGAACCGTGTCGAGCTGTCCCGTAACCCCCGCGAAAGCGTAACCAGGATCCACCTGCGCGAGCATCCGTTCGGCCGGAAGAAGCTGGATGCGCGCCAGCAGCGCCGGCGTCGCGAGCGCCATCTGCTCCACGCGCGCCATGGCCGACGAAATCGTCTCGGCCGTCCTGGCCATCGCCGCATAATCGCGTCCACTCAAAAAATGAGGACGCAATACCGGAGATATCGCGCGCCCACCGAGCTTGGCGGCTTTCAGTTGATCCTGGAGAGCCTGCGCCCACCCGAGGTCAATATAGGGGCCGCTCTCAATCAGCTTATGATAACGGGCGATAGCCTCGCCGACCTGAGTCATGTGTCTTAACGGTTAGTATCGCATGGCGAACCAACAATTGAAAAGACAATGGTCCCCGAAAATACCACTCAACCTGTTGATTCAAAGCGTTTTATCGAAAATAATTCGCGATTATCTTTGATTCTGCTTTAACACCTTTTTCCTCAATCGTATGGAGGTCGGAGTCACTTCGACGAACTCATCGTCGCGGATAAACTCGATCGCCTGTTCCAGATTCAGCAGCCGCGGAGGCACCAGCCGGATCGCCTCGTCGGCGCTCGAAGCTCGCATGTTCGTGAGCTTCTTCTCTTTGACAATATTTACGTCGAGGTCCGAATCGCGAGCGTTTTCGCCAACGATCATCCCTTCATAAACTTCCGTGCCGGGCGACACAAACATATCCCCGCGTTCCTGAAGATTGAACAGCGCATAGCCGGTAGTCCGCCCCGCGCGATCAGCGATCAGCGAGCCCGTCGGCCGCGACGGAATGTCCCCCTGCCATTCGATATACCCGGAGAACAGCGAATTCATGATCGCTGTGCCCTTGGTATCGGTCAGCATTTCGCTGCGCAAACCGATCAGCCCGCGCGAAGGAATCTTAAACTCCAGCCGCACGCGCCCCGACCCATGGTTCACCATCTTCTCCATCTTGCCCTTGCGCGACCCGAGCTTCTCAATCACCACGCCGACAAAATTCTCGGGACAATCGATCACCAGCAGCTCCACAGGTTCGCTGAGCACGCCGTCAATCTTCTTGGTCAGAATTTCCGGCTTGCCGACGGAAAGCTCGTATCCTTCGCGGCGCATCATCTCAATTAAAATCGCCAACTGCAATTCGCCGCGGCCCATCACCTTAAACGAATCGGGACCGCCCGCCTCTTCCACCTTGATCGAAACGTTAGTCAGCAATTCCTTGTCTAATCTGTCGCGTATGTTACGCGACGTAACAAACTGCCCTTCGCGCCCTGAAAACGGCGAAGTATTAATCGAGATCGTCATCGCGATAGTCGGCTCATCGATCTGGATATGCGGCAATGGATCCGGCGTCTCCGCACTGGTAACCGTCTCGCCGATGGTGATGCCCTCGACGCCCGCGATCGCCAGGATGTCTCCCGTGCGGCCAATCGTTTCGTCGATCCGCTTCAGCCCCTCGAACGAATAAAGTTTCGTGATGCGCGTTTTATGGAACGACCCGTCGAGCTTCGCGATCGCCACTTCGTCGCCCAGGTTCAGCGTTCCGTTAAATACGCGGCCAATCGCCAAACGCCCCAGATAGTCGCTGTAGTCGAGGTTCGCGACGAGAAGTTGTAGAACATTGTCAGGATAACCACCGGGCGGCGGTATATTTTTGAGAATCAATTCGAACAGAGGCTGCAGCGTTTCCGGCTCGCCTTCGACATCGGGCTTGGTGAAATCAGTGCGCGCAATTCCTTCCTTGCCGTTGGTGTAGATCACCGGAAAACTAAGCTGGTCCTCGGTGGCGTCCAAATCGATAAAAAGGTCATAGACCTCGTTCAGCACTTCCTGAATGCGCGCATCGGGACGGTCTATCTTATTAATGACCACGATCTGCGGCAAGTGCGCTTCGAGCGCTTTCATCAGAACGTAACGCGTCTGCGGCAGAGGACCCTCGCTGGCGTCGACCAGTAGAATCACTCCGTCGACAATCTTGAGCGCGCGCTCCACCTCGCCTCCGAAATCGCTGTGACCGGGCGTATCGACAATGTTGATCTTGACGTCGTGATAGTGGACCCCGGTGGCTTTGGCGAGAATGGTGATGCCGCGTTCGCGCTCCAGGTCGTTCGAGTCCATCGCCCGTTCGACAACCGCCTCATTCTTTCGAAAAATGCCGCTTTGACGGAGCATAGCGTCGACCAGCGTAGTCTTGCCGTGATCGACGTGCGCAATGATGGCGACGTTGCGTATAGTTGTGTTCTTCTCGTGGGATTGCATTCGGGTGTTATCTTTAATTTGTGCTCGCGGCGCGGAGTCTCGCCCCGGCGCGCAAGCGCGGCGCACATCACTATCATCTCATGCCTTTGCCTCCACAAACGGAAGCGGACGAATTCGCTCCCCATAATGCGCTTCCGTCGGTGGTAATTGTCGGTCGTCCGAACGTCGGAAAATCGACTTTATTTAATGCGATTTTACGTCAAAGGAGATCCATTGTCGGTGACGAGCCGGGAATTACCCGCGACCGTATCGCCGGCGCGGGATCGTATCGAGGCCGGCCTTTCGAGTTAATAGACACCGGCGGCATCATTACGGACGACACTGAAATGATTCCGCGCGAGATTCTGAAACAAGCGCGAGTCGCACTCGAAGACGCCGCGCAAGTGATCTTTTTAATCGACGGACGCACGGAGATTACCGGCGCGGATCGCGACCTCGCGAGGATGCTGCGTAAGCTCGGCAAGCCCGTCTCATTGGCCGTGAACAAGATCGACAGCCAAAAACGCGAGATGCTGGCGCACGAATTTCATACCCTGGGCTTCGAGCATCTGTTCCCCGTCTCTGCCGAGCATCACCTCGGCCTGGACGATCTGCTGGAACACGTCACCGCTGCATTTCCGATTGATGTGGCCCGAGCGACGAAGCAGGAACATCCGGTAAAAGAGTCGACCGCGGCCGAGCATGCGAAAGAAGCACCGAAAATAAAGGTCGCGATCATCGGACGACCGAACGTCGGCAAGTCGACATTGTTAAATGCCCTCACCGGATCGGAGCGCGCCATAGTCTCTCCCATCGCCGGAACCACGCGCGATGCGGTCGATGAAACCATCGTCGATAACGGCACCGAGTACGTATTCATCGACACCGCAGGCATCCGCCGCAAGGGTAAAACCAAATTGATGGCGGAGAAAATGAGCGTGGTAATGGCACGCCGCCACTTGCGCATGTGTAACGTCGCTCTGTTCGTGATCGATGCGAGCGAGGGAGTGCTGGCGCTCGACGCGACCATCGCCGGGTACGCGCATGAAGAAGGTCGCGCGGTGGTGATCGCCGTAAATAAGTGGGATATCGCGAAAGAAAAAGACCGGCGCAAATTTCTGGAAGACCTTCACGACCGCCTGAAATTTCTCGATTACGCGACAGTAGTTTTAATCTCAGCGATGAAGAAGCAAGGCACCCGCGGCCTGTTCGCACTAATAAAAAAAGCCTACGATTCCGCGAACGAGCATATCAGCACCGGCGCGCTGAACCGCTTCGTAACGCAATTGAAGTGGGAATACCGCATGAAGATTTTCTACATAACCCAAGGCAGCGTGCGCCCCCCGACGTTTATTGTGTTCACCGATAAAGCCGGCGATATGCACTTCTCCGCGGAGCGATTCTTGATTAATCGCCTGCGTGAAAAATTCGGGTTCGAGGGCACGCCGATTGTAATTAAGGCGAAGCGTAGGTAGAGCCACTAAATTGTGAAAGATTGGATGTGGGGCGGCGCTATGCGCTGCCATCCAGCGCTAGACCAAGGCCAGTCCTCCGGCTCAGCGACCAACCCAGCCGTAACCGGATTAAAGTGAATATACCTAATGATCGCAGCCCTCTCACAATCATTCCGCACGAAGTGATCATATGACTCATCCTGCCAAAACGGTTGCCCAGTTCTAGCAAGGATCGAATTAGCCGCACGCGCGCTAGCACTCTTAATATTCATGAGAGCCTTTCCAAGCGGCACCAGCGGCCGTATCAGCACATGGACGTGATTTGCCATAACAACCCAAGCCAATAACTCATAAAGCCGCCACTCGCTCGCGCCAGCAAGCGGCACCCCGCTGACTAAATTGGCCACGACGGGCTCCTTCAACCAAAGTGGCCCGCTTGCAGCCCGATCCAATTGCCGATCAAAAGCAACAAACGCTCCCCCCGCCGAGACCGGCTCCGCTAGTGGGGCGGCGCCATGCGCTGCCTTAGGCAAAGAACCATGGAGCCGCCAAGTAACGAAAAATTCCGCACCCGTCGGTTCCAGGTGAGGAAGCCGGCGAGTATGAGATATCACACAAATTAGTGGGAAATACAAGAGAACATCTCACTAAAAGGCAGCGCATGGCGCCGCCCCACGCCGGAAGGGGACCGATTGAAGCTACCCTAAGCCTAGGAGGAACCATGCTACGAGATGTGGTGAGCGTGACCGGTTACGAGCCGTACTTTCTGCAGATTCGTTTCGATGACGGAGTAGAAGGGCGGGTGGTATTCGATGAGCTAGTCCCCTTTGAAGGCGTTTTTGCGCCGCTGCGCGATCCGTCGGAATTTTTGAAAGTCAGTGTCCATCCAGAACTCGGCGTCGTGTGGCCAACGGAGCCGACTTGGATTCCGACGTTCTCTATTCGCGCATCACGGGAACTCCTCTTGAAACGCGCTGAAACTTAGCGAGTTGTGCGCCTTGGCGTGAGACTGTGTTGGATGCTCTGCGTTCTCCGCGTCTCTGCGTGAACGTTTTTCGTCTACCATATCCACTATGCGCTTGTTGCTCTCCTCCCTAGCCCTCTGCTCCCTCGCCTTCGCGCAACAAATGGACGACGAATTCGCCAAATCCGTCAAGGACTGGACCACGAAGCCCGAATTCATTAGCCCTCTCGTCGACCATCTTCCCAAAGGCGGCGCCGTTCCCAGCCCCAAGGACGTGCTCGGCTACCACATTGGAGCACCCAAAAAGCTCACCTATTACACCGATATTTTGCGTTACTACCGCACCCTAGCCTCGAAATCGCCGCGCGTCAAAGTGCTCGACATCGGCAAGACTGACGAGGGCCGCGAGTGCGTTATCGTCTTCGTCGGCTCCGAGGACTCGATCAAGAATCTCGAAACCGAGCGCCAATATCTCGCCCAGCTCGCCGACCCGCGCAAGATCAGCGAAGCCGACGCACGCGCGATTATCGCCAAAGCGAAACCGATTTATCACCTGATGGGCGGCCTCCACAGCGCCGAAACAGGGCCGCCCGAGATGCTGATGGAGCTCGTCTATCGCCTCGCGACCGAAGACACGCCGCTGATAAAAACCATCCGCGACAACGTCATCGTCTCGGTGACCCCTGTCGCCGAGCCAGATGGCCGCGACCGCTACGTCGACTGGTATTACAAATACAAGATCAACGAAGTCGGCGAGAACGACAGCATGGGCAGCCCTCCGTACTGGGGCAAGTACATTTATCACGACAACAATCGCGACATTAACTATTCGCAAATGAGCTCCCAGCGCCTGCTCGGCTGGTATTTGCAATGGCACCCGCCGATCATGCATGAGCTGCATGAGTCCGAGCCGTTCCTGTATACGTTCAGCGGCCAGGACCCGCAAAATCCCACGCTCGATCCGATCCTCTACGGCGAACTGCCGTGGTTTGCGGACTTCGAGATGGAGCAGATGATCAAGTA
>Ga0182024_10011514_pt1 | contig 17719 bp, 12 predicted proteins | sample P32metaG_FD_120480 | JGI IMG/M metagenome (GOLD analysis project Ga0182024, IMG submission 120480) | Permafrost microbial communities from Stordalen Mire, Sweden - P3-2 metaG (Illumina Assembly) | ecosystem: Environmental > Terrestrial > Soil > Wetlands > Permafrost | place: Sweden: Stordalen... | reverse complement strand
CCGGTAGTCCAACCCTTTCTGCCTGCGGATGAACGCCATATTTTTGTAGTAACGGATGCGACAACGAAGAGTGGACAAGTTGATGCTCCTTTCAATCGAGGGATGGATCTCCAGGCGGTCAATAACCACCCAGAGGACAGCCCTCGTCAAAAGGAGCATTCATTATTGCATACTATTCCTATACAATCAATAGGAATAGTGGACAGATGGGCAGTTAGAGCGTGACTAACAACAAGCCATTGACCGCCAAAGATCTGGAGCCAGACGTCCGTCTATGGGTCTTGACCAACTCTGCCGAGACGGCTGTCTTCCGCATGACTGACATTCCGAAGCTGGTTTGCGTGACCTCCGAGAGCGACGGTTCATCAAACGCGCAGATCGCCGAAGCCATTACGGCCGTCTTCCGCCGCTGCCTTCACTCGCAACCGAAAGGCACCAAGAGCGACGTTGCCGTACTGCGTTACCTCTGCCGGGTCGAGATTGATAAACCGCAGTCAGTACGCAACAAGGCTGCGGTTGAATCCATTCCGGCTGAACACAAGCTCAACTCGGGGCCCAGCTTCCGAAGGAGCAAGTACTACCAACAGCTCCTGCGACGGGCGGCGGCGATTCTGCTGACCGAGGAGCTACGGATTCTCGGGGAGACGACGGATTCGGAGCGAACAGAACCGACGCAGCCAGCGAGCGGTAAGCCGCGACTCCCGGTGACCGGTGAGATCGAGCGTCTGATCGACCAAGGTCATCAGATGCTGATGGATCACGAGCTCGATGACGCGTCGCGGACGATCGAGAAGGCCGTCCTGGCGGCGGTCGCAGCGGGTGATGGCGAGCTGGAACGACGTGGTCGCCGCTTGGCTACGAGGGTTCTGTGTGCGATTGCGGCCGATCGTCACCGTGATCCCGGGAGCATCACGCAACAGCACCAGCGCGCCATGGAACACCTGACCGAACTGGAACGCCTCGGAGAACGAGCTAGCTACGTGACACTACTCAAGCTGATGCTTGCCCTCTCGGATGAACCGGACGATGCGACCCGTGCGATCGATCTTGCCACGGTCGCCTACGACCAGGCGATGGATGAAAAGGACTTCGAGAATGCTGCAGAGTCGCTGATCTATTGGCTCCAAGGTCTGTGGCGGTCTGACGCCCTCGATGTAGCGATGACTCTGCGAGTTCGAGAAGAAGACGTCTTGCCTCGGCTCGTCAAGGGCACGGAACTCCGGGTAATGCTCCCCGCCTACTGGCTACGAACGCTCTGCCGGACGCATGCGCTCCCCGACGGCATGGTGAATGAATGGTGCGAAGACATCGAAGAAACGGTTGCCATCGGCGATGAAGTGACTCCTCAGCGGGCAATTGTGCTCCTAGGGGAAGTAGTTCGGGACTTGAGCGACCATGGTCGCATCACCGACGCTGTCGAGCCCTGTCTGCTCGCCGCCACACTGGCCGAAGTCGTCGGAAACCCCACGCAGTGCGCGTCAATCAACTTGCAGACGGCAGAGGTGCTCGCCGAAGGCGGAGACAACGAAGCTGCGGAGTCGCGTTTGGCCATCGCATACCGCTGGCTCGATCAAGTTCAGGAGACTGCCGACGCTCATCAGTGGCGGCAAGCTCAAGTAGTTGCAGCCTTCACTCGCGCAAGAATCCAAACCACTCGCGCATCCGTGATGTCGCCTTCCACCGCCAGAACTGAACTCTTGAATGAAGCCCACGATGACTTAATGTCTGCTCGTCGGCTGATTGCAGATGACCCAGTGCTAAAGGTATCCGCCGAGCTCATGATGGCTGACATCGACATCTGGATTGGTCGCACACTCGAACAACTCCTCCGCCATCACGAAGCAGCCAAGGCCTTTGGAAGGGCTCACGCGGACCCGGTAATGCGAGTCACCGGCTACGCCTCAGACCTTGGTGAACGAGCATGGCTGGCCCAAGCGCAGTCCCTCCTCTTGGCAGGCGACTCATCTGGGGCTCTCACGGTCGTGACAGACCTGCTATCAGGTGACATTCATTCGGAGGGGATCCGCGAGCAAGCCACAAATCTCAGGGAATACATCGACGAGGTCCTCTTACCCCTTCGCAGTTGGTTGTCCTCCTCGGATGCGACGGACATTGCAGAGCAAGTTGCCGAGGGAGGAATCAACAGAGTGATTGCCGCGATCAATGGGCAGTTGTTGTCTGTTTGGGATACCTGGAAGCAAGATACCCCGTCTGCCGCAGTACCCCTCGCGGAAGCGCTCGACTTTTGGGGTCGTGGCGGCTTCGCAAGACTTGCCGCAGCGATCCAAGCTCGTCCGTACGCTGCGGTGGTCGTAGACGCGCGCTCTGTAGACGAAATCAGACGATTGTGTCGTGTACTTTGCCCCCTCTTCGAGGTAGTCGTCGTCAAGTGGAAGGGGGAACTTGGGTCCGGTCTTGTCATTGCCCCCATGCCCGGAAGTCACGGCGGTTCGGGATCGTTCGGTGGGCATGGGTACGTGATTGGTCGCGGTGAGGAACTTCGACCAAACAATGAGGCATCTCAGGGTCGTTGGTATCCCGCCACGTCCTGGGCAAACCCGATACCCATCGACCTTGCCAAGTTCCTTGCGCATGAGGCATGCGGTCTAATGCGAACAGGAAGGCTCGTTCTCCTGCCAGCACCACTGGTGGGTTGTGCGCAGCACGCTGTTGGATGGTCCGACCAACTCCTTGTCGATGGCCTTCTTGGTGGAGCCGTGGCTGCAACTCAGCTACCGCCTGCTGGACCAGTAGCCGACTCGAGCTCGCAAAGAGTCCTTGATCTCGCGTCTCACACCATTCCATACATCGACGGAGTGTCACTCAACGATCTGGGTTCAGTCCTCGAAGATACTGAAGAATGGGCGGCCCCGTTTAGGGCAATGTTGTTTCGAGCGATGGGTGATGGCGGCTTGCGCAACGAGAACTGGAGCGCAGTGAACGCACTGGAGAACGAGTTTAGGATTGCAGCAAGGACAATGGCAGAGGGTTTGACTGGAGTTGTTGACGGGCGTTGGTCCGTCGGTACGATGACCAGCTCTGTCTCAGTTGCTAGTAGAGGACGTTTAACCCCAGGCGACCATGATTCAGTCACGGACGCACTTCGAGCAGTTGCCTCACCAACAGCGCCGACTGGACCCTGGGTGCCCTATTTTCGGCTGACGGGTCTCGGGGGAAGGCTCAAATGGTCATCCCGGCTGGACAATCCTTCGGTTCCAAGCCCGACTGAGGGCGGATGTTCGCACTCCTGGTTGTACCCAGGAAACGCCGGAGGGGCGTACGCGGTCGTGAGGAAACAGGCCAGGTAGGTCGCCGAGAAATGGCTGGCAGTCAACTGACCTGGCCGGACCAAGCCGCATCCATCTTCGGAGTCGGTGGCACTGTCGACTGACGACCTGTTGTAGTAGCCATGGGTTCGACGAGTGAACAACGGACAACCAACCGATCCGCCTGGGACCGGAGTCAACAAGGAGATGGTGTGGCCCTCGGATGCCTGGACAAGCAATTGCAGGCTGCCAGCACTCTGAGTGAGGCGCCAAACCTGTCCGCTGAGACCTGGAGCAAGCTGGCTACCACGATCCACGATGAGATCGCGGCCCTCGATGAGTTGACGATTCGCCAACTCCGGGCAGACGTGCTGATACCGCCAGAACGATACCTTGAAGAACTTGACGCCTTTCAGAGGTGGATGGAGATAGCTCACGCCAATCGCTCCAACCCCGTGATCGTGCGCGCACAAGTCATGACGGAGCTATACGTTGCTTTCGTCTGGCTGCGCGATTCGCTCATGACTCCGCTGGGTGCTGCTCTGCCCGACGGATCGGCCTTCTCCGCAGTTGAACGGTTCCTTCGCGCTGGAACTCGCCGACGGTTGCGCAACGCGATCGCCCATGGCCACTGGTGCTACCTGCCGGACTACAGCGGCCTGGAGTTTTGGTCCGAGCTACACCGAGGCCAGCCCCACGAGCGCTTCGTCATCCATGACGTCGAACTCGGTAACCTACAACTTCTCAGCCGGGGAACGGCGATAGCCGCCCTACTCGCGCTCTCAACCGCCATCGACGTCGTGGGGGATCATGACGTTTGACCACCTCGACTCGCAGTTGCAGTTTGCCCGGCTTGCGAGTGAAACGCCCGCACTGACTGACGGCTCTTGGAGCCAGCTTGCCACGACGGTCCACCGCGAGGTAGCGAGCCTGAGCGAGGCCTCAACGAACCAACTTCGGCGGTCCGTGCAAATCCCGCCAGAGCGGTACCTCGAAGAGCTCACCGCGTTCCAGCGATGGATGGACTTTGCTCACGCGAATGCTACGAACCCGGCGATCGTGCGCGCACAGGTCATGACGGAGCTATACGTGTCTTTCCTCTGGCTGCAGGACTCCCTCATGGTTCCGATCGCGGCCGTCCTACCAGCTGGATCGGTCGTTTCGGCGATCACTACCTTCCTGGGCACTGGCGCTTGCGAGCGATTGCGGGAGGCTGTTGTACACGGTCGCTGGTGTTATCTACCCGACTTCAGCGGTCTCGACTGTTGGACAAGGATCGGTACAGATCAGCGGTTTGAACACTTCGAGGTGGGTGACCGAGACCTCAACGCCTGGCAGCTCCTCTCCAGGGGTACAGCCATCGCTGCCCTCCTCGCCCTGACCGAGGGATGAATCCGACGGCGGGCGTGAGCAAAGAGGGCCCGCCAACAGCGACCTCCGATGGCAGAGGCATAAGGATGACGCCCCGCCAAAGGACCGCTCAGCTTCAGCCGCGGGCGAGGTCGGTCCGGTTGGCAGATTGTCAGTCGTCCGGCGGAAAATAGATCTCACCCGAGGTCACCCGGCGATCCGGCACGATCGCCTGGATGAGACCGACGTTGACCACCCGGTATCCGATCCCCATCCGCTGGAGATCGGCGACAAACGTTGCCTCTGGTAAACCGTTCGGCCCTTGAATCCCGGCGGTCTGGGCGAACTGAGCCACGGCTGTACTGGTCGGTGACACCGACGGAATGAAGATCCAAGCCGGTCGTTTCGAGTCATCCACCGTGCGGGTCATGACCGTTGACCGCACGATGTCGGGAGCGACGGATGTGAGGGTCAAAGTCCCGCCACTAAGCAGGTCCAGTCGGTAGGCCACCCAGTAGTTGGCGTAACCGGTACGGATGCCGGCCTGCTCCAGCTTGGTGATCGCCGGCTGTGATGGTCCGTTTGGGTCGCCCCAGCCTCCAATCAGACTGGCCTGCGGATCGCGGTAGTGGGTGTAGTCGACGAACCCGACGCCCCCGGCCACCACCGTAAAGATGACCAGACCCGCCACGATGACTCGTCGCAGCGGCGCCACCCGATCCGAGGCAATCAATCGTCGCTGCCGCAGGAGGATCGCCGCCTCACTGGCGCCAATCACGACAACCATAACGAGCAACGGGAAGAGGAATCCGGTGTAGCGACCATCACCCCAATACCAAGTCGCCGGTGAGACCGCCAGGATGAGAGGAAAGGCCACCACCGCCACCACCAACGCCCGGCTGCGTCCACCGCGCCGCCAGCACAGCACCAGCGCTGCCACGAGCACCGCTGCTAAGACGATGGCCAATGGCCAGAACAGGACCCTTCCGATCGGCCAGCCGGTCAGCTCCATCCGTAGGTTGCCCAGCATCGGCAGCGAGAAACGGAAGAAGCCACCCAATCTTCCCCAGTAGTCGGGTGGATTGGGAGGCAAGAGAAAGTTGGACTGGTTCAGCGACTTGAAACCAGAGCCGACGTTCGCCCACAGCCACGGCAGCGCGCCGACGATGGTGGCCCCGAACATCAGACCCAGACGAACCCCCCATCGGCGGACCCGCTCGATCTCGGGATCGGCGGCGATGGCCCCGGCGACCCAGAGGGCACCAGGGAGAGCGAAGTAGACGATCTCGGGCGAGGACCACCAACCCACGCCTAGCAATAGTCCGAGCAGGACGAAGCCGCTCCAGTGCTGACGGCCATCGAGGATGCGCAGCGTCACGAGCACCACCCCCAACCCACAGGCCATGGTGACCCCCCGGAATCCCAACTCGATGGTGGAGTTGGAGACGCTGGCGGCGGGTGCCACCCAGACCAGGGCACCGGCCAAGATCGCCAGGAGCGGATCGTCCACCAGCCGCCGGACGATCCGAGCCACCAGCACTGCCGCCCCGGCTGCCAACAGGACCGACACCAGCTTCATCACTAGAGCACCCGAGCCAAAGACGGCGAACAGTGCCGCCACCAGGTACGACTCGCCGCCACCGTAGGGCTGGCCCCAGTAAAAGGCCCAGAAGTGACCGTGGAGGATCTGACGAGCCATCAGGCCGACGATGGCCTCGTCGGAGTTGACCGGTTGGTGCGTCAGGTACCAGGCCCGGGTGACGATCCCGTCGACCACGGCGACCGCCACCACGCCCCAGGCCACCGGCCGGGCAACATCGGCCCAAGTCCGGCCCGGGCTCGAATCCTGGTCGGGCGGCGTCTGAGTTCGGGAAACGACCGGAACTTCGGCGGTTGTGGCCAGGGCGTCGGTGTCCGGGGCGGCCATGCCCCGATGGTATAGGACGTAACTAGTTGGGACATAGTTACATGGGATGTACTTACTCTGGCCCCAGCTGCTCGGGACGTATGTGGTTTGGGCCATGCCCGATCCCATTTCACTTGCCGCCGCTACCTTCGGGAAGCGCGTCCGTACCCAACGCCAGAAACTGGGTCTCAGCCAGGAAGCCCTGGCCGATCAGACCGGGGTTCACTGGACCTTCATCGGTCAGGTCGAGCGGGGCCAACGCAACATCAGCCTGCACAACTTGCTCAAGGTGGCCGCCGGGCTGGGTGTGGACCCGGCCGTACTGGTGCGAGGGCTGCATCCTCCGAAAGGGGAGCCCAAGCGCCGATAGGTATCCATCTCAGAGCGGCGGTTGTATGAGTGCTCCCCAAGTGGGCGGGTCGTGACCGATGGGAGATCGAGGGCGAGTAACGGCGAGTCCTAGGCTCATGGCGTGGCGTGGAGTCCGATCGAACGGTGGGTGGACAAAGGCTGGTCGCCGTTTCGGGTCGGATACTGGGTGCTGTCGGCCTTGGTTCTTTTGGTAACGCTCTACGGATACGTCTCTCACCCGCACCACCCCGGAGCTGTTTGGTACTTGGTCGGGGCCCTAGCGATCTTCGCTTTGTGGACATTGTCCGAAATGCTGAGATCGCGAATACGCCACGACCGGCTTGAGGCTCGCGTGGCTGCATCGGTGGGGCGCCAAGCGCCGTCCTCCCCAAGAGGATCGATTTCGGCCGGTGGCAATATCACTGCTGGAAAAGACATTCGAGCTGAGGACGACGTTAAGGCGGGTGGTTCAATCGAGGCGGGTGGTTCAATCGAGGCGGGCCGTCCAACTCCAGCGGTCATGGAATCGGCACCGGATCTGGTGCCTTCAGTCTTTGATGCGGAGCCTCATGCCCTGCCCGAGTACCCAGTCGTTGCCTACCCGTCTAGCGAAGCGGAGATGCATCAACTCGCACCAAATAGTTGGTTGGTCCCGTTTGGCCCCAAACAACCGGAGATGATCCTTCGAGTGGGAGTGGCCTTGCCGGCAATACCAGCATCGAGCACCACCGCTGGTACTGCGACCAAGATTCGTGGTGAAGCTCGAGAACGTTGGCTGATTGACACGTTGGAAGTGTCCCCTCTTACAAGCTGGCTCAGAAGCCTCGCACCGGTTTGGCACTGGGACGACGAAGCCCATTGGGAAGTGCACGGCAGCGGTCAGATCGAGTTTACCGAGTTGGTATTTCGTCCGGCTTGGCCGACCCCCAACCAGCAATCGGTAATAGCCAGATGCGGAGTTGGAACTGGTTGGCGACCGCAACCAAACGGTGAGCTCGTGCCAGCCCTTCGGGTGGCCTGTGATCTCGTGCTCAATCTTCTGGAACTTGACCAGGACAGACGACCCGATACGATCCGCCACGCCACGACGCCACCACCAGCTCCGGCGGCCTTGTCGCTGGACGAACTCGCTGGCTACCTGCTCGAACTCATGGCGGTACCGACTCTGGCTAAAGAGATCGGCGTACACCTGCTACCAGCCGGAGACCTCAGGACTGGCTACGTCGGAGCTTGGATGACGCTGTCAGGTGTCGAGTTCCAACGACTGGTGGAGGTGTCAGATCTCACCCGAGTTAGCGGTGCAGTAAGCGTCAACGACCACGTGCGATTGGATCCGTGGCCACTGACATGCGGCTCCACGACGGACTCGGCAAACCGGAGCTTTGTGGCTGACTTTATGGACGAGTTGCTGGAGCGTGGGGGCTACAGGGGCGTCCTGGGGCGATTCGAAAAACTTCGAAATCCATACAACGATTGAGACCCGGACAGGGCTCATGCGATGTGCTACAGATCATTCTCCAAGGAGGTCTGAATGATCCGTACGGCGTCAATGATCGCCAGAATCCTGCTCCGTCCACCGCGGGTGTAGTGATACACCCCCCTGGCATCAGATTCGATTCAGACGGCCAACATCCCGGTCGCGCGCCGCCACTCTCCCTTGGCACGGTCCTGATCGTCTGACCACGCCAGAACCAACAGCGATTGCGGAACGAGCCCGAGTGATTGCTCGATCCGGCACGCGAGGACAGGTACCGGCAATCGGCCACCTTCCATGAAGTGAATGTCTTCCGCGGTCACGCCAACCCGAACGGCGAGATCGTCTCCGGACAAGCGACGCAATCCCGCGCCGCCCATTTAGCTGGCTGTCAGATCGGACGGTACCGCGGGGCGGTAACACCGATCCCAGACCCAACACAGCCTCCCCGTCTACGGCCAGACCGATAGCCTCGTCGTACCAGCCAGGGGTTTTGATCTGGGCATCGAACATGTGTTCGAGTATCATGTGGTGGAACGGATGACGAATGGAATCAGAGCAGACAACTCGGCGGACACGGATCGATCCGCGCCTGAAGGCGGCGGGTTGGTCGGTTACGCCTTTCTCCGGCCCTGATCCCTCTTCGTATCCTGACGGCGCCGTCGAGGAGTTTGAGACCGCCAACGGCCCGGCCGACTACGCCCTCTGCACGAACGACCAAATCGTGGGCGTGGTCGAAGCGAAGAAACTGACGCTTGGCCCGCAGGGCGTCCTCGTCCAGGCTGAGCGCTACTCGAAGGGCATCGACCAGGACCCCAAGTACCAGGGCGAGTTCGCGGCGCCATTCCTCTATTCAACAAACGGCGAAGAGATCTGGTACCACGACATCCGCTACCAGCAAAACCGCTCCCGCCGGGTGGCCGGCTTCCATACACCCTCGGCGCTTTCCGAGCTGCTCACCCGCGACCCCGAGGACGAGCTGGCGAAGTTGGCGACGCTGCCAATGAACCAGGTGTTGCGGCCATACCAAGTCGAGGCCAACACGGCTATCGAGCAGACGATCCGAGATCGAAAGCGCAAGATGCTGATCGCTATGGCAACCGGTACGGGCAAGACCCTCACGATGGTCAACGAGATCCATCGCCTGATGAAGTCAGGAGTCGCCCGGCGAGTTCTCTTCCTGGTCGACCGCAGAGCCTTAGCCGCCCAAGCAGTCCGCGCTTTCGCCTCGTTCGAAGCTGAGCCAGGACTCAAGTTCGACAAGATCTACCCCGTCTACTCGCAGCGTTTCCAGCGGGCCGATCTTGACGCCGAAGGCAAGTGGGATCCGACGGAAATGCCCGATTCTCTGTTGGAACATCCCAAACCCGGCGATGCCTTCGTTTTCGTCTGCACGATCCAGCGCCTTACCATGAACCTGCTCGGTCCCGATGCGGTCTTCCACTCCGATGACGAACCCATCGATGTCGATGTCAAGAAGCTCAACATCCCGATCCACGCCTTCGATCTCATCGTGGCCGATGAGTGCCACCGCGGGTACTCGGCCAAGGACATGTCCACCTGGCGCCAGACACTCGAATACTTCGACGCCACAAAGGTCGGGCTGACCGCGACCCCAGCCGCCCACACCATGGCCTATTTCGAAGAGCTGGCTTACCGCTACGGTTACGAGCGGGCTGTTCGGGAGGGTCACCTCGTCGATTACGACGTGGTGACCGTCAAGTCGAATGTCCGTATGAATGGTGTCTTCCTGGCCGAAGGTGAGCAGGTCGACGAGGTCGACCCCGGCACCGGTGTTCGGCAGCTCGATCTTCTAGAGGACGAGCGAGCCTTCGATGCGACCAAAGTGGAACGTGAGATCACCGCACCGAAGTCCAATCGCCAGATACTCGAAGAGCTGAAGGTCCACACCGATGCTCACGAGGCCGAGTTCGGCCGATTCCCCAAGACCCTCATCTTCGCCGTCAACGACCTGCCCCACACCTCCCACTCGGATCAGCTAGTCGACACCGCCCGCGACGTCTTCGGCCAAGGGGACGCCTTTGTGGCCAAGATCACCGGTCGCGTCGATCGGCCATTGCAGCGCATCCGCGAGTTTCGCAATCGACCCAACCCCGGCATTGTCGTCACGGTCGACTTGCTGACGACCGGCATCGACATTCCGGACCTTGAGTTTCTGGTCTTCCTTCGGCCGGTCAAATCGCGCATCCTGTTCGAACAGATGCTCGGTCGCGGCACTCGCAAGGGTGAGCGGCACCCGGATAAGTCGAAGTTTGTCGTCTTCGACTGCTTCGACGGGACCCTCCTCGAGTACTTCCGCAGTACGACCGGCATGACGGTCGATCCACCAGCATCGGACACTAAGACAAACGCTCAGATCATCGAGGAGATCTGGGACAACAAGGACCGTGACTACAACACCCGGCGGCTGGTCAAGCGGCTACAACGGGTGGCGAAGCAGATGACCGGAGACGCCAGGGAGTTGTTTGCCCGTTTCGTACCCGATGGAGACGTCGGCCGGTTCGCCGAGGACCTGCCGGCCCACATCCGGGGCGACTTTACGGACACCATGAAGGTGCTGCGTGACGCCGATTTCCAGAAGCTCTTGCTGTCGTACCCCCGACCGCAACGGAAGTTTTTCGTGGCGCCGAACGCCGATGACACGGTTACCTCAGAATGGCTAATCAAGGGCGGTACGGGCCACGAGTACAAGCCGGACGACTACCTGCAGTTGTTCGCTCAGTTCATCAAAGACAACGCCGACCAGGTCGATGCCCTATCGATTCTGTTGTCTCGACCTGAGGGCTGGGGAGCTGAGGCGCTGCAAGAACTCCATGAAGCCCTGCGCGACGCACCAGAGCACTTCACCGAGGCCAACCTTCAACGGGCCTTCAACGTGGCCCGCCACAAGGCGCTTGCCGACATCATCTCGATGGTCAAGAACGCCGCCCAGGAGACCTCACCGCTCTACACCGCCGAGGAACGGGTCACGCAAGCTGTCGATCGAGTGATTGGCGGGACCGAACTCACGGCCGACCAGGGACGATGGATGGCGCTCATCCGTCGCCACCTGGTGGTCAGTCTGTCCATCGACAAGGAGGACTTCGACCTCGTGCCAGTTCTTTCTGATCGAGGCGGATGGGTACCGGCCGACAAGGCCTTCGGCGGCCGACTTGCTGACCTACTTGCATCGCTCAACCGAGAGCTGGTGGCGGCATGACCGACGTCGTCGCCAAACTCTGGGGCTTCTGCCACACCCTTCGCCACGATGGTGTCGACTACGGCGACTACATCGAGCAACTCACCTACCTTCTGTTTCTAAAGATGGCCGACGAGCGCGGCATCGAGCTGCCAGAGCAGGCAGATTGGCCGTTCCTGCGTAAACAGAGTGGCACCGACCTCGTCGACACCTATGTCGAGGTCTTACGTATCCTCGGTCGGCAGCCTGGCATCTTGGGCGACATCTACTCGGGGGCTCAGAATCGCTTCAGCAATCCGGTCAATCTGCACAAGCTCGTCGGTCTGATCGACGAAACCGAGTGGACATCACTTGATGTAGACATCAAGGCTGCCGTATTCGAGGGTCTGCTAGAGAAGGCAGCTTCCGAAGGCAAGAAGGGCGCCGGTCAATACTTCACTCCGCGCGTGCTGATCCAGTCCATGGTCCGCTGTATGAAGCCAGATCCCCGGACCAGAAGGGACTTCGCTATTGGCGACCCGGCCTGTGGAACCGGAGGCTTCCTCGTGGCCGCCTACGAATGGTTCAAGGAAGAAACCGGAGGGGCGCTCAGCCGCGAGCTGGCCAAGCGGGTGCGGCAGTCGACTTACTTCGGTCAGGAGTTGGTCGCCCGTCCTCGTCGGTTGGCGCTCATGAACCTCTACCTCCACCAGGTCGAGCCCCACATATCACTGACCGATTCGATCTACGAGATGCCGCCAGCGCAGCGATACGACGTCATTCTGACCAACCCACCTTTCGGCACGAAGGGTGCCAACCAAGCACCCGACCGGGACGACTTCGTCATTCAGACAAGCAACAAGCAGCTCAACTTCGTTCAGCACGTGCTGACAATCCTGAAGCCCGGCGGACGAGTAGCGATGGTGGTGCCAGACAACGTCCTCTTCGCCCAGCAAGCCGCGGACGTCTTCGAAGTCTTGATGGAGGACTGTGACCTCCACACCGTTCTCCGTTGCCCTGGGGGCACCTTCAGCCCTTACACCGAAGGCACCAAGACCAACGTCATCTTCTTCACCAAGGGCCGTCCCACCGAAGAGACTTGGATATTCGATGCTCGCGCCAACGTGCCCAAGATCACCAAGAAAAGCCGGCCTCTCACCTCGAAGCACTTTGCCGACTTCGAGCGGTGCTACGGCGATGACCCCAACGGTCACGGCACGCGAACGGAGTCGGACTCCGCGGAGGGACGGTGGCGCACCTTTAGCCTGAACGAGATTAAGGAGCATCACTACAAACTCGACAGCTTCAAGTGGCTTCGAGACGAGGAAGGAGATGATCCGAACGACCTGCCCGAGGCAGAGGAGCTAATAGCAGAAGCAATGGAAGAACTGCAGCTCGCGCTCGATGACCTTACCGATATACAGCTCTTGCTCGAAGGTAACGGTATAGACGCATGATCGATGAGCAGGACCTCCCTGAAGACTGGACAAGTGCTCCATTATCGGAAGTCGTGACCGTCGTCACCGACAAGGCGGATCCTCTATCACTACCTAATGCGAACTATATCGGCCTCGAACATGTCGAAGCTCATACAATGCGCCTACTTGGTCATGGCAGGGGTGCAGACGTAAGGAGCGCAAAGCGCGCCTTTCACAAAGGTGACGTCCTGTATGGGAGGTTGCGTCCTTATCTCAACAAAGTCACGCGGCCGGCCTTTGACGGGATATGTTCGACTGACTTTCTGGTGTTCGGAGAATCCAACCACCTAGACCGTGGCTATCTTGCGAACTATATGAATCAGATTGCGGTTGCGGACCGTGCGCATCATCTCTCGAATGGTGTCGAGCTACCGAGGGTAGATTGGCGATCATTATCGCAAGAGCACATTGCCTTTCCGATCGACAAGTCCGAACAAGAGCGGATTGTCCAGTTCATCGAGCGCGGACGATCAAAACAATCCAATGCCATAGCGCACCTCGCGAGTGCCACCCTTGCGATCGAGCGGTTTAGGCGGTCGGTGCTAAAAGCCGCGGGCTCGGGACGACTCACCGACGATTGGCGCGAAACACATCCCCATGACCCGGTTCAACCAGGCCCACCACTCACTGCCACAGCATCCAAGCATGCGACCAACTCACCAAACACAAACAATCTTTTGGAAATCCCGAACACCTGGGCCTGGTGGTCTCTTGAGAGCATCACTGAACGAGTTATCGACTATCGGGGAAGAACCCCTCCGAGTGAGCCAACCGGAATCATTCCCCACGTACGCACCACGCAGATCAAGGATGGGCGTATCGATTGGAGCACCGATCGCTTTATAACTCCGGAGACCTACGACAAGTACATGACGAGAGGTATTCCCTCGCAGGGTGATGTTCTGTTCACCATGGAAGCGCCCCTCGGCCATGTGGGGGTGGTGGACCGCGACGACCCTTTTTCGATTGCCCAAAGAATTCTGCTGATGCGTCCCGGTGCCGACTTGGAAGGCGCTTTCCTGGCGCTCGTACTGCAGTCGACACCTGTGCAACAAGCCATCACATTTCGCGCTACCGGCTCAGGGGTTCTCGGTATCGCCTACAAGAGGTTGCGATCGGTGGTCGTGCCGAAGCCGCCCATTGATGAGCAACGAGAAATCATCCGTCGCACCAATCGTCTAATGAAAGCAGCCGATGGGATCGAGACGCGAGTCCACACAGCACAGCGGAGGCTTGGCCGGAGCGCTCAGGCTGTGCTCGCCAAAGCCTTCCGCGGAGATCTGATCGAGACCAGCGATGGTCGCTGACGAATCGATGCTCTCGGAAGAGCAACTGGCCATCCTCGCTCACCCGGTCAGCAGACATGCCAGGGTTCTCGCCGGTCCGGGGACAGGTAAATCCTTTACTGCGACGCTGCTGCTTGGCCGACTCCATGGCGCGAGCGGGCCAGGCGTCCGTACCAAGATGCTGACGTTCACCCGGGCCGCAACGGCCGAGTTTGCAGCCAAGTTAGAGGAGGCTGGCCTCACTGACGACGTGGATCCGCCGTCCACGATTCACTCGCATGCCCTATCGGTCCTAATGAGTATGACTAGTCACGGACTGCCAGAGCCACTGCGGATTCCTGACTCGTGGGAGTCCGACAGGCTTGTTCGGAGTCATATCTGTCGCCTCTTGTCGGCAGCGGGCCATACCGTCACTCCTGGACTCGTTAAGAAGTTGGAAGACGAGATGGCGGCCGGTTGGGAGAAACTTGACGAAGGCCTGGTGATGCTCGCCGATGTGGAACCGGAGCTACGAGCGGCCTACGTCGGAACATGGGGACAGCACCGTCAGGTCTTTGGTTATTCGCTGCTTGCCGAACTGCCATACCGAGCGGGTACTGCTTTGGAGGACATCGGTGAGGACTATCCCCCTCGAGTGAGCCTCCTGATCGTCGATGAGTACCAAGACCTTAACGCTGCCGACATTCGGTTCGTTAGATCACTTGCCCGGTTGGACGTGCGCGTCATCGCTATTGGCGATGATGACCAATCCATCTACGGGTGGCGCTTTGCGGACCCCGCGGGCATTCTTCGATTCTGTGACGAGTTCACTCCAAGCCATGACTATTCACTTTCAGTCAGCAGACGTTGCGGAAGACAAATCCTTCAAGCGGCGAACGAACTCATTGCAAGTGCTCCCGGTCGGTCGGCCAAACGTTCGCTGACCACCGGGCCCGAGGCTCCCGAAGGGATGTTTGCCTACGTGCGGTTCACCAATAATCGGACTGAAGCAGCAGCTGCAGCAGCGATTGCCGCCGCTCGTGTCCGGGCCGGTGTCGAACCCAGAGACATCCTCGTCTTGGTGCGCTCGCAGGCAGATCGCTGGCGATCTGAGCTTCAACCAGCTTTCGAGAGTGTCGGATTGCAGTTAGCCAGTGTCGATTGGGTCACGGACGCGATCGCTGACCCGGTCTTGAGGGCAGTCATCGCTCTAGCCCGTCTTCTGGACGACCCTGAAGACTCCCTGGCGTGGTGGGCCCTGACTGAGGGTTTGACGCCACAAGTAGGACCGGCCTTCACGGATTACATTTACGACGGGCGACTGCAGGGTGAACGTTGGGGCAAAGCCCTTCTGAGGCTCAGCCAAGCCGAGTTTCCGGGGCTCAGCAGGGCAACAGCCGCTCGGGTCGCGGAAACCATCGCAGCAGTCACTGCCCGCCTGGGAACTCTGACGGGCGATCTCAAGGCTTGGTCGGAGGAGAATCCGGACGCTCCCTGGTCTGATTGGCTGTTTGCCGAACTCGATGATTCTGATTGGAGAGCAGCCTTGATCGGCGACGATCTTGGCGAGGACGCCGAGAAGTTGCTGCGACTCGTGGGACCGGCGGTTCCGCTAGATGCCGGTTTACGTGGATTCCTGAATCAACTAGAGCCGGTGGGCAAAGACCTAGCAACCGAAGAGGCGGGTGGGGTTCGGTTAATGAGTATTTCCAAGTCCAAGGGTCTGACCGCAGATACGGCCTTGATCTTGGGCGTAGAGGAGGGGCTCATCCCCCTTGGACGTGCAACTGACCTAGACGAAGAACGGCGACTTCTCTACGTGGCCATGACGAGGGCTCAGCGGGTCTGCGTGGCGACCTGCGCTGCGCGGCGGAGTGGGCAGCTTGCCCGAAGTGGCGGCGGCAGAACTCAAGTACAGCGACGGCGCAGTTCGCTCCTTGATGGTCTCAGCTACGGCGCTCCCATCGACGGTGCTGAATTCGTGACGCGCATCAACGAGATTGAAATGGCCTGATCAGCCAGGCTCCTAAAGTTTGGTTGCGCAATAATTGGACGATTCGTGACATCCTCTCGTATGGCTCTCCCATCTGACAGCTCGGAGCCAAGTAACGCAGAGATACCCTTTTTGCTGCGCCGCGCTCCAGCGGTCCTCGCATCTTTGGCCACCCTCGCATGCGGAGTCGTGGTACTACTGATCTCATCAAGATTGCGTGCTCATCATATGTGGGCCTCCGACGTATTGGTGAACATTGGAAGTACTGTCTTCTTGTTCGCTCCCTTGGCACTCATTTCAGCGTTCTTTGGGCGACAGATCGCTCGTAAAGGAATCGCTCGTGATTCCAAGGTGAGTCAACTGACCGAACAAGTCGAAGAGGTGCGTCACGACGTAGACTCGGTTCTCTCGGACATCAATCGCCGAACGGCACAGCGGATTTCCGCGGACCGGGCGGAACAGGAGCGTGACATTGCCGCAATCGCAGCTGATCCACAGAGCGGAAGCATTGCAAAGGCCCTACAGCTAGGAATCGAACAGGACTACCTTTCGAAAAATGGCCCTCGGGTCAGGACTCGCAATACCGACGCCTACATCAGGTGGACTGTCGAGACCGAAGGTTCCAATGACCTGAAGCTCATAATCGAAGCTCGGGATGGAACACCCGTCGAAGAATTCACCTGGACTAACGAACAGCCCGCCGATGAATTCGGTCATTCCCTTGGACGCATCTTGCTGGACGCCGATGCGTATCCTGGCGACGTAGCGTACGACGTGGGATCGATATTCCGTGAATTGCATAACCTCGTCGATCTGGGTTATCGAACCGCAACAGGAGCGGGCGGTCTCGTCGATCCAATCGGTCCCATTATCGAACTCGTCGGCGAGCAGTGGGTTCTTACTGACTACTGGATAACCACTCGAAGTGCGCCCTACTATCAAATTACCCTCGACCGTCTCGATGAGTCTGATTGGGATGCACATATGCGCGAGAAGTCGTGGGTCGATATCGTCGAGTTCCGAATGGTGTTTGATACAGCCAAGGAATTGGTAGGCAAAGGAACTCTGGAGATCCCTGACTACGAAAGGGATTTTCAGGTGAGGTTGGCGTAGATTTGGTTCCCCCGGTGCGTGGTCACCCCCTTTCAACGGTTCCGTCCATGCGTGTCGCCCCGAGCGGTAACGAGACTCCACAACGCCGCGCGCTCTGTTACTGACGGTTGTACGCACTAGAGATGTGGAGCACAATGAAACAGCGCCAAGTAAGAGGTAAGCATGAAGGACCCAGAGAAGGAAACCCTGCCCCCGAGAGACCTGATCTGCGATAGCTGCGGCACACACAATCCTCCTAACGCGACAGCATGTAATCAGTGCGGCAAGGTGCGATTCGCGCCCAAATGGATCCAAGAACTCAGGCGGGTCAATCGCAACTTCTCGGTACAAGTGACGGATCCTCAT
>Ga0182024_10011513_pt1 | contig 17721 bp, 7 predicted proteins | sample P32metaG_FD_120480 | JGI IMG/M metagenome (GOLD analysis project Ga0182024, IMG submission 120480) | Permafrost microbial communities from Stordalen Mire, Sweden - P3-2 metaG (Illumina Assembly) | ecosystem: Environmental > Terrestrial > Soil > Wetlands > Permafrost | place: Sweden: Stordalen... | reverse complement strand
GTCGACCGGAATCCGATGGCCGTCGATCTCGCCAAGCTCTCGCTTTGGCTCGCCACGCTCGCAAAGGACCACCCCTTCACTTTCCTCGATCACTGCCTGCGCTGCGGCGATTCGCTCGTCGGCCTCACACGGAAACAGATCAGCGAATTCCACTGGAAGCCCGACAAGCAGATGGTGCTTGGCCAGCAGTTCATCCAGGACCGGATGCGCGACGCGACTGCTTATCGTCAGGAAATTCTCGCCTCCGGCGACCACGTCCCCCACGACACCAAGCAACAGAAGCTCGCAGCCGCCGACGACCGACTCGATGGGGTCCGCTTCTTCGGCGACCTCGTGATTGCCGCGTTCTTTGGCGCCGACACGGACAAGTTGCGGATCAAGCGGCGTAACGAACTACTTGCCCGCGTATCGGAATATCTGCGCACCATGAACCTGATGCTGCGGCCCGGCGATGCGCTCAAGGCGCTCGGCAACTGGGCGCGCGCGATCAAGCCGTTTCATTGGGAGATTGAATTTCCGGAGGTGTTTGATCGGGAGAATTGTGGGTTTGATGCGATTGTGGGGAATCCCCCGTTTGCCGGTAAGAATACGCTGACAAGCGGGAACGCCGCCGGCTATCTGGATTGGCTCAAAACCGTTCACGAGGAGTCCCACGGTAACGCGGACTTGGTTGCGCATTTCTTCCGGCGATCATTCGACATCCTCCGTCCGAGCGGGACGTTTGGATTGATTGCGACAAACACGATTGCGCAGGGGGACACGCGTGGAACGGGTTTGCGATGGATCTGCAATCGCGGAGGCACCATCTACGCCGCGCACCGGCGTTACAAGTGGCCGGGGGCTGCTGCCGTAGTGGTTAGCGTCGTGCATGTCTCAAAGTGCCCAATCGCCAGCCCATTTGATCTCGACGGGGGACGTGTCGAGCTAATCACGGCGTATCTTTTCCATGCTGGCGGCCACGATGACCCAGCGACTCTCAGTGCCAATGCTGGAAAGAGCTTCATCGGCAGCTACATCCTTGGAATGGGCTTCACATTCGACGACACCGATACAAAGGGTGCAGCGAACCCGCTGTCGCTGATGCGCAACTTAATCGGCAAGAATGAGAGGAACTCAGAGCGTATCTTTCCGTACATTGGCGGCGAGGAGATAAATGACGACCCAAAGCACAGCCATCATCGATATGTGATCAACTTCGGCGACATGGCCGAAGAAGAGTCGCGAAGAGGTTGGCCGGAGCTCATGGAGATTATCGAACAAAAGGTCAAACCGGACCGATTGGAAGACAACCGGGAGACTTATAAACGTTACTGGTGGCAATTCGCAGAGAAACGAGTGGAGCTTCTTTCGACACTACTCCAACGACGCACGGTTTTTGTACAATCGCGAGTCTCGCAGTTCATTGGGATCGCAAAGTTACCATCTCGAATGGTGTTCTCCGAAGGGCTGGTCATCTTCGCGTACGAGGGATGGCAAGCGCTTGCGGTGATGCAGTCGCGTGCGCATGAGGCATGGGCGCGGTTTTTCTCATCGTCGCTTGAAGATCGCCTTCGGTACAGCCCCTCGGATTGCTTCGAAACGTTTCCATTCCCCGAGGACTTTGAGAATGACCCGCATCTGGAGTCCGCCGGCCAGGCCTACTACGACTTCCGTGCCGCCCTGATGGTGAAGAACGATGAAGGCCTGACAAAGACCTACAACCGCTTCCACGACCCCAACGAACGGTCGGCGGACATCCTGCGGCTTCGCGAACTTCACGCAGCGATGGACAGGGCTGTCCTCGACGCCTACGGGTGGACGAACATCCCAACCGACTGCCGATTCCTGCTCGAATATGAGGAAGAGGAAGACGAAACCGACACTCCGTCGCCAGGGCGGGGCCGTAAGAAGCCGTGGCGGTATCGCTGGCCCGATGAAGTGCGCGACGAAGTCCTGGCCCAGCTTCTGGGTCTCAACGCGAAGCGGGCACAGAAGGAGAGGCTTCCCGGCGCGATAGCCACCGCCACGAATGGCAAACCCAAATCCAAAGGGCCCAAGAAGCCCAAGGGTAAGGCAGATGACGTGGCTGGATTGTTCAAGGGATCTGCATAATGAACAAAATATGGGTTTAGGGCGGCGAATTACAGGTATTAGCAAATGGCCAGAAGACCGCAACTCATTAAGGAAGTCTTCGCGGTGGTGAACCCCGCGGTTCGTCACGTCGCCGATCGCTTGTTCGTCTTGAGTGGAAGCCGCCACGGGGTAGAAAGCCGCAAGCCGCGAATCGACAAGTTCTTTGAAACCGGCCTTGTCGTGGCGATCTTCGAATACCTCCTCATGTTGCCGAGTCTTGCCCACTTGGAGATTTGCCACGAGAAGCCTTATCGAAAGAAGACACGGCCCGAACAGGTTGATATCTGGATTCGGAGCATCAAGGGCGGAACAGACATGCTGATTGAGGCGGGCGACTTCACACCGGGTAAGCTCAAGGATGACGCGGCAAAGATGCGCCGACTCAATCCAACGGGCCAGAACTGGTTTCTCGCCTTTTTTCGGGAGCAGCCGAAAGGCGGTCAGACGGATGCGGCGTCGCAGAATCCCGAAAAGAAGCTCAGAAACTGCCGGTCACGGAAGGGAAGTTTGAAGGGATGCCATCTCGCTCTGGATAAAAATGACGTAGACGAGGGCAACTTGTTGATCGGCCATTTTGCGATCACGCTACCGGGCCAACCAATGGTCCACTTCGGGTATGCACTTGTTCGCGTATGGCCCTAGTCAGTTCGGTTTTCGTCAATCGGTGGAAACCCATGGCAATTGCGAAGCTACTTCCGCACGGGGAACTGCTGGCCGAGGAATATGTTCTAGTTCCGGCTTGGAAGAAAGCCCACGATTACATCCGCCATCACAACTGGTACTCCGACGTTTTGGAATGCGACCTCACGAACACTGATCTTGAACAGCGTCTGACCGCAATCGCCGAGACGATTCGGTCGCCTGATCCATTGGTCTCAGAACCATTGCGATTGGTGCTGGCGCCGAAGAGTCAGAAATGGGACATTAAAGACGGCCAGTGGCTGCCGGTTGCTGGTCCGGCGGCGGTGGCCAAGAAGCTTCGGCCGCTTGCGCACGTCAGCGTGAGGGACCAGATCATCGCGACGGCGTTCATGATCATGTGTGCCGACACCTTTGAGACGCGTCAAGGCGACCCACGAGCTTCAGCGAAGGAAGCACGTGCTCGAAAAATGGTCAGTTATGGGCACCGCCTCTTCTGTGACGCAGAAGGTGGCATCCTGCGCTATCGGTGGGGCAATTCGGTCGTGTACCGGCAGTATTTTCAGGATTACCAGGCTTTCATCGCGCGCCCGCAGGAGATCATCGAGTCCGTCTTCGACTCGTCTAACGACTGGGCGGTTATTCATGCCGATCTCTCCCAATTTTATGATCGTGTGCGCCCAGCGACACTGCACGCAAAGGTCGCGAATCTTCTTCACAACACCGCGGACTCCGCGCTGATCGCCAAATTCACCACGTTCTTCCAATGGGGTTGGCATGCATCAGATTCTAAGGAAGCAATGTCCTATGCGGCTGGCGCGGATCCGGCGATCCCGGGGTTCGAATCCATTTCACTGCCGCAGGGATTGGTTGCCAGCGGTTTCTTTTCGAACGCGGTACTCATCGATTTCGACGAAGCGATTGCTGGAAAGTTCGACCAGTGGTTCGACGACGGAAGTTGGCAACTGATCGACTATTGCCGTTACGTGGATGACATGCGGCTGGTCATCCGCCTGGGGCCGGCTCTGATCAATGCGTCGGACGAACAGGTCCGCGATAAGGTTACGTCACATCTCACCCAACTGCTGACGGAACAAGCCCCCGGACTGGCGATGAATCACAAGAAGTGTTCAGCGGTGCTTGGCCGGAACTCCCGTGCAGGGCAAATACCGGTTTCGGGCACGATGAAGCGGATTAACCACAACGCCTCTGGTGTGATGGACCTCTTCACGGGAGAGGAAACGGTAGAACTCATCGAGGGACTGTTTCTCTCCCGGCAGGAGGACCCGCTCGTTTTGGAAGAGAAGCACCGAGAGACTTTTTTAGCTGCTACCCCGGACGTCCGCGACGAGACGGTGGCCCGCTTCGCCGCGAATCGCTTCAGGCGAACATTCCGATTACTCCGCCCCTTATGCGAGGATGATCCGAGTACATCCGACGAATCACTCATGCCGGCACTTTCGCGTCGGTCGCTGGATCAGAAGGCGACGATCTTCTGTCGTCGCCTCGTTGAGCGATGGATTCGCGATCCATCGAACGTGCGTTTACTTCGCGTTGCGTTGGACCTTCGGCCCGATGTGAAGGTCCTCGATGTCGTGCTGGATCAACTGAGCCAGTACATGGGAGCGGGCAAGAGACGAAAGGCGCCACGGCGCGTCGCCTGGTATTGTGCGGCTGAAATACTAAAAGCAGGTGCCACGGAAACGGGGCTCGTCACGGATCCGGATCTGCTGCCGAGCGATATCGATCTCAAGAAATATCAGGACCGACTTGCCGACTTTGCGCAGTCGATCATTGCGCTTCGCAACACCTATCCCTGGTATCTGGAGCAGCAAGCGTTCTTGTTTCTAGCATGCGTCGGGCGATATCAAGACCGCCGCATTCCAACTGCCTCGACTTCAAGCCTAAGAGACTATGTCCGGCTGCATCATGCATTGGCGGCGCGCCCTGACCGCTTGCGCCGCGAGGATCTCGTCCCCTTCTCGCTGCTCCAAAAACATCTCGCCGGGGTCGATCCGGGGGCAAAGACGTTTATGCACGGCTTTCGTGTTTCCGGCACGACAACTCAAAGAAGGCTTCTGCTTCGCGTGATTCAAGAAGATCCAGCACTCGCCGAAGCGATCTGGTTAGCCATGACGGCGGATCTGAAAGAAGCATGGAAGCACCTTTTCGTTGCCCACGGGACCGGTGCGGACGGCGGGTTTCCACAGAGCGCGGAGACTCTGCCAACGACGGACACATCGTATCAACTGTTATCGCTTGCGCGATCTCCGCTCAACCCTTTCCGTCAGGAATACATCGCGATCCACTTCGCGCTGGCGTTGTTGCAGCAGCTGCAAGGCGGAATGGATGACGTGTTTCCTTCCCGAATGAAAGTGACTGCCAAAAACTGGCGGGCACTCATTTCTGACAGTTTTCCCATCCCTCGCGATTCGATTGCCATCGAGTTTGAGGGGTTTGCCGAGAGCGATATCCGCTTCGCTCTGCCAACATGGGTCATCGCCGAACCGGCAAGCAGGTGGAAATATCAGCTCGGTCAGATTCTTCGGGTCATGCTAACCGGCCAAGTCGACTTCACAGCGCCAGCTCCCCGGCCTCACCGCGACCGGTCCACGGTTCTTTATACGCCTTACAGTTCAAGCTGGCTGCGCCGTCGCTATGGGCTATTCAACGGGCGAAACGCCTTTGGACCCGCGTGGCTGCCAATCTCCTCATGGTTTGGTTCGTTGTTGAGCAGATTGCTCGAATGGCCGGGATTCGCAAGGTTCGATTTCGACTTCGAGTTGGCCGACGGCTTCGATCCCCAGGCACTTACGCACCTGCTGCAAGGTCGACTGGATTACCTTGAAAGGCTCTATGGGCGCGCCTCGTACACCCCCATTTTGCCTGTTCGTGTTCCGAAAGCATTCATGCGCCCCAGAGCGCTGGCGGCCAGCCACGAGTCCATTTATGCGATGCGGGTTGGAGTTGTCCAGACGGTCATCCCGGGGAAAAGCAGCTTTGATGGCGATCCGCAACTGAATGTGCCAGGAACTCGCCAAAGGCACCGGCGCCACCTTTCGGCGGTGCTGGGCGCTGTTCATCGAATGCTTCAGGTTCGCGAAACGCACCGATCAGACGGAGCCGGTGTCGAACTCTTGGTCTTGCCTGAGTTGGCGGTTCATCCAGATGATATCCGAACCCATCTTCATCCGTTCGTGCTTCAGCATCGTTGCATTGTATGTACGGGCCTCGTGTTTCATCCCGTCGTCCCAGGAGGCCCGATCATTAACTCAGGATACTGGCTCGTTCCCGTGTCGACACCGCGCGGCGGTCTCCGGGTGGAGCCGATTGAGCAAGGGAAATGGAACTTGACCGCCGGGGAGGTCGCTTTGGGCATCACGAGTTTTCGACCGGTCCAGTGGATTCTTGAAATCGTTGACCCGGCAACCCTTGTGAAGCAGTGGTCGATGACTGCGGCGATCTGCTACGACGCCACAGATTTGTGTCTTGCGGCTGATCTGCGGAACATCACCGATATGTTCGTGGTACCGGCGCTTAACCCGGATGTCGGCACCTTTGACAATATGGTTGCCGCTCTGCACTACCACATGTTTCAACATGTGATCGTCTCTAATTGTGGCCAGTTCGGCGGCTCTACTGGGCAGGCTCCGTTCGATGATCGGCATCGTCGAACCATTTTCCATTCCCATGGGAACGAACAGGTCTCGGTGAGTTTCTTTGAAATTGACCTGAGCATGTACCGCACTCCAGTTGCGGCACCAGCTGTCGGAGCGCCGGCAACTGCAGTCCCACCCGCGCCCGTTCGTCCGATGCTGAAGACGCCACCGGCCGGCTACGCCCGACACAACAACGGAGCCCCCTAATGACCGCCACTGAAACCCGCAAACGACTGGTGGACACACTTAGTCTCGACTTGGTGGGTCCGGAACCTGATTCGGGCAATTTGGCCGAAGCGCTGTCTCAGTCGCCTTCCCGCTGGTACTTGACCGGCTTCCTGATCCCCAGGGATGCCGGCGAAGAACAGAAGGCTGAGGAAGAGTCAACCGAGGAATTGGCCGCTGAGCCCACTGCTCCCGGAATCGAAGACAGCGCGGCCGCGGAGCCAGCGTCAGCGAAGAAGAAATTCCTTCCCTCGTCGATGGGTCTCAGCGTTCTGGTACCACCCGGCGTAGAGATTTTGAAGTTGACGGTCCGCTGGGGCGACTACACGCGAGAGGATGCGGTGCTAGGTGTGCGGGGCGTCATCTGGCAGCGTGAACATCGGGAAGAGGGTGTCGAAATTGAAATCCCCTCTTCACGGATGGCCGTCAAGGACAAGCATGTTCCAGAAAGCGGCGGTCTCCGTGTCGCGTGGTCAGTTCGTCCGGTGAAGGTCGCTGGCAGCACGGCGGATTTGATTCCGATCGGCACGAGAGTGGTCTCGGTCTTCGTCGTGAATCAGCGGAAGCCGATTGATGGGCCGACAAAGGACCAGGCGTCGGTTTTTCAGGTTCAACTGATCGCTTCTTCCTCCCGGTCGTTCGTCGCCCGGCCAAATCTGCAGAGCTACGAGAGTGAAGACTGGGACGAGCGCGTTGCTGACCTGCAATATCGCGATGCATACGAGTACGCGGTTGGGCATGCCGTGTCGGCCGAAGCGAAGCTCTGCGACGGACACTGTAAAGAAGTTCAGACGTGCTGGATTCCGCGGGCCGAAGTCGAGCGCGTGGCGCCCACTACGATGCCGTCGGTTACGCTGGGGATGGATCAACTGGCCAATTTGACCGATGCCGGCGATGCTCAAGCGAAACTCGGGCCGCTGGTAACTGAGTACCGATCCTGGATTCTGGGTCAGGGCGCGGCCAAGGCAGACCTTTCGTCCCGCCGCCAAAAGACAGTCGAGCATCTGCTTCATCGTGCTGAGATTGTGGCTAACCGAATCCAGCGAGGCATCGACCGGCTCGCGGATACTCATTGCTTGGAGGCGTTTCGAATCGCCAACGGAGTGATGGCGCAACAGGCACGCCAACGCCGCGGCGCCTGGGAGAAGAAAGACCCGGCAAAGGTGAAGACCGAGTGGTTCCCCTTCCAGCTCGCGTTCATATTGATGAATCTGCCAGGCATCGCCGATCCGAAGGACGCCGACCAATCGACCGTTGATCTCCTCTTTTTCCCTACCGGCGGCGGCAAAACAGAGGCCTATCTTGGACTGGCGGCATTCACACTCGCACTGCGGCGAATGCGAGATCCAAGTATCGGGTCATCCGGGGTCGCTGTTCTGATGCGATATACGCTCCGGCTGCTGACATTGGACCAACTCTCCCGCGCCGCGACCATGATTTGCGCAATGGAATTGGAGCGTAAGAAAGACGAAGCGAAGCTCGGGAAATGGCCATTCGAGATTGGCCTTTGGGTCGGTCAGGCTGCAACCCCCAACAAGATGGGATTTAAGGGCGACAACGATCCGCGATCCGCTCGTACGAAGACGCAGCGATTCCAGCGAGACAGCTACAGATATCCGCCACCCATACCCTTACGTGAGTGTCCATGGTGCGGTACACAGTTTACGCCGAACTCATTCGCCTTGCGGCCGGATCAAGAACATCCACTGGACTTGCTAATTCGTTGCGTGAATCGAGACTGCGCTTTCACGGGTGGAAATTACCTTCCCATCCAAGCGGTGGACGAACCCATGTACCGGCGGCTTCCGTGCTTCATAATCGCCACGGTGGACAAATTCGCGGCGATGCCGTGGACGGGACCGGTCGGTGCGTTGTTCGGTCGAGTGGATCGCTACGACCAGCACGGATTTTACGGGCCGTGCGCTCCAGGCATTGGCATGCCGTTACCGGGCAATCGCCTGCTGCCACCTGCACTGATCATCCAAGACGAGCTGCACCTGATTTCGGGGCCGCTGGGCACGATGGTTGGTTTGTACGAGACCGCGCTGGATGAACTGGCCTGCATCGACATCGACCAGACGCGCGTGCGACCGAAGATCATTGCGTCAACCGCGACGGTACGTCGTGCCGAGGCCCAGATCCAGGCCCTCTTCAATCGGCGAACCGTGGATATTTTCCCGCCACCCGGCCCCGACCGCCGGCATTCATTCTTCGCCGAAGTCCATACCGCTCAGGAGAGCAACGCCCGGTGCTATGTGGGTATCGCCGCGCAGGGCCGCAGTCCGAAGCTCATCTTGTTACGCAGCTATCTGGCTTTGCTCGCTGCCGCGGAGAAAGCCTATAAGGAAAACCCCGCGGACGACGTGAATCCGGCCGATGCTTACATGACCCTCCTCGGCTATTTCAACAGTCTACGAGAATTGGGCGGCTGCCGGCGTGTGATCGAAGACGAGATCAATAATCGCCTGAAGGGCTACGACACCCGACGCCGGGTAGGCGAAACAACGGGAATCTTCGCCAGACGCGAAGTGGATTATGAACCGGTGGAGTTGACTTCTCGCGTAAGCACGGCGTCAGTCGCCACCGCCAAACGCCGACTGGCCGAGTATCATTGCAAGGATGACAGTGTGGACGTGGCGATTGCCACGAATATGATTTCTGTCGGCTTGGACATCGTTCGTCTGGGTCTGATGGTAGTGTTCGGCCAACCGAAAAGCTGCGCTGAGTACATCCAGGCGACCAGCCGCGTCGGTCGTGATGCACAACGCCCTGGCCTCGTGGTCGCGCTGCTAAATATTCACAAACCGCGCGATCGATCGCATTACGAACGATTCGTCAACTATCACGAATCATTTTACCGGAACGTTGAGGCTACGAGCGTAACACCGTTCTCGCCGCGGGCTCTGGACCGGGGGCTGGCGGGAACCGTTGTAGCACTGGCCAGACTAGGCTACCTCCCGATGACGCCATCGGTCGGCGCGACAAAGATGCTGACCGACAAGTCGCATCTCGACTTCGTGCTGAAAGTGTTGGAAGACCGGGCGGCATCTCACCAGAAAGATAGCACCGCCGAAGACGAAGCGCGCTTTCGGCAACGAACCCGGGCTGAAACGACGAAACTGCTCGACACCTGGCTGAAGATCGCCAAAGACCTCGATGCTGTTCCTACCCAACTGAAATACCAAAAAGGCGAGGACGGAAAGGCAGTTGCATTGTTGCACGACTTCCTCGACCCAGACCTGAAGGGGTTGCACCCGCGGTTCCTGAAGTTCAGAGCTAATCGGTCGATGCGCGATGTTGAGCCTGAGGTCAATCTTTGGATGCGGACATTCGACGCGCCGGATCGCGACGTCGACACTGCGGAGGAGGATGACGAATGAGCGAAGTAAAGAACAAGCGTCCGCATGGGAAGCTCCGTCGCAGCCAGATCATCACGACTTTTGGGCCGGGTGCCATGCTGGATTTGCCGAGGTACTCGGTGCTGGTTGCGGGCCTGGACACCTGGCGGTATGCCGTGGATGCTGAGGAGGTTCGCGAGCCTCGTCTGGTTGAGAAGCTGAAATTGATCCTGGGAGTTGATCATCTTCAACTTCGGCCACCGCCGCCAGATATTGACGATCCGGCTCTCCCAAAGACAGGCATCGGGGCGTGGCAATTTCCCGAGTGGTTCATCACGGAGGTTATCCCCGTGCCGGGCCAGCCGCCGAACGAGCGATCGCGTATGCTTGTCCATCGCAAGCAACTTCAGGGCAAGAGCCGCTTTGAGTACAAGGACGGCCCAAAGACAAGAAAGCTGTCGGTCGTCCCTATCCGCTTTGTCTGCGCCTGCTCGAACGGACACATCGACGAATTACCGTGGCGTTTCTTCGCACATAATGGGGCCAGTGAGTGCAAGAGACAGCTTTGGCTCGATGAAATCGGCACAAGTGCGGACCTCTCGGAGCTCTTCGTGCGATGCGAGTGCGGCGCGGTTCCCCGACGATGTATGAGCGACGCCGCCACGAAGGACATGCACGCGTTGGGCAGGTGTCGCGGCCGACAGCCCTGGCTGGGGTCGATGGTGTACGATGCCAACTGCGTTGGTGGCAACGGCCAGCCGGTATTCAACAGATTGCTGGTTCGTACCGCGAGCAACTCGTATTTTCCGCAGCTGTTGAGCGTGATTTCCTTACCGGAGCGCGACGATGATTTGATTGAGGCCGTTGGCCATCTCTGGACGTTTCTACAGCACGTCACGACGGTTGAGGTGCTTGAGACGTTGAGGACCGTGATGCCACCGGTGAAAGCTGGACTTGAGGGTCACTCCAACGACCGAGTGGTTGATGAAATCAAACGGCGGAAGGAGGGCGTTCAGTCTGGCAAGACTGTCAAACAGGCCGAATTTGATACTCTCAGTGCGGCGAAGGCCGAGTCCGGTGAGGAGAAACTCGATAAGACGTTCTACGCCCGCGCTCTGCCCGAGGCGAGATGGAGAGATCTTATAAAACACCCGTGGATGAAGGACATCGACCGCATCGTGCTTGTTCATCGTCTCCGCGAAGTCGTGGCACTGGCAGGGTTCACTCGATTCGAAGCCGCCTCACCCGACACATCCGGCGAACTTGACATAAACGTGAGACGGGCGCCCTTGGCGTTGGAAATCTCTTGGTTGCCCGCCATCGAAAACAAAGGGGAAGGGATATTCCTTCAGTTCAACAAGGATGCGGTCGACGCCTGGTACGCAAAGCCGCAGGTTCAGGCACGGGAAAAGTCACTTCAGGATGGCTTCGATGCATGGGTGAAAGAACATCCCGGTTCTAAGCGCATGTTCCCAGGCATTCGCTTCCTAATGCTCCACTCCTTCTCGCACATGCTGATCACTAGCGTCTCATTAGAGTGCGGCTATCCGGCCAGCTCAATCCGTGAGCGCGTCTACGCGCTGCCCGACGGCGGATATGGCGTCCTGTTGTTCACCGGTACGTCCGATGCCGAAGGAACACTTGGCGGCTTAGTTGAAGTCGGTCGAAAGATTCATCATCACATCCGCTCGGCGTTGCGAATCGGCGAGCTGTGCTCGAATGATCCCGTCTGCGCCGAACATGAGCCCAAGGACGAACATGAGCGCCGGTTCCTTCATGGCGCTGCATGCCACGGCTGCCTGTTGATCGCCGAGACCTCATGCGAACAACACAACGACTTCCTCGATCGCTCCCTGGTGGTGGCGACGGTGGAAAACATCGGTACCAACTTTTTCACAGTCGATGGCTTCTGACAACCACATCCTCCAGCTTAGTGACGACGCGCTCCGCGAGATCGCATCCTCCCTCCGTTCCGGACGGATGAAGTTCACGCCCACGAGCGCGGATCTGGCACATGTGATTGGAAGTCCAAGATCCGAAGCCGTTGCGGAAGCGCTCATCGGATGGCAAGCAAAAGGGTTCAACAATGATCAGTTGGCTTTTATGCTCGACCTAGTGGTTCGTTGCCACCAGCAACGCGCACGTGTCGAAGATCAAGTCGACCTCGTAGTTACCGGCCCCGAGACATTGGGAGTCGTCGTACGCGAAACGGCTGCCGTGGTTCACGAGATATTCAGCCACGCGGAACATTCCGTAACCGTAGTGGGCTACGCCGTCCATCAAGGCCAACGTGTTTTCAAAGCACTCGCGGAACGAATGGTGCTCCTTCCGTCATTGCGTGTACGGATGCTCCTGGACGTTCAACGAACATCTGACGACGCAACTCCGGAGCAAACGCTCGAGCGGTTCGTACAGCGGTTTCGTAACAAGGAGTGGCCGATCGGATATCCGCTTCCAAAGGTGTTTTACTATCCACCATCACTGCGTGAAGGCCACGACCGATCGAGTCTCCACGCGAAGTGCGTGATTATCGACAGTCGTATCGCCTTCGTCTCATCAGCCAATTTTACGGAGGCCGCTCATGAGCGGAATATCGAAGCCGGCGTCTTAATTCGATCGCCTGCAATTTCAGGCTATCTTCAAGGGCATTTCGACGGCTTGCTCAACGACGGTGTTCTCTTGCCAATTCTGTGATAGCCGCCATGTGAACATTTGCCAAAGCTGAAATGAACATCACACAGCTACTCACTATTCTCTATCCGCCGGGCCAGCCACGGCACCTAACGGCCGACCAAGAGGCAATAGTCCGCCATCCCCATGGGCCGGCGTGGGTCCTTGCCGGACCTGGGTCTGGCAAAACAGAAGTTCTCACGGTCTTTGTTCTCCGATTGCTCTACGTTGACAATGACCCAATCCAAACGCATTGCGTGCCGCCAGATTCGATCTTCGTGACTACATTCACTGAGAAAGCTGCGCGTAACTTAGAGGATCGGATTGCCCAGAAGCGAGCACTGATCGTCGCCGCTCAACCACAGCTCGCGAGCATTGATACATCGAAGCTGCGCATTGGCACGCTTCATGCACTCTGCAACGATCTGCTGCAAGAGTTTCGTTCTCAAAACTACCAGAACGTGCGCCTCATGGACGACTTTGAGCAGAAGCTCTTCGTCCGCGAGCATCTCAGCATTGTAAAGTCGCCATCGCAGTCGTCTGACCACGCGTTCTGGTCACAGTTTTCGTGGCTCTTTGGCCCGCAGGAGTGGCAACCAAGCTACAGCAATTTACCCTCGAAATGGAAGACGACGCGAGCGCTCGTTCAACTGCTCGGCCGCGTTACCGAAGATAGAGTGTCCCTTCCGGGCTTGCAGGCCGCCAGCAATCCGCAGATATCACGTCTCGCGACCTTATATCAGGAGTATCGTGGATTACTCCGGACAAATTATCGATGCGATTTCGCGATCTTGCAGGACCGATTCCTGGAGTTCCTTGGGACAGCGCTCGGCCAGAGTTTCGTTCATGGCGACGGATCAACTGGGAAACCCGGAATACGATGGGTTCTGGTAGACGAATACCAGGACACCAACCTCATGCAGGAAGCGATTTACTTCGCTCTTGCTGCGCCCACCCGAAACCTTGTCGTGGTTGGAGACGACGATCAGGCGATGTATCGATTTCGCGGCGGTTCGGTGGAATGCATGGTTACATTTGACCACGCTTGCCAAGCATTTCTAAATGTTCCAAAAGCCAGCGTGGCGCGTTATCCGCTGGTAGCTAATTTTCGTTCGCACCCGACGATCGTTCAGTTCTTCGACAACTACATCCGCGCCTTTCCTGTCATGCAGGCAGCAGGTGCGCGTGCACCCAAGCCGCATATTCAGGCTGGCAGCACGATTTCGGGGAGCTATCCGGCTGTCGCTACTCTCGCCGGCAATACGGTTCCGAGCGTTGCGACAAAGTTCGCCGACACGGTACATGGACTGCTCGCCAACGGGATTGTCCGCGATGCCAATCAATGCTGTCTGCTCCTCAAGAGCACCAAAGAAACACCGCAAAATGCCGGTCCGTACGTGACTGCGCTCCAAGCCCGGGGGCTGAACGTGTACAACCCTCGGAACAAGGCATTCCTTGAACAAGAGGAAGTCCAGGTTTTACTTGGCGCGCTGTTGGCGATTGTCGATCCTCAACAACGCTATCTCGACACGATCCGGAACGCTAATCCTGGTCGCAATCCCGCCGCCGTAGTGGATTTCGCCGATACGTTGAATGCTGCGTATGCGCAGTCCGCCACCCAATGTCCGCCATTGCTTGCTTACGTTCAACAATGCGTGTCACGCGTGCACAATGCCGCGAAAGCTGCCGCTGCAGGTGGCAGAAAACCGTGGTTTTTGTGCAACCTTCAGGAGCTGGCCTTCTATCTATTTGGCCACGAACCATTTCTAACATGGCAACAGGATCCAGCGAGGCGTGTGCGACTCGCTCGCTTGACCGCTCTGCTTGAGTCATACAGCTCGATGCCGGTGGTGGATCCCGCAACCGGACAACCCCGCCCTGGGGTCAGTCGCGGTGACTTGGCGGCATCCACGTTAAACGCTGGCGAGGTTGTCGAGGCTTGGCTGAACTCGTTTTATCATCTCTTTCTTACGTATTTGAACGACACTGGAATGGACGACGAGGAGGACGACGAGGTGATCTGTCCTTCCGGAATGGTGCCAGTAATGACCATGCACCAATCGAAAGGGTTGGAGTTTCCGTTCGTTTTCGTCGGTCACATGGGGTCCCCAGCAGAAGTAGGGGCTGCTCACCACATTGAAGACATGCTCGCAAAATATCCCGGTAACCCGCTGCGCACCTTCCACAGACCGCCTGCTCAACAGCGTGCGGATATGGATCTAATCCGCCAGTATTACGTGGCCTACTCGCGTGCCCAGTACGCCCTCGTACTGCTGGGGACGACTCAGCAGCTTGGTAGAGGCAATATACCCGGCGGCCCGACACGCATTTGGCTGCGAAATCACTCGCTGCCGATTTGAGGAAGCAACAATGTCCTGGCGAAGTTTTCAAACGCTCACCGTGCCACCGAATAATCCGACGGGCTTTCGACCACGCTTTAGCCTGACTTCAGACATCATCGGTTTTCGCCACTGTCGTCGGCAATACGGCTATTTTGGCCAAGACGGATTTGTGCCCGCCCAGGCCGCGCAGACTTATTATGGTCAGATTATCCACCAGGTACTCGACCGCTGTCATCGACATTACGGAGGCTTGCTTGGCCCAAGTCCGGGGTCCTTGCCCGTGAATCAAGACGTTGCAATGTATTTTGACGAGGTGCAAACAGCCCTGCGCGCCCACGGCATCCGGCCCGCTTCCCCACTGATGGCGACACAAGCTCTTCAAGTCCTCCAATCGTTCAATACTGTCGAAGGCCCTGCACTCTATCCGCGCGTCTTAGACACCGAGTACCGCCTTGAAGCTGATCAACAGACCTTTGTGCTGCGCGGAGAAGTCGACGTTTTAGCTGGCACTGCGGCGGGCGAAAGGGAAATCTGGGATTACAAGGGCTCGGAAATGCCAGCCCTGGGATCTGATCGAATGCGCGACTACGAGTGGCAGATGAGCGTATACGCCCACCTCTACCGGGTTAAGTGCGGCACTTACCCAACCCACGCCGTGCTTTACTTCCTTAACGAACTGAAAGTGCCGTCCGGCACACCGATACCCAACACGCGGCCGCTTCGAGCCGTCCATACGGTGGACTTCATGCGCAGCGGCGTGCAGCCGGACGGCACTCCCACGCTGGTGCATCAAGGTTTACAGGCATTCGGCCAAACCGTTCAAGATATCCTCACTTGCAAGGCAACTCGAAATTGGCCGGCGCCCGTTCCCCCTGATGTGCCGGATGACAAGAGCTGTAACATATGTGACATCCGTTGGAGTTGCCAATCTCGCGCGGGGCAGTATCCAGCGCGCTATCCTCTTTAGGGGTTTCATGTCCATCCCGCATTTCGATTCCGAAGAAGCATTTCGCGAGTGGTACCTTCAGCTGCCCTCGGCAGAGGAACAAGTCGTTGCATTGCATGCTTGGCGAGTTTGGCAGATCGGAATGGTCGGTGCGCTCCGCAACATCGTCAGCCTGCTTGCGAGTGAGCAGTACACGCAAATAGATCATTTCCTACTTGAACTACTGCAAAACGCCGACGACAACCTATATCGCGAAGGCAATTCGCCGGAACTGAAAATCACTCTCACCGGCGATGCGTGTACGTTCGAGTGCAATGAACAAGGATTTACTGCTGAGAACGTGTTTGCGATTTCATATGCCGCCACGTCAACCAAACATCGGACGGCCAGCCCTCGGACATTCATTGGCGAGAAGGGCCTCGGCTTTAAGTCGATTTTCGGGGTCGCCGATGCGGTTCAGATTCACAGCAACGACTTCCACTTCGAGCTACGCGATAAGGAATTCATTCTCCCTCATTGGCTTGGCGGTAGTTGGCAGGCTGGCAGCCGCATCGTCATTCGCTTCAAGCAGTCGCTCGCGGGAATTGCTGCGACACTTTCCAATCGACTACGCGCTCTGTCGGAAAAGGCTGATCACTTTGTTCTGTTTCTGCAGAAACTGGAATCGCTGGTAATCGACGACCAAGTAGGTGGTTACCAGCGGACGGTCCGCATTCTGCGAGATGATGCTTCGCATCGCTATCTGGTAGAGAATGAGGGCAGGACAAAGTGGTATCACGTGGAAGCCTTCCAGATAACTTTTCCCGAGGAGCTCGTCAGGAACCGCTTTGAGAACTTATCTGGTGCAGTTCAGCGCGATATAGTCGTTGCGGTTCCACTGCCAGCCGATCTGCCTGAGGCCCCAGCGCAGGGCCAACTGTTCTGCTATCTACCGACCAAAGTGAAGACAGGGTTCCCATTTCACATTCAGCTCGACGCTAAAACAACAACCAATCGGGAGAATATCGAGAACGTCGAACGATCGACGTGGAACCGAGGCCTGCTCGACGTGCTACCCAAGATTCTAGTGCGCTTGTTCCTCAAGCTACGGGATCACACCGACTTTCGCAGCCATCTTCCGCGCTACCTGCCAAATCCATCGCAACTCACTCTTGGCAATGAAGATCTCACTGAGGCCGTCGAAAACGCTATTGAACTCCTCAAAAGCGCGGAGATTGTGCTCGCCCGAAACGGGAAGTTCACGGCCCCCGCAGCGGTCAAGCTCGCTCCCGACGGAATTTCCTCGTGGGTGGAGACGGAACAGTACGAGCCGCACCTCGCAGCCACTGAGCGCTCCGTACTGCGCGGGGAAGAGCAGGTCACCGCAACAATCACAGGAGCCTTCATCCATAGCGACTGGCGTCCCTATGCAAACGTGCTCGGTCCCTTCGGATGCGAGCTGCTCGATACGGCGGCAGTGGCTGCCTTGTTCCAGATGGGCGGGACGCCTACGAAAGTCTCGGGAGCGTCGGAGGATGGTGAAAGAAAATTCCTGAATGCGGTTATGCGGTTATCGTTGCCACAGTTCTATTCCGAGGCGACGGTGGAGGCATTGCGCGCTGCACCAATTTTCCCTGTCCTGACGGGCAATCGTGCCTCATGGTCATCGATCAACTCGAACACTATGGTGGTATCTAGCGAAACTCGGAACTTTCCTGTTCCGCCAGACGCCGCCGTCATCAATTCTCGCTTCACGTTCACGCCCGGCGGAACGGGTTCGGCAACAGTTCGCTCCTTTAATGAGCGGTTTC